>Ga0310695_10003993_pt1 | contig 27922 bp, 17 predicted proteins | sample RumenRJG_04DNA_FD_203882 | JGI IMG/M metagenome (GOLD analysis project Ga0310695, IMG submission 203882) | Bovine rumen microbial communities from Lethbridge, Alberta, Canada - RJG_04 (v2) (version 2) | ecosystem: Host-associated > Mammals > Digestive system > Stomach > Rumen | place: Canada... | reverse complement strand
TTGCCAGTTCAAAAAATAGCAGTAACTTTGCACCGCTAAAACGAAAAAATGGTCCCTTAGCTCAATTGAATAGAGCGTTTGACTACGGATCAAAAGGTTACAGGTTTGAATCCTGTAGGGATCACTTAAGAGAAAGCGCAATCGCTGAGAAATCAGTCGGTTGCGTTTCTTTTTTGTTGTTGGTGTCCTTTTTAGAGGCCAGGTGCTCGCTGATTTGTTTTCCAATGTCGATCACAGCGATATGCTGGGCCAGGTTGTCAATAATTTTCAAAAGTCGTCTCATCATGTCGTTGTTATTGTAATTGGTTGTTGATAAAAATGTTAGTTAAATCTCAATTATATATATAAGGCGGCAACGGGAGATGGGAAATGGGCAAACCGATGATGAGAATTGGAAAAAGTTGATTACCTTTGTGGGTAAAACCTTTAAACTATGATTCTATCAACCGATATTACTAGATTATAAAGCAATGAAACAACTATTCAAACACTCCCTGCTCATATTAGCCCTCCTGTTGCCCACACTCGCCATGGCCCACGACTTCGAAGTGGACGGCATTTACTACAACATCGCCGGCACAAACGCCATTGTCACCTATCGCGGACAGTTTCCTGGTCATGCGTACACTGGCTCTGTGATCATTCCAACGACCGTCACCTATGCCGGCAGAACCTTTTCCGTCACGGCCATCGATAGCAACACGTTCTCTTCCTGCGACGAACTGACCAGCGTGACCATCCCCAACTCCGTTACCACCATCGGTTATAGGGTGTTCTCTGACTGCAGCAGCCTGACTAGCATCACTGTGGAAAGTGGAAACCCGAAATATGACTCTCGCAACAACTGCAATGCCCTCATTGAAACTGCAAGTAACACGCTAATTGCTGGTTGCATGAACACTACCATCCCCAACTCCGTCACCACCATCGGCAGGTGGGCGTTCTGGGACTGCAGGGGACTGACCAGCGTCACTATCCCCAACTCCGTTACCACCATCGGTGATAGGGCATTCATTTACTGCAGTAGCCTGACTAGCATCACTGTGGAAAGTGGAAACCCGAAATATGACTCTCGCAACAACTGCAATGCCCTCATTGAAACAGCAAGCAACACGCTAATTGCTGGTTGCATGAACACTACCATCCCCAACTCCGTCACAACAATCAGCGATTATGCGTTTGCTAGCTGCAGTGGGCTGACCAGCGTGACCATCCCCAACTCCGTCACCACCATCGGCGATGAGGCGTTCAATGGGTGCATCTGGCTGAACAGCGTCACCATCGGCAACTCTGTTACCACCATTAGCCGCGAGGCGTTCAAATCCTGCAGCAGCCTGACGAGCGTGATTATACCCAACTCCGTTACTTTAATTGGCTCTCAAGCGTTCTATAACTGCAGAGGACTGACCAGCGTCACTTGTTTAGCCGTTACGCCACCAATAGCAACCGGCTATGACATATTCTATGGTGTTACCAGTCAAGCTACGCTTTATGTCCCTAGAGGGTCAGTAGCGGCTTATCAAGCAGCGGATACTTGGAAGAAGTTCTCGCAGATTGTTGGGATTTTTGCTATTGATATTTTTGAAGTAGAAGACATGTGGTATCAGGCGTTAGACGAGAGTACTGCAATGGTGATTCAGATGCCTGATGAGGAGTGTTATCGAGGGGATGTGGTGATTCCCGAGACGGTAACCTATCAAGATGTCACGTTTAGCGTGACAACTATTGATGAGGGCGCTTTTGAGGATTGCTATGACTTGAACAGTTTAGTGATTGGCGACGCGGTCGAGGTCATCGGAGAGAATGCCTTCCAGGGTTGCACAGGACTGACGAGTGTGACCATCGGCAGCGGGGTGACCAACATCGGGGCGAAAGCGTTTAACTACTGCAATGCTTTGCAGACAGTCACCTGCCGTGGCATGGTGCCGCCCGTGATGGCCAGCAGCAACTGCTTCACGAACGCTGCTTACTCGAAGGCTGTTTTGAAGGTGCCTCGGCCAGAAATCGAGACCTATGCCTCAGCAGATTATTGGTACAAGTTCAACAACATTCAGGGTTGGGGCTATCTAGACCCGGGTGACGTGAATGGTGACGGTGAGGTCAATATTGCCGATGTGAATGCCGTCATAGACATCATCTTGGGTGGAAACAGCAGCACTACTGCTGCCGACGTGAACGGTGATGGAGAAATCAACATTGCCGACATCAACGCTGTCATCGACATCATCCTGGAAAATTGATACTGGAATAATATGTCTATAAGGAAAAGGCGGTCAGAGGGCCGCTTTTTCCTTATCTGCTTATCACAAAGCGCAATCGCTGATAGATCAGTCGGTTGCGTTTCTTTTTTTTGTGTGCGGTCTGGTTACAGTTCTCGTAGGGTGATGGCGAAGCCGCCGCCACGGGCCATACGGATTTTCATGAGGGTCTTGGTGTTGACCTTCTTACGGGTGATGGTGTAGGCTTGCGGGTTGGTCGCGTAGTCGGCGTCCTTGGCATCGGCATAGATGGTGGCCTGGTACTTGACACCGGGTTTCAGGAAATCGAGTTTGAAGGAGACTCCGCGTGCATCCTCGCCGTTGATGCCGCCCACATACCACACATCCCTGGCTGTGGCAGTCTTGAGGTCGGCTGCTGTGGCGCCTTCGGGCAGGGCATAGATGAATTTGGTTACACTATTTATAGCATCCTTCTTGCCGTCGGGCAGCAATGCCAGCCCCTCGGCAGCCTTGTTGATGGTGGACAGTTTGGGATGGCGTGCCGTGACCATGTATTCTCCCGGTTCTGCCATGAGATAGATGCTCTTGTCCCAATCCACCGCCACATCCTTGATGAACTGGAAGGCGTCCATGAAGCGGGCGTAGTTCTCGGGCAGGTCGGCAGCCATCTGCAGCGGAGAGTAGAAGGTGACATAGAGACCCAACTGGTTGCAGATGGTGTGGCGCATCTTGTCGGCCCAACCGCTGACTTTCTCCAAATCCATCTCAAAGATGCCGGGGGTGAAGTCCATGGGACCACCCTGCAGGCGGGTGAAGGGATAGACGGCGGTCTGGCCGGGGTCGATGCCCGCACGGAACTCGTTGCCCATAGCGCTCTCGTTCCCTATCATGTTGGGCCATGTGCGGCACAGTCCCGTGGGACGCACTGCCTCGTGGGCGTTGACCATGATGTGGTGCTTGGCGGCCTCGGTTATGGCATAATGGTAATGGTTGATGAGCGGCTGGCTGTAGTGGTACTCTCCATAGGGGATGATTTTGCCCACATAGCCGCTCTTGACGGCGTCATAACCATATTGGTTCATCAGGTCGTAGGCCTGTTCCATCCAGCGCTCATAGTTGACCGTCGATGATGAACTCTCGTGGTGCATGATGAGGCGGATGCCCCGCTGGTGGGCATAGGCGTTGAGGGCCGGCAGGTCAAAGTCGGGGTAGGGTGTGATGAAGTCAAAGACGAAATCCTTCTGCTTGCCGTACCAGTCTTCCCAGCCCTCGTTCCATCCCTCGATGAGGAGGGCGTCAAAGCCATTGTCGGCAGCAAAGTCAATGTAGCGTCGCACATTCTCGTTGTTGGCTCCGTGCTTGCCGTGTGGGGTTGAGTGGGCATAATCGGTCTTGCCCAGCTGCACCGAAGGGTAGTCGTTGGTGTAGGACCACTGGCTCTTGCCGCTTATCATTTCCCACCACACGCCCATATACTTGGTGGGATGGATCCATGACACATCCTTGATGGCGCAGGGCTCGTTGAGGTTGAGGATCAGGCGCGAGGCCAGGACATCGGTGGCACTGCGGCAAACCATGACCGTGCGCCACGGCGTCTTGCAGGGAGCCTGCATGCGGCCTTTCACGCCCTCGGCATCGGGTGTGAGCCAAGTGCGCAAGACAAAATTCTTGTCGTCCAGGTCGAGGTTGGTCGTGGGATAGTCCAGCACTGCGGCCTCGTGGATGTTGATGTAGAGCCCTTGGTCGGTCTTCATCTGCAGGGCTGTCTGTACGCCAGTGGGAGAGAAGGCGGTGTTGGGCCATCCACAGCCCGTGCGAGCCTTGGGGGTCAGTTCCCGCACTTGTGACAGTCGGGAACGGGTGGGCCTGAATTCCTGGGTGGAGTAGTCGCCAGGAATCCACCAGGCGATGTGGTCGCCCGTGAGCGCAAACTGCGTCAACTCTTCCCTGATCATGAAATAGGTCAAAGCATTCTCCATCGGGAATTCATAGCGGAATCCCATGCCGTCGTCGTACAAGCGGAAGCGCACATGCATGGCAACAGGCATTTTGCCTGCTTCTTGGGCAGGCTGCTGCAGTTTCACGAGCAATTCGTTGTAATGGTTGCGGATGGATGCTTCCTCGCCCCAGACCGGTTCCCATGTCTCATCAAATGAGGATGTCTGCTTGTCAACGAGGATGAAGTCCTTGTTCAACTGGTAACTGCCCTTGAGCTCGAAGCCCAAGCGTGAAGGCAGGATGACCGCCTGACCGTCGAAATCCAGCGAATAGGTGGGAACACCGTCATTCAAAGCGAACTTCATGACCAAATTCCCGTCGGGACTCGTCATGGTGATGGCATCGCCGGTTTGGGCTACACATGGGAAAACTGTCGCAAGGATGGCAACCGCCGTTATCAGAATGGTTTTGAATGCTTTCATCATTGTGCTTAACTTTTTGTCAGTTTTGAGTTCAAAGGGGTGACCGCTGATTATGGACCTGCTGTCCACGCACTGCCAGCAGACTCATCAGGGCTGATTCTTCACGCCTCATTATCTGGTGCAAAGATAGGTCATTTGTGCGACGGATGCAATAGTTTGCCATCGAGAGATTGGATATCGGCCTTGGGTCGCTGTTTTTAAAATTCCGCGGTCCGTTACAGCAGTCATGTGGGCTGCCTCCCAATCATTTTAGGGTCTCAAGGTTTTGTTATTTGTTTTTTTATGATTACCTTTGTGAAACTGTTGTATGTCCTGAGTCGGGACCTGAAAAGGCAGCCGTAGTGTGACCTGAACGGACATTCATCGCGGTAAATGCCTTATCATCAAGATACTGCAAATAACAAATTGAGAAATCAATCAGGAAAATGGAAGACGAGAAAAAACTAAAGGAAGAGTTGGGCTTAAAGCCCGATGAGGAATACCTGTGCTTTAGCCACATGGGAGGCGCGGGAGTCATCAAGTGTAAGGATTGCGGCCATGAAGAGGAGATTGTCAGCTTCATTCATGGCGACATGTCGTGCGATATAGGCAGGCAATGTCCTCATTGCCATGCCTTTGTGGTGGAACACAACGAGGGTAACGCCTATCATGAATTTGGTAAAGCAGGCGAGGACTTCGTCTGTCCGGAATGCGGCGCTATCATCAGGAAGAAAGATGAAGATATCCTGAAAGGCAATGACGCTCCGCTGTTTTGCCCCGTGTGCCACAGCGCCCGGCTGTTATATGAACTGAATTTTTTGACTTAATAAATAAAAATAAACAGAATATGAAAACAAGTAGTATTTCAAGATTGGCACGAGTAATGGTGGCCGTTGTCGCTGTCGCTGCCTGTGTGCTTGCTGTCTCGTGCGATAAAACGCATCGTTATTCTGGCAGCGTGAATCAAGAAGCTGTGCAGCAAATCAGCTTTTACGAGACCTATGAGTTGGCTTGGATAGAGCGACTGTTGGATGCTGTGAGTGACGAGGCCTCTAAGCATAGTGCCAAATCAGACACTGTGACGCTTATGGATTTGTTGAATGGGCATAGCAGTGGCAGAGTTCTGATGAATCTTACTGCTCCTGTCGTGGGATGTGTTCTCCCTGCCGACACCGCTGCAGTGGATAGCATCATCACCCAGTATGGTAGTGGGATCCTGCCCCTTGACTTGAAACTTGCATGGTCTAAAAAATATTCACATCTAGTACCTGAGTGTTATGAGCTTATCGCGCTTCGTACTAGTAACGGACAACCTGCCATGTCCGGAGAGTATATTGAGAAGGCAACGAGTGAGTGTGACGAGATAATGGGATGTCTTGTAACCTTGAAATTTACAGTCGAAGGCAGCCGTATTTTCTCGCGTGTGACGAGAGCCAACATCGGTAAAAGCATCGCTTTTGTGGTAAAGGATAAGGTGTATTGCTATCCGATGGTGAATCTTCAGGTGGATGGCGGCAGTGTGCAGATTACCGGCGACTTTACCGAAGAGGAGGCCAAAGGCTTGGTTGATTTCATCTATGGCAAGTGAAAAAGCCGATGTGTTGATTGCTTAGGCTAGCAACGGTGTTAGTCTGGTTGCGTCCATTTCAAAAATGTATAAGATTGTATAGAAGGATTATGAGAAGGATTTTATATTCGTTGGTCCTCGTGATGTTGTGCAGCATGGTCGGTTATGCTGATGATCTTGCGACAGGCGAGTACGCGACCCAGAACAACGGTTCGCCAGCCATGGTTGGCCAGACCACGCTCGACCATATATTTGTGCGTGGCGACTACAGTGACAACGGCACGATGCAGACCTATGACAATGTCGTCAGTTTCAAGTCGGGCGACATCCAGCCCGTGTGGCTGTGGCTCGATGACGACGAGATTTACCTCAACGAGCGAGTGCAGGCGCTGCCACCGACCCTGATTGTCAGCGGTGGCGAGCCCTATAACGAGATTACCTACTACTCGTTTCAGTGTCTCGTCTATCTGCCGATCGGCATCAATATGGTTTGGGTCGAGAATGAAGACGGTGACCAGTACTACTACCAACCGGGTGACCGCATGCCCAACAGCGCCACCTTCCAGTATTACGAGAAATTGGGCGTGACCAAGGTCGTTGACGGCATTACCTACCATGTCTACTCCCTGCTTATCACCAACAGGCAGTACTACGGCACCCACTTCAGCAGCAGGAACGCCTGGTCATACCTGGAAAACGGTGCGCTGAAGAAGGATGATGCCCCCTTGCTGTGCATCTACCTGCAGAATGAGAACCAGAGCGCCAGCGAGGGTCGGCTCAGCGACATGATTATCGCCAACCAGGAGTTCGGATTCATCGAGGCCTTCACCGTTGACCCGCAGTGGGAGCCCAACGACTACCGCTTCATCTATGGCGAGGGGGGCAACAATGTGACTCCGCGCTTCCAGTATTACAACCGCGTGGCGCTCTATGGCAGCCAGGGTATGGAGACAGCCGGCATGCTGGGCGATGTGAATGGCGACGGTGAGGTGGATATCAGCGATGTGGTGGTTCTCATCGATGTCGTGCTCGGCAAGGATGTGGAATATGCCCTTGGCGCGGCCGATGTGAATGGCGACGGCAAGGTGGACATCAGCGATGTGGTGGCTCTCATCGATGTCGTGCTCGGCAAGGATGAGGCTGGTGCCACTGTGATGTGATGGCGGGATAGACAAGGGTTCAGTTTTGCTCCACCCCCTGCCTATGCCTTTGCAGCCCTAGCGGGCGGTGTGTCATAATTACGGTCAGGTAATATGACCGTGCGAAGCACGGTTATTTTGCCGACATTCAGTCTTAGGGCCAACATCTATATCGTTTCCTGTTTTTTTTTGATTAACTGAACAACCTAAATAACTCGCATCCGCCTCCTTGGTGTTTTACAGGGGGGCGGATGCTGTTGTGTGGCTTGTTTTGCTTTTGGGTTGTTGGGCGGTGCTATCTTGTGCCGAGGACTTTGTTGATGAGGGTGGTGACATCGTTGATGTCCACCTGGTTGTCCTCATAGATGTCGGCGCAGGTGAGGCAGATGCCGGGGTTGGTGCCCAGCACCTGGGCAATCAGCAAGGTGACATCGTTGATGTCGATAAAGGTGTCGTGGTTCACATCGCCCTTGGCCCAGATGTGGTCTGTAGCAGTTGTGACGGTGCAGGTCTCGTCGTCGAAGGCTACCTCGGTGCCCGCCACGGTGGTGAACAGGATGTTGCGCATGGCGATGGTTGCCGGGCCAGCAAAGTCGCTGCTGGCAGCGAGGCTGAATGTCACCAGGGCGCCGCTGTTGCCGCTATAGGCATTGATGTGGGGCGAGTAGGATATCACGCGGATGGCGCCGCTGGACTGGGGCTGCGACGCAATATTGTGGTCGCGTGCCTTGCGTGGCGTGAGGTCAAAGATGTAGTCGCCGTCCTCCTGGTCCACGGTGAGACCGTCGGGCAGGTACAGGTCACACTGGAAGGCGGTGTAGGCGGTCTCGTTGTCCAACAGAATCTCGATGGTGCGTGTCTCGCCTGGTCCTATCGTGAAATCCTCGATATAAAATCTGTCGGTAGCGCCGGCCCACAACGCTACCACTCCTAAAACTACTAATGCTATTATTCTTTTCATCTTTTTTAAAAACTACGAATTACGCGAATTAAACTAATTGGCATGCGCGTTCTTGGTTTTTGTCTTCGAATTAATCGAATTAAACTAATTTGGCATGCGCGTTCTTGGTTTAAACTACGAATTACGCGAATTCTTTCTTTTTAATTCATTAGGTTGATTCGTGTAATTCGTAGTTGTCAAGGTTTAGCGGATGACTTTGGCGGTGGTGCGGGTGCCGTCGGTGTAGGTGGTGACGACGAGGGTCACACCGCTCTTGGGTTGGTCGATGCGCTGGCCTGCTACATTGAAGTAATCGACTCGGGCTACGGTCTTGCTGCCGGCAATCTCGTTGATGCTGGTCGCCGCATTCACGCCGATGGTGAAGGCGTCGGGATGCACGGTTTGGCAGTCGGCGGTCACCAACTCGATGCCGTCGATGGTGATGCAGCCCTCGATGGCAGCGTTGGCGGTGACATCAAAGGTCAGCAGCGCGCCGTCGTGGCCGTCGATGACCTCGATGGCGGGGGAGTAGCACAGGGCGCGTGTCTTGCCGTTGGCGATGGTGTTGATGTCAAAGGCATGGCTGCCGGCACGGTCGGTCAAGCGGAAGTTGCTTGCTGTCAGACCCTCGGGCAAGGTCAAGTCCATCTGGAAGGCGGTGTAGTCCATCTCGTTGTCAAGCGTGATGCTCACGGTGCGCGTTTCGCCAGCCATGAGCGAAACGCCCTCTCCACTCATGCGGTCGCCGTTGTTCCACAGGGCGGGAGCACGCAGCGGCGCTTTCGCCTCATCGGGATTCAGCACCATCCATACGATGCGCGACACATCGGTAACGGTGATGTTTCCATCGAAGTTCACATCAGCCGCTTCAAACACGAACGGCTGCGGGTTCATTTCCAGCACATACTGCGAGGTCACTACGACATCGGTAATCGTCACGGTACCGCTATTGTTGGCATCACCCAGCAGGTAGGCTTTAATGTGTATGTTGGCGGCCACATCAGGAGCGGCGATTTCCTCAAAGCTGCTGGTCGTCAGCAGCGTATTGCCCAACAGAACGGTGTAGTCGCCCTCGGCATCGTCGGCTACCTTGACGGTGATATAGAACAGGTCGTCGCCGCTGTTGCCCGTGAAGGGTTTGTAGTTAGACGAATAGCAGATGACGCGGACGGCTCCATTGGAGACATCATTGCTCATGATGCTGTGGGTGCGCGTCATGCGCTCCGACGGGTCGATGATGTATTCCCCGTCTTCCTTCAGCAGTTCCAATCCCTCGGGCAGGAAGATATCCGTCTGGAACGAGATGATGCTGACGGCATTGGTCATCTTGACGGGAATGACAATCGTGTCCCCGTGGAAGGCCTCAATATTGTCTATCGACAAGTAATTGTCGTAATTGCTCAAATCCTCAACGACTGTCACTTTACAAGATGCGCTCAAATTGCTGCCGTCGACAGTTGTTGCCGTTATGGAGGCTGTACCGGCTGCTATAGCAGTCACCAAGCCTGTGCCGTCAACCGTAGCAACAGCCTCGTCGCTCGAAACCCAAGTCACCGTCTTGTCGGTAGTATTCCCAGGCAGCACCGTCGCCGTCAATCGCAGTGTCTCGCCCTCGGTCAACTGGGCACTCTCGCAATCCAACTTAACCGATGTCGCAAGAACGATAACCTGCGCTACAGTCACTACACACGAAGCACTTACGCCACTGCCGTCGGTAGCGCGAACGGTGATGGTCACTGTGCCTTCGCCTGCAGCACCGATGTTCAGTTTGTTGTTATTCACCAATTGTGTCAGAAGTACCTCGTTATCAGGAATTTCCCATTCCAATGTCGTGTTCTCGGCATTGTAGGGAGTGACTGTGGCGGTGAGGGTAAAGGTCTCGTCAAGTGCCATCGACAGGTGGTTGACATTGAACGAGATGTTCTCGACCATGATGGGAGTCACTATCACATGGCAGGTATCACTCACCTGGTCGGCCCACACGATGATATCAGTCTCGCCGACACTATTGGCATAGACCATTCCGTTATCCGAGACAGAGGCAACATCAGAGTTCAGACTGTACCAATAAACCGAGGAGGTGCTAGCGCTATCGGGGAAGACGGTTGCCGACAACTGCAGGGAGGCAAATCTATAAAGTGTGACATTGTCTTTGTCAAGTTCTACTGCAGTCGCTGGGATATATTCTTCCTCAATGATATTCGTGAATTCGCTCCATCCTGGTGCGGTGAAATATTTCATCTTGCTGCCTGCTGGCACATACAGCGTCTGCGGGTTGGCAAAAGCAGTTGGCTGGCAAGGCACCGGCTCGGCAGTAGTAGCGTAGGCGACTCTGATTCCGCTGGAAAAGGCACCGGCGGCAATATCCTCAATACCCTTGCCGATAACCACGGCGGCACAATTACCTTTAATTGCACCAGCGTCGATGGTCTTGACACTATTGGGAATAATGAGGACTTTACCGTACATGTTTAATGAGGGCAGTTCTGCCGGAATATGCTGCACACTGTCACCAAACTGCAAAAACGATACATTAATATTAATGACTGCTTTAATACTATAATACGAAAAAGCATGGTATCCTATAGATGTACAATTCACAGCGTTGAAAAGAACAGTATGTAACCCAGTGCAACCGTAGAACGCCGCTTCACCGATAGTCGTGACGGATTTTGGAATGTCGATGCTTGTCAGCCCGCTGCAGCCCATGAACGCATTGTCGCCGATTGTCGTAACGGAGTTGCCGATGTTAACGCTTGTCAGCCCGCTGCAGCCCCTGAACGCTTCAATGCCAATTGTCGTGACGGAGTTGGGGATGTCAATGCTTGTCAGCCCGCTGCAGTAAAAGAACGCCCTAACGCCGATTGTCGTGACGGAGTTGCCGATGGTGGCGCTGGTTAGTCCGGTGCATTCATTGAACGCCGAGATGCCGATTGTCGTGACGGAGTTGGGGATATCGATGCTGGTCAGCCCGCTGCAGCCCATGAATGCATAGTCGCCGATTGTCGTGACGGAGTTGGGGATGGTGACGCTTGTCAGCCCGCTGCAGCCATAGAACGCATCGCCGCCGATTGTCGTGACGGAGTTGGGGATGTCGATGCTGGTAATTTTTGAACCAGACACAAATTTTGAGGGTAAAACTTCCACTTCTTTGCCTATCGTGACTCGCTCAATCGAGGATGTTGTCATTTTTCCATTGGAAGAACAATTCCGTGCGTTCCAAATGAGATCAGTCAGCCCGCTGCATTTATAGAACGCTTCACTGCCGATTGTCGTGACGGAGTTGGGGATGTCGATGCTGGTCAGGCCGCTGCACTCATAGAACGCCCCTTCGCCAATTGCCGTGACGGAGTTGCCGATGGTAACGCTTGTCAGCCCGGTGCAGCCAGAGAACGCCGAGTTGCCGATTGTAGTGACGGAGTTGCCGATGGTGGCGTTGGTCAGCCCGCTGCAGCCCATGAACGCATTGTCGCCGATTGTTGTGACAGAGTTGGGGATGGTGACGCTGGTCAGCCCGCTGCAGCCATAGAACGCACATTCGCTGATTGTCGTGATGGAGTTAGGGATGTTGATGCTGGTCAGCCCGCTGCAGTTATAGAACACCCATTTGCCGATTGTCGTGACGGAGTTGCCGATGGTGGCGCTGGTTAGTCCGGTGCATTCATTGAACGCCCAGTCGCCGATTGCCGTGACGGAGTTGGGGATGTAGATGCTGGTCAGGCCGCTGCAGTAATGGAACGCCTCGTTGCCGATTGTCGTGACGGAGTTGGGGATGGTGACGCTTGTCAGCCCGCTGCAGCCCATGAACGCCCTGTCGCCAATTGCTGTGACGGAGTATGTCGTGCCATTGTATGTCACGGTTTCGGGGATGGTCACACTGCCAGAATACTCATCATACTGACTGTAAGATGTTCCTCGATAGGTGACTGTGGCTCCAGTGCCGTTGATGTTGTAGTAGATGCCATCCACCTCGAAGTAGGCGGATGCGGTGGCTGGCAGGAGGAGGGCCAGCAACAGGAGTGAGAGTTTGAGGATTTGTTTCATTGTGGTTATGTTTTTTTGTCTCTCGCTAAGGCGCTAAGGCGCGAAGATTGATTTGTTGAAGACTTGGCGGCTTAGCGACTTAGCGTGAGGGTTGAGTCAGTTGTGTATTGTTGTTTTGGTTGTTTTTTAAGCGGCAAGTAGGCAGATGCTATAGTATTTGTTTTTTTCTTGTTTTCCTATTATCTAGGGGTTATTTCTTGCGGTGGGCGATGAGGTATTGGCCGATTTGAACGGCGTTGAGGGCAGCGCCCTTCTTGATTTGGTCTCCGCAGAGCCAGAAGGTCAAGCCGTTGTCGCTGCTGGTGTCGACGCGGATGCGTCCGACATAGACGGGATCCTTGCCTGAGCAGTCGATGGGCATGGGGTAGCGGTTGCTGCGGGGGTCATCGACGACGACAACGCCGGGAGCGAGTTGCAGGGCGGCGCGTGCCTCCTCGGGGGTGATGGGATTCTCGCACTCAATCCAGACCGCCTCGCTGTGGGCGCGCATGACAGGCACGCGGACGCAGGTGGCGCTGACGCGGATGTCGCTGTGCATGATTTTGCAGGTCTCCTTGACCATTTTCATCTCCTCGCGTGTGTAGTCGTTGTCCTGGAAGATGTCGATGTGTGGAATGACATTGTATGCCAGTTCGTGCTGGAAGTGGCGCACGGTGAGTTCTTCCTTGCCGACGGCGATTTCGCTGGTCTGCAGAGCGAGTTCGTACATCGCTTCCATGCCGGCACCGCTTGCCGCCTGATAGGTAGCCACCTGCACATTCTTGATGTGTGACAGGTTGTCGAGCGGCTTGAGGGCCACCACCATGATGATGGTGGAGCAGTTGGGGTTGGCGATGATGTTGCGCGGTGTGACGAGGGCGTCCTCGCCGTTGACCTCGGGGACCACCAGGGGCACATCGTCGTCCATGCGGAAGGCGCTGCTGTTGTCGATCATGATGCAGCCGTGCTTGGTGATGGTGGGGGCGAACTCGCGGGCGGGTCCTGCGCCCATGGCGACGAAGGCGATGTCGATGTCCTTGAAGTCGTCGTTGTGCTGCAGGAGTTTGACGACATAGTCCTTGCCGCGGAAAGTGAAAATACGGCCCGCACTGCGCTCGGAGCCGAAGAGGACGAGCTCGGTAACGGGGAAGTTCTGTTCATCCAGGACACGCATGAATTCCTGTCCCACTGCGCCACTGGCGCCAACGATTGCAACTTTCATATTATATTTAGTTTTTAGTTGTTAGTTTTAAGATGTCCGTCTCTGATTCTTGCCTCACGCTAAGACGCAAAGGCGCTAAGTTTTTTATTTAAATTATGCGAGCCTCTTGCGAGCAATAAATCATCTTTGCGGCTTAGCGAGATGATATTTAAGTTGTCAGTTTTCAGTTCTTGGTTGGGCGGGTTAGCGCTTGATGTGGGTGCCCCTGTCGTGGTTGCCCAGTTGGGCCGGGCTTGTGATGATGACTTCCTTGACGCCATGGTCGATGGCGGTGAAAGCGTTGTCGATCTTGTTGACGAACCAGTCCTTGATGATGTCCATCTCTCGCAGGGCTTTGTAGCGAGTGCGCCGCAGTTCCGCCACCACACTGTCGGGGTCGTCGGGGTTGAGCAGCACGCCCTTTTTCTCGAAGCAGTAGATGAGCGTGATGTCGTAGCGCAGAGCGAGTGCGCGCGCAATCTCGGCAGCCAGGGCGTCGGTCTCGTTGAACAGCAGGTTGCCGCGTCCGTCATGGGTGATGGGCGCGAGCACGGGGACGATGCCCGCGTCGAGCAATTGGGCGATTGCTGCAGTGTTGACATGGCGCACCTGGCCCGTGTCACCCAGTTTGCCGTCGGGCAACTTGGCGCTGGTAATCAGGTTCATGTCGGCACCAGTGAGTCCCAGGGCATTGACCTTGTTGCCCTGCAGCAACGACACGAACAGTCGGCTCACCAGTCCGCCATAGACCATGGTGAGCAGTTTGAGCGTTCCGGAATCTACAACGGGGCGGTCATCGATGAGTTTGGTTCTGATGCCCAGTTTGTTACCGATTTCCTGGGCCATCATGTTGCCACTGAAGATGAGCATCTTCTTGCCCTTGATGCCGGCAAAGGCCTTGACAAAGGTGCGCAACTCGTCGGCTTTCTCGACAATCTTTCCGCTGACTTTGACGATGGTGAATTTATCGTTCATTGCTCTTCGGGTGCTTTAACCGTGCTTGCGCACGGGAAATTATCAAATAATTGTTTTAATAAACACTTAGTGCTTTAGCATGAGAATGGCTGTCGGGCTTAGCTCTCGGCGAACTCCATCAGGTAGGCCTTGATGAAGTCGTCGAGGTCGCCGTCCATCACGCCTCCCACATCGCTTGTCTGGTGGTTGGTGCGGTGGTCCTTGACGCGACGGTCGTCAAAGACATAACTGCGTATCTGGCTGCCCCATTCGATTTTCTTCTTGCTGTCCTCGACCTTGCGCTGCTCCTCGCGTCGGTGTTCCAACTCCTTGTTGTAGAGGATAGAACGCAGGTTGCGCAGGGCGTTCTCGCGGTTCTTGGGTTGGTCTCGCGTCTCGGTGTTCTCGACGAGGATTTCCTCTTCCTCGCCCGTGTAGGGGTCCTTGTACTGGTAGCGCACGCGGACACCCGACTCGACCTTGTTCACATTCTGTCCACCGGCGCCGCCGCTGCGGAAGGTGTCCCAGGAGATGCGTGCCGGGTCAAGGGTAATCTCGATGGTGTCGTCGACCAGCGGTGTGACGAAGACCGAAGCAAACGAGGTCATGCGCTTGCCCTGGGCGTTGTAGGGCGAGACGCGCACCAGGCGGTGCACGCCGTTCTCGCTCTTGAGGTAACCGTAGGCAAAGTCGCCCTCGATGCTGATGGTGACGCTCTTGATGCCCGCCTCGTCACCGTCGATGAGGTGCTCGATGGCGGTCTTGTAGCCGTGGCGCTCACACCAGCGCAGGTACATGCGCATCAGCATCGATGCCCAGTCCTGGCTCTCGGTGCCGCCGGCGCCCGAGTTGATCTTGAGGATGGCGTCCATCTTGTCCTCGTCGTGTCGCAGCATGTTGCGCAGCTCGAGTTTCTCGAGCATCGCCAGCGCCTTGCTGTAGAGGGCGTCGACCTCGCTTTCCTCGACCAGTCCCTCCTTGACGAAGTCAAAGCCGGTAGATACCTCGTCGACAGCCAGTTCCACCTCCTCGCAACCGTTGATCCAGTTGCGCAGCGACTTGATTTTCTTCATCTGAGCCTCGGCCGCCTTTTGGTCCTGCCAGAAGTCGGGCACATGGGTGCGCAGTTCCTCTTCCTCGACCTCGATTTTCTTGCCGTCGATGTCGAGATAGCGTTTGAGGTCTTCTTTGCGTTGTTGCAGTTCTTTGAGTTGTTCTTGTGTAATCATTTATTTTTGTTCAGTTGTCTATCTCAGTTGCTAATTATTGCCTCACGCTAAGACGCAAAGTTTTTTGTTTTTCAATTATGCGAGCCTCTTGCGAGCAATCAATCATCTTTGCGACTTAGCGAGAGGATTATTCTTGTTGTCAGTTTTTGTTTTTTTGTCGGCGGCGAGCCGCCGAGTACTCTACATTGCGTCGGTTTTCAACCTAACGGCTATTTGTCTTTCTTCTTGTGGAAGTCGGCGGCATACATCGCGTCGATGAGCGGGCGGTAGCGCTTGTTGATGACGGCGCGCTTGATTTTGAGCGTGTTGGTGAGTTCGCCGCTCTCCATGGTGAACGCCTTGGGCAGCAGCACGAATCGCTTGATCTGCTCGTAGCTGGCGAGCCCTTTCTGGTAGTCGTTGATGCGCTCCTCAATCATCTTGCGTATGTCGGGGTTGTTGACCAGGTCCTCGACGCGGTTGGCCTGGATGTGCTTTTTCTCGGCATAGGCCTTGAGTTCCTCAAAGTCGGGCACGATGAGAGCCGAGACATACTTGCGACCGTCGCCGATGACAGCCACCTGCTCGATGAACTTGTCCTGGCCGAGCATGGTCTCGAGCACCTGGGGCGCGATGTACTTGCCGTTGCTGGTCTTGAACAGGTCCTTGAGGCGCTCGGTGAGGATGAGTTCGCCCGTTGGCGCGATTTCGCCGCAGTCGCCGGTGTGGAACCAGCCGTCGGCATCAATGGCCTCGGCCGTTTCCTGGGGTTTGTTGTAGTATCCCTTCATCACGGTGGGTCCCTTGACCAGGATTTCGTTCTTGTCGCCGATTTTCACCTGTATGCCCGGAATGGGCATGCCGATGGTGCCCAGCGTCCACTCGCCCGGCTTGAAGAAACTTACCGATGCATTGGTCTCGCTCAGGCCGTAGCCGATGCAGATGTTGATGCCCACGGCGTGCAGGAACTCGGTGATGTTGTCGCTGAGCATCGCTCCGGCAGTGGGGAAGAGTTTGCCGTCGGTCACGCCGATGGCACCGCGCAGTTTCTTGAAGACCTTCTTCTCAAAGTACTGGTACTGCTTCTCGATGATGGCGGGTGCCTTCTTGCCCAGGCGGGCATACTTCATGTTGCGGGTCTTGCCGACGCTGATGGCCCGCTTGACGAGCATGCGCACCACAGGCTTTGCCCCCTGCAGGTTGTCGTTGACGGCGGTATAGACTTTCTCCCAGAATCGAGGCACGCTGCACATGAAGTTGGGCTGCACCTCCTTGACGGCACGCTGTATCTCCTTGGGGTTGTAGTTGATGGCGACGCGGATGCCTGTGCACATGCACACCATGGTCCAGCCCAGTTCAAAGATGTGGCTGAATGGCAGGAAACTGAGCGACACATCGGTCTTGTCGTTGATGATGTCCTTGAAACGCTCGATGTGGGCGTCCATTGCGGCATTCATGTTGCGATGCATGAGCATGACGCCCTTGGGGACTCCCGTGGTGCCCGAAGTGTAGATGAGGTACATGATGTCGTCGGGGGCACTAGCCTGCTTGCGCTTCTCGAGTTCGTCGAGCACCTCCTTTCCGAGTTTGTCGCCCGTGGAGAGGAACTCCTGCCAGGTGAGGGTGGACTTGTCGTCGCTGTCGCGCTTGACGGCTGGATTCAGCGTGACGATAAACTTCAGGGTAGGGCAGTCGCCGATGATTTGCCGTGCGATGTCGTAATGTCCCTGGTCGCCGACCAGCAGGATTGTGGCGCCCGCATCGTTGACGATGTAGGCCGCCTCGTCGCGGCTGCTCGTGGCGTAGATGGGCACGGGGATAGCGCGGTTATAGAAAGCGGCAAAGTGTGTAATCAATATCTCGGGGCAGTTCTGCGTGAACAGGCAGATGCGGCCTTGGGGCTCAACACCGCCCATGAGCAGGGCACCAGCAGCGCGGTCTATCTGTTGCGCAAAGTCCTGCCAGGTGATAGAAGCCCACACCTGTGTCTCGTAGTCGCGGAAGCGCAAAGCCTCGCGCTCGCCGTATTTGGCACACTGCCGTGGAATGAGTTCAACAAATCTGTTCATAAGCCATGATGTATTATCGTCCAGTTCCAGTTGGAAGTGGACATGTTACCAACTTGCAAAAGTACAAAAAAACCTTGGAAAAAGCCAGTGAGGAAACTGAAAACAATGATTTTTCTTTTGCCACGGGATGTGCCGTTGCCGATGTCCTGATGGCATCGGGTCGATTAATTCATGAAAAACATCGAGAGAAGAGTTTTGATATTTTGTTGGCTTGTGAAGTCGTAAAGTGTTGTTCGTGAGATGGATATCGGTTTTTAGTGTTTAGATTTTTTGTTTGATAAGTGGTGGTGTGTCAGATTTATGTGTACCTTTGTGGAAAATCAGTAATGAACCAAAATTTACTATAATGAGACGATTATTTTCATTCTCCATCATGATGATGGTTGTGCTGTCGTCGATAGCAGCGGTGTATGAGCCGTCGTTGTCGAGCGATAGCGAGGTGTGTGTGTTCTTTGAGGCCAGCGGCACGGTGAACGATACGCCCAAAATATGGGTGTGGGCGGGCAACACCGACGGCCGCGACTATGTGGGTACCAATTGGCCGGGTGCCGCGATGACCTACATGGGTGATACCCAAAGCGGTAACAAGATTTATAAATGGACCTATACGGGCTCTCTGGAGACGCCCACGGGCCTGATTTTCACTTGGAACAACCAAGGCGGTCGTGTCGACTTGTCCTACACTAACCACGGTTACTATGTCATGGGCCAGTTGACCAAGGTCATCGGGGCCGGGGAGAGCACCTTTGTCCCCAACGACCATGTCATCTATGAGCTTGACCTGTATAACTTTACCTCGGCCGGCACCCTTGCTGCTGCCCAGCAGCGCCTGGATTACCTGAAGGACCTGGGCGTTGATGTGATCTGGCTGATGCCCATCCATCCGCGCGGCATTCTGGGCCGCATCGGTTCATTGGGCAGCCCCTATGCTCCCCGCGACTACTATGCTGTGAACAGCGACTTTGGCACGCTTGCCGACCTGCAGGCGTTTGTCGCAGCCGCCCATCAGCGTGGCATGCAGGTGTGGCTTGACTGGGTCGCCAACCACACCGCCAAGGACAATGTGTGGATTACCCAGCACCGCGATTACTATAACTCGACCTTGACGAGCCCCAACGGCTACGGCGATGTCTATCAGCTGGATTACAGCAAGGAGGCTACCCAGGTGGCGATGATTGAGGCCATGGAATACTGGATTGACCAGGCCAACATCGACGGATTCCGCTGCGACTACATCAGCAGCAACACCATCCCCACAGCTTTCTGGACCCGCGCCATCAAGGCGTTGAAGGAGTACAAGCCCGGCAAGACCATCACCATGCTGGGCGAGGCTGACATCGGCAACAGCGCGCCCCGTCTGTTCGTCTGCGGATGGGACTATGACTACGCATGGGGCTTCCAGAGCTCGCTGGTCAACAACAAGAGCAACCCCGCCGGTGTGCTGAACCAGTGCCGCAATCTGGTGGGCGACCTGCGTTTCACCGACATGAGCCGCATGGTTTACCTTACCAACCACGACCAGAACTACAACAGTTCGATGAATACGCAATACGGTAACAACGCCTATGCCTTCACGGTGCTGACCTTTACCCTGTATGGCATGCCCATGCTGTACAACGGGCAGGAGACGGGCTACCTGATGTCGCGCAAGCTGGACTACTTTAACCGCACTCCCATCAACTGGAACAGTGTCGACAACAAGATGCTGAACACGGTCAAGGCCTTGGCGGCCCTCAAGCACAGCTGCGATGCGCTCATCGACAATGGCGACCGCGCCAGCGAGGTGACCTTCCTGACCACGGGTAACACCAATGTGATTGCCTATACCCGCCACCACAATGACCAGACCGCGCTCGTTGTCCTCAACCTGGGAACAAGCAGCGTGAACACCATCGTAACCGGCCTGGAGGCAGGAGAGTGGAAACTGGCTATCGATGTGGAAAACATCGGCGCCGGCTTGACCGCTACACCTGTGACCTTGAATGCCACTCAGAGTTTTTCGATTCCTGCGGGCGGCTACAAGGTCTATTACAAGGGTGAGCCCACCCCCGAGTGGCTGAACGGTGATATCGACCATGACCACGAGATCTCGATTAATGATATATCGATGCTGATTGATTTCATCTTGAGTCCGGTCCCCGTTGAGCCAGAACTGCTGAAGCGCGGCGATATCGACCATGACGGCGAGGTCGGCATCAACGATGTTACGGCCCTGATTGACATCCTGTTGAAAGGGTATTAAGAGTTAGGAGTTAGGAGTTAGGAGTTAGGAGTTAGGAGTTGGGAGTTTTATACCTATGAGGGGATTATGGGTCATAGTGGTGGTGCTTGCCGGGGTCGTTTCGGCATCGGCGGCCTCGCAAGCTGACTTCAGCCGGCTGGATAGCTTGATCGCCGAGCAGTCACACATCATCGACCGTAAGGAGGCCCACCTGTCTCAACTCAAGGAAAGGCTGTCGCGGGAAACCGTTCCCGCCGAGCGCTATGGCACGATGAAGCAACTGTATGAGGAATATGCCGCCTATCAATACGACTCCGCCTATGCCTATGTCAGTCAGTGTCTGGCCCTGGCCCGGCAGATGAATGATGACCGTCTGCTCAACGAGAGCCGCCTGGACCTGGCGCACATCCTCTCTACCGCTTGCCTGATGGACCAGGCCCGCCTGTTGCTGGGCCAGATTGACACCACCCGGTTGTCGGCTACCCAACTTATCAGATACTACCGCACGCGCACCGACCTGCTCATCTATCAGGCCGAGTATATGCAAGGCACACAGTATGCCGCCGAAGCGGTGCAGCAACTCATTGCCCTGAGGCGCCGCACGGCAGCCCTCAATGTCCCACATGACGATGTGAACTATCTGCTCACCGTGGCCGAGTGCCGTGCCGACAGCGGCCAGTCCCGTGAGGCCATCGGTCTGCTGGAGAAACTCATGCAGCAGTACCATAGCGGTGAGCGCCTGTATTCCATCATCACCAGCACGATGTCGTTCCATTATGGCCAGCTGGGCGATAAGGAAAAGCAGATGCAGTATCTGATCAAGAGTGCCGAAAGCGACCTCGAGGGCTGCATCCGCGAGAACACCTCGCTGCGTGCGATTGCTGACATCCTGTTTGACGAGGGTGACATCGACCGCGCCTACCGCTACATGCGCGTGGCGGTCGACGATGCTAATTTCTACGGTACTCGCCTGCGCAACATCCAGGCATCGCGCATTGTGCCTAAAATCCTCGATGCCTACCAGACCAAGCAGGACCGCAACCACCGCAACATGATGTGGCTGCTCGGTGCCATCTCGGTCATCGCCCTGCTGCTCGTGGGCGGAGTCATCGCTATCTATCAGTTGCTGAAGCGCTACCGTCGCCTCAATGAGCAGAAGAAGGCCATCAACGAGCAGTTGAGCCAGGTCAATGCCCAGTTGGGCGACACCGTCGAGCAATTGCACGAGAGTAATGCCCAGTTGCGTGAGCGCGAGAAACTCAAGGAGGAGTATATCGCACGATTCCTGACCTTGTCGAGCCGTTTCATCGACCGCGGCGAGGAGCAGCGCAAGGCCCTTTACCGCCTGTACCGTGACCGCAAGACCGAAGACCTGGCGCGGGAGTTGAAGAGCACCCACTCAGGTGCTGAGAACGCCAAATTGTTCTATGAGAACTTTGACCACGCGTTCTTGAACATTTTCCCCAATTTCGTCGATGAGGTGAACAAGTTGCTGCAGGACGACGGCAAAATCGAGGTCAAGCAGGGCAAACGCCTGACTACCGAGTCGCGTGTGCTGGCGCTCATCCGTATCGGCATCACCGATAACCAGAGCATTGCCGCCATCTTGCGTGCCAGCCTAACGACCATCTACACCTACCGCTCCAAACTCAAGGCCCGTGCCATCAACAAGGACGACTTTGAAACTCGAGTCAAGAACATTGAAGGCTGAGCGCAGAATTTGTGTTTGTAAACAGATAATTAACAAATGTAACCAAATATAATGAAGAAATTTTGTAGTATTGTGTTTATGTGCTTGACACTTAGTCTTGTAGCGAGTGCCAAGGATGTGTATGTGAGTTCGCCTGACGGGGCGCTCACGGTGACCGTGGGTGTTGACGGCGGCAAGGCCTGGTATCAGGTGATGCGCGACAGCGAGACGGTCATTGGCCGCTCGGCGCTGGGCCTGGTGCTCAAGGACGGGGATTTCAAGGACAACTTCAAGATGGGCAAGGTGACCCGCTCGAGCCTTGACGAGACATGGAGCCAGCCGTGGGGCGAGGACGCCCAGGTGCGCAACCATTACAACGAGATGAAGGTGACCCTTCAGGAGAAGGGGGGCCAGAAACGCCAGTTGGGTGTGGTGTTCCGTGCCTATGACGACGGTGTGGCCTTCCGCTACGAGTTCCCGCGCCAGCGTGGCCTGCAGGACTTTGTGATTATGGACGAGGCAACTGAGTTTGCCCTTCCCATCGATGCCCAGGCGTGGTCGATTCCCGCCTTGACGCCTTACTACGAGGGCATCTACACGCGTGAGCCCGTGAGCAAGAAAGGCAACATGTCGGGTCCTGTCGCCCTTGAGGTGAACGAAGGGCTTTACATGGCCATCATGGATGCCAACCTGACCGATTACTCGACCATGAATTTCTCACATGAGGGAACAACCCTCAAGGCCGACCTCGTGCCCTGGAAAAATGGAGATAAAGTGAGGGTGGGGGACACCCGCGTGAGCCCTTGGCGTGCCGTCATCATCGGCCGCAAAGCAGCCGACATCCTGCTCTCGCGCATGGCGCTGAACCTGAACGAGCCGTGCAAGATTGATGACACCTCGTGGATCAAGCCGACCAAGTATGTGGGCATCTGGTGGGCGTTGCAGAAACAGCGCTGGACCTGGTCACAGGGTGAGCGTCACGGCGCCACGACCGAGAACACCAAGCGCTACATCGACTTCGCCGCAAAGCATGGCTTGGGTGGCGTGCTTGTCGAGGGCTGGAACTACGGTTGGGATACCGACTGGACAAAGTATGGAGACGGTTTCTCGTTCACCAAGGCCTATCCCGACTACGACCTGCAGGGCTTGTGCCGCTATGCCGCCGACCGCGGTGTGCGCATCATTGCCCATAACGAAACGGGCGGAGCGGCCCAGAACTACGAAGACCAGTTAGAGGACGCTTACCGCCTCTATGAGTCGCTGGGCATCAACACGGTCAAGACCGGTTATGTCAATTCGCACTTCTACAACGGTGAGTTGCAGCACTCGCAGTGGGGCATCCAGCACTTCCGCAAGGTCATCGAGACCGCAGCCCGCTACCACCTGATGATTGTCAACCATGAGGGCGCCATTCCCAGCGGCATCCAGCGCACATGGCCTAACCTCATCGCTACCGAGAGCATGCGTGGCCAAGAGTACAACGCCTTTGACCGCAGGGGCGGCAATCCGCCTTACCACGAGTGCATCTTGCCATTCACGCGCGGCCTGGGCGGCCCGATGGACTTCACGCCCGGCATCTTTGAGTACCGTAACGACTCGGTGCCCGGCACGCGTCCGCAGAACACCCTGGCCCATCAGTTGGCCGAGTATATCGTCATCTACAGCCCTGGCCACATGGCAGCCGACCAGATTGAGAACTACGAGCACCAGCCCGCGTTCAAGTTCATCGAGGAAGTGCCCACCAACTGGGAGCGGACGCTTGTTCCGCACGCTGCAATGGGCAAGTATGTGACCTATGCGCGTCAGGAGCGCGGCACCGACAACTGGTATGTTGGCAGTGTGAACGACGCAGAGGCCCGCAATCTGGATTTGTCGCTCGATTTCCTGGGCGACGGTCGCTACATGGCGGTCATCTATGAGGACGGCCCCGATGCCGACTACCGCACCAATCCTTATCCGATGACCATCCGTCGCCTGGATGTGGATAAGTCCAGCGTGCTCCATCTGCACCTTGCCCCCGGTGGCGGTAGCGCTATCCAGATTCTGAAGCGATAGTCATATTCAGTATGCCAATTCATCATCGGGGGATGTGTCATGTGTTGACGCGTCTCCCGACAGTTTTTTATGCGGCAATCCGTCGGATGCACCAAAGAAAAAGAACGGGGACCATTGTGGTACCCCGTTCTTGTTGTTGTTCTTGATGAATGAATTACACCGGTTATTATCCTAACACGATGTCGATGAGCTCTGTTACATCATTGATGTCGATGATGCCGTTGCCATCCAGGTCACCATTAGCTTCAATGAAAGTCCCTGTGATGGTCATGCCCAGCGCTTTGCTGATGAGCAGCGTGACATCATTGATGTCTTTCTGGCCATCGCCATTGACATCACCGCGGCTTGAGGGAGCGGGAATGTCGATGACATATTCAGCACTGGTCACATCGCTGTTGTTGAACAAGCCTTCCCTGACGGCGATGGCATTGACCGTCGTGGTCTCGCTCACGGTGAAGGGCTCGCTGTAGACGGGGCTCGATGCCGTGGGAACGGTGCCGTCGACGGTGTAGTGGATAACGGCGCCCTCTTCGGCCGTGATGGTGATGGTCTGGGCTTCGCTATAGGTGCCGCTGGCGGGTCCAATCACCGGGGCTTCAACCGTGGGGAACAAGCCACCGGTCTCGAGCCATGCCTTGTTGGCGGGCATATAGGTGCCTGTAGCCTGAACGAAACCGAGTTTTCCTGACTCATCGAGACCGATGACATACTTCTGCGGGTTTGTCGACTTGGTGTTCTTGTCGGCGTTGAACGAGCCTGTGCCGCTGGCCTTGGTGAAGGTGATGACCCCGTCGGTGTTGCAGTAGTAGGTTCCTTTGAGCAGATTGGTGCCCGTGTAATTGGTCGTCGTTTCGTCGGCCAAGGGAGCATAAGCGTTGGTCACGCTCTCATCGGGAGCCGAGAAGATGGGGAGATTCTTGGGAATCAACTGGCAGTCGGCCGCATTGGGCGAAGCGCATTCCAGCAGCACGGGCGTGCCGGCGGGCACCATGCCGCCAGTGGTGGCAATCTCCTGATACTGCAGGATGCCGTCGGTCGTGCCGGTAATGGCGTAGGCCCTCAGGACCTGACCGCTTAACTGCGCAGCAAAGGGGGCTCTCATCGTCGTGTAATACCTGCCGTTGAGTTCCACCTCGGGAGCGACATTGAAGTGGTCCACCTTCTCAACATACCACTTGGCGTTCTGGGCCGAACTGGACTCGTTGATGGCCAAAGTGCCACTGTCATCCACCAGATACCTGATGCCTAACGACGGATACCCGAAAAAGGGTACCGAAGTCGCCGATTTCAGTTCAATCGATGCGGTGTACAGTGTGCTAGCCCCGCTGCCACTGACCTTGGAGATGGTCACATAGCGCTCCTTGAACTGGAGGTTATAGGAGGCATTATACCATCCTGTTGTCAGTGTGAGCAGACTCGTGCCCTGGCCAATCAGGTTATACTCATAGTTGCTGGTGTTGGTGTTCTTTTTCAAGGCATAGACCACCGAACCCAAGTCGATGATATCAGGGTCCTCAATCATGTGGATATCGGTGCTCAAGTACTTGCCGGCGCATTCCATGGCGCGAGCCTTGCCTGCATCACCCAGAGCCTGGCTCAAGCCGCCACATGCATCACTTATACACACCTGGTAGTTGAACTTGTCGTTGGCGATGGAGATGTACTGGCTCGAGTTTTGAGCGTTGCGGAAACGGTAAAAACCTGTGCCGTTGAGTTGTGCCAGCATCGTGATGGAGCACAGGACCATCACCGCTGTGACACACAGTGTGCGTAATGAAATCGTATTCATGAGTTTAGTGTGATTAAAGTAAAAAAGTGAGCAACCCAAGACCTGTGAAGACCTTGAATTGCTCACTATAATTCATGGTTTACTTACCAAGAACGATACTGATCAGTTCAGCGACATCATTGATGTCAATCAAACCGTCCTCAACCACATCGGCGCAGTACGGGCAGCAATCCGGAGTGGGAACGCCCAGTACATACGAGATAGTGAGAGTCACATCATTGATGTCGACAACACCATCGTGGTTGACATCGCCCTTGTTGGACAACTTGATCTCATCGACCGTGCTGCTCACGAGGAACGCCTCGTTGGTGCGAACGCTCCAGTGGTCAACAAAGCCGAAGGTACCCGTAGCCTCGCTAACGCCCAGGCTGCGGACAACGCAGTCACTCGAGTTCTCTTCATTGGTGTAGACACAGAGGTCGAGGTCGCTTGAGGGCAGACCCCAGAAGTACTTGTTGCCTACAGTGCCGGAGTTCTTGTACATCAGGTGCTCATAGGGAGTCACATAGGTGTTATAGAACTCATCGCTCACATACTGCTTCACAAAGTCGAAGAGAGCCTGTACCTGAGGAGTAACAAGTTTGTACTCGTCGATCAGGTAGTCCGGACCAACCAGGAGGTTGTCCTTCATATCGGCAGTGCCGGTGGTCGCCAAGGTGAGCACCTTGCCGCCAGCCTCTTCAGACATCAGCAGAACGGGTGTCTGAGCGGGAATTGCACCACTCAGAGCCTCGAGAGTGGCGAGACCGTTGGCATTCACGCGGATCACCTTGTAAGCCTTCACATCCTCGGGCAGAGTGTATGCGAAGTCGGTGTAGAGCGTGGAGACATACTTCTTGTTGTTGATGCAACCGAAGTAGTTGGTCTCGTCGAAGTTCTTGGTGAAAGTCGTGCGCGGCTCGAGCGTCCAGTAGGTCCTTGCGGCGCCGTCGTGGATGTCCTTGTTGCCGGCGCTGATGAAGTCTACCTTGTTGCCGTCGGCAACGATGTAGTACTTCATGTCGGGCAGGACTTGCTCGAGTTTATCCACATACTGTGCAAACTCGCCGAGTTCTTCCTTCATCTGCTCATAGAGGTCGTGGTTCTTGAGACGCTCCCAGTAGATCATTACCGACTGGTAAGCGAAGTCCCAGACATTGTCCTTGTTGCAGAGCACCTGACGGTAGAATGCCATCGTCGAAGCCTCGTCCTCGGGCTTGGTCAAGTTGCCGCCCATGCGCTGCCATACCTCCTCCAGGTCGTAGTCTACGAGGATGCTGGCGCCATGGCCTTGCGTCTTGTTGAGCACCTTGTCGATAGCGTCGTTGATGAAGCCCTCGAGTTGCGGGAGTTTCTCGTCAACTCTTGACATGTTCTCGGCATAGAAGTCGACAACAGGCTGCATGCTCGGAGTCTTGCCATAGATGCGGTAGTTCTCGCCGTCCTTCTCGACATACAGGTGGTAGTCGAACGACTCGTTGAACTTCTCCATAATGGCATCGTAGCCATCCTCGCCCAGCAGTGAACCAACGCCAGTGGCGTGGAGTTTATCTACCACCAGTTGTACAACCTCGGGAACATAGCGCATAGCACGGTCGGCGTAGCCCTGCAGGTCAGCGGCCTGCGAGCGCAGCGACTGTACCTGGCCGTACTCATCGGTCTTCACATAGATTACAGTTCCTGCCTGAGCCTCCTTGGCTACATCATCACAGAAGGTCAAGGTCTTGCGGCCCTGAACGTTGGCAAACATGTTGTTGCCGTTGTTCTTGATGCTGAAGTAGCCGTCGATGGGCTCAACGGGAATGCGTTCAACAGTCTGCTTGATCACGTAGGCATTGGTAACCACAGGACTCTCGATACCGTCCTTCACGGCCTTGGCCATCAGGATGGTAGTCTCAGTCATGTTCCGGCTATTGCCCTCGGTCCAAGTCAGACCACCGTCAACACTGTAATAAATGGTGGCACCCTCGGGACCGGTGATGGTCACATCCTGAGGCGTGTCATAGGTGCCGCTGGCCAGCGAGAAGGTGGGTGCTGCAACAACGGGCACGGGCTTGAATACGTAGGTAGCAGATGCAGTGCCATCGCCCTCATGCTCATAGCCGTCGGTAACGGTAACCTTCAGGTCCACGTTGCCCACAGTGCTGCGGGTGATGACAATGCCGGTAGCGGCGTCATAGTTCTGTGCCTCGCCACCGTCAATCTGATAAACAACAGTGTAGTCGCCGAGCGTCTTGTCGACAGCAACGGTAACATTCACAACATCGCCCACGATGTACTCGCCACCGTCGGGATTCAGCGTGATCTCGATAGCGGGAGCGGCAGCAAACTTGTAGACAGCACTCTTGGTGCCCTCGGCAGCGTGCTCGTAGGCGTCGGTTACGGTAACGGTCAAGTTCACCTGACCGGCCTCGTCGCTCGTGATGTCGATGCCCTGCTCGGGATCGTAGGTCTGCGGCTCACGGGTGG
>Ga0310695_10003992_pt1 | contig 27925 bp, 25 predicted proteins | sample RumenRJG_04DNA_FD_203882 | JGI IMG/M metagenome (GOLD analysis project Ga0310695, IMG submission 203882) | Bovine rumen microbial communities from Lethbridge, Alberta, Canada - RJG_04 (v2) (version 2) | ecosystem: Host-associated > Mammals > Digestive system > Stomach > Rumen | place: Canada... | reverse complement strand
TGATCTTTTTATGCAGATGTAAGGTACAACCGGAATTCCAACGGCCTCAAGAACCTGCTTTGTTTTTTCCTTATCCATAGTAAGGGATGATGACATGGTAGGGCAGCCTACAAACGGTATGTCAGACATTTCAAAAAGTCCCTGAATTGTTCCGTCTTCGCCGTAAGTTCCGTGAAGAACAGGGAATACAACGTCAATCTTAAGTGCCTGTTTTTCTGTTACGAATGAAGCTTCCTTTGAGCCCGGACAGATTCTGATAAGGTTTGCAGGATTTTCCTTTATAGAAAGGGCTGCTGAACTGTCATTAATGATTCTTTCGTATTCAGCCTTGTCCTGAAGATACCATTTTCCTTCTTTTGTAATTCCGATAAGGATTACAGAATGTTCTTTTTTAATTCCTCTTGTAACTGCTGCGGCCGAGATAAGTGAAATTTCGTGTTCTCCGCTTCTGCCGCCGTAAATTATTGCAATATTCATTTTGTTTCCGCCTTATTTTTTCTGCTGGAAGCCTGCTTCTGCTAGCGCAGTTTCTGCTTCCTTGATTTCGTCGTATGGCATTACATAATCCTTGTAGATTATGGAATTTTCGTGGCTTTTTCCTAAAAGAAGGACGATGTCGCCCTTTCCGGCCATTTTAAATACTTCGCGAATAGCCTGCTTCCTGTCATGAATGATGAAGAGATTTTCGTTCATCTTCATTCCTTCCTTTATTGCGCCTTCTGCAATCATTTTAAGGAGTTCAACAGGATCTTCGCCCCTAGGGTCTTCATCTGCAAGTATGATTTTATCGCAGAACTTTGCAGCAATCTGGCCCTGAAGAGGTCTTTTTGTAAGGTCGCGTTCTCCGCCGCTTCCAAAAACAGCATAAATCTGACCCGTGCAGCGTTTTCTTACCGGCGGGAAAATTGTTTCAAAAGAACTAGGAGTATGTGCGTAGTCAACAATTACTTCAAAAGGCTGGCCTCTGTCGATTACGGTCATTCTTCCCTTTACCGGAGTAAGGGAAGATACTTTTGCTGCAATTTCTTCAAAAGACATTCCCGTTACAGATGAAACTGCTGTAATTGCAGCCATAATATTGTAGGTATTGAAAGCACCTGGAAGTTTTGCCTGAATCTGAATGCGCTTAATTTCCCTTGGAAGAACCGGATCATAGTTCAAAGGATAGGAAGCGTCTGCTCCGTCTGCTTCAACTGTAAAGTCTAGCCCGAATCTTGCAGATGCAATGTTAAGAGCCTTCATGTAGCGCAGGTTTTCAGGAATTTTTGGCAGTGCTTCTGCTGCTTCCCCTGATTCTGCGGCGGCTTTTCCAGCTTTTCCTAGGGTTGTAAAACCGTAAACGTGTTTTTTTGTAGAATTGATAAAAAATTCTGCGCTAGGATCTTCAAGATTTACAATTCCAATAGAAGGAATCTTTGTGTCTGCGCCGGCAATTGTCTTTATGTGGTTGTGCTTGTCCAGCGCTCTAAAAAGATTAGCCTTGTCGTTCCTGTATGTTTCAAAATTCTTGTGGAATTCAAGGTGTTCCAGAGTTACGTTCATAAAAACGCCGCAGTCAAAGAGCACGTTTCCAAGACGGTTTGTTTTTGCAGAAAGTCCGTGGCTTGAAGATTCAACAACTGCATATTTACAGCCGTTCTCAAGCATTTCATTTAGATGATGATGAATAATCGGTGCTTCCGGCGTTGTCTGGTGTTGCGGATTAGGAAGGGCGTCTCCGCCAAAAGAATATTCGACGGTAGAAATAAATCCGGCTTTCTGACCGCACAACCTTAAAAGCTGCCAGATAAATGAAACTGTAGAAGACTTTCCTTCCGTGCCGGTTACGCCTATTACGATAAGTTTTTTTGAAGGATAGTCGTAGAATGCATCCGAAACAGGAGACATTGAAAAACGTGCGTCCTTTACCTTTATGAATGCAGGATTTACTCCTGAAGAAAAGGTTGAATCAACGGGTTTTCCGTCTTTAGTTTCGCCTGTAAAGCTTTCAAGATATTTTCTTGCAATGATTTCTGCTGATTTTTTCTGAACATGTTCAGGAATTTCGCCTTCAAAGATGATTGCGGCAGCGCCTTTTTCTATGGCCTGCGGAATGAATTCCTTTCCGTCTGTGTGTGTTCCCGGAAGTGCAAAGTATATTGAGCCTTCTGAAACTTCCCTTGAATCAAAAACTAAATTTTTTATGACAATGTGACCAATGTCTGATTCCTGTACAGCAGTTTTTCCGTCTGCAGCAACAGTTTGATGTGTAAAAGATGGCAGTAACTGTGATAATAATTTCTGCATGTTTAACTCGAAAAAAAGAATTATGTCTGCGCCGTAAGTCCTGATTTTTTTAGAAACCAAAAAACGCAGGAATCTCCGGAAGTGCTGAACGCAGAATGCTGGAGATTCCCTTTAAGTGTATCGTTTTTAATGTCAGTATGCAATAAAGTTAAAAGTTAGTCTTTTTTCCAGGTTCTTGTAAGGAGAGGAACGAGCATTCCTCCGATTGCATTCCCCGCAATTACTGTAAGGACTACAATCAGATTCTGAACTGTGAATGCGTCCTTAAAGCCGTTTGCAACACCGTTGTAGAAAGAGTTTGCAATCGAGTGGTCAAAACCGCTTAAAATGAATACCGGAATGTAGATGAAACATCCGAAATAAGAATTTTTCTTCCATGTATCTACTGCAAGGAACATAAGGAGTCCACAGAAAATACCTGTAATAAAAAGGCGGAGTGCTGGAGCCGAAAGTTTTGCAGCATAGATTTTTTTTGCAGGCTCAACAATGCACGGGAATGCATATGCTGCAATCATGCCTAAAAGGTATGTAGTCAGCAGGTTGAATGCAAGAATAAGTATTACAAGCTTTATATAGTTAATGTCTTTAAAATGATAGGCGATGTATCCAACTTTTCCTGTGTAAAGGTTAAAACCGTAAACACAGATTGTATAAAGTCCGGCTGCGAATAATACGGCGCCAAGCGGAGCCCAGCCTTTAGCCATACAGGAAAGATAAATCGTTCCGCCTACACAGATCATCAGTCCTGATAAGATAGAAAGTTTTATATTGTTTAGCATGATGATATAATTGTATCATTAATTAAAGGGTGTGACAAACGGGAAAAAGTTTTTTATAATGGAAAAATATGTACGAAGTCAGGGTAACGGCCGATTTTGCTGCGGCTCATTTTTTACGGGATTATAACGGTAAGTGTGAAAATCTGCACGGGCATAACTATAAGGTTTATGTTCATGTGCGCGGAGAAAAACTTAATGAAGGCGGAATGCTTCTGGATTTTACGCTTCTTAAGGCTTCTCTTAGGGAAGTTATAGGGAAACTTGATCATACAAATCTTAATGATCTTGAATATTTTGAACAGAATCCAAGTGCAGAGCGTATTGCAACTTATATCTATGAAAAGATAATTGATTTGATGTCGGCAAAGGGAACGGATCTTTCTTATTCGACTGGAAAAAAAGATGCTGTTCTTTATGCAGTTGATGTTTTTGAAACTGATTCCAGCCGCGCAAGATACATTCCTTATCCATAAGGTTTATCATGACATTTGAATTTGTTCTATATAATATAATTCTTGGAGCAGGGCTTGCCATGGATGCTCTTGGAGTTTCTGTTGCAAATGCGGTTTATAATCCAAAAATAAAATTAGGTCAGGTTCTCATTATGACCGGCTGCTTTGGACTCTTTCAGTTTATAATGCCTCTTGCCGGTTGGCTCTGCGTGCGCACGGTTGTAAATTTTTTGTCAGCAATACATCCGTTTATTCCGTGGATTGCAGGAATTGTCCTGATTCTTTTGGGATTAAAGGTAATTCTGGAATCAAGAAAAGAAGATAAAGAAAAGCAGGGCGTAATATGCAGTTCCATAGGTATCCTTTTTTTTATGGCACTTGCAACTTCAATCGATGCGCTTTCTGTTGGCTTTACAATTGCAGATTATGATTTCCTGGTGGCATTTTTTTCTTCACTGATTATCGGACTTGTAACGTTTTCTATATGTCTTTTTGGTGTTGCACTTGTAAAGAAATCTTTGCGCATTATGAATTTTAAGGCAGAACTTTTGGGTGGAATAATCCTTATTGCAATCGGAATTCTGGGAATTATAAGGATTTTTTTTTAATCTTTCTATTTCCTAAGAGCCTGTAAAGTTCTATACTTAATATTACCACTAAAGTGGTTTTTTACAGGAGTTTTTATGAAAAAGTCAATCAATACAACTTGTATTCAGGGCGGATACACACCAAAGAACGGTGAACCGCGCCAGATTCCAATCGTACAGTCAACAACTTTTAAATACGATACTAGCGAAGATATGGGAAAACTTTTTGACCTTGAAGCAAGCGGTTATTTCTATACTCGTCTTCAGAATCCTACAAACGACTATGTAGCTGCAAAAATTGCTGAACTTGAAGGCGGAACTGCTGCAATGCTTACTTCTTCCGGTCAGGCTGCAAACTTTTTTGCACTTTTTAATCTCTGCGAAGCAGGAAGCCACATTGTTGCATCTTCTTGTATCTACGGTGGAACTTTCAATCTTATTTCTGTAACAATGCGAAAGATGGGAATTGATGTTACATTCGTTGATCCTGATGCAAGCGAAGAAGAACTTGATAAGGCTTTCCAGCGCAACACACGCGCCATGTTCGGTGAAACAATTGCAAACCCTGCTCTTACTGTTCTTGATATTGAAAAATTCGCTCGTGTTGCACATAAGCACGGTGTTCCTCTTGTTGTAGACAACACTTTCCCAACTCCAATCAACTGTCGTCCTTTTGAATGGGGTGCAGACATTGTAACTCACGCAACAACAAAATACATGGACGGTCATGGTGCCTGTGTTGGTGGATGTATCGTAGACAGCGGTAAATTTGACTGGATGGCTCACAAGGATTTGTTCCCTGGACTTACAACTCCTGATGCAAGTTACCACGGAATTACTTATGCAGAAAAATTCGGCAATGCCGGTGCCTTTATTACAAAGGCAACTGCTCAGCTCATGAGGGACTTTGGTTGTATTCAGGCTCCTCAGCATGCATTTATCTTGAACCTTGGTCTTGAAAGCCTTCACGTTCGTATGCCACGCCATGTAGAAAACGGACAGGCAGTTGCAGAATTCCTTGAAAATCATCCAAAGGTTGCAAAGGTAAACTATTCAGGACTTAAATCTGATAAATACTATCAGCTTGCACAGAAATATCTTCCAAACGGTGGATGCGGTGTTGTAAGCTTTGAAATCAAAGGCGGACGCGCAGAAGCTGAAAAATTCATGAAGGCTCTTAAGGTATTTGCAATTGAAACTCACGTTGCAGATGCACGCTCTTGTTGTTTGAACCCTGCAACAGCAACTCACCGTCAGCTTACAGAAGAACAGCTTAAGGCAGCAGGAATTCCTGCAGGTCTTATCCGCCTTAGCTGCGGTCTTGAAGACAAGAACGACCTTGTAAATGACATCAAGCAGGCGTTGGATTCAATCTAATTTGAACCAGTCTTAAATTAAAGCAGGGAAGATTCTGTCCCTGATAACACCATAAATCCTGAAGATTCTGGCGTATAATTGATTTTTTTTATGCGTCTGGATGATTCGGGATTTTTTTTTTATAAAAAATAAATAATTTTATAAATCCTATTGACAAAGTAGGTTATAGCAGTGTATATATTATATAGATATAACCTATTAGTTAGGTAGGTAAATAAATCCGGTATACGCTGGAATATCAAAATGGAAAAAAATCAGGAGGCGCATATGATTTTCTACTTTGAAAAAATTGTTCGGGAAAATTTTAGGAACGGAGTCATGCGTCTCTGTATTTGCTGATCCGCTTAGACAATTTTTATAAACAAATCAAACTATCAATTTAAATTTTATCATTAAAGAGGAAACTAATTATGGCAGATACAAAGAAATTACATTTTGAAACATTGCAGATTCATGTTGGACAGGAAACAGCCGACCCGGCTACAGACAGCAGGGCAGTACCGATTTATCAGACAACAAGTTATGTCTTTCACAACTCAAAACACGCAGCAGACCGCTTCGGCCTTGCCGACGCAGGTAACATCTACGGCCGCCTTACAAACACTACACAGGATGTGCTTGAGCGAAGAATTGCGGCTCTTGAAGGAGGTGTAGCCGCACTAGCAGTTGCTTCCGGTGCAGCGGCAATTACCTATACACTTCAGGCACTTGCACAGGCAGGAGACCACATTGTTGCTCAGAAAACAATTTACGGCGGAACATACAATCTTCTGGCTCATACTTTAAGCCAGTTCGGTGTAACTACAACTTTTGTAGATGCCCATAACCTTAAAGAGGTTGAATCAGCAATCCGCCCTGAGACAAAAGCAATCTATCTTGAAACTCTTGGAAATCCTAACAGTGATATTCCTGATATTGATAAAATTGCAGAAATTGCACACAAACGTGGACTTCCGCTTGTAATCGACAACACATTCGGAACTCCGTTCCTTATCCGCCCGCTTGAACATGGTGCTGATATTGTTGTTCATTCAGCAACAAAGTTTATCGGCGGACACGGAACTTCTCTTGGTGGAATTATTGTAGATGGCGGAAAATTTGACTGGAAAAAGAGCGGAAAATATAAGCCGATTGCAGATGCAAATCCAAGCTATCACGGAATCAGTTTTGCAGATGCGGTAGGGCCTGCAGCTTTTGTTACATACATCAGGGCAATCCTTCTTCGCGACCAGGGTGCAACACTCAGTCCGTTCAATGCTTTTCTTCTTCTTCAGGGAACTGAAACTTTAAGTCTGCGTCTTGAACGTCATGTTGAAAATACAAAGAAGGTAATTGAATTCCTTAAAAATCATCCAAAGGTTGCAAAGGTAAATCATCCGTCACTGGCTGATCACCCGGATCATGCACTTTATGAAAAATATTTCCCTAACGGAGGTGGTTCAATCTTTACGTTCGAAATTAAAGGCGGAAAAGATGCTGCATGGAAGTTTATTGATAATCTTAAGATTTTCAGCCTTCTTGCAAACGTTGCCGACGTTAAGTCTCTTGTAATTCATCCGGCTTCAACAACACACAGTCAGCTTTCTGACGCAGAACTTGCAGACCAGGGAATTACACAGGGGACAATCCGCCTTTCAATCGGTACTGAACATGCCGATGACATCATCGCTGATCTTGAACAGGCTTTCAATGCAATTTAATTTGGTTGACTGTTGATTATATTAAGATAATAAAAAAATAGCGTTAAGGAAAGAAACGGTATTCCTCATATTAAGTGGAATGCCGTTTTTTTTTATTTCTTAATAAAATTTTCTTTTACGTATTCTGCTGAAAAAAATCCGGCAATGGCACCGTCGCTGCAGGCGGTTACAATCTGCCTTAAAGGCTTTGACCGTACGTCGCCGGCAATGTACAGACCTTTTACTGGGGATTCCATTTTTTCATTTGCAATTATGTAGCCGGCTTTGTCTTTAGGGAGTGTTTCCAGAAGTTCAGTCCGTGGAAGCATTCCGGCAAAAATGAATACGGCGTCCGTAGTAAATTTTTCTTCTTTAGAAGTTTCCGGGTCGTATACAGTAATTCCCGTTACTCTGCCGGAACCGTCTATGCTTTTTACTGCGCGGTTAAAGTGAACCGTAATTTTTGGATCGGCTAGAACCCGGTCGGAAAGTGCTTCCTGTGCACGAAGCGTACCTCTCCTGTGGAAAAGGTCTACGTGCCCTGCAATGCCGGAAAGATAAAGTGCTTCTGAACATGCGCTGTCCCCGCCGCCAATGACAGAAACGTTTCTTCCCTTGAAGAACGGCCCGTCACATACGGCACAGTAGGAAACTCCCTTTGCGTATAATTCTGATTCTCCCGGTACGTTCAGCTTTGAATGCTCTGCTCCTGTTGTGTATACAACTGCCGGGGAAATATATGTTTCTTTTGTCGTTACGACCTGAAAGAGACTTCCTTTTTTATAGATAGAAGTAACCTGCGCGAAAACAGTCTTTGCTCCAAATGATTCAGCCTGCTTTCTGAGTGTGTCTGTAAAGGATGTTCCGTTTGTTGCCGGAAAGACTCCCGGATAGTTTTCCAGCGAATCAATCTGCGCAATCTGTCCTCCGGTCCCGGAACCGTCAATCATTATTACTGAAATTCCGCTTCGTGCAGCGTACATTCCGGCGCTAAGCCCCGCAGCACCCGCACCAATTACAATCAGATCTGTATCTATCATGCCTTAAGTATATATATAAAAATAAGATTCGTACAACTGGGAATTTACCTGTCCCGTCTGCTGGTCATTGTACACTGTTCAAAAATCTGCTATTCTTTTACACGAAACATAGTAAATAAAAGGAAACAGGTATGTTGATTAATGGATCTCAGATAGTAATTGAATGTCTTATTGAACAGGGTGTAGATACAGTTTTTGGTTATCCGGGAGGATGTATCCTTAATATCTACGATGAACTTTATAAGAATTCAAACAGAATTACACACATTCTTACAGCTCACGAACAGGGAGCAAGCCACGCTGCAGACGGTTATGCACGTGCTACCGGAAAAGTCGGTGTCTGCATGGCAACAAGTGGTCCTGGTGCAACAAACCTTGTAACTGGAATTGCAACAGCTTACATGGACTCAATTCCTGTAGTTGCAATTACATGTAACGTTGGAAAGGCTCTCCTTGGTCGCGATTCTTTCCAGGAAATCGATATTACTGGTGTTACTCTTCCTATTACAAAGCATAATTTCCTTATTAAAGATATTTCTGAACTTGCAGATACAATCCGTCAGGCATTTTACATTGCACGTTCCGGCCGTCCGGGACCAGTTCTTATCGACATTCTTAAGGATGTAACAGCTCTTAACAATATGTACGAATTTGAACCAAGCAAAAATCCTGATGAAATTGCTTCAAAGATTTTGAACAAGGCAAGCGTAAAGAGAGCAGTAACGGTTCCTTCTCCAAAAGAAAATGATCTGAAGAAAGCTGCTGAACTTATCAATTCTGCTGAACGTCCTATCATCTATGCCGGCGGCGGTGTAAAAATCAGCGGTGCAGAAGATGAACTCCTTAAGTTTGCAGAAAAAATTTCATGTCCTGTGAGCGAATCCCTTATGGCACGCGACTGTTTCCCGGCAACTCATCCTCTTTGTACATGGATGGTAGGTATGCATGGAACCTACGCAAGCAACATGGGAATTACAGAAAGTGACCTTGTAATTGCAGTTGGTGCGCGTTTCAGTGACCGCGTATACGGTGATGCTTCTAAATTTGCTCAGCAGGCAAAAATCGTTCACATTGATATTGACCCTGCAGAAATTAACAAGAATATTGACTCTACTGCAAGTGTCGTAGGTGACGTTAAGGAAGTTCTTTCTAAACTTATCGGTCTTGTAGAAAAGAAAGACCATTCAGAATGGCTTAATCAGATTAATGAATGGAAGAGAATATATCCTTCATGCTACGACAAGAATCCAAAGGATTCAATTAATCCTAAGTTTATTTGCGAACACATTCACGAAGTTGCAGGCGATGACTGTTTTATTACTACAGAAGTTGGTCAGCATCAGATGTGGACTGCTCAGTTCTATCCGTTCGGAAAGAAGCGCCGCTTTGTTACTTCCGGCGGTCTTGGAACAATGGGATACGGAACAGGTGCTGCAATCGGTATTTCCCTTTCAAAAACGGGAAGCCGCGTAGTTCACATTGCCGGAGACGGTTCGTTCCGCATGAACTGCAACGAACTTGCAACTATCGGTCACTACAATCTTCCTATCGTAATCGTTGTAGAAAACAACAATGCGCTTGGAAACGTACGCATGTGGCAGCGCCTTTTCTACGGAAAACGATTCAGCCAGACAACACTGGATATCGGTCCGGATTGGGTTAAGCTTGCTGATGCCTATGGAATCCAGGGCTATAAGGCAACCAACGCAAAGGAATTTGCAGAAGTATTTGACAAGGCATTTAAGTCCGGCAAGGCAGCAATCATTGATGCACGCGTAGACCGCGATGAAATGGTTCTTCCAATGGTACCGGGCGGAAAGCCGATTTATAATATGATTATGGAACTTTCAAAGGAAGTAATGAGCAACGACTAAATTTCTTTAAGTTCTGATCGAAAAAAAAAGCTGTAAGACAGGGCTGCTGTAACAGGCGGCTTTGTCCTGTATGGGAGCTGTATGTACGAATCTGGTGAAGATTATCTTGAAGCCATCCTCATGATATGGAACGAAAAAAACGAATGTCATGCTGTTGATGTAGCTCACAAACTGAATGTTTCTAAACCGAGCGTAAGCCGTGCAATGGGAATACTGCGTGATGAGGGATACATTTTTGTGGATGAAAACCTGCATATCAATCTTACAGAAAAGGGCAGGGAAAAGGCTCAGGATATTTATGACAGGCATCAGCTTCTGACGTGCTTTTTAGTAAAGATTACCGGAGTTGATGAAGAACAGGCGGAACACAATGCCTGCCGCATTGAACACGTAATTGATGCTGATATTGTTAATGGCATCAAAAAGTGGATGGATGAAAACTAATTTCTAAAGGTTGTTATATGGAACACGGAACTCATACACAGGATAATCATGCTGCCTTGTGGCACGGACGTTTTGCAGAAGGCCCGGATGCCGAAGCAGTTGCATTTGAAACATCAATTCACGTTGATGAACGCATGGCTTTAGATGATATAAAGGGAAGCCGTGCTCATGCGGCCATGCTAGGTCATGCCGGAATTATTTCTAAGGAAGAAGCAGAAAAAATTATTGAAGGTCTTAATTCCATTGAAGCAGACCTTAATAACGGCTCACTTAAGATTGATTATTCTGCGGAAGACATTCATTCGTTTGTTGAAGCAACCCTTACTGACCGCATCGGTGAACCCGGTAAAAAAGTTCACACTGGAAGAAGCCGTAACGACCAGATTGCACTAGATGAACGCCTTTATCTGTGCCGCTTTATTCCGGATCTTCAGAACAGAATCCTTACTCTTGTGGATTCCCTTGTAAAAATTGCAGAAGCTCATACAAAAGACATAATGCCGGGCTATACACACATGCAGCATGCTCAGCCGGTAACTCTGGCTCATCATATGTGTGCATGGAGCTGGATGCTTGTACGCGATTTTGAACGCCTTTCTGATTCTTTAAAGCGTATAAAGATCAGTCCTATCGGTTCCGGTGCCCTTGCAGGTTCGGGGCTTCCACTTGACCGCAAATTTGAAGCCTCTCAGCTTGGTTTTGAAAGCATTACAATGAACAGCTTGGATAGCGTTTCTGACCGCGACTACTGTATAGAAGTATGTTCTGCCTTGAGCCTCATTCAGATGCATCTTTCGCGTTTCTGCGAGGAAGTTGTTCTTTGGTCTACTACAGAATTCTCTTTTATTGATTTAAGCGAAAAATGGTCTACAGGCTCTTCCATAATGCCACAGAAAAAGAATCCTGATTTTGCAGAACTTATTCGCGGACGCACAGGTCGTGTTTACGGCGATCTTATGGCACTCCTTACAATGATGAAGGCGCTTCCGCTTGCATATGACCGCGACATGCAGGAAGACAAGCAGAGTCTTTTTGATGCCTGCGATACAGTAATTTCCTGCGTTTCAATCTTTACTTACATGATTTCTTCTGCAAAGTGGAATCTTAAGGCAATGAACGAAGCATGTCAGGACGGATTCCTTAATGCTACAGATGTTGCAGATTACCTTGTGCGCAAAGGGATGCCTTTCAGAACTGCTCATGGAGTAAGTGCTCATTCAGTTCGTCTTGCTATAGAAAAGGGCTGTAGGCTTGAAGATCTTTCCCTGGAAGATTTTAAGGGCTGTTCAGAACTTATTGAGTCTGATATCTTTGATATTATTCCGCCGGAAGCCTGCGTAAATGCGCGCAAGACAGACGGTGGGCCTGCAGAAGAAAAAGTAAAGGAACAGATAGATGCATTGAAGGCGTTTGTAAAGACAAACGCTTAAGATAACTGCTTTCGGTAGAAGGCTCATGAAAAAATAACGGCAAAGCCGTTCGTCAGGAGAATGATGATGAAAAAACTGGTAATGTTTGCAGCTGCATTTCTTATGATTGCAGCACTTGCAGGTTGTAAAAAAGTTCAGAAAGAAGATAACTCATTGGAAGAACTTCAGAGGCGCAAGGTTTTTGTACTTGGTCTTGATGATTCTTTTCCTCCAATGGGATTCCGAAATGATGACAACGAAATTGTAGGTTTTGACATTGACCTTGCAAAGGAAGTTGCAGCCAGATTAGGCGTAGAATTTAAGGCTCAGCCAATTAACTGGGATGCAAAGGAACTTGAACTTTCTACAGGAAAAATTGACTGTATCTGGAACGGTCTTACAATTACTTCTGAAAGACTTGAAGCACTTGCTTTTACAAAGCCTTACCTCAATAATGCTCAGGTTCTTGTTGTAAGGGCTAACAGCGGAATTAAGACTCTTGAAGATGCTGCCGGAAAAATTGCTGGAATTCAGAGCGGTTCAAGTGCACAGGATGCCCTTGTAAACAACACAGGATTTAAGAATTCTCTTAAAAATATTATTCCGTTCAAAGATAATCTTACAGCAATGAACGATCTTGAAAACCGCGGAATTGATATTGTAATCATGGACAGCGTTGTTGCAGCCTATGACATTGCTCAAACTGGAAAACCATTTGAAATCGTAGAAACTCCGCTTGAAAAGGAAATGTACGGTATTGCATTCCGTAAAAACGACCTTAAGCTTCGTGATGCAGTTCAGGCTGCTCTTGAAGAAATGGCTGCAGACGGTACTGTTGAATCTATTTCAAGAAAATGGTTCGGTTCAGACATTACTGTAATCGGTAAGTAATCTCATTAAAATATGAGCATTCGTTACATCAAAATGCTTAGAGCCATGCTTGATGGCTCTTTGACATCAATTGAAGTTTTCTTTCTTACTCTCATATTTGCCCTTCCTCTTGCACTTGTTATTGCAATGGGAAGGATGTCAAAAAATAAAATCCTTTCCTATTCAACTAATGTTTTTCTTATGATTATAAGGGGTACACCGCTCATGCTTCAGCTGCTTGTGGTGTATTTTGCTCCGGGACTTTTTTTTAACTGGCTCCGCTCTTTTGGCTATGAGGTTAATTTCCGCTGGGAACGTTTCCCGGCAGCAATTGTTGCGCTTTCTGTAAATTATGCCTGCTATTTTGCAGAAATTTACAGGGGAGGTCTTGAATCTATTCCTAAAGGCCAGTACGAAGCATGTACTGTTCTGGGATATTCAAAAGGCCAGTCATTTTTTTATATTGTACTTCCTCAGGTTGTAAAGCGAATTATTCCTGCAATGGGAAATGAGGTTATTACCCTTGTAAAGGATACGGCTCTTGTTTCTGTAATTGGAGTTGCAGAACTTCTTCTTGTTGCAAAGGAAAGGCAGAGCGCTTTGTTTTCGTTTATGCCGCTTTTTATAGCCGGTGTATTTTATTTTGTTATGAATGCCCTTGTTTCGTTTGCATTCATTAAGATAGAAAAAAAACTGTCATATTATCGTTAGTCTGGTTATCTTATGGAAGAAATTATTAAAGTTGAGCATTTGAAGAAAACTTTTGGAACTGTAAATGTCCTGAATGACATTTCTTTTTCCGTTCACAGGGGAAAAGTTCTTTCAATAATCGGACCGAGCGGTTCAGGAAAATCTACAATTCTTCGCTGTGTAAGTCAGCTTGAAACTGTAACAGACGGTTCTATTACGATCTGCGGAAAAAAGCTTGTTGACGGCGGAGTTTATGCTCCAAAAAATGAACTGCACGAAATTGCCCTTAAAACAGGGCTGGTTTTTCAGAATTTTAATCTTTTCCCGCACATGTCGGTTTTGAATAATGTTGTCGATCCGCAGGTAAAAGTCCTTAAAAAATCTAGGGAAGAAGCACTTTTTACTGCGCGTGCTCTTTTAAAGCGCATGGGGCTTGAATCAAAGGAACGCAATTATCCGTGCGAACTTTCAGGCGGTCAGCAGCAGCGTGTTTCTATTGCAAGGGCGCTTGCCCTTAAGCCGGAGGTTCTTTTCTTTGATGAACCTACCAGTGCACTTGATCCGGAACTTACAGGCGAAATCCTTGCTGTTATAAAAGATCTTGCATCAGAAAAAATGACAATGGTTGTTGTTACTCACGAAATGTCTTTTGCAAGGGATATAAGCGATTATCTTTTCTTTATGGACGGCGGAATTATTGTAGAAGAGGGTAAGCCTGCTGACATAATTAATAATCCTAAGCAGGAAAGAACAAAAGCGTTCCTTTCGCGATTTAACAGTCTGTCATCTTCAAATTCGTGATATAATAAATGCGGTTTTCTGGAGGCCAAAATGAAAGAAATAGCAATTGAAGAATTAAATGAAAATCCATTCAAGTTGATTTCAAAGGACTGGTTCCTTATTACTGCTGAAAAAGACGGAAAAACAAACATGATGACTGCAAGCTGGGGCGGTCTAGGCGTTATCTGGAATAAGACTACTGCCACAGTTTATGTAAGAAAATCACGTTATACAAAATCTTTCCTTGATTCTAAAAAAACTTTTACGCTCTGTTTCTTTGACGAAAAATACCGTAAAGAACTTGGTTACTGCGGAAAAATTTCCGGTAAGAATGAAGATAAAGTTGCTTCCTGCGGTTTTACTGTTGATCATGTTGACGGAGCTGCTTATTTTAAGGAATGCCGTATGGTTTTTGTCTGCAAAAAAATTTACAGTCAGGAAATGGCGGCAGAAAATTTTGACACTGATTCAGAAAACCTGGTCAGCACATTTTATAATGATAATGACTGGCATGTTATGTACATTGCAGAAATAAAAAAGGTTTACGTAAACTGAATCTGAAAAAATGATGTTCCGTGCCTCCATGTACGGCCGCTTGCGGCGGAGTTTTTGTTCATGCAGTGCGCGTTCACAGGAGGAACAATGCTTTCTTTTCTTCTTCCCGTAATTTATATTGCGTTTATAAGTCTGGGGCTTCCAGATTCCATTCTGGGGGCGGCATGGCCGATTATGGGAGCGGAACTGAATGCTCCGCTTGAAGCCTGTGGTATGATAAGCATGATTATTGCGGGCGGAACAATTGTTTCAAGCCTTATGAGCGACCGCCTTACCAGAAGATTTGGCGCCGGATTGGTCACTTCTGCTTCCGTTGCGCTCACAGCTGCCGCTCTTTTCGGTTTTTCCATCGCTCCGAATTATTCAGCTCTCTGTCTGCTGGCAGTTCCGTATGGTCTGGGTGCCGGCGCCGTTGATTCAGCATTAAATAATTTTGTCGCATTGCATTACAAGGCCAGGCATATGAGCTGGCTACACTGTTTCTGGGGAGTAGGAGCTTCTTCCGGTCCGTACATAATGGCATTTTACCTTACCGGTAATGCCGGATGGCACGGCGGATACAGGGCAATTTCATTCATTCAGGTGGTTTTAACGGCTCTCCTTATTTTTAGCCTCCCTTTGTGGAAAAAAGTTTCTGACCAGTCAGAATCGGACTCTGTCAATGAAGCAATTGAATCAAAATCTGCAAAAAAAAATTCGGAAGTAATAAAAATCCGCGGAGTTCCTTATATTCTCATTGCATTTTTCTGTTACTGCGCAATGGAACTCAGTACGGGTCTTTGGGCTTCCAGTTATCTTGTAACTTTCCGCAATGTAGAACCGGAACTTGCAGCTCTCTTTGCGTCATTTTTTTATCTTGGAATTACAGGCGGAAGGCTTTTAAACGGTTTTGTTGCAGAAAAACTCGGCGACCGGAATATGATACGCATTGGTGCATGCACGGCTGCTGCTGGAATTGTAATGGTTCTGCTTCCTTTTAGTTTTGATTATTCTGCACTTGCCGGACTTATTGTAATCGGGCTTGGGTGTGCGCCGATTTATCCTTCCATAATTCATGCAACACCTGATAATTTCGGGCGCAGCAATTCGCAGGCAATTGTTGGACTTCAGATGGCAAGTGCTTATACGGGAAGCACGCTGATGCCGACTCTTTTTGGCGTTATTGCTTCTAAAACGGGCATTGGCATATATCCGCTTTACTTGATGATTTTTGCGGCTGTAATTCTTGCGGCTACAGAAAAACTGAACAGGATGCTTGGAAAATAGAATGAACAGATTTTCAGTAAGAAATTCAAATATAGAGATTTTACGCATTGTCGGAATGCTCTTTATTATCCTGCAGCATGCGCTTTCTGTAGGACTCAGTTTTGATTCAATGCCGGAAATTTCCGGAAGTCTTATTTTCATGCAGACTTTTATTGGCTGCACGGGCTGGCTTGGGAACATGCTTTTTATAATGATTTCTGGCTATTTTCTTTATGATTCAAAATTTTCGCTGAAAAAAATCCTTATGCTGTGGTTCCAGCTCTTTCTGTATTCTGCAGGAATCTCGCTCATCGTTTATTTTTTCAAGATTCAGATTTACGGCGTTACCGGAACAGGGTTTTGCTTTACCCGACTTGTCGACAGGCGTTGCATGAAATTTTCGGAACTGATTTTTTCTTTTATGCCTTTCTGTACTGCGCAGAACTGGTATGCTACAAAATACATTGTCTTTCTGTTTTTTGTTCCATTCCTCAATGTGATGATAAGGCAATTGGACAGGAAAATGCACGCACGCCTTATTCTTTTAATGTTCGTAATTGTAAACGTGTTTTCTATTGTCCCGTTTTTTGACGTTTACCTAATAAATGACTACTCGGCATTTTTCATGTTGTTTTTTGCTGGCTCATACATGAAAAAATACGATGATTTTCTTTCCGGCGTAAGCGCTGCGAAGTTTATTCTTGCCGGAATCCTGGTGTCTGTCCTGTACATTGCTTTGCGCTTCTTTCTGCTTTGCTCCTACGGAACAATTGATTCTGTTTCTTTCGGAGTGGCTTCGCTGGTATTTTCTTCACATTTTTACAGCCTGATTCTTACGTGGTCAGCAGTTTTTTTGTTTGCGGGGGCACTCCGTCTTCCTGAAAAGCATTTTTCAGCTGTAAATTTGACTGCATCTTCTACGTTCGGAGTTTACTTACTGCACAATCACAATTATTTCAGACGGAATGTCTGGATGGATTTTTTTAACCTAAATGAGCTTTTTTGTGGCGATTTCTTTATTCCATCGGTAATTGTTGCGGTTCTTGCGGTTTTTGCGGTCTGTTCCATTATAGACATTTTAAGAAAGATTTTCCTGGAACCGTTTTATGACCGGCTTATAGATTCCTTTTTTAATAAATTGCATCAGTCTTTCAGGAAGTCCTGATTTCTGCAGATAAAGTCGCAGAATGTGCAGATGTCTGAAGTTTTTCCAGGAAAGTGAAGATCTTTTCTTTTTAGAAGTGATGAAAGGCCTTTTTCAAAGCAAATCTTTATCATCCTGTTTCCGGCGGCGTTTTTCATTATCTCTGAAAATTTCATATGAATGTTTCCGATGTAAAGCGGTTCGTTTTCATTTGAAAAACCGCAGCACGGAGCGATGTTTCCGTCAGGATGAATGTAGAAAATGTTCCCCGGTCCCTGGCAGAAGTCTTCCTTAAACCAGACTTGACTTTTCCATGCTTCCTGGTTTTCGCTCTGCAGCGAAGGCAAGAATCTGTACACAAGGATAAACATGTCGTCATTTTCTATTGCCATTTCGCCGGTGCCGTTGCTTTTTAGGTCTGTCTGAATGTCTGCATCAAGTATTTCTGCAAGGTCTGTAAGGCATTTAAGATCCTGCTGTTCAGAAAGCGCAGGGTCAATTACGGACTGAATTACAATAAGTTCCGGATCCTGCCAGATGTTTACGGCAGTCCTGCAGAACACGGCAATTTTTTCTGCATCCTGTCCGTGGAAAGCGTCAAAGCTTATTCCGATTTTTCCGTCGTAGCCGGCATTGTAAACTTTGAGAAGTGTCTGTTCTAGCTGTTCCTGTGTGTTCCACCAGACTGCGTTTGTCATAATCCGGTCAAAATTCATGTTATGGTTTACAGCTTCTTCTATTACGGCGCATAAAAAGTCCGTGCGCAGAAAAGGTTCCCCACCTGAAAATCCCACCTTGTTTATGAACGGAAGGCCGTCCGGTGCAGTGTGGCGCGCAGTTTCCCTAAGAAAAATTACGGCATCCTCTTTGCTTAGATTTCTGCTTGTTCTTGGAACAAAGCAGTGTGCGCAGTGCAGGTTGCATGCATCAGTAAGGGCAAAAATAACTTCAGACGGTGAAAATTCAGAACCTTTTTTCATTTGATTCAATTATATGGAAATTTATTTTTTTTGGCGATAGATAAGGCGGTTTTCATCCCGATAAAAAAAATCACAGATTGAATTTATGTTTTTAAATCATTATTATAGAAACGAAATCATTTATTCCGCATCTGCGGATATATCAGGAGTTAATACAATGATTAAAACAGTAAAAGATGTAGATCTTAAAGGTAAACGCATCATCATGCGCGTTGATTTTAACGTTCCAATGAAGGACGGAGTTGTTCAGGACGACACTCGTATTATGGCAGCTCTTCCTACAATTAAATATATTCTTGAACAGAGCCCACGCTCACTCGTTCTTATGAGCCACCTTGGCGATCCTAAAAAGGACGTAAAAAAGGCTCAGGAAAAAGCTGAAAAGGCTGGAAAAACATGGACAGACGCTGATGCAGAAAAGTTCATCAACGGAAAGAACCGCATGGCTCCAGTTGTAAAATACTTTGCAGAAAAACTTGGAAAGGAAGTAACATTCCTTCCAGATGCACTCGGACAGAAGGCTGCAATCGATGCTCTTCCACAGGGTGGAGTTGCAATGCTTGAAAACGTTCGCTTCCACAAGGAAGAAACATCTAAGGATGCTGCAGAACGCGACGTAATGGCAAAAGAACTTGCTACATACGGAGACATCTTCGTAAACGATGCTTTCGGTACAGCTCACCGCGATCAGGCTTCTACAGCTTCTATTGCAAAATTCATGCCAGTTGAATCAGTTGGCGGCTTCCTTATGGAAAAAGAAGTTAAATACATCCAGCCAATGGTAACAAATCCAGAAAAACCAATGACAGCTATCATCGGTGGTGCAAAGGTTTCTTCAAAGATCGCCGTTCTTGAAAGCCTTATGAAGAACGCTTCTACACTCATCGTTGGTGGTGGTATGGCTTATACATTCCTCAAGGCACAGGGACACGCTATCGGTAAGTCACTTGTTGAAGATGACTTCCTTGACACAGCAAAGGACCTTCTTGCAAAGGCTGAAAAGGCTGGCGTAAAGATTCTTCTTCCAGTTGACCATGTTGGTGGTGCAGAATTTGCTGATAAGGATCCGGTTGCAGTTGATGCAGTTGATCTTCCAGATAACCTTATGGGTATGGACGTTGGTCCTAAGACTGTTGAACTTTACAAGAATGCTATTCTTGCTTCAAAGTCTATCGTATGGAACGGACCTGTTGGAGTATTTGAATTTGAAAACTTTGCAAAGGGAACTGAAGCTGTAGCTCGCCTCGTTGCAGAAGCAACTTCTAAGGGTGCTATGACTGTAGTTGGTGGTGGTGACTCTGTTGCTGCTGTTAATAAGTTCAACCTTGCAGACAAGATGAGCCACGTATCTACTGGTGGTGGAGCTTCCCTCGAATTCCTTGAAGGAAAGACATTGCCTGGTATCGCAATTTTGGCTACAAAATAGTTTTCACACGGACAAGTGGTCGAGCCACTTGCCGTGTAAAGCATTTAATCTCCCGACAGACTCCTTGCCTTCGGCAACTCGTCTGCGGGAGAAATCAATTTCGACACGACAGCTTTGCTGCGTGTCAAATCATATGGAGACAATAAATATATGGCACGTACACATTATATCGCCGGAAACTGGAAAATGAACACAACTAAGGCTGAAGCAGTTGCTTTGGCAAAGGACTTGGTTGAACAGCTTAAGGGAAAAACAAACAAATACATGATTGGTGTTCCTTTCGTATACCTTGATGCAGTTGCACAGGTTGTAAAGGGTTCAAACATCATTCTCGCAGCTCAGGACTGTGCTGCAACAGATAACGGAGCTCACACTGGTGAAGTTTCTACAGCAATGCTCAAGGATATCGGCTGTCAGTGTGTAATCCTTGGTCACTCAGAACGCCGCCACGAAATCGGTGAGTCTGACGAACTCATCAACAAGAAGGTTCGCAAAGCTTTGAACGATGGTCTTGAAGTAGACCTTTGTATCGGTGAACTTTTGAGCGAACGCGAAGCTGGTGAAGCAGAACAGGTTTGTGCATTCCAGCTTTCTGCAGGTCTTGCAGGCGTTACAGAAGAACAGATGAAGAACGTAACAATCGCTTACGAACCAGTTTGGGCTATCGGTACAGGTAAAACTGCTACTCCAGCAGATGCTCAGGCTATCCACAAGTTCATCCGCGGATACATTGCTAAGCTCTACAACCAGAAGGTTGCAGACGAAGTAATCATCCAGTACGGCGGATCAATGAAAGCTTCTAACGCTCCAGAACTTTTGGCTCAGCCAGACATCGACGGTGGTCTCATCGGTGGTGCTTCTCTCAAAGCTGAAACATTCGTTCCAATCTGCGTACTCTAATCGCAAGTAGTAGAATAGAATAATAAATTATGAAAGGCAGGCTTCTTCCGGAATTAGGGGGGCCTGTTTTTTTATATTCGTTTTAGGTTTACTTTTTGTCACTGCTACATTAAAATAGTTCCATTATGAAACGAAGCAGTGGTATTTTAATGCACCCGACATCATTTGCGGGTACTCCTGGTATAGGTACGCTCGGAAAGGCTGCCTACGAATTTGTTGACTGGCTTGAATCTGCACATCAGTCTTTGTGGCAGATTCTCCCGATTGGTCCTACAGGCTACGGAGATTCTCCGTATGCATCTTTTTCTACATTTGCGGGAAATCCTCTCCTTATTGACCTTGACTCTTTGGTTGAAAAAGGCTGGGCTGACAAAAATGATATAGTTCCTGCTGACTACATAAAGAATGAAGGTCCTGTAGAATACGGTTCTGTTGTCTGGTGGAAGATGCCGGTACTCTTTAAGTGTGCTGAATACTTCCTTAAAAATGCGGATAATAACAGCCGTGTTGCTTACGAAGCGTTCAAAAATGATAATTCTGCATGGCTTGATAATTATGCTAATTTTACAAGTATCAAAGCATATTATGACAAGGAAGCTGAAAAGAAAGGTATAAGCGGTTCTGCTCAGATGTGGAATGCTTTCTGGCCAAAGGATCTTGCTTCCTGTGATCCAACTGCCGTTTCAAAATGGAATGCAGAACATACAGAAAATATCGAACAGATTAAGGTAATTCAGTTCTTCTTTGCTGAACAGTGGTTTGCTGTAAAAGCTTATGCTAACAAAAAAGGTGTTTCCCTCATTGGCGATATCCCGATTTTCGTTGCTGCTGACTCTGCTGACGTATGGGCTAACCAGAAATTCTTCCAGCTTGACCAGAACGGAATTCCAAAGAAAGTTGCCGGTGTTCCGCCGGATTACTTCTCTGCAACTGGTCAGCTTTGGGGAAACCCGCTCTATGACTGGGATGCAATGAAAAAAGACAACTATTCATGGTGGGTAAAGCGAACAGAACGCATGACAAAGCTTGTTGATGTAGTTCGCATTGACCACTTCCGTGGATTTGAAGCTTACTGGTCTATTCCTTATGGTGATCCTACTGCTGTAAATGGTCAGTGGATTCCAGGACCAAATATTGACCTCTTCAATGCTATCAAAAAGGCATTGGGAACTCTTCCAATTATTGCAGAAGACCTTGGTGTAATTACAGACGGAGTTAAAAAACTCCGCGATGACGCAGGTTTCCCTGGAATGAAGGTTCTTCAGTTTGCATTTGATCCTAACGAAGCCGGAAAAGATGGAATGGTAAATGCATTCCTTCCTCATATGTATAATACAAATGCTGTTGTATACACAGGTACACATGATAACGATACAATGCAGGGTTGGCTTGACAGTGCAAGTGATGAAGCTGTTCAGCTTGCTGCAGAATACGCATTCGGCCGCAAGGTTGAAAAATCAGAAGCACGCAGACTTTCTGATTCAGGAGAAGTATGCAAGGCTTTGATTAAGACTGCAATCGCTTCATGTGCTGACTATGCCGTTATTCCAATGCAGGATATCCTCTGTCTTGGTGCAGAAGCTCGTATGAATACACCAAATACACTTGGCGGTACAAACTGGGGCTGGCGCATTAAGCCGGACGGACTTACAAAGGAAAATGCAGAATGGCTTGCATTCATCAGTGACCTTTACGGCCGTAACCTTAAGACAAAATAAATTTCGGTTTGTGTAATTTTACGGACTGAATGACAGGTGCACTTCCGCTGAATCTTTTATGGATTCCGGAAGTGCATTTTTTTTTCAGAAAAACTGTGGTGCTAAATGTAAATTCTCATGTTTCCTGCAAATAAATAGAAGTTTTATTTTGACAATTGGCTATTGTGATTTATAATTTAAATAGTCTTATTCTTAGGGAGGAAAAGATGAAAAAGTTTTTAATGGCAGCTACTGCACTTGCTCTTGTTGCCACAGCATTTACAGGTTGTAAAAAAAAGTCTGCCGTAGCAGAATCGGAAGGGAAGCTTAAGCTTGAACTTTATTATTACAAGCAGGAAAATCAGGAAGGTCTTAAGAACATTATCAAGGCTTTCGAAAAAGCAAATCCTGGCGTAACAATTGACATGCTTATTATTCCAAATGATGCGGATTCAGCTATGTCTGCACGCGCTGCACAGGGAGATTTGCCTGATATTCTTCAGCTCCAGTCTTATTCACGAATCAAGGAATATGCCTCTAAGGGATTTCTTCTTGACTTGTCTTCAGAAGAAGCTATGAACCGCGTTCTTCCAAGTTCACTGCCGGCTGTTTCATGGAACGGAAAGCAGTATGCGGTTCCAATGGATTATGCCGGAATCGGTATTATCTATAACAAGGATATTTTTGAAAAATATAACCTTACACCACCGGCAACATACCGTGAACTTGAAAAAGTTTGCCGCGAATTGAAGAACAACAACATTGTACCGTTTGCCGGACTTCTTAAGGAAAACTGGTCAATGGGTCACTTCATCACAATGATTCATACATCACTTCTTAAAGAAAAGAATATGGATCCTGAAAAATTTATCGATCTTATGAATTCTTCTAAGGCTTCTTATGGTGATGTTGATACAGCAAAACTCTTCAGTATTCTTGATTTCTACAGAACAAACCTTAACTCTAACGCTGCAGAAATGGGCGGAGGAGAACAGCAGCAGTCATTCGCAAAAGGTGAATCTGCTATGATGGTTCAGGGTCTTTGGGCATATGTTGATGCCCTTAAACTTAATCCTTCTCTTAATGCAGGATTTATTCCGTTCCCTGTTTACAATGATGCTAAATTGAATACATTCTATGCAGACGTAGACTCTACATTCGGTGTGTCTTCACAGTCATCAAAAGAAAAACAGGCTATGGCTGTTAAATTCGTAAACTGGCTTACTTCTGCAGAAGGACAGAAACTCTGGATGAGCGAATACAAGCTTATTCCTCCATTCAAGGGTGTTGATGTTTCTGCATTCGGTGGTCCTTATGTTGACCTTATGAAGTCAGTTGAAGTAAAGGGTTCTTCTCCATGGGCATTCTCTCAGTATCCTACAGATGTATTTGAAGATGCTTGCAAGAACGGTGCTCAGCAGTACATGTTCCAGAGAAAGACAGCTGCCGATGTTATCAAAGATATTGATGCTAAGTGGGCTGCTTCAGTAAATAAATAATTTTGTTTTACTCAAGGCTGTTTAATGAAATCTAAATGGTTTCTTAAGCAGCCTTTTTTATTTGAGCACTTTTTTGCTCCGTGGCGGGGGAGTTTTGTTAAGCATGCCCTGACCAGCCGTATTTTTATTTAAAGAGGTAATTTGTCAGCATGGTTGAAGCTCGTTCCAGGAAGATTTTTTACTTTTCAGCATTTATACTTCCTTGTTTAGTATTATATTTATTATTTTTTATTGTTCCGTTTGGACGGGGTGTAGGAATTTCCCTTACAAACTGGGATGGATTGACTCCTAAAACTCCAATCATAATGGAAAAAACAGAGTTTGAGTCAAAAATTTTAAGCAGTCCTAAATTAAAGGAAAAAGACCGCGAATATCTTTTAAGTCTTTATTCTCTTGATTCTTCGGACAATTCTTACAAGCGCTTGAGCGTTTCCGGCATGCAGAAATATAAGCTTGAAAGAACTGTACGAAAAACGGGATATGAACCGGAAAGAAACCGTTTTGTAGGACTAGAAAATTATAAGAAGATTTTTACAGGAAATGTTGCAAAAAACTTTTATCCTCATACAACATTGATTCAGAAATTTACAAAGACTTCTGAACTTCCTGGCTTTATAAGCGAAAAAGAATTTAAGCGTGAAATTATCAGAAATGCAAAATCAGAAGAGGATTCTGAACTGCTTTCTTCAGTTTATATTTTTAATTCAGACAAGGATCGTTATGAGCTTGATTCATCTTATGATGAATTTGATGCACTTACTCCTTTGTGGGAAATTCCTGAACTTGGTTCGGGACGTGTTTCAGAATCTGCTCTTGATGATTTTATACGTGCCCTAAAGGCATCTGTTATAGAAGAAGATGAAGAATCTGTAGGCCGTCTTGTTTTTGATTTTAGTGCAAAAAACAGGCTTTCAGCAGAATCTAGGGCTGCTGTAGAAAATGCCGGTAAAGATCTTGTAAAAATCTCCGGTGTAAAAGTTGCCCTTGCCAGAGCATGGGTTATAAAAAGCAGGAATCTTGGTGTAGTCGGTTTTACACTGTTCTTTGCAATTTTCTCTGTAATCGGAATCAACGTGCTTGCCTTTATTCTGGCTCTAGCACTTGATACAGGTATAAGAGGGCAGAGGGTTTTAAGGACAATTTTCTTTCTTCCTAATGTTCTTTCAATGATTATTGTTGCCTTGATCTGGTCAATGCTTTTTGTTCAGCTTTTACCGGCAATTACGGGCGTAGAAAAATGGATTTCTGATCCGAATAAAACTCCCTGGCTTCTTGTTTTTGTTGCTGTATGGCAGGGGTGCGGTTATTACATGATTGTATATCTTGCCGGCCTGCAGAATATTCCAACAGAAATAATTGAAGCAGCAAAAATTGACGGTGCAACCGGATGGCAGCGTTTTCGTTGCATTACGCTTCCGCTTATGATTCCTTCTTTAACAATTTCGCTGTTCCTTACAATTGCAAATGCATTAAAGAGTTTTGACCTTATCTATGCAATGATCGGACCTACAGGCTATGCAACCGGTACAGTTCCTTTTGTAATGGATATTTATTTTGATGCATTCTCGTTAAAGCAGGCCGGACTTGCTACAGCCAAGGCTATGGTTCTGTTCTTTGTAATTGTGATTATTACAGGAATCCAGCTGTACACAATGAAACGTAAGGAGATTGAAGCATGATAAACAGATTTTTTTCTACTATAAAACCGGAATCGGCAAGAAGAACAGCTCTTACTGTTTCCCTTATTGTTTTTGCCGTATTCTTTATTTATCCGCTATTCTTTGTAGTGGTGAATTCATTCAGACCGAATGCAGATATTATTCTTAAGCCTACAGGCCTTCCTGTAAGAATGTTTATCGGTAACTATGTACAGGCATGGCACGAAATGCAGTTTCCAAAGGTATTCCTAAATACTCTTCTTGTTACTGTGCTGGGTACCGGAGGAATTATTATTTCTTCTGCAATGTGCGCATACGGACTTGTGCGCTCACAGTGGAAGATTTCTACAATCCTGTATGCATTTTTTGCATTCTCTCTTGTGATTCCATTTCAGATCATCATGGTTCCGATTGGGGTTCTTGCGTCTGACCTTCATCTTATGAGTGTTCATGGACTTATTCCTATGTACTGGGGATTAGGCTGTCCGACTGCAATTTTTATGTTTCACGGATTCATTAAATCTGTTCCGCAGGAACTGGAAGAATCTGCATCTATAGACGGTGCAGAAAGATTCTATATATTTTTTAATATCGTTCTTCCATTGATCAAAACGATTATAGCAACTGTCGCTGTAATTGACGCGCTTTGGATCTGGAATGACTTCCTTCTGCCTTTGATTGTTGCAAAGCAGGGAACAATTCAGCTGGCGCAGATGCGCTTTAACGGTCAGTTCATGAAGGATTACGGACCGATGTGTGCGTCCCTTACAATTTCTTCAATTCCTATTATTGCGTTCTATCTTCTTCTTCAGAAATACATCATTAAAGGAATTGCAGCCGGAGCTGTAAAGGGCTAGTAATATGCTGCCGGCGGTGTGTTCTTCTGCTTGTTGCTATATTTCTGATTGTTTTCTATACTGCTATCAATGAAGAACATGCTGTTGGATTTATACCTTACCTTCTTGAAAATCGGTTCGCTTACGGTTGGCGGTGGCTATGCTATGCTTCCGATGATGCAGAGCGAACTGGTTTCTTCCAGACAATGGATATCAGACGAAGAACTTCTTGATTATTATGCAGTGGGTCAGTCAACTCCTGGCATTATTGCAATAAATGTTGCTACTTTTGTAGGCTACAAGCAGCGTGGTATTATCGGCGGAATAGTTGCGACTCTTGGAATCATAACTCCGAGCATTGTTGTGATTACGGTGCTTGCCGGACTTATAAGTTCTATAAATGAATATCCGCTGGTTCAGAAAGCAATGAAAGGAATTAACGTTGCGGTCTGCGCCCTCATTACTGATGCAACATTAAATTTTATCCGCAAGACATCGAAAGGGCTTTTCAGTTTTATTATTCTTGCAGTGTCATTCATCCTTATATATTTCTTTAAGGTTCCGTCTTACGCAATTGTACTTGGAGCCGCCATGACAGGAATTCTGATTTATCTTATTCAGAAAAGAAGGGTAAAATGAACTGTGATATAAGTCTTTTTTGGCTGTTTTGTGTTTTCTTTTATATCGGATTGTTTACAATTGGCGGCGGACTGGTTGCAATTTCGCTCATGCAGCAGACTATTGTAGAACGGGGACTTATTTCTACAGAGCAGTTCTACAATATGATTGCAATTTCTGAAAGTACGCCGGGACCTGTTGGTGTCAATATGGCTACTTTCCTTGGATACGAATTTTACGGGATTCCAGGAGCCATAATAACAAGTTTTGCAGAAGTTCTTCCATCTCTCATTACGATTTTAATAATTGCGCGGTTTATAATTAAGTTCAGTAACTGTAAGTCTGTACGGACTGTGTTTAATGTGCTTAGGCCGGCTGGAACCGGAATGATTTTTGTTGTTGCGGTGCAGATGTTTACAAACGTTCTTTTAAACGTTCCGGAAGATCTGAATGAGCTTCGTACTCAGGCCGGACGGCAGGATCTGTTCAACTGGATGAGCGTTGCGTTTTATCTGCTTTTCTTCTTTTGCAGGAAGAAGTTTAAGGTTCATCCGTTTTTTATTGTAATTGCGGGTGCCGTCTGCGGAATGATTTTTTACTGAACAAAAAATCAAAAATGTGTTATAATGACTTTGTAAAATTGAATGATATAAAATCCGTTGTTTATTTACGGAAATAAAAATGGGAGAATATATGAAACCTACACTTTTAGTTCTGGCAGCAGGTATGGGCAGCCGTTATGGTGGAGTAAAACAGATCGATTCTGTTGGACAGAACGGGGAATGCCTGCTTGATTTTGCAGCTTATGATGCTCGCAAGGCCGGATTTGGAAAAGTTGTATATATAATCCGAAAAGATATTGAAAAAGATTTCAGGGAACGTCTTTTTGACCGTGTCGCAAGAAATATGGATGCAGAATATGTATTTCAGAGCCACGAAAGTCTTCTTACAGAAGAACAGATAAAGCTTTCTGCTACAAGAACAAAGCCATGGGGAACTGCTCATGCTGTCCTTTGTGCAGAAAAGCAGATTCACGAACCTTTTGCGGTAATCAATTCTGATGACTATTACGGACGCAGTGCATTTGAAACTTTGGGAAA
>Ga0310695_10003991_pt1 | contig 27928 bp, 19 predicted proteins | sample RumenRJG_04DNA_FD_203882 | JGI IMG/M metagenome (GOLD analysis project Ga0310695, IMG submission 203882) | Bovine rumen microbial communities from Lethbridge, Alberta, Canada - RJG_04 (v2) (version 2) | ecosystem: Host-associated > Mammals > Digestive system > Stomach > Rumen | place: Canada... | reverse complement strand
CGGAGGCGGAATGACGACGGAGAACGGTTCACCCTTTCCGCTCGGGGCAAAATCATTATTCTTGTTCCATTGGTCGTGCCAACGGTCTTCTACAATTTTCGGATTATAACGAGTTTCCATTTCCATAATGCGCCAAATTTAGTAAATAGTGTGCAAGGCGAGTAAAGCGCGAAATTCAATTTCGCATTTTTGAGCAGTAGCCCCGGCCGCCGAAGGCGTCAAAGGCGAGCGTCGCGACAATCGTGCTTGCACGAATTGTCATGACCGAGCCGTACTAAATCGCCCGAAGGGCGCCAATTTAGTAAAATAGACGAGAGACTAAAGACGAGAGAATTGCAATTGAAAAAGCAATTAAAAAGGGTAGGAGGGGGAAAGCCTTCCCCTCGCTCGCACTGCGTTGCTCGCTACCCCTTCGAGCGGGCGCTCAATCGCCGCGCCCGCAACGCCCCGGGCTTTTATTTCACAGAAAGTGTAATTATGTGTGTTTTTCTTATTATTTTTATTGGGAACTATCAGACGGAAAGAATGTTATGGATGTTGAAGAATTTGAGCAAAAAATTAGAGAAAATGAATATTCGATATTGGGGGGAATAGCTGGATTTATAAGCCTTGTGCTTTTTATATGTGTGTTTATATCGGAAGATGTTCCTACTGGAATAGTTCGTTTTGGGGCTTTTCTAATTTTTTTATTGATTTCAATTCATTTGCTCAGAAAAAAGAATATCAAATTATCTGAAAATTCAAAAATTGAAAAAAATGACAAGTTTATAGATTTGAAAGCATTAAAGAACTCTCTCATTCCTTCACAAAAGAGGCTTTTTGATGATGCTTTGTGGATTCATCGAATTTATGAAAGAATATCCTTAAATAAAACATTCCGTCAACGAGTTGCTAAAGAAATCCATATTTCAAATAATCTGAATCCGTCGGAAGATTTTTCTATAGATGATATTCTTGTATTAGTGATTTGTGCGGATTTACTGCATGTCCAAAAACAGTTGGGGCATGATTTTGATTATGGAAATAATGAAAGCTGTGGATTACTTTATTTTATAATTGGAAGTGCTATTGCTGATGCAAAAGGCGATGATAAATGGGATCAAAAAGAAATTCAATCGTACTTTGGTGATCGAGAGAAAAAGGGACGCATTTTAGATTTTGTTATTTTTATAGAACAGATTGAATCAACTTATAAAGACAAAGGAATACTCTCTTTAGTTTATGCTTTGGCGCCGACTAAAGAATTTAAAGACCAATTCAAATCAGCTTTATGTCAGTATGCCACAACAATTGCAGAAATAGATGGAAATTGCACGGTGCAAGAGAATTTGTGGATTGAAAAATTAAAGGCGTGGGATGGGCTTGTTGAAAATAAAAGTAATGCTCAATTAAATGATTTAATCGGACTTGACTCTGTCAAAAAAGAAATTTCCACTTTCTATAATTTTCTGTCTTTACAAAAGAGACGTGAAATGCAGGGATTGCCTTTGCCGACAACGTCATATCATTGTGTTTTTACGGGTAATCCGGGAACGGGTAAAACAACTGTTGCTCGCATTATGGCTGGTTTTTATAAAGATCTCGGTATTCTCAAAAGTGGTCATCTTGTTGAAGTTGATCGGTCAAAACTTGTTGCCGAATATGTTGGTCAGACTGCGGTTAAAACAAATAAAGTTATTGATGAAGCTTTAGATGGAGTCTTGTTTATTGACGAAGCGTACACTCTAGCAGGCGATGGCAATGATTTTGGAAAAGAAGCTATAGATACACTTTTGAAGCGTATGGAAGATGATCGAAAACGTCTTGTTGTTATTGTCGCTGGTTATACTAATGAGATGAAAAATTTCATTAATTCTAATCCCGGCTTGCAATCCCGGTTCAATAGGTATATTAACTTCCCTGATTACACCACGAATGAGATGATTCAAATTTTTGAAAAAATAGCTGATAAATATCGTTACACTATTGATGATTCTATGAAAAATGTGTTGGTGTCTTATATTGATGAGGCTCATCGTCTTAATGCTGAACATTTTGGTAATGCTCGCTTTGTTAGAAACCTTTTTGAAAAATGCATTGAAAATCAGGCGAATCGAATGGCTCAACAAACAGGTTGTAGCGATCTTAGCACTTTGACTGCGGAAGACTTACCGCATTAGGAGAATAAACGATTGATGTTTGCGTGTACAAACATTTCTTTTTAACTCAAATTTTATAAGATAATTTGAAAATTATTTCAAAAATCCGTATTGATAGACTTGGGGGCGGAGCTTTTCAGATAGAGCTTTGTAGGCAGATTCAAAGGCGGCAAAGCTAACGGGAACAGAATTGCCGGATTCATTTTGTGCTTTTAGGGCCTGGCGAATTTGATACCAGCCGACATCGGGGCGGTTGAGTTTCAATTCTTCGCGGATTTTGTGGTTGAAGGTTTGCTTAAAATAGGCTTGCCAAATTTTGCGGCCTTCATCAAGGACTGCTTGGGCTTCGGCACTGAAGGTTTTGCCCTGCATATACTGCACCATGAAATCACTTTCGAAGCGTTCGCTTGCACCGACTTCTTCTTCGGTGAAGGGGATAAAATGATTGACGATGCTCCATTTTTTGCCGTTCCATTCAAGGTCGTTTGCACTAGCGGTGAGATTTGAGCCACTGAACAGCATCCATACTAGGCATTCATTTTTGAATTCTTCGGGCAGTTCGCATTTTGGCTGGAGGAACTGGTCGCAATCTTTTTTCCAATCATGGGCATATAATCTACGAACAGAGAATACGACAGCAACCTGCCAAAGGTTCATTTCATTGACATATATACCATGCCCACCGTTGAAACCTGATGAAAATAGAGCTGTTCTTGCCTCAGCCTGTTGTAAATCATTGCTATTGCACCAAAAGTATGCCAACGCAGAATTCGACCATTTTGTTCCTCGCAAATCTTTTGTTGCTGTAGCAGGGTCAATAGCATTTTTTAAAGGAATGACATCCTGCTTATTTGATTTGGGTCTAATAATCCAATTGGTTAAATATTTTTCAGTAGGGGCGTTGTAGAACTTCTTTTCGCCTATAGGATTTGTATTTTTGTCTAAAACCTCACAGCTGATTTCTTCAGGGAATATATATTGAGTCTTTCCAGTCTTCCAAATGAGAAAACCTATCGGGAAATTACCTCTCAATCCATCAAAAGATTTAGAATGAACTATAAAACCTCCTAAATATTTTGCTTTCCATACATTTCTAAAGTCCAACATAGTTTGAGAAGCGATATGTTTCATCTTACTGAACATCGCTATTGTTGCTTCAAGCAGTTCTTTTGCTATTCTTGTAATAAATTGTGTAAACAGTTCATTTCCTGCTTTACCCCATTCATGCATTCCATTTAATGCCCACTTGGTGTTAGCAATACCGGTTTTACTAGCATTTGTTCCCGTCCCCTTTCTTGCGTTATCTGAACTAGTGGCTTCTCCAAAAGGCGGATTTATCAGCACCAACAGTTTTTTCTTTCCTTCATTTGCATCACGAATTACATTCTGCAAAGCCTGAGGAATCTTTTTCGTAAGGCTGTAATCGATTTCTCCGTTATCGGTAACATCATCGTTCAAAAAATCGTACTGAAAGCGCTCGGCGGACACGCAAATCTTCGCCGCCTTCATGATGTTCACGTCTTCTTGATCGAGGGTACTCATGAACAAATGGCGGTGGTTGGAATGCTTGGCTTCCAGGTTTCCGACTCCGCAGCACATATCCCACACATAATAGTCCTTCTGCCAGTTCGAACCAAGTGTCTTTTCTAGCAAGTCATACGCCTTGTCAACCACATTGAGCGGAGTGTAGTAGGCCCCCTTGAAAGTCCGTTCGTCAACGGGAATCAGGCTATCGCGGCGTTCCAGCAAGTAACTGCGGAATTCCTCTTTGGGCGGCCTATCGTAAATCGCCCAGAACTGGCTGTAACCATCCATACTTGCGATTTCGTAAGTCTTTCCGTTCAACAGAAATACAGGTTTATTGCCCTTGTGCAGCAGTTCTGCAGACAAATGTTCGTGGGTACTGACCTTGCCGTCGCTCATCACATCGGCATAGAAAAATTCTGCGTAGTTTTCGGGTTCCGCATTCACGATTTCCTTGCCGACCATCTCGACCCATTTATCGAAAACCTGTTTGAGATTGTCGGGCGTAATTTGCGTGCGGATGATTTCGCCTTTTTCTATGGCGTTTCGCAATGTGTCGATAAATTCTTTCTCGTGGGTTTCGATATTGAAACTCACGAAATGTGTGCCGATGTACTGCGAAACAATATCTAGCGCATCCTGCGTTACGTCGCTGGCGGACTTGCCCCACTTGATATGAATGTTCTTGTCTTGTAAAAGCGGGAGCGCGACATCGGTCTTCATGATGGCGGCCTTGACGCTATCGACCACGCAAAGGAACGGAGGGATATGCTCGCCATCCTTGAGGGCTCGGTGGATGTAGAAAAGCAGCTGCGTGAACATCTCGTAGAGCGACTTCTTGGAGCCAAATTTCGCTTCAAACCAAACTTCGCGCGTCTGAATATCTATCAGGTTTCGCTGAACCTGCTTAAGGTGCAGTGCCTTGATGTATTCCGCCTTCACGTCTTCTTCGGACGAGGCTTTTTGCAGTTTTTCGAACAGGCTCATAAGGGCTCCTTTAGCCCTTATGTCATGCAGCCAACTATCGCCCTGGATTCTATCGCCCTATCGCTACGCTCCAGGGCTCCAGAATGACATTCCACACAAATAAAAAAAGCGTGGTGTCGAATGCACTTACTTGTTTCGAGGCTCTGGTAAACCTATTCCCAATAAGCACAAACGACCCACGCCCATTGCTGGACGTGAGTGTTCACCTTATTCTCGGGAATTTTTGAAATTTACCAGATTTCGAAACAGAGAATAAGAGCTAACTCTACGTTAAACTCGGTACCCAATTCCTTGCGGTCTTGGGCTATGTCTTAATAAAATATACATAAATGGGTTGGTTAGAGATGGACGGCTTTGTCGTCCGTGGCTGCATTCGGTCATATTTGCAAATTTTTTTTGCAAATACGATACTCATTTTGCACACTATTGCTTTGCAGAATTTATCCCGGACTACGTTCCAGGACTCGCAATGACGTGAAAAAAGAGATTCTCGGTTAAGCTAGGTTTGGTGCAAGCTAAAGGACTCTTCCGTTTCCAACTAAAAATCCATTAAAATGGTTGGAAATAGAAGTTGTGGTTTACACAACTTCCCAATGACCGCCTTTGTCGGGGCCGACACGGATTAATAGGGAATCCTTCTTTAGTCGTGCAATTTGCTTTTCTATAGCTTTTGCAGAAATGCCTGTTTTTTTTGCAAGTTCTGCCATCGTTATTTGCGGATTGTCTTTGATTGTGCGAAGAATGGTGGCTCGGGTTTTCTCCCCCCGTTTCCCTTTTTCTCCCCCCATTTTTGTTTTTTCTCCCCCCATTTCTGTGGAGCGTAAGAACTCGTCAATTTCTTTTTGTAGGTTCTTGCAGAGGGCGTTGTGCATGAAATCCTTGAAGAATCTAGAATCGCCTGTTTCTTGGGATTGCGAAAGGCTTTTCACGTATTCTTCCTTGTCTTCTTTAAGGACCTTAGATGGAATAGCGCCAAATTCGAATTGAATTTGGTTCATGAGAAGCCTTGCCATACGTCCGTTTCCATCTGCCCAGGGATGGATTGTCACGAGTCCGTAGTGGGCTTCAAAACTTAAATCATAAAGGGCTTCAAGTTTTTTTGATTCCAAATGCTGCCTGGCTTCATTTATTTCGTCGCAAAATGCTTGTAATCTTGTTGGCACTTTCGTGAAACTCATGTAAGAACGTCCGCCAATACCTGCGGTTACGTTTAAAAGCCTTAGATCTCCGTTTGCACTCGAAAAATTTCCTAGTATCGTTTGATAAGAACTGCCCGTATTCTTCATGACTAATGATGAGAGTTCTTTTAGCAGGTCAATAGATATGTTAGCGTGATAATGCGCGTATTCGATGCTTTTCTCGTATGCCTTTTTCAGGTCGAGGTTCATCATCTGTTCTTCAATCGTTCGACCTTTTGCGGTAATACCTTTATCGAAAAGTAGTTGGTTTTCGATTTCTGTGACTGTTGATCCTTCAATTGCCGTAGAATGGGTAATAATCGAATACAGATAGAACTTTTGGTAGTCTATCTGGTTGTCGATTCCCAATTCATGGTAGCGATTTATTAAGGATATCAAGTCATTTTTTGGCATAGTCTAGTTTTAAAGATAATAAATTTTAAATCTTAATCCTAATCTTCTTCTGCTTATAAATCGATTGTCCGCCATTGCAAATGTAGGCTACGGTGCAGACGATGAAGAATGCGGGGAGGCTATTGAATCCGAAGATTTCGCCGGCAATGAGGATGGGAGCCCAGAGCGTGTTGCTTGCGCTTGCAAATACGGCGGCAAAGCCAAGGGCTGCGGCGAGTGCAACGGGCATTCCGAACATGCTTGCGATGAAGATTCCGAAGGTTGCGCCGATGGCGAAAAGCGGGGTGACGACACCGCCGATAAATCCGGCGGAGAGCGTGAGGATTGTGAGTGCGAATTTCAGAATCCAGTCGTACCCGGCGACGTTCCCAATCAAGTCGGCGGTTCCGGCGGCACTCCCCGTAGCATTCCCGGCGGCAGTTCCAACAGCATTCGCGGCATCCCCGGCAGCATTCGCAGAAGCAAAACACATATCCAACAAGTTTGTTCCAAGTCCAGCGTAACGTCCCTGGAAAAACACGAGCAACAAAGCGCTTATTCCAACGCCCATAATGGCGATTCGCTTAATGCTGTTTGGGAACTTCTTTGCAAAAAAGTTCTGTGAGAGTCCGAGGAGCTTTGCAAATCCGCCACCGACAACTCCGAAGAGCACGCCCATCAGCGCAAGCTTCACAAGCAACTTTCCATCGAGCGCTCCTTCGTTTGTGAAAATGCTTGCCGAGAATCCGCTTGCGTCGAGAACGCTGTTCAAATCTACGCTGAACTTGTGGAATCCGAGCATGCTTGAAACTTTGCAGGCGGTGAATGCGGCAGCAGCTGCGGGTAACAATGCGCCAAGTTCCAAGTGGCCGACGAGCAAGACTTCCAAGGCGAATGCTGTAGCTGCCATCGGGGCCTGGAAAATTCCAGCAAAGCCTGCGGCAAGTCCGGTCACGAGCATAACGTGTGCAGCATTTTCAAACGGCAACTTTTTGCTTATGTTGTACGAAAGTGCGGAACCGATTTGCATAGCGGCGCCTTCACGACCTGCGCTTCCGCCGAAGAGTTGCGTCAGCCAAGTGCTCACAGCGGCCATCGGGATAGAGACGAGCGGAAAGTCAGATTCCTTGTTGAGTCCTACGGCGAAGACCTGGTCCATGCCGCGTTCCGTCCAGCGTCCCCATTTCTTATAAGCGAATACGATGGCAGCACCGCCGATGGCGAGGGCGGGGATAAAGTACAATGGGTTTGCATCGCGGATGGCAGAAAGTCTGTCGCTGATGTCGCCGAAGCATGCGGTGAGCGCGCCGATGACTGCACCGAGAACAATTCCGAGCAGCACGAATGTCGGTGTCGCAAGCCACTTGAGTAACTTTTCCTTAACGCGGGCTTTTGCCATCTTCATCATCTGTTCTTTCATCTCGGGGCTGAACTGATTGAACTGTTGGCTCGCCTTGCTGAAGTCGCTGAAATTCATGTAAAATCCTGTTTTTGTTAAAAATTTTTCACGACAAAAATAGTAAAACGGAACGCCTTGTTCCGCTTTTTTGCGTGTTGTCAAATGCTCAATCCTTTTACAACGTGAAATTAAAAAAAGAGGCTTTTGCAACGCGGCTAAATATATACTTAACTCAAGGATTGGATTGGTGTGGCGCTCAAAATGTATCGCTCAATTCTAAGGGATCAGACATGAAAAAAAACTTTTCTGGTGTAGCGTTATTTGGGATTAGTTTTGGTTTGGTTTTATCCGCATGCGGTGATTCGACTCCTTCGGATTTTGGCATGGCGGCTCCGGGAATTGGTGAAATTAGCTCCGATTCCAATGACGGTCAATTGGGCGGTTGGTCCAGTTCGTCTTTTGCTTCGGGACTTTTTTCAGCTGGCATTCCGGGAGGTTCCTCCGCGGGTGTTCCGGGAATGTCGTCTCCTGTTGCGCAGTCATCTTCTTCTGCATTAGGTATTCTCTCTTCTAGTGCGCAGGTTCCGCCGGCTTCGAGCGCCGCTACTGTTATTCCGCATTTCGAAGGGAATAGCCCGGTGTTCTTCTCGGAAGTTTCTCCGACAAATGCAAATCTCAAGGACAATGACGGCAACGATCCGGGATGGGTTGAATTTTACAACTCGTCCGATGCTCCCGTCAATTTGAATGGATATGCGCTTACGGATGATTTGTCTAATCCGCGTCGCTGGGTCTTTGGCAATGCGACTGTTCCTGCCAAAAGTTTCATGATCGTTTTCCTTTCGGGCAAGAATTATCCTGACTATGTCTTGCCTTCTGATTCGCTTAATATGATGAGCTCGGATTGCAGTTCTGAATCTGCATCGGGTGGCATGGGCGGCTTCAACTTTGGCGATTTCGGTGGCGGAATGGGCGACTGGGGTGGCGGCTGGGGCGGCAACATGGGCGGTATGGGTGGCAATACCGGTGCTGCTTCATCTGGCAACAATGTCGAAAATTTGCAAGGCAAGTCTTCGCTCTGCTTTAGTGAAAATGGCTCTGTCCAGATTGGGTCTGTGATGAAGGTTGCACAAGGCGGGGATTATTCTCGCGTGGTTGTCAAAACCAATAATGCATCTAGCCTTAGCAAGGTCAACCAGCTTGTTGTCCGTGGCTTTATCACCAAAAATCATAAAATCCGTGTGAACTTTAAGGAAGGCGATTCGCTCAGCAGTTGGAGCGGCAAGAATCTCCGCGGTACGGGTGATTTGTCATCGGTGTTCTATGTTCGCCTCGATGATAATGCAAAGGACCTCAAGCGCAACAATGTAACGGCAACGACGTTTGCGACTGAAACTCAGGGAAGTGAATCGACAACCATTCAGATTACGTCGTATATTGCTCGCAATCGCGGCCATGAACCGCACGCTTCGTTCAAGGTGGACAAGGATGGCGGTGCTTTGTACTTTGCAAATGCCGAAGGCGCTTTGCTGGATTCTGTTCGTTTTGGTGCAGTTCCGACGACCGCTTCCTGGTCTCGTGATGGCGCGGGCAAGTGGGGCTTTGCGACTCCGTCGCCTTATGGCAATACGGCGGGTGAGGTCTTTGCCGAACAAGTTCAAGTTGCCGAAGTGAATGTTCCGCCTTCTGGTTTCTACACGTCTGCGGTGACGGCTACGTTCCCGGCGGGCACTCGTTGCGAACAGGGAGGTGCTGAACCGACTACAAATTCTCCGGTGGTGCAGACTACGGTGACGATTAGCGCTACGACGGTTTTGCGTTGCCGTGCGTATGTCGGCGGCTCTTATCCGAGTGAAGAAATTATCCGTACTTACGTTTTCGAAAAGCAGCCCACGCTTGCCGCGCTCTTTGTGACGACTGATCCGCTTTCGATGTTCAGCCCCGATTCCGGCCTTTACATGACGGGTAATAACGCTTCGATGATGGACCCGAAGAAGGGAGCAAACTTCTGGAGCAATCGCGAGCTCCCGGTTTATGTGGAAATGTTTGAACCTGGCAAGCCGCAGGCTCCGGCGTTTGGCGTGATGGGTGACTACAAGATTTCTGGCCAGTACAGCCGTGCAAAAGAAAAGAAGTCCTTTGCGGTGACGTTGCGCGAAGAGTATGGCGAAAAGCGCCTGAAATACACGCTGTTCCCGGATTATCCGGAACTCAAGAAGTTTAAGGCTTTCTCGCTCAGAAACTTTGGTAACAATTCCGGCGACGATTACGTGCGCGACCGTGTGGGCACTTCGATGACGGAAGGTTTGGGCGTTGATTACCAGCGTGGCCGTTATGTTATCGTGTATTACAATGGCAAGTATTACGGTATCCACGACTTGCGTGAACGCAATAACGAATACTATTACGAAACCAAGTACGGCTATGACCCGAACGATATTGACCTTCTTGCAACAACATCAAGTGGTACAGATGAAGCGAGTGTCGGTTCTTCTGCGGATTACAAATCTATGCTGGATTGGTTGCAGAACAACGATTTGAAATCGGATGCAAACTACAAGAAGATTGCAGACCAGGTTGATGTCGACAACTACATGAATTACATGCAGGCTGAAATGTTCTTGAACAACAGCGACTGGCCGCACAACAACATGAAAAAGTGGCGTGTCGCAAGTCAGAAGACGAAGTGGAAATGGTTCATGTACGATACGGACTTTGGCTTCGGCGTGTCTTACAATACCCAGACCGGAAACGTGTTCAGCTATGTGACGAATGCTAGCGGCACAAGTGGCATGGGTATGGGAATGGGCTTCGGCATGGGTGGCATGGGCGGTGGCCAGCAGCAGGTGACGAACGGCTCTATTTCTCCGCACACGATTCTCATGATTCGTTTGCTCAGTAACGAGGGCTTCAAGAATGCGTTTATCAACCGCTTTAGCGTGCTCCTTTCGATGAACTTCTCGGCGGATAGGCTCCTCAAGCGCATCAACGATTTGCAGTCGCAGGTGGAACCTGAAGTGGCTCGCGATCAGGAATTCTGGGGCTATAATGCATCTAGCATGAGCAACGCTTTGGAAACGATAAAGAGCTTTGCCCAGACGCGTCAGGCTAAGGTCCGTGAACAGATGGAATCGTACTTTACGCTTTCTTCTCCGGTGGAAATGACGTTTACGGCGCAGGGTTCCGGCACGATTCTCGTGGATGGCCTTGCTTTGGATAAGTCTTCGATGACGGTCTCGCTTTACAGGGATGTGCCGGTCACGCTTACGGCTCAGGCAAATTCTGGCAGCACGTTCACGGGCTGGAGCGATGGCGTGACCGATATGACCCGCAAGGTGAATCCGGGTGAAGTCACGTCTGTTACCGCCGTGTTCAGGTAGCCTGCGGACTCTCGAAAGTCAAGTTTCACTTACTTGAAATCCATAATAAAACAGCTAAACGGGAAACCGTTTAGCTGTTTTTTTTTGCAATAGCGTGCGTAGTTTAGTCCACGCATTCGCGCATCTCGTCTGCGCGTTTAACTTGCACAGACTGCGCAACTCGCGATTTTAGCCGAGCATTTCTGTGGTGCTGAGAGTCTTGAAGTTCTTTTCTTCCAAGACCTTGAGCGCCTTTTCGGTATCGCTAAAGCGAAGAATCATGACGTTCGTTGCCGTCGAGCATTCGGACGGGTAGGCGTACATGTAGTCAATCTGCAAGTCGCCGAGAACGTCGAGAAGGTCTGCAAGACCGCCAACCTTGTCTGCAACAGGGCATGCGACAACGTCGGTAACGGTTGCGCTGAGGCCAGCCTTGGCAAGAACATTGACAGCCTTTTCAGAATCGTTCACGATCAGGCGGATAAGGCCGAATTCGCCGGAATCGGCGAGTGTGAGCGAGAGAAGGTTGATGCCTGCATCAGCGAGCGAGCGGCAAACTGCCTGGAGACGGCCCGGGCGGTTCGACACGAAAACTGAAACCTGTGGAATTTTCATTTTTTTTTCTCCTTCTTAAATCTTCTTTCTGTTGTCGATGACGCGCTTGGCCTTGCCTTCGCTACGCGGCAGAGAATCCGGTTCGCAGAGCGTGACAATCACGGAGATGCCAAGAATCTGTTCGATGGAGTGCTTGAACTTCTTGGAGAGCTGTTCCATATCGCTCATGGAGTCGCTCACCATGTCGCGAGAAACTTCGACCTTGACTTCGAGCGTATCCATGTTGTTCTTGGTGTCGAGCACAATCTGGTAATGCGGCAAAGCCTTTTCTGCGCGGAGGAGAGCTGTTTCGATCTGGCTCGGGAACACGTTCACGCCACGCATGATGATCATGTCGTCGCTGCGGCGGCCAATGCGGCGGATACGGCGGATGGTACGGCCGCACTTGCACTTGGTCTTTTCAATAGCGGTGATGTCGCGGGTACGGTAGCGGAGGATCGGCATAGCGCGCTTGCTGAGCGTACTGATGACGAGTTCGCCTTCTTCGCCGTCCGGAAGTGGTTCGAGCGTTTCCGGGTCCACGATTTCGGGGTAGAAGTGGTCTTCGAAAATGTGGATGCCGTCGCGGCATTCGCATTCGCAACCCACGCCCGGGCCGACAATTTCAGAAAGTCCGTAAATGTCGTAAGCCTTGATGCCCGTCTTTTCTTCGATGTAGTCGCGCATGCCATCGCTCCACGGTTCTGCACCGAAGATGCCGCGCTTCACGTTCAACTTGGAAATGTCGACGCCCATCTTTTCGGCAACGTCGATAATGCGGACAAAGTAGCTCGGGGTGCCACCGACTGCGGTCACGCCGAAGTCCTTCATGAGCATCACCTGGCGTTCGGTATTGCCACCGCTAATCGGCACGACTGTGGCGCCGAGGGCTTCGAAACCGCCGTGAATGCCAAGACCGCCCGTAAAGAGGCCGTAGCCGTAGAAGTTCTGCACAATGTCTGTGCTGCGGAAACCGCAGGCGAGGAGGCCGCGCTTCACGACCTGGGCCCAGACTTCCATGTCTTCCTTGGTGTAACCGACAACAATCGGCTTACCGGTAGTGCCGGAGCTTGCATGCAGACGCACGACTTCGCTCATGTCGACAGCGAAGAGACCGTACGGATAAGTGTCGCGCAAGTCCTTCTTCATGGAGAACGGGATCTTGGCGATGTCCTTCAAAGACTTGATGTCTTCGGGCTTGACACCCTTTTCGACCATGCGTTCGTGGAACAGCGGAACCTTTTCGTAGGCGAGCTTCACGGTTGCACGCAAACGCTGCAACTGCAATTCGCGCAATTTTTCTTCGGGCATAAAATCAAGCGCCATTTCGGGCAAGATCTTGTTTTCTTCGTCGTTCCAGGCTGTAGATCGCATAGTATCCTTCAATAGAGGGTTAGGTTAAAATTTTCGCCTTAAATATATATAATGCGCTTGCGTTGCGTTTAATTTAGGTGCGTTTCTTTTTCTTTGCGAAATTGCCCGGCTTGCCTTTATCCATATATATGGAACTCTATAGCCCATAGCGTAACGCTTTCAAAAAGTGTAAAAATCGGGACGATATAACCCTTATTCTATCATTACGGTTTATTCGTCGGCCGTTTGGGCTTTTTTAAAAAAGTCGTGTGGGCGGGGGAGTGTAATTTTTGTATTTTTGGGCAGAAATTAAAATAAACTGCTTTATAGGTAGGTCTATTCTGCGTTCCCGTTCGCTTTTATTTGTTCTTGCTTTGGTCGGTATGTCGAATGCCCAATTGTTGGACATGTCGCAGATTTCCGACAAGTATATGGTTGAGAATAAGATCAACAAGATTCGTGTCGAGGGTACCCATCACATGGACGAACGTTCGGTTCTCGGACGTATCGGTATCCGTACGGGGCAAAGCTATTCCCCGACCTCGCTTTCTGAAAAAGTCCAAAACTCTGTGAGTTCGCTTTATGCTTCGGGTCTTTTTGACGATGTGACCGCTTGGGTGGATTACGTTGGCGATGATGATTCTTATGTAGACCTGGTGTTCAAAGTGAAGGAACTCCCGGCACTTGATACCGCTATTTTGGATGGTTGCGACGAAGTCTCCGAAGATGACCTCCGTTTGAAAATCCACATGATTACAGGTCAGGTTTATAGCAAGGCGCAGTTGGAACGCACGCGCCAGGCTATGCTCGACCATTACCGCTCCGAAGGGTTCCTCCTTGCCGAAGTGGGCTACCGCGAAGAACCGGTGGACGAATACCAGAACAAGGTGACCTTTGTGATTCGCGAAGGCTCCAAGGTTCGCATTCGTGGCTTTGACGTCAAGGGCAATGATCACGTGCCGGTCGAAGAAATCACGGACCACATGCTTTCGAAAGAAAACCAGTGGTGGGGTGGCGGTGAATTCAAGGAAAACGTTTTTGAAGCCGACCGCGATACCGTGCTGAACGTCTTCCGCCATTTCGGTTTCTTGGATGCCGAACTTAACGACTATCACGCCGAATACCTGCCGGATTCGACCTGCCTGTTCTATCTTGGACGCATGGTGCCGGTTGGAGAAAAGTTGGCTCCGCTTTACACGCAGTTGAACGAGGCTATGTCCGACTCGACGAACCCGCTTTACAAGATTGCGGGCAAGCCGACGATGGAAGTGACTCACTATTATAGGAACATGCGCAAGGCGGGCGACAAGTATCCGCTTGCAAGACGCAAGCCGCAAGTCAAGGATGAAGAAGGCGCTTGGAAACTCCTGAACGACATTATCCGCTACGAAAGTGCCCGCAAGGAATGGATTGACCTGGTGGCAGACCGCAAGTGGAATAATCCGAAGATTGATTCCCTCCTTAAAATCAAGAAGCGCTCCGCTTACGAAAGCAAGCTCCTTGTGCGTTACATGATTGAGGACATGATTCCGGCACTCTACAAGTACGATAACATCAAGACTTCTAGCGATATTATCGTTCACATCGACGTGACCGAAGGTCGCCGTTACTACATGGGCGGGCTCCACTTTACGGGTAACGAAGTCCAGAGCGATGTCATGCTCGGCTATGTGTTCCGCCTCGATAGCGGTGCCGTGTTTGACCAGTATGTCTACGAAGCATCCCGTAAGGCTTTGCTTGATTCTTATCGCGAAGACGGTTACCTCTTTGCCCAGTTCGATGAAGAAAGAACGTTCGAAAACGATTCTACCGTGAACCTCACGTTTAAGATGAACGAAGGCTTGCCGGCTCAGATCCACAAGGTGCATGTGCGGGGCAATACCAAGACGAACGAAAAGGTGATCCGCCGCGAAGTGCGTTTGTACCCGGGCGATACTTACCGCCAGTCCGCTTTGGAACGTAGCTTCCGCGATATTATGCAGCTCAACTACTTCGACATGGTCGTGCCCGATATCAAGGTCGTGGGCGAACAGGAAGTGGACCTCGACTTTGCCGTGCAAGAAAAGCAGGCCGGTACGGGTCAGTTCAGCTTGGGCGTTTCTTATAGTGAAAGCGATGGCTTTGTCGGTACGGCAAGTATTTCTATCCCGAACTGCTGTATGGGCGATGGCCAGCAGGCTGCCTTGAACCTCGAATACGGTGCTGACAAGAAGAGTGCGACGATTAGCTTTACGGAACCGTGGTTCCTCGACAAGCCGATTACGGTGGGTGCAAGCCTCAGCTACTCCTGGTGGAACATGGAAGATTCCTACGAACATGACATTACCCGTTATGGTGGTAGCATCTTTGCCGGTAAGCGCCTCAAGTGGCCGGACGACTACTTCTACGGTCAGATCGGTTATAGCTGGCTCATGAACGATCAGGGCCCGAACATCGACAATAGCTATGTGGTTTACACGGGTATTGAATCGGCATTCAACTTCCGCATCCAGCGTGACGACAAGAACTTGCCGCAGTTCCCGACGGAAGGTTCCCGCTATGTGCTCGACGTGCAGTGGGCAAACGCCGCCTTCGGTAGTGACTTTGAATTCGTGAAGGCAGACCTCTCCATCAAGTGGTGGTTCCCGCTCTTCCGCGACCGTCTCTCGATTGCCCTTACAAACGAATACGGCGTGATTTTCGGTGACAAGTTGCAGCACCGCACTCTGTATAGAATGGGTGGTGTGCTTGGCTATGATGGTATGCTCCGTGGTTACGGCTCTGGCTCTATTGGTTACAGCCGCTTGGGTCGCAGCTACCAGTATGTTGGTGCCGAACTCCAGCTTGCCCTCGTGCCGCAGACATTCTACCTCTTGCCGTTCTTCTTTGACGCTGGTAACGTGTTTGGTCCGCGCATTGATCTGGATGCACGTATTGAAAAGCCGTCGAAGAACCCGCTTACCGAATGGGATCCGACAACGCTCAAGAAGGATATCGGCTTTGGTTTCCGCGTGGTTGTCCCGATGCTTGGTATTATCGGTTTCGACTTTGCATGGCCGCTTGATCCGGGTGAAGACTACTATGGTAGATCGTACACCAGTGTCGGCGATATGGAATTCAACTTTGTCATTGGTCAGGCATTCTAGCCTGAGTGGAGGAGCTCTATGATTCGCAAGTTGATCGTTTTACTTTCGGTAGTCTTTGCATGCGCTAGCTTTGCCGAAGATGGTCTTCGCATTGCTCATGTGGATTCAAAGATTATCTTTGACGGATTCAAGGGCACCAAGAAGGCTCAGGAAGAATACGACCGCCAGGTGGCTAAGTGGGAACAGCAGGCGAACCTCTTGCAGAAGGAACTTGCCGCTATCAAGGAAAAGCTCGATAAGCAAGTCCTGATGCTCTCGGACGAAAAGAAGCGCGAACTTGAAGCCGAGTACAACAAGAAGGATACGGAACTCAAATCGTTCATCGACCGCGTCTATGGCCGTAACGGTGAGCTCATCACTGAAAACGAAAAGGTGAGTGCCCCGATTATCCAGCTTATCCGCAAGGCAGTAAACGAAATTGCTTTGCAGGAAGGCTATGACATGGTCATTGACCGTGCTACCGGTGCCGTACTCTTCTGGAAAAAGGAAAACGACCTTACGAACAAGGTTTTGAATTATCTAAATAATAGATAGTTACTGGAAGCGTCATCCTGACGCCGAAGGCGGAAGGACCCAGTTAAATTTTATGAATGAAAATCTCGCGGCGTGTGCTGCGGGATTTTTTATTGCTTCATGTAATCGCGGATGGCGTCTACGAATTGTTGCCCGAACTTTCGAATTTTCATTTCACCAAAGCCAAATACGTCTTGCAGTTCGTTGATGGATGTGGGCGCCTTGTAGGCGAGATCTCTTAGCGTGCGGTCGGAGAGCACGACATAGGCTGGCCAATTGTTTTCATCAGCGATTTGCCTGCGGACTTTTCGCAGTACTTCGAAAAGGGAATTGTCTTCCGCGTCGTCGGCTGTGTGCGTAAATGTAGTGCGTGAATTGCCGCCGCGATTGAATGTTGCGCGCCCACTTCTCGGCTTCGCGTCTTCTTTGACTTCTACTTTTGCAGCGATAGCGAGTTCTGCCGTTTTCTTCCCGAAGAGGACTTCGTTCCCGCTCTCGGTAATTTTAAGGTGGTTGTTCTCGTTGTAGGCAATTTCGATGTAACCGAGTTGCAGCATTTGCAAAAGGTAGTCGTGCCAATGCTTGAGCGTTGTTTTGCTGCCGGCACCGAACGTTTTGAGTTTGTCGTAACCCTTCTGGACGATTTCGTCGCTGAGAGTACCCTTGAGTATGTCGGCGGTCATTGAAAAGCCTATGTGCTCGCCTGTGCGCTTTATGGCTGAGAGTGCTTTTTGCACGAGGATTGTGCCGTTGAATCGCTGTGGCGGGTGCTTGCAAATGTCGCAATTCCCGCAGTTGCTGCTGTTGTTTTCGCCGAAGTAGTTGAGCAAAATGCGACGACGGCAAACCTGCGATTCGGCGTATTCCTGCATGCGGTCGAGCTTCTCGGAGTTGATATCTCGCTGACCGCTGTCGTTTACAAATTTGCGGAGCGTGATGATGTCTTGGAAATTGTAGAACAGCACTGTTTCGGAAGGGAGACCGTCGCGACCCGCGCGCCCGATCTCTTGATAAAAACTCTCGATGCTTTTGGGGAGATTGTAATGGATGACATAACGGACATTGCTCTTGTCGATGCCCATGCCGAATGCGATTGTCGCGCATACGACATCGATATTGTCGTTGATGAAATCCTCTTGCACGTTGTTGCGTTCTTCGGCGGTAAGCCCCGCATGGTATGCCTTTGCGTAAACACCTGCGTTGATGAGTTCGTCGGCAACTTTTTCGGTGCTCTTGCGCGAAAGACAATAGATGATTCCCGATTCGTGCTTGTGCTTTGAAATGATGGATAAAATCGCTTTCAGCTTTTCGGAAGCGGAATAACCGCGTCGCACGTCGAGGCTCAAGTTCGGGCGGTCGAACGAACTCACGAAAAGTCTGAAATCTCGCAAGTTCAGCTGCCTGACAATATCTTCTTTTGTGAGCTTGTCTGCTGTTGCCGTCAGCGCCATGATTGTTGCGTTCGGGAACGCTTGATGCAACCCGCCGAGCTGCGTGTATTCCGGGCGGAAATCGTGCCCCCATTGCGAAATGCAATGCGCTTCATCAATAGCGAACAGCGAAATGTTCAAGTGCTGTTGCATCCACGGAATTTCTCGTTGCAAGCGCTCCGGCGAAATGTAGAGAATATTGGTTTGGCCCGCTTTGCAGCGCTCCCGGATGGCCGCGTTTTCGCCTTCTTCGTTGTTGCTGTTGAGCGCATCTGCCCCGATGCCGTTTGCATTTAGCGCGTCCACCTGGTCTTTCATCAGTGAAATCAACGGCGAGATGACCACTGTGATACCCTTGAACATCAAGGCCGGAATCTGGTAGCAAATGGACTTTCCGCCGCCCGTAGGCATCAGCACGAGCGCGTCTTTCCCTGAAACGACATGCTCGATGATTTCCTGTTGCATGGGTCGGAACGCATCGTAGCCAAAAACAGATTTTAAAATTTCGTGAGCGGTAGGCATAGCGGGTGTGAAAAATAATATTTTTTTGAATACCTTACATTTCCAAGAGAGGTCCCTATGCCAAATACACTCCCTGATCCGATGACTGTCCACCCGATTGCTGGGTACGACAAGGAAATTTATGTGAAGCCGACGCTCAAGAATCCGCAGATTGTCGTGGGCGATTTTACCTACATTGCCGATAGCGATTTCGAGAGTCACGTGACGCATCTTTATCCGTGGAATGACGACAAGTTAATTGTCGGAAAATTCTGCCAAATCGCGGCAGGGGTGGAGTTCGTGATGAATGGCGCGAACCATCAGATGAATGCGGTTTCAACGTTCCCATTTTACACATTGCAGGGCTGGAATATGGCGCCTCCTGCTAAAGAAAATTTGCCACTCAAGGGCGATACGGTGATTGGGAACGACGTGTGGATTGGGCAGAACGCGGTAATTTTGCCGGGCGTGCATATTGGCGATGGTGCCATCATAGGAGCGAATGCGGTCGTGGGGAGCGATGTGGAGCCTTATACGATTGTGGCGGGTAACCCGGCGCAGTATATCCGCAACCGTTTCGACGAGGAACTGACGATGCTTTTGCTCAAGTGGAAATGGTGGGATAAGTCCGTCGAAGAAATTAATGCGCTCATTCCGGTGATCACAAATCCGAATTTGAATTTTGTTAAGGCGAAAATTAAGCAGTTTCTGGCGGATGTTTAGTGGATTGATGCTGTTTTGTGTGCTTTAGCTCAAACGTATCCCATATTGTTCTAATTGCGTGTAGTTTCTCATGTGTTTTTTTATATTATTTTAGAGAGTGGTAAGAAATAGAGAACAGGAGTGGAGCATGCGTAAAATAGTTTTAATTCTATTGATGTTTCTCATTGGTGTATCCATGGCGGCAGAAAAGAAAATCCTTGTCGCCTATTTTTCCCATATTGGCGAAAACGTCAGCGTCGGTACAATTATCAAAGGTAATACCGAAATCATTGCCGAGATGATTGCGGAAAAGACGGGCGCTACGCTTTTGCGCGTGATGCCAGAAACGGAATACCCCAGGACCTATGATGAATGCCTCAGTGCAGCGAAAAAGGATCGCGCAGAAAATGCACGCCCGGCGATTAAGCCTGTGGAAGTGAATCCCGAGGAGTTTGATGAAATTTATATTGGTTATCCAGTGTGGTTGAACGATATGCCTATGCTGATGTATACTTTCCTTGAAAAGTATAATCTGAAAGGAAAGTTGGTTCATCCGTTCGTGACGCATGAGGGGAGTGGTCTTTCTGCCATTGCAAAACTGAAAAAGGCTGCAACGGGAGCTGTTGTGACGAAAGGTCTTTCTATCTATGGGCATATTGCTCAGAATAATCGTAAAAAAGCTCAGAAGGATGTGGATAAGTGGTTAAAATTTCTCGGTGTGCTTTAGATATTGCGATGGCTGCACTCACCCTGGTTTTAATGGGTGGGTGTAACTTTTTTTATGAGGCTTTTGACGAGTCTTTTGATAGCGACTTGGTTCATGAAACTCTAGGTGTGATTTTATTCGTGCTCTGGGTAACGCATCTTGTTGTGAATCGTGCGTGGATCAAGGGATTGCTCAAAGGAAAGTACAATGCACTGCGGATTGTGCGGACTGTCATTAATGGCAGTGTTATTTTATGTGTGCTTTTCTTGATGATTAGTGGGGTAATACTTTCAAATCACGTATTCGCGTGGATCGGTATTGAAAACTGTACGAGCTTTGCCCGCACGGCGCACATGCTTGCGAGCCATTGGTATTTGATTTTTGTTTCGCTCCACATTGGGCTCCATTTGTCGCTGTTTGTTCGCGGAAAGGTTGCGATGGGCGTGGTCTCGGCTCTAGGGGCATATGGTGTTTATGCCTTTATCGAGCGTGGTCTGTGGAAATACATGACGCTTCAGCAGCCGTTCTATGCTTTGGATCTGGAGCACGGATATCTGCTATTTACTTTGGATTACATCGCTATTATGGCGCTATTCGCAGTCTCGATGCAGCTTGTAATGCAGGCTTTGAACAGATATTTCTATATTAGGAATGCATAATTAAACTGCGGCATGGCCGCTAACCTCTAATCACTAACCATTAATCACTAAAATATGGCCGAACAAAACAAAGCAGAAAAATTCGTTTTCTACATGTACAAAATGACCAAGTCCTATCCGCCTAACAAAGAGGTGCTGAAGGACATTTCTTTGAGCTTTTACTATGGCGCAAAGATTGGTATTATCGGCCAGAACGGTGCCGGTAAGTCGACGCTCCTCCGCATCATGGCGGGTATTGACAAGGAATTCCAGGGCGAAGCTTGGATTGAACCGGGCCGCACCGCAGGCTACTTGCCGCAGGAACCGCAGCTTGACCCGAACTTGACCGTCAAGGAAAACGTGATGCAGGCTGTCGCGAAAAAGCAGGCCGTGCTCGACCGCTTCAACGAAATTTCCATGAAGTTTGCTGAACCGATGGAAGACGACGAGATGAACAAGCTCCTCGACGAACAGGCTAAGCTTCAGGACATCATCGACGCTCAGGACTTGTGGAGCCTCGACCGCAACATTGAAATTGCAATGGACGCTCTCCGCTGTCCGCCGGGCGATTGGCCGGTGACGAACCTCTCCGGTGGTGAAAAGCGCCGCGTGGCTCTTTGCCGCTTGCTCCTCGAAGAACCGGATTTGTTGCTCCTTGACGAACCGACGAACCACTTGGATGCCGAAACGGTTGCATGGCTCGAACGCCACCTCCGCGAATACAAGGGCTCCGTGATTCTCGTGACGCATGACCGTTACTTCCTTGACAACGTAACGAACTGGATTTTGGAAATCGACCGTGGTCGCGGCATTCCTTGGGAAGGCAATTACGCCCAGTGGCTTGACCAGAAGCTTGAACGCATGAAGAACGAAGAGAAGGGTGAATCTGACCGTCAGAAGCGCCTCGCTCGTGAACAGGAATGGGTCAAGCAGAGTCCGAAGGCTCGCCAGGCAAAGAGCAAGGCTCGTCTCAAGGCTTACGAAGAACTCTTGGCCGAAGATTCCAAGGAACAGATCAAGGTGGCTCAAATCCACATTGCAAACGGCAAGCGCTTGGGTGATGTCGTCATTCAGGCGGAACATTTGCAGAAGGCCTTTGGCGACAAGGTGTTGTTCGACGATTTGAACTTCAGCTTGCCGCGCTCGGGTATCGTGGGCATTATCGGTCCGAACGGTGCTGGTAAAACGACTTTGTTCAAGATGATTATGGGCCAGGAAAAGCCGGATGGCGGTACGCTCAAGATTGGCGAAACTGTCGAAATCATCAGCATGGAACAGGGCCGCGAAAGCTTGGACGATTCCAAGACGGTTTGGGAATCCATCACGGGTGGCAACGACGAAATCTTGGTGGGCGACCGCAAGATGAATGGTCGTGCTTACTGCGGTCTCTTCAACTTCACGGGTGCAGCTCAGCAGAAGAAGCTCTCGCAGCTCTCCGGTGGTGAACGCAACCGAGTGCTCATGGCAAAGAACTTGCAGAAGCCGGGCAACCTCTTGTTCCTTGACGAACCGACGAACGACTTGGACATCGAAACATTGCAGGCTTTGGAACAGGCAATCCTCAAGTTCGCAGGCTGCGCCGTGATTATCTCGCATGACCGCTGGTTCCTCGACCGTATCGCAACGCACATCCTCGCTTACGAAGGTGACTCGAAGGTCGTGTGGTTCGAAGGCAACTGGAGCGAATACGAAGCTGATCGTCGCAAGCGCCTCGGTGAAGATGCCGACAACCCGAAGCCAATCAAGTACAAGACTCTCAAGCGTGATTAGACGAAAGAACGCCACAATGTGGCTGTAGACGAAAGACGAGAGATCCCCGGCAGGTCACTGAGCTTGTCGAAGTGTGCCGGGGTCGCCATTCTAAAAAAAACGGGACTCGAAAGAGTCCCTTTTTGTTTTTAAGCTTTTATTCGATCAATCCGAATAAGTCTAGGAAAAAGGTTATTAAAGAAAATAAAATTAAAGCGGAATAGGTAATAACAAATAGCTTGTAAGTATTTGGATTGTCTTTTAAAGTTGTTCGTGGTCCCTTCAGTTTTATTTCTTTAGTAATAAGCGCTTCTATCAGCAAAAAAGTGAACAAGCAAAATGAAAGTAAGTAAATCATTCTTTCTTCCTTTCGGCGATGAGCTCGTCAAAGGATTTTTCTTTTTCCTTTATGCCCATAATTTCGTCGAATTTGTCGGTTTCGTCGCCGTGGTTGTCTTCTTCCGAAAAATAATCGTCGATGTACATATTATCGGTTTTCTTGAATATGTTCCTTCGTCCGGGAAATTTCCCAAAAACGAAAATACTTATTGCAGAAAAAAGCGAATATGCAAGGAATATGTAGAGCGCTTTTTTAAAGCCGAAAAGAGGAGTTAGAAAAGCCCCAAATATAAGCCCGCCGGCACTATAAACCGCCCACACGGAGAGTTTGTTTTTAAAATTGTCGCTCATAAAAAGTTGTGTGTTTATGTTTAAGAGTATATGCTAATATACTTTTTTGTGTACTCTGAAGCAAATTGGTGCGAAAAGTGATACGGAAAATGCAGAAATATGCTACTAAATGGGGGAATTCTCCGTTTTTGTAGCATAATTTTGGGACAAATTAAGTGAAATGTAGGCCGATTTTGAGCTTGTCCGCTGGATTTGTACTACAAAAAAGGTCAAAATGCGAATTTTGTAGCACGCGAAAAGTGTTTTTATCTATAAATGTTGTGGATAAAGTAGAATTTATGCTACTGAAAATGGAAAAATCTAAAATTAGTAGCATAAAATGAACGAAATCGCACTTTGCGTGCATTTAAATCGTCCTTGCTTGAGCTCTTTTTTGCTAAGTTCTAAGCTGGATTGCCGCGTCCCCTTATAGGGAACTCGCAATGACGTTGTACAGCCGACTTCTAACTTCCTACTGATATGCTCCACGTTTTTAAACACGAACTTCGCCTGATATTCCGGGATCCGCGTTTCTGGATTCCGTTCATCATCCCGCCGGTGATTCTCGCGGCGAGCCAGGCGATTGCGGTGTCGCGTTACGGTGGCGAGATTATGCAGGGCATGGAAAGCTACATGATGCTTTTGCTCGGTTGCCTGATGGCTCCGATGGGCGCTCCCTTGGCGGGTGATTCTTTTGCGGGCGAGCGTGAACGCAATTCGCTGGAACTTTTGCAGCTTTCTCCGATTGCGCCTGCGAAACTCTTTTGGGGTAAGTTGTTTGCAATTCTCCCATTCCCGTTAGTGTTTGCGCTTTTGGCGCAGCTTGGCTACTGGTTCTCGCATTCCGAAATTACGGTGACGGCGGCGGTGGCTTCAATGCTCGGAGCACTTTCGGCGGTGCTTTTGACGACTGCATTTTCTCTGATGGTTTCGCTTCGTGTAAAGACTGTCCGTGCAGCGACCCACATGACGCTCTTTTTCATTATTCCGCTTCTTTTGCTTGTACAGCTTGGTCACGAAGCTTTTTTGAGCAATTTATTTGTGCCGCTGATTGTGTTGGCTGTTTCTGTGATTGTTAGCCTTGCAGTCACTTTCGCGGGCATGCGCAAGTTCGTTAGCTTGTAAGTCTACACCTTTGCTTTTGGAATAGGTGAGTTTTAGGGAGGGCGGAGCCTTCCCTTGTCTAAAAAGGAGAAAGCCCCCGCTTTTGGCGGAGGCTTTCATGTCGAGTAGTTATAAGCCGGGTTCTGTACTCCAATGTTGCCATTGGAGCGATGACCATCTCTCTGGACGAATCGTTACCGACCGCCTCAAGCGACCTACCCGGATATCCAGCTGGCACGGGCCGCACCAGGTTCTTTCGAACGGAATCCTGCTTGGTCTTGCACCGGATGAGGTTTACCATGCCACTCCTGTCACCAGTCGTGCGGTGAGCTCTTACCTCGCCGTTTCACCCTTACCCGCATTGCTGCGGGCGGTCTATTCTCTGCTGCACTTTCTGTCGCGTTACCGCGCCTGGACGTTATCCAGCATCATGCCCTGCGGTGCCCGGACTTTCCTCCAGCTTTGATTGCTCGTTGCCGGCGGCCATCCGCTACCCGCGGCAAAATGTAGAAAAAGCGACGGGAACGTGCAAGTATAGAAATAGACGAAATCTCTCGTCTTTCGTCTTTCTTCTATCGTCTAAAATTGTATATTCTTGCCGTGAAAAAATTGATATTTTGTTTGTTGAGTTTTGCGGCTGCATCCTTTGCGGATGTGGTCGATTCTAATGCCGTTTTCCGTGTTGACGAAATCCGCTACAATATTGGCGATGCCTTTGACGATTCCAAGGCGCATACGAAGTACGACCGGTGGGCGTATGACATTCTGAACTGGGTGCATATCGAAACCCGCGAATCTACGGTGAGTAAGCTTTTGCTTTTTGACAAAGGTGACCTCGTCAACTTGAACTTGCTTTTGGAAGCGGAACGTTTTTTGCGTGATCAGAAATTTCTTTCTGATGCCAGCATCTCTGTTGCTGGGGAAGATGGCAAAAATGTCGTGTCAGTCCAGACGAGTGATAACTGGACGCTTACGATTCCTTTTGCTTTAGGTTTTTCGGGAAGTGAGTGGAGCTATGACAACCTGGTTTGGGGTGTCGGCGTTCAGGAAAGCAATTTCCTTGGGCTTGGTCAAAAGCTTGGCTTTTACTTTGGACATGACGAGTTCCGCGACATGTGGCAGTTGGAATATGGCGACCCGCATTTCCTTTTCCGCTACAACCATTTAGACCTTTTGTACAGCTACAATACGGATGGTTATTTGGCGAGTTGGAAAATGTACGTGCCGTTCCTCAGCCGTAGCGTGAACCAGTGGGCGTACACACTTGAGGGCTTGAAAAATAAGCGGATAACGTATATCTATGGAAATGGCGATTTGCCGCATGGCGCGGTCGAAGTTCTGCCGAAAAAGAGTCTGGATTCGTTGCAGCAGTTCAATGGGAAAAAGTCTGTGAAGTTGATGCAACTGAAAGACTTCATTAACGATTCTCTGAGCTTCCGTTTGAGCCGCTCTTTTGGTGGTACACAGCGTAAGTTCTACTTGGGCGCAACGTATGATTACTTGCGCGAAACGGCTGATAATGGTCATGTAGGGCGCTATCAATTTGTTGATGACGAAAAGACGTATGCCATTGATTCTGCTGTTGCGGCGAATGACTGGGTGCCAGAACGCAAGGATTCCCGCCTTGGTTTTTATGTGATGTACTCCAATATTCGTTACGAAAGGATCAAGAATTTCCACAATGTCAGGTGGACCGAAGATATTGATAAGGGATTCTCCGTCAAGGCTCAAATTTCGAAGAATTACGAACAACTTGGTTCCGATAACAACGATATCCGTTTAGATTTTTGGACAGACCTTTATCTTGGTCGTGATAATCATCATTTGACGCTTAAGTCTTATATGAAGTTTTATCTGGACCATGGTAAACGTCATGACTTTTATGGCCGTGTAAATGGCGAATACATCTTCCATCCGAGTACGCGTTTTTCGACGGCGCTGTCGGGACAGTTGGATTTGTATGACGATGCCAAGCTTGGTTACCAGTTGACGCTTGGTGGCTCTGATGGATTTGTCGGTTTCCCGACGGGGTATTATTCTGGGCAAGCTCGCGTTTATGGAAACTTGGAACAGCGCTGGTTCCCTGATTTTGAAATTTTGACGTTGGCTCCGGTTGTGGTTGCTTTTGGGAGCGTTGGCGAAACGGCTGCTTGCGTAAAAGACATTAATCGTAAGGATTTGATTTATGTGGCGGGCTTTGGCATCCGCTTGGCTCAAACGAAGTCTATTACCCGTTTGATCAATAAGCTTGATGTGAGCTTCCCACTGAATGGAAAACGCAAGGGCGATGCGCATTACTCTGTGACGACATCATACACATTGTAATTTTGTAGATAAACTTTTTGAAGGTATTTGAACATGGCGACGGATGAAGAAAAGAATCAAGACGAGGCTGCTCGCGAGAATCGTCGGAAGCGTGCTCGCGAAGTCAAGCGCATTTTTATGCGTGTCGAAATTATCATCGGCATTATCGCCATGATTGCAGGTGCGTGGCTTACGGTTCTCGTATGGAACGAGGGCTATTTCCCGGGGGCTTTGATGCTCGTGATGACGGGTGGTATCAATGTGTTCTTGGCGGCGAAGGAACTTATCAACCCGACTGACCACATTTTCCATTGGCAGTCTATTTTCTTTTTGATTGTACGCCGAGCGATGTTCTTTTTGAACGTTGTCTTGATTGCCCTTGTTGTCGGAACGATGACGCGCTTGCTCTAATTTTTAATGGACGCCGTCCTCGTTTGCCGAGGGCTTTTCGTTGTACCAGGTCTGGATTTTTTCTTTGGCGGTTTCGTTGAATGCGGAACCGTCTTTTAATATGTGTTCTGCGCGTTCAAGCGTTTGCGAAATGAGCTCTTGGTCGTGAATCCAGTCGAACCAGCGGAATACCCAGGCTCCGCTCTGTTCGTTGCCTTCGAGGTTTCCGGCGCCGCGGGTTTTCAGGTCAAGTTCTGCAATTTCAAAGCCGTCTTCGGTAGCGGCGAATTGCGAGAGGCGTTCCATGCTTGTTTCGGCGGCTTCGCCTTCGGGCGTCATCAAGAAGCACCAGGCTTCTTGATTGCCACGGCCTACGCGGCCGCGCAGCTGGTGGAGCTGCGCCAGACCGAATCGGTCTGGCTGGTCGATGACCATGAGATTTGCGGCAGGGACGTTCACGCCGACTTCGATAACGGTTGTAGCAACGAGAATTTGGATTTCGCCTGCGGCAAACTGCTTGATGATTTCGTCTCTCTGCGTATCGTCCATTTGACCGTGGACGCCTGCGACTTTGAGTTTTGCAATGCTCACATCGGTGTGGCCGAAGGCGGCGATAAAGGCACGCATTTCGTTCACGATGTCATCGACACTGCGGGCGTTGCTTTCGTCGGTGCTGTCTGAGCCATCGGCGTTCACGCGGCTTGCAATCCAGTAGCAGAGATTTCCGCCGGCGGCTTCCTTGCAAATAAACTGCTTCATCGATTCGCGCTTTGCTGTATTCACGAGGCGCGTCTTGATAGGCTTACGGCCTGCCGGCTTTTCCTTGATGCTGATGACTTTTAAATCGCCATAAAGCGTCATTGCGAGACTTCGTGGAATCGGAGTGGCGCTCATGACGAGCATGTCGGGGTAGTCGCCTTTGGCGAGCAGCGCTTCGCGCTGGCTCACGCCGAAACGGTGCTGTTCGTCGATAATCACGAGCCCGAGTTTTGCAAAGAAAACATCTTTGCTAAAGAGCGCATGCGTTCCGATGACGACGTTGCAGAGCCCCATCTGGAGTTCACCGAGAATCACCTTCTTCTCGGCGGCGGGTGTTGCCCCGACTAGCAAATGCACGCGGATGCCAGCCGCATCAAAGAACGGCTTGAGCGATTTGAAATGCTGGCGTGCGA
>Ga0310695_10003990_pt1 | contig 27931 bp, 27 predicted proteins | sample RumenRJG_04DNA_FD_203882 | JGI IMG/M metagenome (GOLD analysis project Ga0310695, IMG submission 203882) | Bovine rumen microbial communities from Lethbridge, Alberta, Canada - RJG_04 (v2) (version 2) | ecosystem: Host-associated > Mammals > Digestive system > Stomach > Rumen | place: Canada... | reverse complement strand
TACTTCCCATTCTATTTTATTCTGTATTTTTTGTTCTACCTCCTGGCGAATGGTTTCCTGCAAAGTATGCAAGATATAGGTAATAAACGCAGTACCATCAGCACTTTCAGGTATAGAAGGAGCAGAATCCGATGCATTTTCGTCCCGTTTCATCGAAAAACCATCGATTTCATCAAGCGCACGCAGTATTCCTGCTTGCGAAGCGATCTCAGAGACCAAGCGCAGCATCTCTGGTGTGAGGCGGAAAGGAGGTAAGTACATATCTTATTCTATATATTATTCTGCCGCAAAGATACAAATAAACCACCAAACCACCAAACAATTATAGAATAAAATGATTTCTTATCCACAAATCTCCTATTTCGCAATTTTTTCGTAACATTTTTGGTTTTTGTGTGCTACATTCATAAAAAAGATTTACCTTTGCATCAGCTAACTAACTTATCAACGACAAGTATGAAAAAACTACTCTTATCTCTTCTGCTCATGGCGGCTACTTCACAGAATGGGGCTACGGCAAGGAGGCTCCCTATAGCGAAGACTGCCTATACCTTAACGTTTGGACGAAGGCTCCTGGCCAGGTCAACAAGAAACTGCCCGTGGCCCTGTGGATTCATGGGGGCGGTTTCCGTGAGGGCTGGGGCTCTGAACCCGAGTTCGACGGACAGGAATGGGGCGCCAAGGATGTAGTGCCCGTCTCTATCAACTACCGTCTGGGCGTCTTCGGATTCCTCGTCCACCCTGCCCTATCGGCCGAAAGCCCACATCACGTGTCAGGAAACTACGGTATTCTCGATCAGATTGAGGCGCTAAAGTGGATCAAGAAGAACATTGCACAGTTTGGTGGCGACCCCAACGGACCTAAGGGCGGCAAGTGGGCACCCTGCACAGAGAAGAATCCCAACTTCATGGTATTCAAACTCGACGATAAGGACGCTGAGGCTTCTTTCTTTGGTACACCAGAGAGAGCCCCACAGCCCCAAGGTTTCGGTTTTCCACCAACAAGGTAGACAACTAAAGAGTGAGGGACTTCGCAATTGTGAAGTCCCTCATTTTCTTTTAGTTACATAGTATCTGAACGATGCGCTCAGCTGTGCGACCATCCCAACGGTCGGGCAAGGAGGATGTTTTCCACTGTCCACCGACCATACGCTGCAGTTCTTCGCGTAGTCGGCCAGCATCCTCGCCTACAAGAACGTTGGTGCCCTGCTTGACAGTCTCGATATGCTCTGTATAGGAGTTGAGCGTAATGCAGGGAACCTGATTGAAGGTAGCCTCCTCAGCAACATTGCCAGAATCGGTGATAATGCCCTTGGCATGAGCAGTGAGATAACCAAAGTCAAGATAGCCAAGAGAAGATGTCAGACGGATGGTGGAAGATGGAAGGTGGAACGAGGATATCACATCGCAGGCACGACCACGGAGGGGAGCGATAATGGGCAGAGAGCCTGCAACATCGGTGATAGTCTGAAGCATCTGTCGGAGATTATCCTCATTGGCTAGCAGGGCCTTGCGATTGATGGTGAAGACAAGGTATTCACCATCTTGGATACCATCAAGACAAGCTGGACGCGTCCAACGGCCGTGGTTATAGCGCAAGGTATCCATCAAGATGTTACCCACCATATAAATCTTGTGGTTTTCAGCACCTTCACGGGTGGCAATGCTGCTGGAGCCTACGCCTGCAGTAAACAGCAGGTCACTAAGTCCGTCAATCACCAGGCGATTAATCTCCTTAGGCATAGAGATATCGAACGAGCGTGTACCTGCCACGAGGTGTGCCAGACGCAGTCCACGCTTCTTGGTAACGATAGCAGCAGCCATCGTCGAGGCGAGGTCATCGACCACAATGACCGTATCAGTGGTATTCTGCTCCAGATAGCGCTCGAACTCTGCCATCACGCGCCCCGTCAGTTCATTAAGGTTCTCGCAGTCGACACCTAAGAACACATCAGGACGAGAAATCTGCAAATCGTCAAACAGTGAAGCCTCCAATGTGGGATCGTCCTCTCTACCTGCATAGACCAGATGGTATGTGCAGTTGTCTGTACACTCGATGGCACGAATGAGTGGTGCCACCTTGATAAAATTGGGTCGTGCACCCGTAAATATGCAAATGTTCTTCATAGAAACCACGAATTATACAAAATGAAACGAAATTATTGTTCCGCAGACTGCCAGCCAATATGCTTCTCGTAGGCCGGCGACTCCTCTTTCAGTCGAAAATCATAAATCAATTTGTCTCCATCAACCAGCAGGAAGTGCTTAGTACCCTGAATCTCATCGTCCTTCTTTTCCCAGATGATATCTTTCACAAGTTCAGCATCCTCAACTTCAAGGGTTCGCAACAGACAATTCTCGAAATAGTAGTCTGAATCGTCGTCAACCTCACCCATTACAACATCGTCAGCATAACCTGTAGCCAACGTGTTGGTGCACAACAGCTCAATGGGGTTCTTGTCAGAGGGGGCAAAACGCAGGGCAGCGCCACGATTGGCTGACAACGGATAGAACTGAGGCAATGTGGTGTGGTCGATAGTTGCCTGGCAACCCAAGAGTGCCACACAGTCATTGAGGGCATTCGAGAGCACACAATTGCTGATAGCCACCTCGCTATCGTGAGCCCACAAGCCAAAGCCTTTACTGTTATGAACTATCGTATTGGTGAGCACAACAGTGGTGGAGTCGCAGTGCAATGCATCCATGGCATTACGAATCACACAATCTGTGAACTCGCAACCACCAGCCTTTGCCTTCACCGTAATACCTTTCCACTGACCACTGATACGGTCATATGGCAGATAATCGAACATATGGTCCAGACGGTCGCCACGAAACGTTACATTCTCAGCAATTAGAGTGCCACCAACGGTAATGCCAGCACCATCGTGGAAGTAGAGTGTCGTATTCTTAATAGTCAGCGTAGCACCCTCGGCAACATTGACACCGCCATAAACAACGATAGGTGTAGAGGACTCAATGGTACGGTCGGCAGTAATATCAACATCGTGCCACTGTTCAGCATTCCAGCTGTAGGTGCGCAAATTCACCTTCTGCATCACCCCACTCTCTAACGTAAACAGCAGGTTATCCTCCAGCAATTGTGGATCGGGCGAGGTATTCTCTGCAGCCGTAACCTCGACAAAGACACGCAGGCTGTCGCCCTTACGAAGCTCCAAGTCGTTGACAACGGGATTGAGGAAAGTACCGTCAACATTAGCACGGAAACCCGACTGCCCGGCACGCTCCAGACGCACGGTACGCAGGCGTAGACCATCACCTGACTGGTTATGCACCCAGAAGGAATAGGTCGACGAAGGTACCTGAGCAAAGAGCGTATCCATACGTACTGTGTCGCAGGTGAACGTCAGCCAACGACTCGTATCTGCAGAGAACGAGTCGTTATCGCTGCACGATGCCAGCAACACACCAGTTATTATAAAGAAGAATAGCCGTCTTATCATATACAGATAAAACGGCTTTTCTCCTATTTTATTGCCTTTACTTGCCAAAATAGCGCTTCAGCAGACCAGCAAAGCCAGCACCATGACGGGCCTCGTCCTTAGCCATCTCGTGAACGGTGTCGTGGATAGCATCGAAACCTGCAGCCTTAGCGTTCTTGGCAATGCGGAACTTATCCTCACAAGCACCAGCCTCAGCAGCAGCACGCTTCTCCAGATTGGTCTTGGTGTCCCATACGACCTCACCCAGCAGCTCAGCAAAACGAGAGGCGTGGTCGGCCTCCTCGAAAGCGTAGCGCTTGAAGGCCTCGGCAATCTCGGGATAACCCTCGCGGTCAGCCTGACGGGCCATAGCCAGATACATACCTACCTCGCCACACTCACCATTGAAGTGGTTGCGCAGGTCGTCAATCATCTCCTGTGAAACACCCTCGGGTTTGCCATCGCCGATACGGTGAACAGTGGCATAGGTTGTCTCGCCCTCGTCCTTCAATTCAGAGAACTTAGAGGCAGGAGCCTTACAGATGGGGCACTTCTCGGGAGCTGCATCGCCTTCGTAGATATATCCACAAACGGCGCAAATGAACTTTTTCTTCATAATTAATCAGTATTTGTTTGGTTAGTTAATAATTTCACTTTTGCAAAGATACGAAGAAAAAATTATTCCTGCAAGAAAATTGCAGGAATATTTTTCTACTGAGACTTCTAGGACCTCTATTTACTGTTTTCTCTTATAGGATTTAGCGTTGGTTCGATATTTCGATAACACAGGAATCTCCTCGCAAAGGGCATCAGCCAACAGATTGGCAACAACGGTAGCACCATAGATGTTATAGTGGGTATTGTCTTGCTTACCCTGCGGTTCGGTAGGTTCTTCACCAGGACGATACCACATATGCAACTTCTTCGAAGCCTCAGTACCAAGACCTTGTTCGAGGGCATGGGTAATCTGATTGGCGTCGACGAAGTGGCAGTTCATGCGCTGGGCAACGTCACGAGGTGCTACACGATAGAGTCCGTGGGTATCGATGAGCGTGTCACCCTCCACCATCTTCACACCATCCTTGAAGGTCTGCGTACGCAGCTTCTCGTCGTCATCGTTCTCAGGTACCTGCACAAAGAAATTGCGACGCACCACGCAGTTCATGAGCACAGGGATACCGCCCTTTTCGCGCGTCTCTCGCACAAACTTTGCCAGATTATAGTCGAACGTCGAACCTGGGTCGGTATGACGATCAGCCTTGGGCTTCTCGTCGTTGTGACCAAACTGGATAACAACGTAGTCGCCAGGCTTGATAAGCGAGAGCACCTTGTCCCAACGTCCCTCGTTGATAAACGACTTTGACGAACGTCCGTTCACAGCATGATTGTCGACGCGAATCATCGTCGAGTCGAAATACATCTGCAACATCTGGGCCCAGCCACGTTCCGTCTTGCCCTTCGACAAATCCTTGTTGGCTGCAGTAGAGTCGCCAATGACAAAGATAGTAGTCTTCTTAACAGGCGTGGCAGCCGTCAACATCAGCAACGTCACCGCTGCTATCAATAATTTCTTCATAGTTTGTTTTGTTGTTTGTTTCTACGACAACTTCGCAATGAGCTCCTCCTGCGAAACAAGCATCTGCTCACCCGTCTCCATATTCTTCAGCGTTACCTTTTGGGCTGCCATCTCGCTCTCACCAGCCAAGACGACAAAAGGAATCTGCTTAGCATTGGCATACGACATCTGCTTCTTCATCTTCGTTGCGTCAGGATAAATCTCCGCACGAATGCCGTTCTCGCGTACCTTATTAATAATAGGCAAGCAGTAAGCCGTCTCCTGTTCGCCGAAATTGATAAAGAGCACCTGTGTCGTGTTCAGTGAATCCTTAGGATAGAGGTCGAGGGCATTGAGCACATCATAGATGCGGTCCACGCCAAACGAGATGCCAACACCAGACAGACCCGGCATACCGAAGATGCCAGTCAGGTTGTCGTAACGACCACCACCAGAGATAGAGCCCATCGGTGTATCAATGGCCTTCACCTCAAAGATGGCACCCGTATAGTAGCTCAAACCACGAGCTAATGTCAAATCCAACTGAATCTCATTGTTCAGCGATGTCAGGAAGCCGAGAATATACTTGGTTTCCTCAACACCCTTTAAGCCTGTCTCACTCGAAGCTAGCACCTGAGCGATGGTTTCGAGTTTCTGCTCGTTGGTACCTTCCAGCATGATGATGGGTCGCAGCTTCTCAATCTGCTCCTCGCTAAGACCATCCTCACGGAGTTCCTGATTAACGTTGTCAATACCAATCTTGTCGAGTTTGTCGATGGCCACGGTAATGTCAACAATCTTGTCGGCAGCACCAATAACCTCAGCAATACCCGTCAGAATCTTGCGGTTGTTAATCTTAATCTGAACACGAACGCCAAAGCGGGTGAATACAGTATCTACAATCTGCATCAGTTCCACCTCGTTGAGCAACGAGTCAGAACCAACGACATCGCCATCAAACTGATAGAACTCACGATAGCGACCTTTCTGAGGACGGTCTGCACGCCAGACTGGCTGTACCTGATAGCGCTTGAAAGGCAACTGCAGCTCCTCACGATGCATCACCACATAGCGGGCGAAGGGTACAGTGAGGTCGTAGCGCAGGCCTTTCTCACAGATCTTAGAAGCCAGACGCAACGTGTTACGCTCCGTCAGTTCGCTATCCCCAATCTTCGAGAGATAATCTCCTGAGTTCAGAATCTTAAAGAGCAGTTTGTCACCCTCCTCGCCATACTTACCCATTAGGGTCTGTAGGGTTTCCTGGGCAGGTGTCTCAATCTGCTGGAATCCGTAGAGTTCATAGACGCTACGGATGGTATTGAAGATATAGTTGCGCTTGGCCATCTCTACAGGGCCAAAGTCGCGCGTTCCCTTAGGTATACTTGGTTTCTGTGCCATTATTTGCGTACGATTGTTTGAGCACGGTCAGGACCGATAGAGATAATCTTAATGGGTGTCTCCAATTCTTTCTCCAAGAACTTGATGTAGTCAGAGAACTCCTTGGGGAACTGGCTCTCGTCAGTGAACTGAGTCATATCAGTTTTCCAACCGGGTAACTCCTTGTAGACGGGCTCAATACCCTTCTCAATGTCGTATGGGAAGTCGCGCGTCTCAACACCATTGACTTTGTAAGACGTACAAGCCTTGATAGTATCAAAGCCGTCGAGCACATCGCTCTTCATCATAATCAGCTGAGTGACGCCATTCACCATGATTGAATAGCGTAGAGCTACGAGGTCAATCCAACCGCAACGACGCTCACGACCAGTGACAGCACCATACTCATGACCAAGGTCACGAATCAGCTTGCCCGTCTCGTCAAAGAGCTCTGTGGGGAAAGGACCTGCACCAACACGTGTGCAGTAAGCCTTCATGATGCCGAACACCTCGCCAATCTTGTTAGGACCAATACCCAGACCAGTGCAGGCACCAGCGCAGATGGTGTTTGAAGAAGTCACGAAAGGATAGCTACCAAAGTCGACATCCAGCATCGTGCCCTGAGCGCCTTCGCAGAGAACGCTCTTGCCTGAACGCAGAATCTGGTTGATCTCGTGTTCAGAATCGACAATGGGGAACTGGCGCAGGTACTCAATACCCTCCAGCCACTTCTTCTCAACCTCAGTAATGTCGTACTCAAAGTTCAATGACTTCAGAATAGCCTCATGACGAGCCTTGGCAGCAGCATACTTCTCCTCGAAGTTGTCGAGGATATCACCCACACGCAGGCCCGTACGGCTAACCTTATCAGTATAGGTCGGACCAATACCCTTACCCGTCGTACCTACCTTGTTCTTACCCTTCTGAGCCTCGTAGGCAGCATCGAGCACACGGTGGGTAGGCATAATCAGATGCGCCTTCTTAGAAATATGCAAACGCTCCTTCAGTGCATGGCCACTGGCCTCCAATGCTTTCGCTTCCTCCATGAAGAGGTCTGGAGCCAATACTACACCATTACCAATGATGTTTACCTTACCGCCCTGGAAAATACCAGAGGGAATAGAACGTAACACATACTTCTGTCCTTCAAACTCCAGCGTATGACCGGCATTGGGACCGCCCTGAAAACGGGCAACAACATCGTACTGGGGAGTCAACACGTCGACTACCTTACCCTTTCCTTCGTCGCCCCACTGCAAACCCAGCAGGACATCTACTTTACCTTGATTCATTGTCTTATCTATTATTTAAACTATTTCTTTTTCTTCTCCGTATGGCGTCTTGTCTTGGCTTGACACGAACTACAGATACCATAGACATAAAGCATAAAACCATCCTTATGGAAACGTCGTGTCGGCATGCTATTGATAGCCTCACTAACCTGATTAGACTTCACCTCCGTCACCTTTCCACACATGGTACATATCTGATGGCAATGGCTATTGTTATCATAACAGGCCTCATACTTCGTTGTGGACTGAAAGCGATGGCGCACCACAAGGCGCAACTCAACAAACAGGCGCAACGTATTGTAAAGCGTAGCACGACTCACAGGGAAATTGTAGTCGTCAGCCAGTTTATCGCCAAGCTCCTCTAGGGTAAAATGCCCTGTGATGCTATACACCGCATCGAGAATGGTAAAGCGCTCTGGCGTCTTCCTGCGCTTATTCAATTCCAGATAGCTGGTCAAGATATTCTTGACCGTTGCCTTAACGTTTTCTCTCATTTTATGTGGTCATAGTGGTTAAAAACCGCACAAAATTACTACTTTTTTTGGAGATTAAGGCAACAATTATTTAAAAAATATCTAAATTGATGGATTTCGCAGCACTTTTTGCCAGTCGCTCATACATCAGACCTAGTTCAGCAAAGCGATAAATGCTCTGCATGGCCGCCTTACGGACAGAGGGGAATGGCCCTTGCAGTGCTACCAATGCCTGATCAATGAACTCATTGATACCTCGTTCGTTGGGTTCCTGTTTATTCATAAACAGACGCGTCAACACATGGAAACCACACAACTGCTCGTACTCTTTATCAGACGCTATCCACTGATAGGCTTTCTCAGGAGCATACGGCAGATGCTGGAACAGATTAAAGGCTGCCTGTTCGGCAATCTCCTGCGAAGGTATCTGCTCCATCCAGATATCCACGACCTCTGGCAGTATCTTGTCGGCAGGCATCAACATCGTAGCCAGAATCTTACACTCGCGGACATTCTCTTTCCACAGGGCTATCGCCAAATCATAGTCAGTACCTAGTTCCTCGGCTTTAGCCTTCAAACGAGGCAACGTAGCACCCCAGTTGAGGTGATAGTTCAGTCCCTTGTCACGCATGGACTGTGCTATTGAGCCATCCATCATCTGACGGAACGACTGTTTGATTTCCTTTATCTTAGAGGGTACCGTACTCTTGTCCATAGCGTAGCATTTGGTGAACATAACTCTCTGTATAATCAACCTGTATATCGCTAATCTCACCTTGAGCGTCAAGAACAGGCTTCAATACAGGATTGACAAAACCCTTATAGGGTGCAAGGTCGAGACGCTTGTAGCGCTCCAACACCTCTTGGTGCAACTGTGCATCGACCTTTACGGCATAGCGCTCCACCAGTTGACGGGCTGCCTCATAGTCGCCTTCACTCTTGATGCGTTGTATTTCTGCCAAAAGGCAGGCAAAGAGTGAACGCAAAGCCTGATAGTCTGTGATGCGCACGAAAGTTTTACCCTCACGTTTTTCCATGGTGACAGCACCATTGCCCTGTTCATAGCACCAATGGGCTATCAATGAACGGTTACGCATGTGTGCCTCTTCAATCTGGCGACCTGGTTCAATGCGGATGAGCTGTGTCATCAAGCCATTCATGATATAGCTATAGTACTGGGCCTTATAAGCCTCGTCGTCAGGCAACAGACCTAGCTCAACCAACTTATGGTCTGCGATATAGTAGAGTCCAAAAAGATCGGCACGCGCCTCCTCGATAGTGTTGCCATAAGCCTTCAATGCGTCAGGATCTGTACCTGGCAACAACTGTCCACTACCATGCCCCAAACACTCATGAAGATCCGTATGCAGGTCGTCACACTTGTCGCCATACTTCTCGATGATTGCCATTGTCTGCTGGTCTATGACGAACTCCTCTTTGAAGCCACTGCCGTGAGCAGCCTTGTTATAGGCTTCCGTAATATTCGAGATGGTAATGCTCTTCGAACCATGCTCCGCACGTATCCAGTCAGCATTGGGTAGGTTGATGCCGATAGCTGTCGAGGGATATTCATCGCCACCCAACATAGCAGCACAAATGGCATTAGCCGTGACACCCTTGACGTGGGGTTTGCGAAAACGAGGATCGACAGGAGAATGGTCTTCAAACCACTGTGCATTCTGACTGATGGTCTGTGTACGCTTGGTAGCCTCCAGATCCTTGTACTCCACAATGCCTTCCCACGAACCTTTCAGTCCCAACGGATCACCATAGACCTCAATGAAACCATTCACAAAGTCTATCCTTCCCTCGTGTTCACCAACCCACTCGATGCAGTAGTCGTTGAAACACTGCAGGTCACCCGTTTCGTAATAACTGATAAGCAATTCAATAACACGTCGCTGGCGAGCATTCTCAGCAACGCCCAGTGCCTTCTTCAGCCAATAGACAATATGTTGGATAGCATTGCCGTAGCGGCCATCAACCTTCCATACATCCTCCTCTACAAGGCCATTCCGCTTCACGAGGGTGGCGTTCAGGCCATGAGACAGCGGACGTGGATTCTTTTCATCGTCAGCCTTTCGCTGGGCATAGAACTCTTCTGCTTCCTGTTGTGTCACACCTTCATAGAAATTGCAGGCAGACGTCAGCAAGAGGTCTTCGCCATCCGCTTTATTGACCCGCTTGGACAACACTGTGGGGTCAAAGATAACAGGAAACAATTCGTCACATAGCGCATCAAGCGTCTCACCATCACGCAGTGGTAACTTCCCGGCATCAACCTGCTGCAAAACACTGCGCAGATAGTCTGCCGTGAAGCCTGGCTGAAATTTCTCGGTACCATAGTGATGGTAGATACCGTTAGAGAACCATACACGCTTGAGGTAAACCGCCAAGCCACGGAAGCCGTCGGTTTCATGACTGACAGCAGGATCAGTGTATACCGCCTCCAGCATCTTACGGATGCGGAGGTTATAGCGTCCAAACTGGTCGAAAGTAATATCACGCCCGTAGAGCGTCGCTTTCGAGAGATAATAAATCAGTTTTTTCTGTAACAAAGACAATTGCTCAAATCCGTTCAAACGGTATCTGAGCAATTGAATGTCCGCAAAGCGCTCATCGGTCACATAGCCAAAATGAGGCGTGCAATCATCCGAATAGTTCATTGTGTGTTCAGTGCGACTTTTTCTCGTGTTTAACCTTCTCGGCAGGGTGTTGCGCCAGATGCTGCAGACGATACTCACGTGGCGTCATGTTCATCAGTTTGTAGAACGAAGCATAGAACGACTGACGATTGGAAAAGCCCACCATGTCGCTGACCTCCTCCATGCGCAAATCCTGATATCTGCGGTCTACGAGAATAGCCATCGCTTCTTCTATTCGGAACTTGTTGACAAAAGAAGTGTAGTTCATGTGGAAACGGACATTCACCACCGCAGAGATATAACGCGTGTTGGTTCCTAAATCTTCGGCAAGTTTCTTGGCTGAATAATCCTTATCCTTATACTTCTTCTCCATCACGATGATCTTCAGGATCTTCTCCTTCATCTCATCCATCAACTTAGGGCTGACGAGACTGCGATAGACAGCCTCCTTAGCTTTTTTCTCAGTAATATTATACTTTGCCATACCCTGTGAAGAACTTATTTATACATTTCAAGTGCAAATATACAAAAAAAAATAATACAATTGTTATTTTTTACCAAAAAAATGACTAATTTTGTAGAAAATTTATGATTTATAGCAAAATACAGCTATTTAGACACTAAAATTCTTAACATATATGATATTCTATTTCTCTGGTACGGGTAATACTCGATGGGTAGCTCAGCAGATAGCAGAGGCCATCGGAGAAGAACTGCTATGCATTCCTGACATGATGAAGGAAAGACGCTTCGAATTCAAGTTGCAAGAGGGCGAACGGATAGGTTTCTGCTTTCCTACACACGGGTGGCAACCACCTAGAATTGTACGTCAGTTCATCCGTCAACTGGCACTGGTCGGCCGACCTCCCCACTTCTGTTGGGCACTAACGACCTGTGGTGACAACATGGGCGAAGCGATGACAATATTCAATAAGGACTTGGCCGCGAACAGAGCCCTTCAAGCGGAAGACGGCAGTCCTCTACAGGCAGAGAGTGTATTCTCAGTGATTATGCCAGAGTCCTACGTCTGTCTGCCGTTTATGAAGACCGACCCTATCGACAAGGAACACTGGAAGATTGAGAACGCCAGACACCAGTTGCACCATATTATTAGCATCGTCAAAGACTGCAAACGCGGTATTGAGGAACTGGAGAAAGGGGGCACTCCCCGACTCTACTCATACGTCATTGGTGCTTACTTCAACCAGAAAATGGTTACTGACAAGAAGTTCACCGTCGATGAAGACGTATGCACCCGCTGTGGTAAGTGCAGCAAGGTGTGTCCTGTAGACAACATCGCAGGTACACCTCCCACATGGTTACACAATGGACAGTGTACCTGCTGTCTGGCTTGTTATCACTACTGTCCCGTGCATGCCATCAATTACGGCAACATCACGAGAAAGCGCGATCAGTATTACTTCAATAGACGCGGGGACCAAAAATAGACGTTCCCACACGCACCATCGTAGACCCTTCCCGCACGGCTATCGGATAGTCGTGGCTCATGCCCCATGAACGTTCGCAAAACCAAGGCGCATCAGCGAAATAGCGCGCCTTCACTTCGTCAAAGAGGCTGTGTGCCAGACGGAACTCACTACGTATCTGTTGCTCGTCGTCAACATAGGAGGCCATCATCATCAGGCCACAGATACGCACATGACTGAGCTGACGCCATTCACCGTCGGCCAACAGCTGTCGCAAGGCATCGGGTGTCAGTCCGTATTTCGTCTCTTCCTCAGCGATATGGAGCTCCAACAGCACATCGATGACACGTCCACACTTGGCAGCCTGTTTGTCAATCTCCTTGAGCAGTTTCAGCGAGTCTACAGCCTCCACCATCGTGACGTAGGGAGCGATATACTTCACCTTGTTGGTCTGCAGATGACCGATGAAGTGCCACTCGATATCCTTAGGAAGCGTCTCGTGTTTCTGGCGCAACTCCTGTTCGTGGCTTTCTCCGAAGATGCGCTGGCCCTCCTCATAGGCAGCCTCAATATACTCGTTGGGGTGATACTTGGAGATAGCCACAAGGCGCACGCCCTGTGGCAAATTACCCAATACCTGCTTCAGATTCCCTTTAACGTCGTACATTATCCTTCGTATTCAGGCTTGTCGTCGTGCTTTTCCTTGCCATACTCGAAGACGTCCATCAGCGTGGTCTCTGCAACAGAGGCAATGACATAGTCTATCATCGTACCACCCATCACCTCGTCGATATTCCTGACAGCACCATTCAATGTACCAGCCTGCACCAGGTAGTTGACGTTGGAACGCTTCTCCTTCTCAGTCTTCTCGTCAATGGTGATAAACTGCAGCTTGCACTTATACCAACGGTCGGCCATCTCCTCGTCAGAGAAGAAAATTTCACCATAGGGAGCTATCTTGATGTCTTTGACGGTGAACTCGCCACTGATGTAGCTCGACATCTCTTCCATGATGCGCTTTTCAGCCTCCGTAAAACTCAGGGCGTCGACTACATAGTTTTCTGTCACCTTCTTCTGCAAGCCGTCGTCCATCACTTTCTCGTAGGCGATCTTGCATTCAAACCAAATTGCTGTTCTTGATCTCATATTATTGATTATTAATTATTTACTGATTATTCTTCAACTGTTTCTTTTTCTCATTAGTAATACGCTCAATGATCTCGCTGGCAATGAGTTGGGCACGCTCAGGAGTGAGACTGGCCTCAACTCCCATCTTCTGTTGTAGCTTCATCAGTTCCTCGATGGTTGACTGACTCTGTGCCGCAAACTGCTTTTCCGTAGCGTTCATATAATCCTTATTATATATCTTCGAGAGGATGCGGTCAGCCTCCTTCTCATAATTCTTACGGAATATCTCTTCAGCCTTGGCCCGATAGACACGCTGTGCCTCCTGCTGTTCCTCAGTCAGGGAGTCGGCACTGACCACACCCAAGTCCTCAGGTTTAAAACCATCGTCCAGCAGGTCGTCAGTAGCCTGACGCGGTACAGGTTTCACATACTCCACCTGTACTGGTTCGGGCGTCAGCTCTTCATAGATTCCATAGGCGACAAGCGCAATAATGACAGCTGCCAACAACATCCATACCGAATGCATCATACTACGACGCGACTGCACAGCCTTCAACAGGGCCTGAGGCGTTTCATAGCGGTCTTCCGGCTTCTCGCTGGTAGCTTTCTTTAAGGCCTTGCGGTATTCCATCGACATGTCTGCACGTTGGAAAATAGTTTCCATGAACTTACCAATAGAATAGACATCACAACGCTCGTCAATCGTTCCATGATCCAATACCTCAGGAGCCACAAAGACAGCATCGTCACCATAGAAGGCACGCTGGTCGTCCATAGCAAGATAAAACGAGCCGTGAGAAAGCAGCATCACAGCGTGGTCTCCCTTGCGCACCAACACGCTCCTAGGTGAGTAACACACATGCTTGATGCCCTGGCTATGCAGGTAAGTAGTGATATCCACCAAGCCCTGCAACGTATTGTCGACAAAACCTTTCTCACCCACGACGGCAGGATGCTCATTGAGCAACTGTTCCATCGAGAGGAATACGCCAGGCTCTACCTCCAACTGCCGTACTTCTCCATTCTCATCTATGACAGTGGTGTAGTGCAACTGATGTCGGTTCACCAATGACTTGTTGCGCTCACACTCTGTCTTCAAAGCGCCAGAGAAGACAATGCTACTGTTCAATTCAGGACGGATATCGACCACAGCACGGTATTTACCATCCATATGAACACGGTAGTATTCACCGATGGGCAGAAGGGTCTTATTTAGCCTTCCATCGTTTTTGGCAGCGAGCATTTCTTCGTAGTTCATACTTGCATATTTGTTTTTCAGGGCACAAAAGTACAAAAAAATTATGAATAATGCATTATTAATTATGAATTATTTCGTACCTTTGCAAGCGATTTACGTAAATTAAACAACATGCCAGAAATATCAGTACGCGGACTGGAGATGCCAGAGTCACCTATCAGAAAACTCGCACCTCTGGCTGCCGCAGCCAAAAAACGTGGAACGCACGTGTATCATCTGAACATTGGACAGCCCGATCTGCCCACGCCTCAAGTGGGTCTTGACGCGCTGAAAACCATTGATCGTGACATCCTCGAATACTCGCCCTCGCAAGGCTATCTCAGCTATCGCGAGAAGTTAGTCAGCTATTACGCCAAGTACAACATCAACGTAACAGCCGACGATATCATCATCACCAGCGGTGGTTCTGAGGCGGTACTGTTTGCCTTTCTGTCGTGTCTGAATCCCGGCGATGAAATTATCGTGCCAGAACCTGCCTACGCGAACTACATGGCCTTTGCCATCAGTGCAGGCGCCAAGATCCGCACCATTGCGACGACGATTGATGAAGGTTTCTCACTGCCTAAGGTGGAGAAGTTTGAGGAACTTATCAATGACCGCACGCGTGCTATTATGATTTGTAACCCTAACAACCCGACAGGCTATCTGTATACACGCCGTGAGATGAACCAGATACGCGACCTGGTGAAGAAGTACGACCTGTACCTCTTCTCTGACGAGGTGTACCGCGAATATATCTATACCGGTTCACCTTATATTTCTGCCTGCCACTTGGAAGGCATCGAACAGAATGTTATCCTCATCGACTCCGTATCAAAGCGCTATTCAGAGTGTGGTATCCGTATCGGAGCCCTGATTACCAAGAACCAGGAGGTTCGTAAGGCCGTCATGAAGTTCTGTCAGGCCCGTCTTTCTCCTCCTCTTATTGGTCAGATTGTTGCTGAGGCCTCACTCGATGCCCCTGAGGAGTATTACCGCGATGTCTACGACGAATATGTTGAGCGCCGTAAATGTCTTATTGACGGACTGAACCGCATACCGGGTGTCTACTCACCTATTCCGATGGGCGCTTTCTATACCGTTGCCAAACTTCCTGTCGACGATTCAGAACGATTCTGTCGCTGGTGTCTCTCTGAGTTTGAATATGAGGGTGCAACCGTCATGATGGCTCCTGCCGCCGGTTTCTACACTACGCCAGGTGCAGGCATCAATCAGGTACGTATCGCTTACGTATTAAAGAAGGAAGACCTGGAGCGTGCCCTTGTCGTACTGCAGAAAGCTTTGGAGGCTTATCCTGGGAGAGTGGAATGAATCTTCCGTTTTTCCTTTCACGCCGCATCTATTTCTCTGAGGGCGACCGCCATGAGGTGAGTCGTCCCGCTATTCGTATCGCTACCATTGGTGTGGCGATAGGATTGGCTGTAATGATTATCACCGTCAGCGTGATACTGGGTTTCAAACACACCATCCGCGACAAGGTGGTGGGCTTTGGCAGTCACATACAAGTGACCAACTTTGTTACCCAACAGACGGCCGTTCCTGCACCTATCGCCATCAACGACACCTTGATACGCAAGCTCAAGAAGATTTCCAACGTCCGACATGTAGAGTGCTACACCATGACGCAGGGCATCCTGAAGACTGACAGTGACTTTCTGGGTGTTGCCTTCAAGGGCATCGGCGAAAACTACGACCTGTCGTTTATCCGCCAGAATCTGCAAGAAGGTACACTCCCCACGTTCAGCAGCAAGACAAGTAGCAACAAGTTAGTCATCTCACGCAAGATGGCCGACAAGCTACAGCTACATGTTGGCGATAAGGTGTATGCTTACTTCATCGCCTACGACGACGTACGCGCCCGTCGCTTTACCGTCAGTGCCATCTACCAGAGTCATATGAAGCAGTTTGACGATGTGCTCTGCCTCACCGACCTGCGCACCACAACGAAGTTGAACGACTGGGAACCAGACCAGTGCAGTGGCGCAGAGATACTTGTCAAGGACTTCGACCGTATTGACGAGACCAACATGCAGGTCATCGAACTGATTAAGAATCACGCTGACCGCTATGGTGAGGCCCTCATCTCACAGACCATCTTCGAAGCCTACCCACAGGTCTTCTCATGGCTCTCACTACTCGACGTCAATGTATGGATTATCCTGGCACTGATGATTTGCGTGGCTGGCTTCACCATGATTAGCGGTCTGCTCATCATCATTCTGGAACGCACACAGATGATTGGTATTCTGAAAGCCTTGGGAGCACGCAACAGTACAGTGCGCCACACCTTCCTATGGTTTGCCGCCTTCATCATCAGTCAGGGATTACTATTGGGCGATGTCATCGGTATTGGTCTGGTAGTATTGCAACAGCATACGGGCTTTATCCATCTCGACCCTGCAAGCTATTACGTCGATACAGCACCCATGGAACTCAACATTCCCATCATCGTCATTCTGAATGTTGTAACCTTACTGATTTCCATCTTCGTGCTGATAGCCCCCAGTTATCTGGTGTCACACATCCAGCCAGTCAAAGCTATGCAGTTTGACTAATATACCTAATAATACAAAGGAAAGAGGTTAGTCCAACTCAAAGGGACCAGTAGGTGTGGTACGCTTGAGGACCTCCAAACGAAGGTCAACACCTGCAATGACACCATAGTCACGCAAGATGCTCTCCACCGTCTTACGTGCCAGTTCCGGATGGTTATTCTCTTCGCTAAGATGACAGAGCCACACGTTTTTCAACTGCTCTGACATATTCTCTATGATAGCAATGCCACAGTCGTGGTTGTTCATATGCCCTGTACCAGAGAGAATGCGGTCCTTCAAGAACTGCGGGTAGGGACCATTCTGCACCATCTCAATGTCATGGTTGGCCTCGATAACCAGGTGATGCGCCTTATTAATAAACTGCTTCATCTCGTCAGTCACACTACCGGCATCCGTAATCAGACAGAAGTTCGTACCCTCAGCCTCGATGAAGTAGCCCACATTGTCGGCACTGTCGTGGGGTACGGCAAAAGGGGTTACGGTGAAGTCACCCAACTGAAGGGTTTTTCCTTTCTCTACCAGTCCGACCAACCCGTCAGCCACCTTCTTCACCACACAGTAGTTACGATTAATGCCATCATGTACCTCCTGAGTAGTGTAGATAGGAACGTTGTACTCGTTGCTGAAGGCGCCTACCGATTTGATATGGTCGGCATGGTCATGCGTGATCAGGACATGATGTACGCTGGAAAGACTGACGCCATAGTCGCGACAGGCTTTCTTCAGACCTCTCAGTCCTACTCCTATATCTATAAGCAGTGCGTCGGTCTTGGTGGCCAACAGATAGCAGTTTCCACTGCTTCCACTACCGAAAGAGATAAACTTCAGCATGACGTTTTTCGTAATTTGCGTGCAAAAGTACAAAATAAATATGAATTATGCATTATGATTTATGCATTATTTTGTATCTTTGCAGGCAAAACAGGCCGAAATCATGAAGAAATTCCAAATACTGTTGCTGGCACTGTCGTTGACAGCCTGCAACATGATACAAAACGACGACGAGCAAGCAACAGCGATTGCTGTTGAATGGGGCGAGGCTTTCTTTAACTGCGACTATCACACTGCCGAGGCACTGTGTACTCCTGAGAGTCGTCGCTGGTTGCAGTTTGCAGCTTCCAACACCACACAACAAGACCTTGACCTCCTCAAACAGCAAGCTGCCGAGGTGGAAGCTACGGATTTCTTCCCAGAAGCCAACGACACCCTGCGCGTGGTGGAACTGGTGGTACGCAACAGCGTAAAACCTACTGTTGCCGGTGAAGAGCCCTCACAAATCGACAAGGCATTGTTCCAAACCACCGTTGTCAAGCGCAACGGCAGTTGGCAGGTTAGAATGGCAGGCCTACCGCAAAGTGGAAGGCGAAGTCGCGACTGAATTTCGGATGAAGTAGCGGGAAGTGGTCCGTCTGGTCTTCATAGGCAGGATTGACCGCCTTCATACCCATATCGAAACGCACAATAAAGAAGTCGAAGTTCATGCGGATGCCCAAGCCATAGCTGGCAGCTATCTGGTTAAAAAACTCAGAGAACTCGAATTTACCTCCCGGCTGGTCTTCGTAGTCACGCAACGTCCAGATGTTACCAGCATCAATGAACAGCGCTCCACTGAATTTCCAGAACAGCTTGGCACGATACTCCATATTCAGGTCCAGCTTCATGTCGCCCGTCTGATTGATGAAGTCTATACGGCCGTCTTTTCCCACAAACTTACCTGGTCCCAACGAGCGCACGCTCCATCCTCTGACGCTATTGGCACCTCCCGAGAAGAAACGTTTCTCGAAGGGCAGAATAGTACTGTTACCATAAGGATAGGCAATGCCGAAGCCCACGTGGAACACCAGCTGGTTGTTGAAGCTGAGGTCGATATTCCGCGTGAAGTCAAACGTTCCTCTGGCATACTGAGCATAGGCAATATTCAGGAAAGTGTATTGCCCTTCTTCGTTCTTGTGGAAACTAAGGGTATGTGTCAACAAGCTCAGCAGGTTGCCTGCCGTTTCCACATTGGCCTTGATGGCCCAGCGGTTGTTGCTGTACGAGTACCCCACACCTGTTCTCATGATGAAGAGGTTCTCGTAGTTGTAGCGCAGAATAGAGTTGCGCGACGAACTGTTGTTCAGATACTCGTTCTCGAAGGTTTCGCTAATCCACGGCATGTAGATATAGTTCAGGTCCAACAAGTCCACCGTATAGCGATCCTGGCGTCTTTGGTCATTCCATTTATACTTCCATCCCACAGAGAACACACGGCGGTGGAACTCCGGACGGTTCTGCAGGTCGTAGTTAGCAGCCAACTCAGAGGTAGCATTGATGCGACGACGGAAACTGCTGGAGAGGAAGGGTGCGATAAATCGCGGGAAGCTTAGGCGCGAACCAATACTGTATTCAATAAAGTTACCGCTACCATAGTCTTCCAGTCCTCTGATGGCTTCATAAGCACCACGCAGGTCGATGGAGAAAGTCTCCGAACCATGAAACAGGTTACGGTTCTGGAAGGTGACGGTGAGTGCTGCACCGAGGTCTCCGGAAGTATTAGTACCCTCTGGCTGGACAGAGATGGTCGACGACTTGTTCATGCTCAGGTTGATGTCGCAGTCAAGCACGGGTTCGTTTTCATGCTCGTGGAAGTTGATACTGGTATAGCGCACAATACCCAGGCGACCAAAGTGGTTGTAGGTGTTACGCAGGTCACGAGCCGAATAGATACCTCCTTCAGTGAGGAAGGTGTTACGCTTCAAGACTTTCTCACGCAGGGGAATATCGGGCTTGTCGGGGTCACCGCTGAGGAAGTTGATACGACCTATCGTGTAGACCTCGTGTGGACGAGCTGATGTCGTATTATCTTGATAGGGATGCAATACGAGGGTGATGTCTACTTGATTAGAGCCCTCAATAGAGTCTGCACGATAGGTGATGAAGTCCTTGTTGAAACGGTAGTAGCCGCGATTGACAAGATACTGTGTAATGCGCGAGCGCTCACTGTCCAGATTGTCGGCATTGAAAACCATCCCTTTCTGCAACACGCGACGGGCAGGGTCTATCTGATCAAGCAGACGAGCAATGGCGGTATCCTGGATATCGTAGTTCACACTGCGCAAAAAATATGGTATTCCCGGATGCAGCGTGTAGAGCGTGCGCACCTTCTTACCTTTCTTCTTAACGGCTACGTCGGCAGAGCCACGCAGGTACCCCATGTTCTGCATCTGTGTCTGCAGCGACTGCAACGACTGCAGGGTTTGTAGGGAGTCATACAGTTCTGGTTCTTCACCCATGCTGCGCAACAGGCGGTTGATCCACTTCGTCGTGTCACGCCCCGACAGCGAATAGGTTTTAAGTGGGAGTTTATAGGCAGAGAACCATCGTGAATTGCCTTTCTGACGAATCAAAGGACGCATATCAGTCAGACTGATGTAGCGTGCCGGTTCGTCGCAACGCAAATCAGCCCTGTCGAGCAAATACTCCCCGTCAGGGACATACTTTGTCTCTGCACAGCCAGTAATAATGAGTGCAAAAAGCACAAAAAAATAGATTCTGCGTCGCATTTTGGTGCAAAGTTACAATTTTTTTTCTATCTTTGCACTCAAAACGTTAAAATTTTATGCTGTCAAAGAATCAAATAAAGTGGGTACACTCCCTGGAACTGAAGAAAAACCGCAGGAAGGAAGGCCTCTTCGTGGCGGAAGGGCCCAAGGTTGTTGGCGACCTGTTGCGTGCTGGCTACGTGGCACGTTCCATTTTCTCTACTACCGAACGTCCCAATGCCCAGCTCATCACCGATGACGAGCTGCGCAAGCTCAGCTTCCTGCAGCACCCGCAGGAGGTCCTTGCCGTCTTCGAAATACCTCTTAATTCCCAATTCTCAATTCCTAATCGCGAAGCGACAATTCTTAATTCAGAATTCTCAACTCTTAATTCAAACCTCTCCCTCGCTCTCGACGGCGTTCAGGACCCTGGCAACCTGGGCACCATCATCCGCATTGCCGACTGGTTTGGCATCCAGACCATCTTCTGTTCTGAGGATACTGCCGACTGTTACAATCCCAAGGTGGTACAGGCCACGATGGGCAGTCTCGCGCACGTACATATTATATATACCGACCTCGAAGTGCTGCTCCAGTCTGCCCACTGCCCCATCTACGGCACCCTACTCGATGGTCAGAACATCTACCAGCAGCAACTCTCCAACGAGGGTATCATCGTCATGGGCAACGAGGGCAACGGCATCTCCCCAGCCATTCGCCAACTCGTTACCCACAAGCTACTCATCCCCAACTACAACACCGCTGGCGAAACGGCCGAAAGCCTCAACGTCGCCATCGCCACCGCCATCACCTGCGCCGAGTTCCGTCGCAGATAATATCTCATACTTCAATTTCAGGTCGTGACAATTCTGACATATTTGGGGACTTACATATCTCCAGACCAGCCATGACCAAGATCCCAGTGCTCATCATAGACGAACTCGAAGTACGGTAGAGAGAATTCTTCTTCGATAAGTGCCGTAAGTTCGTCAAGAATAGGCTCTGCCCAATGGCCTACAAGGACAATAAACTTGTCGATATTCCAAGCCACGCGACCTCTTGGCACTTGGGTATAGTCTCCTTTGAACTTGGTCTCTTCATGTTTGGCCTGTGCCTTAAAATATTCTTTCATCCATACCTGTCTGTGCAGCTGAGGATAGTTGATAAAGGGAAGCCCCTTGTCGGCTGCTTCCTCAACAATCTTCGGCGTTATCTCTTTCTTTCGAACACCAAAAAAAGATTTGTCCTCTGGATCGTACCAGAAGATACCAATGCAAGGCATCTGTTCATCGAAAGCCTTCATGTCGGCCATCTGTTTCTTATGATCTTCGTCTGTAAGTTGAGTCATGATTCTTTCTTTTGAGTGCAAAATTAAACAATTATCTGACTAAAACGTGCGGAGCGCTTCGTAGATACGCTGGACGGGGAGACCCATGACGTTGAAGTAACTACCATTGAGGGCGGTGACGCCTATATAGCCTATCCACTCCTGAATGCCGTAGGAACCAGCCTTGTCGAAGGGACGGTAGTGAGTGACGTAATAGTTGATCTCGTCGTCGCTCAGCTGCTTGAAGGTGACGTCGGTAAGCACCGAGAAAGACTGCTGGCGTTCTCTGGTGGTCAGCGTAACACCCGTTATCACTTGATGAGTATGGCCGCTTAACTCGTGGAGCATGCGGCTGGCGTCGGCCTCGTCGTGGGGCTTGCCCATCACTTCGTCACCCAAGACGACGATAGTGTCGGCGGTAATAACCAGTTCGTCGGCTGCCATCGTCTCACGATAGGCGGCAGCCTTCTTCTGCGAGATATACTCCGCTATCTGGCGCGTGGGCAGACTGGCAGGGTAACTCTCGTCGATGCCGTCGATAACACGCACCTGAAAGTCAATGTCGAGGCCCGCCAACAGCTCCTTGCGGCGTGGCGAGTTACTGGCTAGAATTACTTTATAATTATTCATTATTCACTATTCGTTATTCACTAGGCCGCAGGCCGCTTCATGCTTACCATCCAAAGGCCCTTTCATCCTTTAACCACTTGCCTTGGGCACGCAGCGTCTGTTCGATAACGTCGCGACCACAGCCATAGCCGCCACGCTGCTGGCTGACGTAGCAGCTGAGCTCGCGCACCTCAGGACAGGCATCGGCAGGGCAGACGGGACAGCCCACCAGTCGCATCACCTCCAGATCGGGGATATCGTCGCCCATGAACATCACCTCATCGTCCGTGAGGCCGTACTTTTGCTTGAACTCTTCATAGGTCTTGATCTTCACAGCGGCACCGAGGTAGATATCCTGCATGCCGAGACCTTCGTAGCGATGGCGCACGGCCTCAATCTTGCAACCGGAGATGATGGCAATGCGCAGTCCCATCTTGACAGCCAACTGAATGGCATAGCCGTCCTTGATATTGACAGTGCGCAGGGGCGTGCCGTCGGTAGCCAGCGTGATGGTCTCTGCAGAGAGCACGCCGTCGAGGTCAAACACGATGGCCCGTATCTTCTGTAAGTCGTAATTGATCATGTTGTTTCTTATCTTGTATACTTTCAGACATCAACATATAGATGGCCGCCAGCCTGTCATCCAATAGTGCCTTTTGGGCGTCCATCACATTCTGGTCGCCACGCACGGCAGGTCCCGTCTGGGCATCCACAGGGTGCAACTCGTGGACCTTACGCGCTGTCTCGTCGATGAGCGGCAGCATGACGTCGAAAGGCAGTCCCTTCTGTGCCAGCACGTCGGCAGCCAGCGTATAGCAGTGGTTGGCGAAGTTGCAGGCAAAGACAGCAGCAAGGTGCAGATAGCGGCGGTCGGCAGTAGAGAGCTCATAGACGTGTTGGCTGACGGAATCAGCCAACGCATGGATTTGCTCAAGCGACGCGGCATCGGAAGCCTCAATGAACAGCGGTATCTCGCAGAAGTTGACCTCACGATCCATAGAGAATGTCTGCATGGGATAGAGCACGCCGTAACGCGCACAACAACCCTTAAAGAGGTCCAACGGCATGGAGCCTGCCGTGTGGACGAAGAGTTGTCCTTCCCTACCCTTCACGGCGTTGTGGATGACGTCCTGCAGGGCACTGTCTTTGACGCTGAGGATGTAGATATCTGCCACTAAGGGCAGTTCCTCCAGCGTGCGACTGTTGACACTAATCACCTCGTGACCTGCCTGCAGCAGAGCCTTCAGCAGGTGGGTAGCCACACGGCCTCGTCCGATTAATGCAATCTTCATCAGAACTTATCGACGTGAACGTTTTCCCACTTCAAGCGGTCTTCAGCCTGTGGCTTGCGCTCGTCGGCCCAGTGACCAATAGCCAGCACACAGAGACACGACAGATTCTCTGGGATGTTGAGGATGCCCTGAATAACCGTGTCGGCAGAGGTTCCGTCAGAGAGTCCGCGACCACGCATCTGCACCCAGCAGGAGCCCAGTCCCAGTTCCTCAGCCTGATACTGCATAGAGATGGCGGCAATGCTGCCATCCTCCACCCAACAGTCGTTCTGCAAGGGGTCGCCCAGCACCACAACAGCCAGTGCAGCACCCTTGATAAGCTGTCCACCCATGTCCTTGGCGTCCGAGAGTTTCTCCAGATCGGTTTTGTCGTCGACCACCACAAACTGCCAGGCACGCTGTCCCTTTGACGTGGGTGACATCAGGGCTGCCCTGAGTATCTGTTTCACATCCTCTGCGCTCACTTCCTCGCCCGTGAACTTGCGGTGCGAACGGCGCTGTTGTACTAAATCGCTGAAATTCATAATTGTCAAACTTATTTAATAATGTTGCAAAGGTACTTAAAAAATCAGTAACTGCCAAATTCCGACGTCCAAATATTTGGTTGTTACACAGAAATGGTATAACTTTGCAGTATGAAAGTCACCATCCATACAGACACCGCCACACTGCCCACCCTGCCGGAGGGTAGCTACTTCCACAGTCGCGAACTGATGGAACTGTGTCTGCGGACGCCACGCCACAAGCCCTACATGGTAGTGGTGACGGATGACGATGGTGAGGTGGTTGCCCACCTGCTAGCCGTAGAGCGTTACCGTTACGTCTGGATGCCGCCTTTGCTGCATCGCCACGTACGTATCTTGGGCGAAGGTATCTATCGGGACAAGCCAGATAATATGCTGTTCTCGATGATGATTCACGCGCTGACGAAACGTCTGTCTAGCCGTTCCATGTATATGGAGGTGAGTCACCTGAGCCAGAAGATGTTTGGTTATGCCCCATTACGCGCTGAAGGTTATTTTCCCGTGAAGTGGATGAACGTGCACAACTCCCTACATTCGAAGACCCCCGAAGAACGCATCATGCCACGTCAGTTAGAACATGTGACACAGGCCATCGAACGGGGTGTGGAAACCCATGAGGTGAAGACCGATGAGGACTTCAAGGCCTTCAGTCGACTGATGCGCCGCCACTACTGGCTGAAGTTACGCCGTTATCTGCCCGACAATGCTTTCTTCAAGGGTATGATGGACGAGGGACACTGCAAGATTCTGCTGACCACCTACAAGGGCAAGACGGTGGGCTGTTCCGTGATGGTGTACTCTGAAGGAGATGCTTATCTTTGGTATACAGCCTCACGAAGAAAGAGTTACGCTTCACTGCACCCAAACGGCGTAACATTCTGGAATTCAATACGTCAAGCGCACAAAGATAATTGCCAACACATTCGTTTCATAGACGTCGGACTCCCCTTCCGCCGCAACCCCTACCGCGACTTCATTCTGAGTTTTGGCGGCAAGGAGGTCAGCACCCTGCGCTGGTTCCGCATCAGTTTCCGTTGGCTGAACAAACTGGCATCGTGGCTGTGGCGAGAGTAATACAATAAACTCCAGATTTTTGCGTTATTAATTGGAATGAACGCAAAGAAACTATATCTTATCACGATATTTCTGCTGATGGTAATGAACATCAGCGCACAGCAGTTTACGCTCTCCGGCAAGGTGAGTGACCAGGACGGTAACGCCATTGAACTGGCCACTGTGTCGTGTCTGGAACAGGGTGCCGTGACCATGGCCAACCTCAAGGGCGAGTACTCACTGAAACTGCAGTCCAAGGACTCGGTGGTGGTCAGATTCTCCATGGTGGGTTACCAGACGAAGACCCGTGTGCTACGCAATCCTCGCGGCAACCAGAAGCTACAGATACAACTACAGCCGATAGAAGCCCTACAGGAGGTGGTAGTCACTGAACGCAGACGACAGACTACAGGTACAGATCAGTTGGACGCAAAAGACCTGCGCCAGACGCCCTCTACAACGGGCAATGCCGTAGAAGAGCTGGTACAGCAACAGGCAGGCGTCTCAAGCCACAACGAGTTGTCGTCGCAGTACAACGTTCGTGGCGGTTCGTTCGACGAGAACTCCGTATATATCAACAATGTAGAGGTTTATCGACCATTGTTGATCCGTTCTGGACAGCAGGAAGGTCTCAGCATCATCAACTCCGATATGGTCGAGAAGATTGGCTTCTCCAGTGGTGGTTTCGAGGCGAAATACGGTGACAAGATGTCCAGCGTGCTCGACATCCAATACCGCCGCCCCACCCGCCTTGAAGGCAACGCCTATGCATCGCTGCTGGGCGCTGGCGTATTCGTTGGCTATGCCAGCAAGGCAAAGGTAACCATTAACGGTCAACAGACTGCCAAGTTCACCATGAGCCATGGTCTACGCTACAAGTCGACACGCTACCTGTTAGGGTCGCTGGAGACGAAAGGCGAATACAGTCCGAACTTCCTGGACTACCAGACATATATTACCTACCAGCCCAACGAACGGTGGTCGCTGGATATCATCGGAAACATCTCGGAAAACCACTATAACTTCCAACCCACGAACCGCGAGACATCGTTTGGCACCATGCAGAACGTGAAGACCTTCAAGGTGTACTTCGATGGTCAGGAACAAGACATCTTCCGCACCTTGTTCGGCACGGCCCGACTGACGCGCTCGTTTAACGCCAACAGCAAGATCAGCCTACTCTACTCCGCCTTCCATACCAAGGAACAGGAGACCTATGACATTCAGGGGCAGTACTGGTTGAACGATGCACAGACGCAGGACCAGCTGGGCGTAGGCACCTACATGGAGCACGCCCGCAACTACCTGACAGCCAACGTGCAGAGTCTGAAACTGATGGCTAACCACAAGGTTGGCAAGCACGACTGGGAGGCCGGTATCACATTGAAGTGGGAGAAGATTGAGGAGAAAAGCAAAGAGTATGAGATGCGTGACTCCAGCGGCTACTCCATCCCCCACACTGCCGACCGTCTGGACATGATCTACTCGCTAGCCTCAAAGACCGAGATGAGTTCTACCCGTATTGAGGGCTATCTACAAGACACTTACCGCATGCAGACGGGTGGCGAGAAGCCTTGGTATCTGACATTGAACTACGGTCTGCGCATGGCCAACTGGAGCTACAACAAAGAGACCATCGTGTCACCCCGTGTGTCGATTGCCGCCATCCCATCGTGGAATGAAGATATGACGTTCCGCTTCTCCACGGGTCTGTACTACCAGGCACCATTCTATAAGGAACTGCGTGACACCTCGACTGTCAACGGGCAAACCGTCGTGACACTAAACCGCAAAATCAAGAGTCAGCGCTCTATCCACTTCGTGGGCGCCTTCGACTACCGCTTCCGCATGATGGACCGTCCGTTCCGTTTCACTGCCGAGGCGTATTATAAGCTGATGTCGAACCTCGTGCCTTACAACGTGCAGAACATGAAGGTGGTATACTATGGCGAGAATATGGCCAAAGGCCATGTTGCCGGACTGGACTTAAAACTCTTCGGCGAATTTGTGCCAGGTACCGACTCGTGGGTAACCTTCAGCATCATGTCGACACAACAGACCATCAATGGCGTCAGCGTGCCCATGCCTACAGACCAGCGGTGGGGCATCAACCTGCACTTTACCGATTACTTCCCAGGTACTGAGCGCTGGAAGATGACACTGAAGTTAGCCTTTGCCGACGGCCTGCCTTTCGGAGCACCCCACCGTGGACTGGAGTACCAGCAGTTCCGTGCACCTGCCTACAAGCGTGCAGACATCGGTATGAGTTATCTTGCCGTAGGCAAAACCGACAACAAACCATCACTGCAGCATCCGCGCGTCTGGATAGGTGTTGACGGCCTGAACATCTTCGGCATCTCCAATGTCAACAGCTACTACTGGGTGACCGACGTCACTAACCACCAGTATGCCGTGCCCAACTACCTGACAGGACGCCAAATCAACGCAAAAG
>Ga0310695_10003989_pt1 | contig 27933 bp, 25 predicted proteins | sample RumenRJG_04DNA_FD_203882 | JGI IMG/M metagenome (GOLD analysis project Ga0310695, IMG submission 203882) | Bovine rumen microbial communities from Lethbridge, Alberta, Canada - RJG_04 (v2) (version 2) | ecosystem: Host-associated > Mammals > Digestive system > Stomach > Rumen | place: Canada... | reverse complement strand
CTGAAAAAAGTTGAAAAATGTCTACTTTTGTAAAACCGGATGCCGTGAAAAAATCACCGGTGTCTACTTTCGAAAATAAGTATTAACGAAAAAATCTTTTCGTGTCTACTTCTCGCGCGCGGTACAATTACGGAACTTGTTGTACACATCGATGTACATGCTCTGGTAATCCTGCATGTCCCTTTCGCTTATGAGAACCTTGTCTTTGAAATCATCAAAGCACTGCAGCAAGTTTACGGCCTTGAGCAGATTGCCGAAGAGTTTTGCGAATATCTTCTGCTTCTCCTCGAGAACGATGGGCTGGCCAACCGGGAACTCTCTAAGCAGTTCATCCACCAGCTCGGAATATCCCGGATGGTGTTTGCCATTTTCATCATCAAAGCCCTCGTAGTAATCTTCGAAATTCCGAAGTACCACAATGCCTCCGGCCTTCTCGTCTCCAAAGAGGGCAAGGCTCTCATTGGTATTTTCTTCCAGATTCCTGAAGCAGACGATATTGCCGAAAGTCTTGACCGAGTTGAGTTTGCGGTTGGTGCGGGAGAACGCCTGCAACAAGCCATGCATGCGCAGGTTCTTATCCACCCATAGGGTGTTCAGCGTCTTGGCATCGAATCCGGTGAGGAACATGTTCACCACAATCAGTAGATCCACCTCACGGTTTTTCATCCGCATCGAGAGGTCTTTGTAATAGTTCTGGAACTTCTCTGATGAGGTGTCAAAGCTGGTATGGAACATCTCGTTGTAGTTCTTGATGGCCCTTTCCAGACAGTCGCGGGAGGTGGCATCAAGCCCGGTGGTATCGTCCGAGTTCTCTTCCGTCATGAATCCTTCCTGCTCCAGCTCGGCCTCGTTCTGGCCGTAACTGTAGATGAGTGCAATCTTGAGTTTCTTGTCCTCCGGAAGCGACTCCATCTGCTTCATGAACTCGTTGTAGTAGAGGATGGATGCCGGAATGCTGGAGGTGGCAAGGATGGAATTGAAACCACCAACCCGCTTGTCCTTCAGCTTGTAGAAGGAGTTACGTTTTGTCTTCTGATCAAAGTGCTCCAGAATGTAGCGGGTAACATTGGAGATGTTCTCCGGAGACATGAACGCCTTGTCGGTGTCGATGCCCCACACCTGGTCTTCCCGGACGCCCTCTTTCTCCTTCATTGTCTTGATGTAGTCGATGCGGAAGGGCAGCACATTCTGGTCATTGATGGCGTTGACGATGGTATAGCTGTGGAGCCTGTCGCCAAAGGCCTGTTCCGTAGTCTTGAGATGCGGCAGACCGCCCGTGCTGGAATTCTGCGGGAAAATAGGAGTCCCGGTGAATCCAAACATGTGGTAACGTTTGAACGCCTTTGTAATGGCCTCGTGCATCTCGTTGAACTGAGAGCGATGGCACTCATCGAAAATCAACACCACATGCGCTTCGAATACCGGATGCTTCTTGTTCTTGGCGATGAAGCGGCTGAGCTTCTGTATGGTGGTGATGATGATTCTGCAGTTCGGATCCTCCAGCTGGCGCTGCAGGATGGCTGTATTGGCATTGGAGTTGGCCGCACCTTTTTCAAAGCGGTCATACTCCTTCATGGTCTGGTAATCCAGATCCTTGCGGTCGACCACAAACAGCACCTTGTCAATCTCCGGCATCTTGGAGGCAATCTGGGCTGTCTTGAAGGAGGTCAGCGTCTTTCCGCTTCCGGTAGTGTGCCAGATATATCCTCCGGCTGCGAGGGTGCCGAGTTTCTTCTTATCGTAGGTGGCAATCAGAATGCGCTGGAGGATCTTCTCCGTAGCGGCAATCTGGTACGGGCGCATGACCAGCAACTCCTTTTCTGCTGTAAATACGCAGAAACGCGTCAGGACATTTAGCAGGGAGTGCTTGGCGAAGAAGGTGGCAGTAAAGTCCACCAGATCATAGATGGGATTGTTCTTCTCATCTGCCCAGAACGAAGTGAACTCGAAGCTGCCGGATGTCTTCTGGGAGTTCTTCGAGCGGAGCTCCTGAGTTTTCCGGACATGGGCATTTCGGGTGGTATTGGAGTAGTATTTGGTGAATGTGCCGTTGCTGATGACAAAGAGCTGGGCATATTCAAAGAGCCCGGAACCTGCCCAGAAGGAATCGCGCTGGTAGCGGTTGATCTGGTTGAAGGCTTCTTTGAGATCCACGCCTCTACGCTTGAGCTCCACATGAACGAGAGGCAGACCGTTTACGAGAATGGTGACATCATATCTGTTGGGCCGGGAGCCGTCGTCCACCACATATTGATTGATGACCTGCAGTGAATTCCGGTGAATATTATCCTTGTCGATGAGTTTGATATTGCGGAATGTGTTGCTGCCATCCGGCTGACTGACGGTGGCCACCTTGACAAAGTCGTTCTGTATGGTGTTGGTTTTTTCCAGAATGCCATCGTTCTGGTTGGCCAGATGAACGCGGAAGAATGCCTCCCAATCCGGATCGGAAAATTTGTGGTCATTGAGCTTCTCCAGCTGCTTGCGGAGGTTGGCAATGAGGGCCTTCTCGTCATTGATGGGGAGATATTCATAGCCTTGCTCTTGAAGCTGCTTAATGAAAGCATCCTCCAGCATGGCTTCACTCTGGTAGTTCCGTTCCCGTTTCTGATCGGGGACGAATTCTGCCACCAGCGTGCTTTCCGGATTCTGGGAAATAATATTGAGTTTTGTCATTGAAGTTATTGCTTATGACAAAGATAATCCTTATTTTTGGGAAAAGAAATGAGTTATGGAGATTCCGAGGGGAAACGGCCGGGAAGACATCAAAGCCCGGAGACAAATCATCAAAGATTATTACGCTTCCTGGTGTGCTGCGCACCCGGATAAGAAAGTATGGAATCAGTCGCTTAAAGCATATATCCACATCAAGTTCCAGTCCATCAATGAGACGGCAGGACATGCTGCGCTTTCTTTTGAATCAACTGACGCTGTTCTGCATTTATCTGAAGTGCTTGCCTATGCTGTTCCTGCCGGGATCCTTCCTCGGAAATACAACGACAAGAATCAGAAACCATACTCCAAAATGATGCTTTTGCGTTGGAATAGATGTCGTTTGATCGTTGGACTTCAGAAAAGTACAGGTGAATATGTCCAGTACTACGTGGGAAGTGAATAAAAAAAGAAAAAAGCCGTCAGGTAACGGCTTTTGCTGCAGGGCTCGGATCAAGTTGCCTTGAAAGGGTTGTCATCCCTTACACGAATTCCCCTTCGACGAATCCTGATGCAAAGGTAGTGAGATTTTGTGAATCTGCAAATATATTTAGCAATCAGCACGCTTTGCGGGGGAAGGAGAGCAGTTTGTCGCGGTAATACTCGTATTGTTGCTGCCGGGCTTTGATTTCTGCAGGGAGACCTTGAACAAGGTCAGTCGTCAAGGTTTCAAATCTATCAAGTATTCCGATAATCATTTCTTGTTTGTCAATTGTCGGGACGGGAATCATATATTCTTTCAGCAAATTATTCGATATTGAAGGATAATTCCCCATTGTCTGGTTATTTGAAAGAAACTCCTTAAAATTATCGACCGCCAATATGAAAAACAAATATTGCGGTAGGACAATGGTCGTAATGGGCCTCAATACACAGAATCCGGTACTACAGATCTGTCCATCATATTCAGCTGGTATTAAGCAAACTCTCATCTGAGTAGGTCTGGTTGTTGCAAAAATCACATCATCCTTTTTGACAATCTGCTGGGCACGGCTTGGGGCTGATGAGCTATCAATTTCTGTTGTGTTAAAAATGCTATGCGTCTGTATATCAACTGAGGTCAAATCAATATATTGATAGGTACTATTCGCATATTTCCACTTAATATTGTCGACTGTAGAGCAAACATCTCGTAATTTCAGCCACTCTACTTCATTTTGCCCCCCCCGTTTATGTTGTTGAAACTCAGTAAGTTATCACGATAATATTCGTATTGCTTCTGCCGTGCTGTAAGCTCCGCTGTAAGCTCCGCTGTAAGCTCCGCTGTAAGCTCCGCTGTAAGCTCCGAAAAATTGTCGAGTACCTCGACAATTTTTCTCTGCACCTCCAGAGGAGGTACAGGGACAACAATGTCTTTTATTATTTGGAGATTAATGCTCGTCAATGCACCTTGGGCCATCCCCTTGATCCGCTCGTATTGGCTTGAAATATAATAATACAAGAACTTGTAATCAATCTCCTCAGAGGGTTCCAATGCTGCCACTGATTGATTGGCGGTGGTGGCGAACTCTACGACAGCCGATTTTGCAACAGTTGCCCCGGTCATGGCCATTACGACACTATTCTTTCTGATCCATTTGGCAGAGGAATTTTCGTATCCAGCTTGAGTGATATTCCTCTCAGCCGAGCGGATAAAGTTAAAATCAACTTCACCAGAACGAATCCAAGGAATATCACCATCATAATAATCACTATTTGCGGTATTGGGAGTGCCACCCGCAAAGATATTATCGCACACATCCCTTAGTTTTTTAAAAGGGACTCCCTCGGGACAAAGGGTATCAAGTCGCTCTTGGAATTTACTCATATTTCGAGTTCTTTAATGATGTTATCTATGGCCTTTCTGAGCGCATCTTCTTTTTTTACAATGTCTGCAATACTGTTATTTAACGCCTTGATATCTATTTTTTCTTTAGTATCAAGTTGCTCAACATAGCTTGATACAGAAATATTATAACCATTATCAGCGATTGTCGAATTGTCTATGAGGCACGAGAACCCATCTTCATTACTCTTTGCGACAAATGCATCGTGAATCCTTTTTATATTTTCATCCGATAGCTTGTTCTTGTTTCCTTCATGGACGAACTCATTAGAGGCATCAATAAAAAATGTTTTTGCTACACTCTTGTTCTTGCGGAGAACAATAATGCAGACAGAGATGCCAACACCAAAGAACAAATTAGCCGGGAGCTGAATAACTGTATCAACATAGTTATTGCCCACAAGATATTTGCGAATTTTACCCTCGGCCCCACCGCGATATAAGACTCCGGGGAATTCTACGATGGCTGCTGTTCCGGTGGTGGAAAGCCAATGGAGCATATGCATTGTGAACGCAAGGTCAGCTTTGCTCTTGGGTGCAAGGACTCCGGCAGGAGCAAAACGAGGGTCATTGATGAGCAGCGGATTCTCGTCACCTTCCCACTTTGTGCTGTAGGGTGGATTTGAAACGATGGCATCGAAAGGCTCATCGTCCCAGTGTGCGGGGTTGATGAGAGTGTCGCCAAGGGCAATGTCGAATTTCTCGAATCCTACATTATGCAGGATCATATTGATGCGTGCAAGGTTGTAGGTGGTAATGTTGATTTCCTGCCCATAGAATCCGTTGAGGACATTCTCTGCACCCAGCAACTTCGCAAACTTCAAAAGCAGGGAGCCGCTGCCGCAGGCCGGGTCGTACACTTTGTTTACCTGCGTTTTCCCGGTAGTCACAATCTTGGCGAGGAGTTCACTTACCTCCTGCGGGGTAAAGAATTCGCCACCGGACTTTCCTGCATTGGATGCATACATCGTCATCAGGAACTCATATGCATCACCAAAGGCATCGATGGTATTGTCCTTGAGATCTCCAAGTTTGAGTTCTCCAATGCGATCAAGAATCTTGACCAGCTTGGCATTGCGGTCGGCTACCGTATTACCCAGCTTTTTGCTATTCACATCGATGTCATCGAACAAGCCCTTGAAGTCGGCTTCGCTGGCTGTGCCGTTGGCAGAACTTTCAATGGAATCAAACACCCCGGCAAGGGTGACATTCAGATTCTCGTCATTCTTTGTATTCTTGCGAATGTTCTGAAAAAGTTGGGAGGGAAGAATAAAGTATCCTTTTTCCTGTACGATATCTTCTTTCCCTTCAATGGCAACATCATCGGACTCGTCAAGATAATCGTAGCCCTTGTTTCCCGACTCCCATTCTCCCTTATTGATATAATTGGTGAGGTCTTCCGAAATGAAGCGATAGAAAAGGAATCCAAGGACATAGCTCTTGAAATCCCAACCATCTACGCTTCCGCGTAGTTCATTGGCAATAGCCCAAATTGCACGATGCAATTCCTGCCGCTCCTGCTCTTTTGTCATGTTAATTTCTTGTTTTTTGTCCAGGGGTAACCTACAAAATTAACATTTTTTCGCCATTTGCGACAGGAATGATAAGAATTCAGCAGCGTCAAGTGTTCAAATTTTGAAGGAATCGCCTGACGGTGGGGGCGAGCAGGGCGGCTTACACGCCGTCCCTGAACCATCCGGGAAGGCCGACGGGCTTTCCTACAGCGACAGAGTGACGGAAATGTCGCCCTCTCCGGCCTTCAGGAAGGACTTCAGTTCGTCGAGAGATTCGTACTGCATCCTGCCAAGGCGGGTATAGCTCCAGGAATTGCTGCCGTAGAACAGCACGATCTGGTTGCCGCTGTACAGAATTACATCTCCCGCCTTCGTGGTGATCTGCGTGTCGCTGGCGGGCAGAGTCCGTCCCAGCGCCCCCACCTTCTCGAATCCGCCGTAATCGTGCGCCTCGTAGGTGATGGGAGCCTCCCGCAGGGCGGCTATAAGGGCCTCGGCAGCCGCATTGTGCTCAATCTTCACCGGAAGCGTCTTTCCGGAAACGCTGATCTTGATTGTCTCTGGCATGGCAGTATCGTTCTTGTCTTCCTGCTCCCCGCCCTGCTCTGTCCGGACCGGATCCGGCTTCACAGGGTCGGGAGCTTTCCCGCATGCGAACATTGCCGGGAGGAACGCAGAAAGGAGAAAGTTTATGGCAATCGTGCGGAACATCAGAGATTCGTTTTGAAGAACTGCTCGATCTTGTCGTAGGGGATCACGCCCGCCACATCGTCATAGAGGTCCACATGGGATGCTCCGGGGATGATCATGATCTCCTTGTTCCCCTCTACAGCACTCACTCCTTCGACATGACGGCCGGTCATGCGTTCGAATGCGTACTCGCTGAAATAGCGGCTGTGGGCCTTCTCGCCGTGGATCAGCAGGACGGGATTCTCGATCTCTCCCGCCCAGGCCAGGAGGGGCTGGTTCAGGAAACTCTGGCAGCCGATGATGTTCCAGCCGTCGTTGGAGTTGCCGCTGCGCTTGTGATAGCCGCGGGGAGTCTTGTAGTAGGCGTGATAGTCCTTGACGAACCAGGGGGCATCTTCCGGAAGCGGATCCACTACGCCGCCGGCACGCTCGTAAGTGCCTGAGGCATAGTCCTTCGTGCGCTGGGCGGCAAGTGCGCGGCGCTTCTCCTGGCGCTGCGCGGGAGTATCCTCGCTGGCGAAGTATCCCTCCACATTCACCTTGCTCATATCGTACATCGTAGATGCTACCGTGGCCTTGATGCGCGGGTCGAGCGCTGCCGCATTGACGGCCATCCCTCCAAATCCGCAGATGCCGATGATGCCGATGCGCTCCGGATCCGCCAGCCCGCATGTTGAAAGGAAGTCCACCGCAGCCAGGAAATCCTCGGTATTGATGTCGGGGGAGGCCATCCTGCGCGGCTCTCCGCCGGATTCACCGGTGAAGGAAGGGTCGAAGGCAATGGTCAGAAAGCCTCTTTCCGCCATGTGCTGGGCATAGAGGCCGCTGCTCTGCTCCTTGACGGCGCCGAAGGGACCGCTCACCGCAATGGCGGGAAGTTTTCCGTCCGCATTCTTGGGGACATACATGTCTGCCGCCAGTTCGATGCCGTAGCGGTTGTGGAATGTTACCTTGCTGTGGTTGACAAGTTCGGATTTCGGGAAGGTCTTGTCCCATTCCTGAGTCAGATTCAGTGTGCTCATATTCTCGTTTGTTTTTGATTTGCATGCAAGCAGCACCAGGGCTGCCAGGGGAACTGTAATGAAAGGCTTGATGTTCATACTCCTGTGGTTTTCTTTTGCAAAGGTAGCCTGTCTGCACATGAAATACTTACCGATTTTTGTCAATTATCTACCAATATCGCAGGACTTTTGCTAAATTTGCGCAGATTCCTACCTTTTCAAGCGCGATGAAGAACATCCTTCATATCTCCGACCCCAATGTGTACGCCCGTTCCGTGCGGGCTCCGGAGCTGCATCCGCTCGTAAGCGTCATCCACTACGACGAGGTGTCGCCCGTGCGTACCAGCCTGAACCGATACGGCGTATACGGACTCTTCATTCAGAGGAACTTCCCGAAGAACCTGACATACGGGATGAAAATGTTCGATGCGGCCGAAGGGTCCATCTTCGCCGCGGAGCCGGGACAGATCGGCGGCAAGGAAGACGACGGTGAAGATCTCTATATCAAAGGATGGGCTTTGCTGTTCTCACCGGAACTCCTCCGGGGAACCGACCTCGAAGTAAAGATGAAGGACTACGCTTTTTTCTCCTACTTCGCCATCGAGACCTTGAAAATGGAGCCTTCGGAATGGGGGCGGATTACCCAGCTGCTCACGCAGCTCAGGCACGAGCTTCAGGAGAACGATGACTCCCCGGCGCTGCGGAATGTCATCCTGGGATACATCCGCCTCATCCTGGAATACTGCCAGCGCATCTATCTGCGCCAGCTTTCGCAGGAAGACAAGACATCTTCGGACATCCTCAAGCGCTTCCACAACCTGCTGCGGGAGTATTATCTGGACGGCAGGCAGATGGATCTCGGCGTGCCCTCCGTCCAATACTGCGCCGACCGGCTGGCATATTCTCCGCGCTATCTGGGAGATGTGATCCACAAATCCACCGGCGGCACGGCCATCGGATACATCCACGCCTTCGTGACGGAGCAGGGCAAGAATCTCCTGATGAACGGGCACAATGTGGGCGAAACGGCCCTTCTCCTCGGCTTCGAGTTCCCGCACCACTTCACCCGGCTCTTCAGGAAAGTGACCGGCATCACACCGACGGAGTTCCTGTTTTCTTCCCGGCGGGGGAGCGTTTCGCAGAAAAATAAGTAACTTCGCGCCATGGAATATCTTTCAAAGCAGCGATACGACGAGATAGCGGCAGAATTGAAGCATCTCACGAGCGAGGTCTACCCCAAGGTGAAGGAAGAGCTCGCGGAGGCCAGCGCCCAGGGGGACCGGAGCGACAATGCTGGATACCGGGAGGCGAGGCGGACCCAGGGGAAGACCATCAGCCGCATCCGTTTCCTGCAGAAGGTCCTGGAGAATTCCCGGGTGATCGACACCGACGCCCTCCCCAAGGACAGGGTCAGCCTGCTGAGCAGGGTGGAATTCACGAACCTCTCTACGAATGCGCGCATGTGTTTCGAGATAGTCAGCCCGCACGAGATGGATCTTGAGGCCGGAAAGATTTCGTTGAAATCTCCGATAGGCGCCGCCCTGATGGGGAAGAAGGTGGGAGAGATCGCCGAGGCGCGGGTCCCCTCCGGAATCCTGCGCCTGCGGATAGAGAGCGTCACGCCCGCCTAAGGCTGTCGTATGTTCAGAACCTTTTTGGCTTGCGGCGTCAGATAAGGGGCGACATCCTCATACGGAATCGTAAAGTTCGGCATGCCGTCGGCGTAACTCGCAATCTCATATTGCTGGTAGGTGAATACCAGTCCATCGGCGGATGGATGCGGATCCCAGGTCGGAAGGGGAATCTGCGTGATTTCTTCCCACAACATCAGATGCTCCATAAGACTCTCTTCCGTCATCTGCTCGCCATATTCACTGAAATAGGATATCAGGCCTTTGACCAGCAGCGGTTGCATTGCGCCGGTGACGTCGCCGTCGAGGAATTTTATGCGTTCCCCGGTCTTGCGGTCGAAGGTCATGTCTCCGTGACCTATCATCCCCCCGTGGGCGCCTCCGGTGTATATGTAGTCCAGATTCTGGAATACGACGTACCCGAGGGTGTCCGCGGTCTTGGTCAGGCTGAAATCGTACTCCCAGCCTGGGATTGGGATGTCACCGTCGAAATACTCCGCCCTTTCGGCTGCATTCTGTCCGGCGAGAGCCCTCAGGTGTTTTGCGGCATTCTCCTTATAATAATTGCAGATTTGTTCGTTGTTGCCATCGCCCTCGAAAGCGGGGAAGACCCGGTCGCTTTCGTACGAGTCGATGAATGCCAACTGGGAATCCATCACGCCGATGAGTTCCCTGCGGATATTTTCGGAAGCCGCGTCCTTCCCGGCGGGGAGTTCCGCCTTCATGGTGAAAGATGAGTGCGCGGTAGTGTCGCTTGCGCTGAATATTTCGGTCTTGAGGCACTTGCCCTGATTATTGCAGGCCGCCGCAGCCATCAATATGGCCATGCCGCCCAGTACTTTGATTATAGTCGATTTCATGGTGCAAAGATAATCAAAACAAAAGACCCGCGAATGCTCGCGAGTCTTTTGGCTCCCCTGAAAGTCGAATTCAAGAACCTGTGGTGTGAGTTCCGTAAGGTGGTGGATTATATCCAACGAAACGAGAAATGGTTGCTACCCATGTTGAAGTAAAAAACCGAGGGGATAGAGTAGCGGAGCCTTTCGGCTTCAGGTTGACTTCAGCTTCAGAAGATACCTCTAATACCTTCTGTAGTGAGCTCTTACCTTTTCAACCTTGCCATTGCGAACCCGCTTATGCGCCTTCACTCTGACAAGTTTCACCACCTCCCCTCGGTATGGGTCCAGAGAGAGAAAAAAGAAACAGGCACCCACTTAGAGGATGGATGCCCGTTCATAGTTTGCTATAAGTCATCCGTAAATGACAATGCAAATGTAATCATTTTTCCCTTCCTTCCAAATAATCGAGCAGAAAAATGTTCCCTATCGCCCCTCATTCCCTGCGTGTGTCAATTAAACTTAACTGACAAAGAAGATGCTATTCTTCAAACTCAATCACATCTGCGGTAACGGATGTCTTAACGTGGATAATTATCCCCAAGATAATACTTTGCGTATTGACTACTGCGACATTTGTCAGTGCTTGATTCCGCTGAAGGTTGGCTTTGGCTTTGGCAACGGCAATTGCTTTTCCGGCATCATTACCGCCGAAGAAGCCAAAAATGTAGGTGCTGGTTGCCTCTCCCTCAACAGATTTTACATAGTGGAAATTTGCGGATGAAACGGCAGTTCCGGTGTCAATTGTATTAAGATTTGATAGAGTGGCGCATCCTGTTGCAGCAAAGCAAAGGAGCGTAGCGATGAGGATGTAGATGATTTTTTTCATAAGGTTTCTTCTGTTGGTTCCTTAAAAGAAATAAGCACTTACGAGTTATTCGCAAGTGCTTGTTTCTCAGTGGCTCCCCCTCGGGGACTTGAACCCAGGACCCCCTGATTAACAGTCAGGTGCTCTAACCAACTGAGCTAAGGAGGAATTTTGTGGACTGCAAAGGTAGTACAAAAAGTTTAGAGTGCAAAACTTTTTTTTAACTTTTTTCACAGTGTTTTTTTATCTATATTTGTAGTTCGGTAGTTTTATGGATATTGCATTACTTTCGAAGATGATTGGCGAGCTCCTGCTCGACCACGAGGAGGTGGGCCTTCCGGGGCTCGGCGCCTTCCTGGCCGAGATGGTGCCTGCCAGTTTCTCCGACAGGGGATATACCATAAATCCGCCCTACAGGCGCGTCACATTCATTCCGAGCAGGTCCGAAGACGATTCTCTGGTGGAGCTTTATGCCCAAAGCAACGGCATAGATTACGACCAGTCCAAGGCCATTCTCCAGCACTTTCTGGAGGAGGCGAAGAGGGAACTTCTCGAAAAGAAAGTCGTGGTTTTTCCCGGACTAGGGCGTCTGCGTTCCACCCGTCAGAACAATTTCTTCTTTATTACCGACGAGGATCTGGATATCTTCCCCGATGGCTTCGGGCTCCCGGCGGTGTCGCTGAAGAATCATCTGGAAACCAAGGAGGAGGTGCGTGGAAAGGTGGAGGAGTTGGTGTCGCTGGTGGATGGCTCCGCTCCCGCGGAACTTCCTGTCGAGGAGGTGCCGGCCGCCATCGAGGAAACTCCGCTTTTGGAGATAGCGGAACCCGATCCCCCCGCGCCTGAAAAGCCGGCAAGGCCGAAGAAGGTCAAGGCGCCGAAAGTGCGCAGACCTCTTCCCAAGTGGCTGAAAACCACACTGATAGTAATCCTGGTGCTTGTGGCGCTGGCAGCGGTTGCCTTGGCTGCATTCGTGATCCTTGCGCAGGCCGCACCCGACTTTATCGACTCGATACTGTACACCCCCGAGGAACTCCGGATAATCAATTACCAGTAGCAAATGTCCGAACTTCTGTATCCTCTTGAACCCGCACCCCTGGTAGCAGTCAAATCCGTCCGTGGCAACACCGAAATACTCCCTGTGATAGACCCTAGCGGACTGGTGACCGGCCGCAGCACGCGCAAGGCCTGCCACAGCCATCCGGACCTGCTCCATCCGGTGGTTCACCTTCATATCATCGACCCTTACGACAGGATCTACCTTCAGAAACGCTCCAGGACAAAGGACCTGTTCCCCGGCCGCTGGGACACCGCTGTGGGAGGCCACGTCACCTATGGCGAAAGCCTGATGGAAGCCCTTTTCCGCGAAGCCGGCGAGGAACTTGCGTTCGTCGACTTCAACCCCTCCTTCCTCGAAAGTTACATCTGGCGCAGCCCCGGCGAGTCGGAGATGGTGAACATCTTCGCAACCGTGACCGACAGGGCCATCGCTCCGGACAACGACGAAGTGGACGAGGGCCGCTGGTGGACCCGCGCTGAAGTGGAGCAGTCCATGGGGAAGGAGATATTCACCCCCCAGTTCGAACAGGAGTACAGAAGGATTGAAGGCAGACTCTTTTCCTTGTTATAATATGGCGGACATACACAAATTCATAAAGGACCAGCTGTCGGTATGGCCTCTTGCGGCCGCGAATTTCCGTTCCCTGAAGAATGCGGAATACAGATACATGGATGTGGGAGGACTTGAGGTGACCCTTCAGATGAACCCCTGCCGCATTATCTCCTCCACGGCCGAAGTGGACGAAAAGTCCATCGCCGCGAGGCCCTGTTTCCTCTGCCCTGCGAACCGCCCCAAGGAACAGTTCCACGTAAAGTACGAGGGCAAGAAACACCGCGGCTACAATGTGCAGGTGAACCCCTATCCCATCTTCCGCAACCATCTGGTCGTCGCCCGCGACCAGCATCTTCCCCAGACCATCTGGCACCACTTCCCGGACATGCTGCTCTTTACGAAGATGTATCAGGACTTCACGGTGTTCTACAACGGCCCGATGAGCGGCGCGTCCGCCCCGGACCATCTGCATTTCCAGGCCTGCCCGAGGGAGATCCTGCCCCTCGAACTGGCTGCGGACAAGGCCCTGGACAGCGCCACCGGCGAGCTCGAACGTGTGCAGGACGCCACTCTCTACAAGTTCGAAGGCTTCACCCGCGGGGTATACATCCTCAAGGCCACTACCCAGAAGTCGATGGCCAAGCTCTTCTACCGCCTGCTGGAATGCTCTCCGCGCAGGGAAGGGGAGAGCGAACCCCGCTTCAACCTCTATTCCTGGTACAAGAACGGCGAGTTCCGCACCGCGGTGGTCCTGCGCTCCAACCTGCGCTCCCATCATTACTTCGCGGAAGGGGAGGAGCATCTTACGATGAGCCCCGGCGCCGCCGACATGGCGGGATACTTCGTCGTCCCCAGGGAGGAGGATTTCCGGAAGATCACCGAGGAACAGCTCCGGCAGATGGTGGACGAGGTGTCCGTGAGCGAGGAGGACGATGCGCTCGTGGTATGGCGCCTCACCCGCACCCAGCCCAAGATCGACGTGGGCATAATGGCCGCACGGGAGATAGTCTTCGAGATCATCTCCGACGGAGCCGGCCCCCAGCGCGTAAGTTGGGCGGACGGGAAGATCAACTACAACGGCTCCCTCTACGACGAGCTCACCTTCGACGCGGTGACGCGCTCCACCCTCTTCAGCGAGCCTACCTTCATCCTGCACGACATGCCCATAGGCATAGGATTCCACTGGGAGCAGAAGATTACCCGCCGTTTCGCCGGGCGCCTTCGCTTCATAGTGGAGGGGGACAGGATACGGGCGGTGAACCGGATAGGGCTGGAGGACTACCTGCTGAGCGTAATATCTTCCGAGATGCATGCGGACGCTCCGCTGGAGTTCCTCAAGGCTCACGCCGTCATCTCCCGTTCGTGGGTGATGAGCAATCTGCACTCCCACGGGTGCTTCGACGTGTGCGCAGACGACCACTGCCAGCGCTATCAGGGACTGGACGGTGCTGTCGGTCAGAACGTGCGCGATGCGGTCGACAGGACCTGGGGCAGTGTCCTTACATATAAGGGAGAACTCTGCGACGCACGCTATTCCAAGTGCTGCGGAGGCACTTCCGAACTATACAGCAGCTGCTGGGAAGACAGGGACTATCCTTATCTGCAGGCGGTCCCGGACGTGCCGGAAGAGGGGGGCCGCCCTTTCTGCGATACCGACGACGATGAGATTCTCCGCAAGGTGCTGAACGATTACGACCTGAAGACGCGGGACTTCTACCGCTGGACGGTCCGTTACACCCGCGACGAACTCACCGCGCTGATAGGCAGGATCCGGGCGGAGGATGCCCCCTGCGGAGCATCCACCCCCGCCGGAATCGGCACCGTGCGGGAGTTGAAGGCCCTCAAGCGCGGCCCTTCCGGAAGGATAGTCGAACTGGAAGTCGTCGGCGACGGTGGCCGCGTCGTGCTGGGGAAGGAACTGGCCATACGCAAGGCCCTCAGCGACAGCTGCCTCAAGAGCTCGGCCTTCGAAATCGAGTGGAAAGGCGACGAATGCATACTCCATGGGAAAGGCTGGGGCCACGGAGTCGGCCTCTGCCAGATAGGCGCCGCGGTGATGGCTTCGAAGGGATATGACTGTGCGCAGATTCTCCGCCACTACTACCCCGGGACTGAAATCTCTGAACTGCAAGGAAGATGAAAAAGAACGTGACGCCATGGCTCTGGGTCCCCACGCTATACTTCGCGGAGGGCATACCCTATTTCATAGTCAACGTGGTGTCGGTCACCATGTTCAAGCGTATGGGCATGGGCAACGCCGACCTTGCGATGTATACCAGCCTCCTCTATCTCCCGTGGGTGATAAAACCCCTCTGGAGCCCGCTGGTGGACGTGGTGCGCACCAAACGCTGGTGGATAGTGATGATGCAGGCGCTGATGACCGTCTGCTTCGCCGCCATCGCCCTCTCGCTGCCGCACCGTACAGGCGAACCCGTCGGGGCCTTCGCCTTCTCCCTGATCTTCTTCTACATCACCGCGATGCTCTCCGCCACGCACGACATAGCCGCGGACGGATACTATATGCTGGCGCTGGACGAACACCGGCAGAGCCTTTTCGTGGGCATCAGGAGCACCTTCTACCGCATCGCATCGGTGTTCGGGCAGGGGGTGATAGTGGTTGTGGCCGGGCTGCTTGAGAACCGCTTCGGCGACATTCCCCGCGCCTGGAACACCACCCTCCTTGCCAGTTCCGTCCTCTTCCTCGTGGTGACCGTCTGGCATCAATTCATCCTGCCGTCGGAAAATGGTGGCCGGCTGGCCGGTGCTCCGGCGCGGGCGTCTTTCTCTGGCTTGAGCGGCGAAGATGCCGGCAGTCGGACAGATTCTTCTCCGCGCAGCATCGGGGAAGCTTTTGCGACCTTTTTCCGGAAGAAAGGAGTGTGGGTCGCCATCGTTTTCATGCTCCTCTACCGCCTGCCGGAAGCCCTTTCCGTGAAGATGCTCACGCCCTTCATGCTGGACGCTGTCGGAGACGGAGGGCTCGGCCTCAGCACCGCCCAGTCCGGGCTCGTGTACGGCACGGTAGGGGTCATCGCCCTTACTCTCGGCGGGATAATCGGGGGAGTCTGGAGTGCGAAGGTAGGCCTCCGAAAGGCCCTGTGGCCCATGGCTCTCGCCCTCGCCCTGCCTTGCTCCGTCTATCTCTACATGGCTCTCGCGCAGCCGCAGAACCTCCTCGCCATCTACTTTTGCGTGGCCCTCGACCAGTTCGGCTACGGATTCGGATTCACCGCCTACATGCTCTATATGATGTATTTCTCGAGAGGGGAGTACAGCACCTCGCACTATGCCATCTGCACCGCTTTCATGGCGCTCAGCATGATGGTGCCGGGCTTTTTCGCGGGGATGCTGCAGGAGGCCCTGGGCTACTGCGGATTCTTCGTCCTGGTGATGGTCTGCTGCCTTGCGACGCTGGCTGTGACGGCCATTCTGCCGTCGGGGATAGATCCCGGATACGGGCGGAAATAAAAAATTGGTACGATATATGCAATATCCAAATAGAAAGACTATATTTACGGACACTAAAATTGAGCATTATGAAAACTACATTTAAACTCGCGCTCGCAGCCGTAGCAGCTATGGCGCTCGCAATATCTCCAGTTAATGCCCAATCCCGCAGCGGCGGAAGCAGCCGTTCATCTTCGAGCCAGACCAGCTCTCGCAGCAGTTCTTCCGGCAGCTCGTCCAGAAGTTCTTCGGGCAGTGTTTCCCGCAGTTCTTCGTCTTCCAGCGTGAGCCGCAGCAGTTCCGGTTCTTCGCGCAGCAGCTCTTCTGCAAGCGTGAGCCGCAGCAGCGGATCCACTTCCAGGGCGATGGGCGGCACAATCAGCAGCTCCGGCAGTTCGTCTTCGCGCTCCAGTGCCAGCAGCAGCCGTTCGAGCAGCACTTCCCGCTCCAGCGCAAGCACCAGCCGCTCCAGCAGCACTTCGCGTTCCAGCGCAAGCACCAGCCGCTCCAGCAGCACTTCCCGCTCAAGCGCTACTACCAGCCGTTCGAGCAGTACCGCACGCAGCGGAGGCACCACCACTTCCGGCGGCAGCCGCAGCTCCGCATCCGCCGGCTCCACCAACCGTTCCACCACTACCGTCAGCGGTGGCTCCAGGAGCAGCGTCGGCGGTGTGGGCAATGCCAACACCAACAGGACCGTCAATCCTACCAACAGCTATGACCGTCAGACCGCCGGAACTCCCAACGAGGTCCGCTTCGACGACCACGGCAAGCGCATTGCTCCTATGCATCGTCCTCCCGTGCCTTACGATCGTCCCGGTTACTTCTACAGCCACCATCCTCACTATTACGGATACCGCGTGCGCCATCTGCCTCATTACGACAGATATCGCTACTGGGGAATCGACTACTACTACTATAACGGCATCTACTACCGCTATTGGGATCACGTCTACCACATCTGCCGTCCTCCTTACGGCATCCTGTTCGACCGCGCCCTTTACGCCCTCGAGCTCGACGTCCTGAGGTTCGCGTACTACAATAATGTCTATCGTACCTACAATACGGTGAACAGCAACTACGCTACCATCAACGAGCAGAACCAGATCATAGCCCAGAACAATGCGACCATCGCGGCCCAGAACGCCGCAATCGCGCAGAACAACGCTACGATCGCAAGTCAGCAGGCCGTCCAGGCAAGCAGCACTCCCACCGTGGATGTGAACACCCTCAAGTCTTACGCTTCTTACCAGCTGGCCACCAGGCTCGGTCTTGTCCAGAGCTTCGCCGCCAACGGACAGGAGTACTACTACGACGACGGTGTCTTCTTCATGACCGATCCCAGCGGCCAGTTCAAGGTGATAGTTCCTCCTGCAGGCGCTCTCATCAAGGCTCTGCCCGAAGATTACGAGACCGTGACTCTTGCCGACGGCAACGAGTACTACAAGGTGGACGATACCATCTACCGCACTACGGTTTCCGACGGAGTTCCTTATTTCGAGGTTCTCGGCCAGCTCCAGAACGCATAAACGGCGTCTTCAGATATGTTCCGTATGCAAAACGGGCTGTTTTGCATACGGAACACTTGTTTTTGGCGGGGTTGTATGCAGAAAGGCCGTTTTTGCATACCGCTGCTTGTATTTTGAGGGGTTTGTATGCAGAAAGGCGGTTTTTGCATACCGCCGCTTGTTTTTCGAGGGGTTTGTATGCAGAAAGGCGGTTTTTGCATACCGGCAGCGGCGTATATGGCTGGAGGCGTTTAGCAGAAGAGAAAAATTGTTAAATTTGCAATATGGCAATCATAGGCATAATGGATTCGGGCATGGGCGGTCTTTCGGTTTTCCGGGAGATACGCAAAGCCCTGCCGTCGGAACACTATATCTACTATGCCGACAACGCCCACTGCCCTTATGGCGAGAAGAGTCCGGAATACATCCGGGCCCGCCTTCGCGCGATAACGGATTTCTTCATCTCCCGTGGCGCCGTGGCGGTCGTACTGGCATGCAATACAGCAACGGCCGCGGCCATCGAAAGCCTCCGCAAAGAATACGATATTCCTTTCGTGGGCATGGAGCCGGCGGTGAAACCGGCGGCGCTGGATACCAAAACGGGCGTGATAGGCGTACTGGCCACTGCGGGCACACTCAAGGGCAGCAAATATCTCAACACGAAGGGCCGCTTCGAAGACCATGTTAAAATTGTGGAACGCGTGGGCCGAGGGTTCGTGGAACTGGTGGAAGCGGGCAAACTGACAGGGCCGGAGGCGGAGGAAGTCGTGAAGCCCGCGCTGGAGCCCCTGCTTGCAGAAGGGTGCGACCGCATAGTCCTTGGATGCACTCACTATCCTTTCCTGCTGGAGACCCTGCGGAAAGTGGCTGCGGAACTCGGGCACGGCGATGTCGAATTCATCGACCCGGCGCCGGCGGTGGCGAAAAGGCTGGTGCAGGTGCTGGAAGGCAGGGAAAAAGGCAACGGCAGGGGAGAGACGGAACTGTATGCTTCGGGGGACGATGCCAGATTGAAGGAATTCTACGCGTCCTTATGATAGGCGTAATAGTCATAAACTACGGCGGCCCGGAGCGTACCATACGCTTCGTCAAGGAAGAGTGCGCGAAGATCGCCTCCCCGCACAAGGTGGTGGTGGTCGACAACGGCTCCGGACAAAGCTGCCTGCAGGCGCTGCAAAACGGTCTTGACGGCCTTGCGGAGATAGTCCCCGCAGGAGAGAATCTGGGCTTCGCGAAGGGAAACAACCTCGGCGCCGAAGTGGCGAAGGACAGGTTCGGGGCGGATCTCCTCCTGTTCGTGAACAACGACATCGTATTCACCAGCGAAGACGTCGTGGACGCGCTGGCGGATCGTCTGGCGCAGTTGCCTGACGTCGGGATGATAGGCCCGAAGGTGCGCGGCCTGGACGGCCGTCTGCAAAGCCCGGAACCCTTCCTGAGCTTTGCCGCCAAGCATCTCCTGCCATACTGGGGCAAACTCTTCATGGGCAAGTCCAGGCTCGCCACCCTCATGCAGGAGGATTATGCCGAAACCGCGCAGAAAGGCCTGCACTACCGTATCATGGGCTCATTCATGCTTATGCGCACGGCCGATTTCGAGGCCTGCGGAGGCATGGATCCGAACACCTTCCTCTATGCGGAAGAGGCTATCCTCGCCGAACGGCTCAAACGCCTGGGAAAAGGCGTCTGGTATGAACCTTCAGTGGAAGTTCTGCACGAGCACGGTGCTACGGTGAATAGCCATTTCAGCAAGGTAGGGCGCCGCAGGATGCGCCTGGAAAGCGACGCATATTACTACAGGACATATCTTCGCCTGCCCCGGCTGCAGTATCTGGCGGCAAGGCTCACATACGCGCTCAAGGCGCTTTTCGGACTATGAAGCAGAAGGTCTACATCTCTCCCTCGGCAAGCCGCAAGCTCGGTTATCCCAATCCCTACTTCCCGCGCCTCAAGCAGGAACTGGGCGCCTGGTTCGATGTGATGGAGGCCGACAACAGGCCCTGCCGGATGCAGGCGGGCGCCCTTCTGAAAGCGAGCCTGAAAGCGGATATCTTCATGCTGAGTTTCGTGGAGACCATCGCGTTCCAGAAACTGAGCGTGCTGCAGACCTGCATTGCCCTGCTGGCGATGGACATACTCCGCCTGCGAGGAGGCCGGCTGGTCTTTTTCTTCCACAATCCCGCGCCTCACAAGGGAGAAAACCGTCTCTCCCGCATCCTCACGAAGCGGATGTTCAGGCGCGCCTGCCTGGTGGTCGCCCATTCGGAGAACACCGCCGCCATCGCAAGACAGCGCATCTCGGCGGACAAGGTGCTTCTCTTCCCGCATCCTGCGGAATTGCCGGCAAAGGTGACGCCCTCGGAACGCAGGGCGGATGTGCTGATCTGGGGCACCGTCCTTCCGTACAAGGGCGTGCTCGAGTTCCTGAGCACTCCGGGCGTGGCTGATTCCGGACTCAAGATAGACGTGCTCGGGGCTTGCCCGGACGCATCCCTTGCCAGGCAGATACATGCGCTGGAAAACGGGAACGTCCGTTTCGAAGAATGCAGGGCCCCGATGGAGGAAATCGCCTCCAGGATCGCCGCCAGCGGGATGGTGCTGTTCCCGTATCTGCCCGGAAGTATTTCAGGATCAGGCACTTTGATGGACACCCTGCGCTATGGCGGATCGCCGGTAGGCCCCGATGTGGGAGCCTTCCACGACCTCGCGCAGGAAGGTCTGTGCAGGGTATATAAAAATCCGGCCGAACTTCAGGAAATCCTGAAATCCGGCTGGACTGTCGATTCCGGGCTTGCGGCCCGTTATCTGGAGAAACACTCCTGGCCCTCCTTTGCGAGGGAACTTGCAGAGCGTCTTATTCAGCGCACTTCTCGCAGCTGAAGCATCCCCATGTGCAGGCTGCAAGAGCGCCGCCTACGAGGGGACCTACGAAGAATACCCATACATCCGCAAGGGCTTCGCCGCCAACGAAGAGGGCGGGGCCGAAGGAACGTGCAGGGTTCACCGATGTGCCGGTGAGGTTGATGCATACGAGGTGGATGAGCACGAGTGCGAGACCGATTGCAAGTCCTGCAAAGTTGCCTGCTCCCTTCTTTGCGTCGGTGGTGCCGAGCACTACGAGCACGAAGAGGAAGGTGGCTACGCATTCAACCACGAGGGCTCCCAAGGGGCCGCCGGCATTGGCGACGCCGTTGGTGCCGAGTCCGGCGGGATCACCCATTGCTCCGGGAGCGCCGGTGAGGGCGATGATGCCATAGAGGATGGCTGCGCCGGCGATACCGCCGAGGATCTGGCCGCACCAGTAGCCGCAGGCATCCTTCCAGCTCATGCGCTTGCTCAGCACTACGCCGAGGGTGATGGCAGGGTTGATATGGCAACCGGAGATGCCTCCGATGGTGTAGGCCATTGCGACAACTGCAAGACCGAATGCAAGGGCGGTGGCTGCAACTCCTGCAGGCTCACCACAACCTACGAACACTGCGGTTCCGCAACCCAGAAGGGTCAGAACAGCGGTGCCGATGAATTCTGCAAAATACTTTTTCATAATAACGTAAGGTTTTAGTGATGCTAATATCGGAAAAATTTGGGAATAATCACTAAATTTGTACGATGATTACGCAAGAACAGATAAAAGAGCTCCGTCAGCGCATCGCGGCGCTGGAAAAGTCTCTTGGTATTGATGCCAAGCGCTCCGAAATAGCTGCGAAAGACGCTGAGAGCCAGGCTCCCGGCTTCTGGGACGATCCCAAGGCTGCAGAGGCCTTCCTCAAAGGGGTAAGCGGCGTCAAGGCATGGGTCGCTGCATTCGATGCGTTGGTGTCGGCCGCCGACGACCTCGACGTGCTGATGGAACTGGATCCGGAAGGGCCCGATACCGATGCGGCATTCGCCGACGCTCAAAAAAAACTGGAAGATCTCGAGTTCAAGAACATGCTCGGCGAAGAAGGCGACAACCTCGGCGCCGTGCTCACCATAAACTCCGGGGCAGGCGGCACCGAATCCAACGACTGGAGTTCGATGCTGATGCGCATGTACATGCGCTGGGGCGAGCGCAACGGCTACAAGATGACCGTTACCGAACTTGTGGAAGGGGATGAGGCCGGCATCAAGAGCGCCACCATCCAGTTCGAGGGCGACTATGCCTACGGCTACCTCAAGGCAGAGAGCGGAGTGCACCGGCTGGTGCGCATCTCTCCCTTCAACGCCCAGGGCAAGCGCCAGACGACCTTCTCTTCGGTGTTCGTATACCCCCTGGTGGACGACACCATCAACATAGAAATCAATCCTTCTGACATAGAATGGGATACCTTCCGTTCCGGCGGCCACGGTGGCCAGAACGTGAACAAGGTGGAGACCGGCGTGCGCGTGCGCCACATCCCCACGGGCATCATGGTGGAGAACACCGAAACCCGTTCCCAGCAGGACAACCGCCAGAACGCCCTCCGCATCCTCAAATCCCGTCTCTACGACATCGAACTCAAGAAGCGCCAGGAGAAGCAGGCGGAACTGGAAGGGCAGAAAAAGAAGATAGAATGGGGCTCGCAGATACGCTCCTACGTGCTGCACCCCTACCGCATGGTCAAGGACCTGCGCACCGGCTACGAAACCGCCGACACCCAGGGCGTCCTCGACGGCGATCTGGGCGAATTCATGAAAACCTGGTTGATGCAGAAATAAGCGAAATTAAATATCATAATAATGGCAGAATTCAAATACGCGCCAATGTTTCAGCTTGGCGAAGACAAGACCGAGTATTACAAGATTCCGGGGTCGGAGAAGTTGGTGAAGACCTCAAAATTCGGCGGCAAAACCATTCTGGAGGTGTCTCCCGAGGCGCTCACCCTCGTGGCACAGCAGTCCTTCCACGACTGCCAGTTCATGCTGCGCCGTGCCCATAACGAGCAGGTAGCCGCGATCCTCAATGATCCCGAGGCGAGCGAAAACGACAAATACGTCGCACTGCAGTTCCTGCGCAACGCCGAAACGGCGGTCAAGGGAGTCCTTCCCTTCTGTCAGGACACCGGCACCGCCATCATCCACGGCGAAAAGGGCCAGCGCGTCTGGACCGATTTTGAGGACGAGGAAGCCCTGAGCAGGGGAGTGTTCAACACCTATACGCAGGAGAGTCTCCGCTACAGCCAGAACGCACCTTTGAACATGTACGACGAGGTGAACACCCGCTGCAACCTTCCCGCCCAGATCGACATCGAGGCCACGCAGGGCGACGAGTACCGCTTCGTGATGGTCGCGAAGGGTGGCGGCAGCGCCAACAAGACCTACTTCTACCCCATGACCAAGGCTACCATCCAGAACGAAGGCACGCTGCTTCCGTTCCTGGTGGAGAAGATGAAGACCTTGGGCACAGCGGCCTGCCCTCCTTACCACATCGCTTTCGTAATCGGCGGCACCTCCGCAGAGAAGAACCTTCTCACCGTGAAGCTCGCCAGCATCAAATACTACGACGGCCTTCCCACCACGGGAGATGAGACCGGACGCGCCTTCCGCGACATCGACCTTGAACAGAAGTTGCTCAAGGAAGCGCAGAAGATAGGGCTCGGCGCCCAGTTCGGAGGCAAGTATCTTGCACACGACATCCGCGTGGTGCGCCTCCCGAGGCACGGCGCAAGTTGCCCTATCGGCATGGGAGTGAGCTGCTCCGCCGACCGCAACATCAAGAGCAAGATCAACGCCGATGGCGTCTGGATCGAGAAGTTGGATACCAACCCTTCCGAGCTCATTCCGGAAGAGTACCGCAGGCCTGGCGAGGGCGCCAAGGGCATAGAGATCGACCTCGACAAGGGAATCGACTTCGTGCGCGGCGAACTCACCAAATATGAAGTCGGCACCCGCGTGAACCTCAAGGGCACCATCATCGTCGCCCGCGACATCGCCCACGCCAAGCTGAAAGCCCGCCTGGATGCAGGCGAAGGCATGCCCGACTACTTCAAGGACCATCCCATCCTCTACGCAGGCCCTGCCAAGACACCCGAGGGATACCCCTGCGGGAGCATGGGCCCCACCACCGCCAACCGCATGGATCCCTATGTGGATGAATTCCAGGACAATGGCGCTTCGCTCGTGATGATAGCGAAGGGCAACCGCACCCAGGTGGTCACCGACGCCTGCAAGAAGCACGGCGGATTCTACCTCGGCACCATCGGCGGAGTCGCTGCCGTGCTTTCGCAGAGCAGCATCCGCAGCATCGAGTGCGTGGAATATCCCGAACTCGGCATGGAGGCGATCTGGAAGATTACCGTCGAGGACTTCCCGGCCTTCATCCTGGTGGATGACAAGGGCAACGATTTCTTCAAGAAGTTCTAGGTCATGAAGCGTCTGGCAGTCCGGCTTGCAAAGATACTGGGGATCATCGCGGCGGTGTTCGCGGTGATCGTGCTAGTTCTTCAAATCGTGCTGAACAGCTCCTGGATGCGTTCGAAGGTGGATTCCATCCTGTCTTCGGTCGTGGAAAAGGGCCAGGTGCGCTACAGCCGGCTGCATTTCAGGACCTTCCCCTTCGTGGTGGCGGAGATCGACTCCCTGTCGGTTACCTATCCCCACGGACTCTTCTCCGCCTACGACAGGCTGGGAGTGCGCGGACCTCTTCTTTCGGAGGGCCGCGGCGCGGTTGAGGACACCCTGCTCGCCGCAAGCCGAGTGGACGCCTCGGTGAACCCGTGGAAGCTGTTCGTCGGCAGAATCAAGGTGAATGCGCTGAATCTGGAGCATCCGCAGGTCTATTATCACGCCTACGACGGCACTGCCTCCAACCTGGACATACTCTCGAAATCGGAGGAGCCCAAGGACACCGTCAGCAAGCCCTTCAGCCTGCCCTGGGTGCATCTGGGAAAGCTTCGCATTGGCGACCGTCCCCGCATAGTATACACTTCGCAGGCGGATACCGTGCATGCGAGGATCCTCTTCGACGAACTCTTCCTCTCCGGCAAGATCCGGCTGAAGAAGAACAAACTGGATTCGAAAGTGAAGAACCTCCGGCTGGAGCTGGACAATCTGCAGATGAACGGGCGCCTGCCGGCCGATACCCTGGCCCTTGCGCTGGATAATCTGCGCATCGCAACACCCAGAACCAATCTGGTGGACCTTGGGCTGAAGGGTGACGCCCTCTATTTCTCGCCCTCGCTGGGAAGCCTGCATGTGCCCGCCGAGCTGGACGCGCGCGCATCTTTCCGCAACCACCGCAGGCACTTCGACCTCGGCCTGGATCATCTGGATGCGGATATCGCCTACGTCCCGCTGCATGCCGAGGGCCTGTTCAGCAAGTTCGAGGGCCACACCTACGTGAAGGCCTCGGCGGAGATAGACTCCTGCAAACTGGGCACCGTGCTCGAAAAGTACGGACGCAAACTTGCTCCCGCCGCCCGTGATTTCCGGGCAGACGCGCTGCTGAAGCTCGGAGTGAAGGCGGACGGAAATATCTCCCCCGACGAATATCCGCAGGTGGATGCCGCCCTGGACATCCCTTCGGGGCATATTTCCTGGATTCCCAAGGGGATACGGGCGATGCTGGATCTTGGAGCCACGGCACGGCTTACGCCTTCGGGAGATCTTTCGGCGGAAGTCGGACGCTGCCATCTGCGCAGCAACGGAGTCAAGCTCGACCTGGACGGTGACGGGCGTGATCTCATCGGACGCGATCCCGCAGTTGCGGCCAGGCTCGGCGGCTTCGTGATACTGGATTCGGCAAGGCGGTATCTGCCCTCCGACCTGATTATCAGCGCGGCAGGTACGGTGGACCTCTCCGCCGACATGAACGCGCATCTGAAGGAACTCGAGGATTACATCTTCCGCAAGACACGCATAAACGCGCATCTCTCCGGGGACAGGGTCTCCGTGCAGATGCCTTCCAACAATCTGTCCGCCATGCTTCTCCGGCCGGACATTTCCCTCGCCACTGCGGAAAGCTCGCTGAAACTGAATGCTGACATGGACAGCCTGGCCTTCAGCCTGTCGGATTCCTTCCGGGCCGGAGTGCGCGGGATGGTCAACCGTGCGGATGTGAAGAAGGTTGAGAACAACGGCAAGATGGTGCCTTACCTGAGCTTCTCCACTACCGACGATTTCATAAAACTGTACGCCGGCGAGAACAAGGTCGAGGCCGAGAACGCCCTGGTGTCGCTGGAGGCGATGCAGAGGGTGCGTAAGCCGCGTCCCCGCTTCAAGCGCTTCCTGGACTCGCTGCAGAGGGTTTATCCCGGCGTGCCGAAGGACTCCCTGCTCATCAAGTTCAGGGCTTCGCGTCCGGTGGACGAGTTTGCTGCCAAGGACCTTAAAGTCTCGCTCGATTCGTCTTTCGTGGCGCTGCTGAACCGCTGGCATCCGGGAGGGCTGGTGTCGCTGGAGAATGCTTCGCTGGTATCGCCTTCGCTGCCTCTGCGCACCACCCTTAACGCGCTGGACATAGCTCTGGACGACGATGACGCCGAGGTCGCTACTTGCAGCATCGACTGCGGCACTTCGGACATCGACCTGACCGGCTCCTTGGGCGGGTTCAGGCGTTTCATCCGTGGCCGCGGGCCCTTGAAATTCGATTTCGACGTTCATTCCAGGCGCTTGAATGCCAATGAGTTGCTGGTGGCCATGCAGCAGGGTTCGGCCAATCGCGATGTGGATGTGGAGTCCGGAGATTTCGTGGCTGATTCGCTGAGCAACGTGGTATACGACCCTTCGGCCGCGGAAATGAAGGCCATCGTGGTGCCGAAGAATCTGCGCGGCTCCATAGGCCTGAAGGCCGAGAGGGTGGACTACTCCTCGCTGGAGATACGCCCTGCCACTGCCGAAATCAATGTCCGCGACCGCGTGCTGCAGGTGAAGGACGTGGACGTGCAGAGCAATGTCGGGCGCATCAAGCTCGACGCCTTCTACGCTTCCAAGAGCAAGGCGGACATCTCCGCCGGCCTGGACATGCATCTGCTGGAGATGCCTGCATACGACATCATCCACATGCTGCCTACCGTGGATGCGATGATGCCTGCGCTAAAGTCGTTCCAGGGAAAACTGGGATGCGACGTGTCGGTGACTACCCAGCTCGACACCAACATGAACTTCATAATGCCTTCGGTGAACGGACTCGTGCGCATCGCCGGCGAAGACCTGTTCATCAAGAATGCGGGGTCTCTTCGCAAGGTGACGCGCCTGCTGATGTTCAAGGACAAGAATATCGGGCAGATCCAGGACCTGTACGTGGATGCCGTGATAGGAGACAACAAAGTGGAAGTCTATCCTTTCATCCTCGGCGTGGATAAATACAAGGTCGCGCTGGCCGGCACCCAGGGCTTCAACGGCAGCATGCGCTACAATATCTCGATCCTGGAGAGTTTCCTGCCCTTCCGTTTCGGCATCGACATCTACGGCAATCTGGACAAGTGGCGCTTCTCTCTCGGGCGCAACAAGTACCGCAAGGGCCGTGTGCCTTCGTTCACTGCGGATCTGGACACCATGCAGGTTAATCTGCTGGACGTCATCCGCAATGTCTACGACCGCGGCGTGAACAATGCGATGGAGCAGATGGCCATCGAGAACCGGCGTCTGGAAAGGGCGAAACTGGTGAACAGCTACACCGGCGCGCCTTCGGATGAATTCCTGTCGAAGGAGGAGTTCCAGCAGGTGGATTCAGTGCTTTTCTCCATGCAGATGCAGGCAGAGAATGACGAGATAGACGCTGCCGTGGATGCGGCCGCCGACGAGGCCCTCGCCGCCCTGAACGCGCAGCAGACCGCCTGGCTCGACGATCACCCCTGGGCCGAGGCCGCCCTCAGCCGCGCCGAGCAGCGCAAGGCCGACAGGGCCCGGAAACGGGAAGAACGCGAGAATCAAAATTAATTGTTAACTTTGCAGTCCATTTTGCGGGTGTGTTGAAATGGTAGACAAGCCAGACTTAGGATCTGGTGCCGAGAGGCGTGAGAGTTCGAGTCTCTCCACCCGCACTTCCACTCAAAGGCCGCCTTTCCAGGCGGTCCTTTTTCGTTCCGTGCGGTTGGAGAGACGCTTCGCTGCGCGAAGCTTCCTCTGTCTTATTAGGGGCGCTGCCCCTAATGTACCCCGCCGCCTTATGTCCCTTGCGTCTTTGCTGGCGCAAAGACCGGGACCGGCGGTTCGCCTGCCGGCTCAATCAGTCACTTTCATTTGTATTGTTGAAAATAGTTTTATACATTTGTACATTATAATGTACTTGTATTATGGTAGTCATCAGTTCAGCCGAATTAAGAGGCAATATGAAAAAGTATCTGGATATAGCCAAAAAAGAGCAGGTGCTTATCCAGCGCGGTAAGAAT
>Ga0310695_10003987_pt1 | contig 27939 bp, 28 predicted proteins | sample RumenRJG_04DNA_FD_203882 | JGI IMG/M metagenome (GOLD analysis project Ga0310695, IMG submission 203882) | Bovine rumen microbial communities from Lethbridge, Alberta, Canada - RJG_04 (v2) (version 2) | ecosystem: Host-associated > Mammals > Digestive system > Stomach > Rumen | place: Canada... | reverse complement strand
CTCTATAGCTGTCTGAGCGGGCTGAGTAGTTCCCGTCAGCCAGCGCGGCGTTCACGGGGCAGACTGGAGAATGCTATGATCGCGGGTCAGGTCAGGCTAATCCCATAACTTTTGTGATTGACCCAATGTTATTTCAGATAATGGGGCAATGGTGCTAAAAGCTCCTAAAAATCTTGGCGGGAAGTATTATATTGCTATAGCTGAAGAATACTATAACGGACTTCCGAAAGAAAGCTTTGTTTATCCGGAATATTATAAGGAAATGGTTGAAGCCTCCTTTGATTTTTCACTGGAGGGGACATGGATAAAAGTAAGCTGTATCAAAGAGATGACAGGTGACATGATTAACCATTTTCAAATGTCAAAAAGTGGCAAGCCGCTGAAAAACGTGATTAATAGTACAAGGACATCAGTTCTTTATGCGGTATGCGACAAAGATTTTGAGATTATATAGCACGGAGGTACCTGCATGGATTCAGATAAGATCATACAGGAATTAAATCAACGGTTTGCCGCACCGCTTCCAGAGTTTTATAAGCGCCGTATTGTATTCTGGTACGACGAGGATGGAGAGTTTCAGGACAAGCTGGATGAGGTGACGCTGAATAACGCAAAACTGTTGGCACTAACAGGCACCAATAACTTTGCTGTGAAAAAACTGTTATCAGTGGATGATACGATGAATAACTATCTGGTGTATTGTCCGCTGTCCTACGAGAAACCGGAAGAAAACTGGCTTCTGGATATTGAATTATATAGCGAAGAGTTCCGGGCGGATCTGATCTCTATCTGGATGGATGAACTGGGTATTCCGTCAACACCGGCTATGCGTAAGCAGGTGAAAGAGTACCGGAAGTATTTCAATGCTAAGACGCGTAGGGACAAGATCGCAGGCCAGAGCAAGGCTCCGACGGTTCCTGCTCAGTTGCACATGGCAGTCATGGGAGCGTTGGGCGGACTGAAGGATGTTTCCCCTGTAGCGATCATGAAAGAAGTGCTGAAGGCCGGATTGGATATCAATACGAACTACCTTTACAGGGAGTTCGTCAATTACGGTGCGGATAAAGCGTTCTGGAGTATGGTGAAGCAGGGATCCGGATACGATGCTGAGCAGAAGGATATTGCTCAGCTGGCAACGCACCTGCTTCTGACGGCAGCCACAAGGACAATGCGTCTGGAATATCTGGCCGGTCTTGACGGATGGATTTCTTCACCACATCAGGCATTCTGCTATGACTTTATTTCAGATTGGCTGCACAGCGAAGATCAGGAGCAGCTTTCAGAGATCGCAAAGGCTGTAGAAGATGAGCTGAAGCTTCCACAGAGATTCATGAAACTGGAAGTCAGTGATCTGGTAGATACGGAGATCTTCCCGTGTCTGGATGAAGTGATCCTGATCAAGCTGATGACGGAAATAGGTGATCACATCATTGATGTAGACGCAATCAAACGAACTGTGGAGAAGCGCCGGACAACGGTGGGTTATGCGCAGGTCAAGGATTATTATGAAGGCATCCTGCAGGTGGCCAACATGCAGGCATTCTATAAAGAGCATACGACAGGCTTCCATTCAGCTGAGGCGAAGAAGGTCTGGAAGGAATATACATCAGAGTATTACATGATGGATACCTATTACCGTTTGTTCCATAAGAGCTATGGTGAGAGTCTTAAGTCCTACAACTCGGATCTGCATGATCTGTTCCGCTCTGTTATGGAGAAGGTGGAAGGTCTGTATAAGAACTGGTTCCTGGGACAGCTTGGCGGAAACTGGTCAGCGGTCTGCTCAGATGAGCTGGCGAAGTACGGAAGGATTCTGGAAGTGCCGCAGCAGGTGGACTTCTATAAGAACCGGATCCAGAATGCGGACAGCAGGGTGTTTGTTGTTATCTCAGATGCTCTGCGTTATGAAGTGGCTGCTTCTCTGACAGAACAGCTGCGCAGAGAAACACAGGCAGATGTAAAGCTTCAGGATGTCCAGGGAATCTTCCCGACAATCACAAAGTTCGGTATGGCAGCATTGCTTCCGCATAAAGAACTGGAAGTCGAGCTACACGGTGATGTACTGAAGGTCATGGCAGACGGCGTATCAACCGATGCCGGATACCGAAACAAGGTGCTGAAGGCTGCAAAGCCGAACAGTGTGGCAATCAAATATAACGATCTTGTCAGTGCGAAGAGAGCTGACCGGAGTGCGATGGTCAAGGGAATGGATGTTGTGTACATCTATCACGATACCATTGATGAGGCAAGCCATACGGCAGACTCAATGGTGTTCCCGGCCTGCGATGATGCAATCCAGGAACTGAAGAACCTTACGAAGATCATCTGCAATGACTTTGGGGCAACGCATATCCTGTTTACGGCAGATCACGGATTCCTTTATACCTACAGTCCGTTGACTGAGGATGACAAGATCGACAAAACGGGATTCGTCAATCGTATCGTGGAATACGGAAGACGTTTCGCAATTATGATGAAGGACTCTGATCCGGATTATCTGCAGAAGGTAAACTTCCTTGGCGGCAATTCGGAATATGACGCTTTTGCTCCGAAGGAAAATGTAAGGATAAAGATGAACGGCAGCGGACTTAATTTCGTGCACGGCGGTATCAGCCTGCAGGAGATGGTCGTTCCGGTCATTGACTATCACTTCCTGAGAAATCAGAGTAAACAATATCAGAAGAATCAGAAGAAATATGATACGAAGCCGGTAGAGGTCAGCCTTCTGTCGGCAACGCATAAAGTCAGCAATATGATCTTCTCACTGAACTTCTATCAGAAGGAGCCGGTGGGAGACAATCGTGAGGCAGCGACCTATCAGCTGTACTTTATCGACAGCAACGGAAAGCAGGTCAGCGATGTTGCAAAGATCATTGCGGACAAGACCAGTGACAACGGACAGGAGAGGACCTTCCGGTGCAGCTTCAATCTGAAGTCGCTGAAATATGACAACAAAGAAATCTATTATCTCGTGATCGCGGATGCGGACGGTTTGGTCGTATCGCGTGAAGAGTTCCAGATAGATATCGCCTTTGCGGTGGATGAATTTGATTTCTTCAGTTAAGGCTTAAAGGAGAGAAGCATGGAACCAATCGCAGAAGGCGCTGTAGATAAGCGCGAAGAGATTAAGAATAAGCTCCGTCAGTGTTTTGACGGTAAGATCGTCCGGAAGGATCTGACAAAGAAGATCAAGGAAGGTGCGAATGTGCCGGTGTATGTCCTGGAGTTCCTGCTGGGACAATACTGTTCTTCTGATGATCCAGAAGTAGTACAGTCAGGACTGGATAATGTAAAGCATATCCTTGCGGAGAATTTTGTGCGCCCGGATGAGTCGCAGAAGATACTATCTATGTTGCGACAGAAGGGGGTATATACAGTAATTGATATGGTGACAGTCAATCTGGATATCAGGACTGACATCTACTTTGCATCTTTTTCGAATCTTGGTCTTGCCGGTATTCCAATCGAAGAAGAGTATCCTATCAAATATGATCGTCTTCTTTGCGGAGGTATATGGTGCATTGTGCAGCTCGAATATGAGTATATCGAAGAGGAAAAATATGCTTTGCCTATCAGCATCAGAAAGCTTACACCTATCCAGATGCCGACTATCAATATAGACGAATTGAAGGCGGGGCGGAGCGCATTTACCAAAGAAGAGTGGATAGATGTTCTTCTCAGATCCATAGGAATGGAGCCGGACACATTGGAAGAACGTGAAAAATGGCTCCTTCTTACAAGAATGCTCCCGCTAATTGAGAATAACTTCAATCTATGTGAGTTAGGCCCGAGAAGCACAGGTAAATCGCATCTTTATAAAGAAATCTCCCCAAACAGTATTCTTGTGTCCGGAGGGCAGACAACGGTTGCAAATCTCTTCTACAACATGGGTAGAAGGACTGTAGGACTTGTTGGCCTTTGGGATTGCGTGGCCTTTGATGAAGTTGCAGGAATCAAGTTCAAGGACAAAGACGGTGTGCAGATCATGAAGGATTACATGGCGTCTGGCTCCTTTGCACGTGGTAAGGAAGAAAAGGCAGCTTCGGCGTCGATGGTCTTTGTCGGCAATATCAATCAGAGTGTGGATGTGCTGCTGAAGACATCCAGTCTGTTTGATCCGTTCCCACCTGAAATGGGCACTGATACTGCCTTCCTCGACCGTATGCACTGTTATCTGCCTGGATGGGAAATTCCGAAATTCAGGCCGGAGCATTTTACGAATGATTACGGATTTATCACAGATTATCTTGCAGAATTTATAAGAGAACTTAGGAAAGAACAGTACGGGGATGCCCTTGATAAGTATTTCCGCCTTGGCAAGAACCTTAATCAGCGAGACACCATTGCTGTACGTAAAATGGTTGACGGATATCTTAAGTTGATATATCCGGACGGCGTTTTTAATAAAGAAGATGTTGAAGAAGTCCTTGTGCTCGCTCTTGAGATGCGCCGTCGCGTTAAGGAGCAGCTAAAGAAGCTGGGAGGCATGGAATTCTATGATGTGAATTTCTCATATATCGATCTTGAGGATATGTCAGAACACTATGTTTCCGTACCAGAGCAGGGTGGTGGAAAGTTGATTCCTGAAGGAATGTGCAATCCTGGACAGGTATATACCGTATCACAGGGTAAGTCCGGTATGATCGGTGTATTCCGCCTGGAGAGTCAGATGTTGCCGGGTAATGGAAAACTTGAGAGAACAGGTCTTGGAACTGACCGCGATGCAAAGGAAGCGACCAATACTGCATTCAACTTCTTAAAAGCGAACGGAAAAAGGATTAGCGGAGCTATCAGCACAACGCAGAAGGATTACATCATTAATTATCAGGATCTGCAGGGAATCGGCATGACTGGAAAGCTGGCATTGCCGACGTTGATCGCACTGTGCTCTATAGCTTTGGGAAGACCTGTGCAGAGCTCAACAGCAGTCCTGGGTGAGATCAGTATCAGCGGTACGCTGATCAAGGTGGACAACCTGGCGGATACGCTGCAGGTATGCCTGGATTGTGGAGCGAAGAAGGTTCTGCTCCCGCAGACATCGTTTGTGGATTTTGCAACGGTGCCGCCGGAGCTTATGAGCGCCTTTCAGCTGATCCCGTATCAGAGTGCTGAAGATGCTGTGTTTAAGGCGCTGGGGGTGGAATAAAACAATATGGATTATAAATGCGCTTATAATGATGAGACTCCAGATGTTACATTGCTTTTTGATATGCCGATTACCTTATATGAATTAGGGCTCTCGATTGCAAATGGATTTAATTATAAAACCATGGAACAAATAGCGTCTCATGACGAAGGTGTAGCGCAGCTCAAGATTAAGCAAATAATGCAATGGGTTTTTAAAGAAACTGACGGCATGCCAGAAAATGAGAGGGTATATGGCCGAGTTGGGGACTTTTATAATAATCTGTACAATCACAATCCAGAGCTACTAACTATTATATGGTTTCAACTATGTGGAATACTTGAACAACTTGGAACGTTGACTGCTGATGAGTGGGATTCTATGCGTAAAGGAAAGAATTATGAGGCTCCTATAGACTTTGCATATACTATGGAGAATAGCAGACCAGTGAAGTGCAGGCTTGATTCCGCAGAGAAGACTGTAGTTAAGAGGCTTGGCAGTTTCCCTAGCGTGTATGAGATATTGGTAGATTTCTCACCTAAGACAGTAAGTAAACGCTTTGATAAAGAGAGAAATAGACCTATTCATTCTGATAAAGAGATTGCCATTCTTGCAAAAGAAGACAGTAGAGCACTTCGGTTATTTGTTACATTGGGCGAAACAATAGTTATTGAAAATGATGGCATCAAGTATAAAACATATAGAAAAAATATACGAGCAATCTTTGATAAGAGCGGAATGAAGCCAGATGAATATAACAGAATCACTGACGAGATAGGTGGGGTTTTATGCAAAGCGTCTTAAGAGGGGACAATTATGATTGGCAAATATAGAGTAGTTACCCTCTGTGGCAGTACTCGCTTTAAAGATGAATTCATGGAGGCTCAGAAGCGTCTCACTCTTGAGGGCAACATCGTAATAAGTGTTGGCCTCTTTGGCCATTCCGGTGACAACGAAGTCTGGGAAAATATGGACGAAGGGACTCTTACAAAAACCAAAGAGATGCTTGATGATATGCATAAACGCAAGATCGATATGGCGGACGAGATCTTTGTCATCAACGTAGGCGGATACATCGGTGATAGCACAAGATCTGAAATCGAGTATGCGTTAAAAAACGGCAAAGAGGTCAGATATCTGGAGGTCTGTTATGAGTAATATTGAAATAAGGAAAATGGGGATAACAGATCTCGACACAGACTGCATTGTGAATGCTGCAAACAGCAGTCTTGCTATGGGCAGCGGTGTGTGCGGTGCCATCTTCCGTGCAGCTGGAGCTCGCAATCTACAGGCAGCATGCGATAAGATCGGCAGATGCCCAACAGGCGGTGCGGTAATAACTCCTGGGTTTGCACTTAAGGCAAAGTACGTGATACATGCAGTAGGTCCAATCTGGCATGACGGCAATCATCACGAGCCACAGGATCTGTACAGCTGCTACAGAGAGTCACTAGATCGTGCAAAAGAAAATGACTGTCATTCAGTAGGCTTTCCACTGATATCCGCAGGAATATTCGGGTATCCAAAGGACAAAGCATGGCGCAAGGCACTTCAGTCATGCAGCGACTGGATCAAAAAGAATCCTGATTATGAAATGAATATCATATTCGCAGTACTTGACGACAGGATCCTAGAACTCGGACAGCAAACCATGAAAGATCTTGGAATCAGCGCTGCCGAAGAAGATGATGGCAAGTTTGTGTTCTTCTGGAAACTCCATCACAAGAACGAAGAATTCAGCAACTGGTACCCAAGAGAATTTGTGATAGAGGGTATCAGGTATAACTGCGTTGAGCAGTATATGATGGCAAAGAAGGCGATTCTCTTCGGAGATATCACTGTTTATCAGCAGATCATGAACGAAACTGATCCGGAAAAATGTAAGGATCTTGGAAAGCTGGTCAGCAATTTTGATCCGGCAACATGGGACAGTTGCAAGCGTGAGATAGTGTTCAATGCTAACTACGCCAAGTTCACACAGAATCCGGACCTCATGGTGAAGTTAAAAGCAACCGGTGATGCGATCATGGCTGAGGCAAGTCCGCTGGATAAGATCTGGGGTATTGGAATGGCAGCAGAAGATCCTAATGCAAGAAATCCGGAGTATTGGAATGGACAGAACTTGCTTGGAGACATTCTGATGGAGATCAGAGACAGTTCTGTTCGATGAGATAAGAGGAACCGGTTTCTACAATTACGGCAGAAAGGTTGCTGATATCTCCGGGGACTATGTATTTAAGGTCAAGGGCTAATTTCTATGAGCGATAAAAGCACAAGCAAGTATATAAGCCTCATATTAAGACATAAGCCGGAGACTGTAGGGATCAGTCTTGATGAACACGGATGGGCCAATGTTGAGGACCTGATTGCTGGTGTGAACAAAACGCATCCTTTGGATATGGAGACTCTTGAGCAGATTGTGGCTGAAGATGAGAAGCAAAGATATTCCTTCAACGAGGACCAAACTCTCATCAGAGCGAACCAGGGGCATTCGATCCCTGTTGATGTGGAGCTGCCAGAAATTATCCCTCCGGATGTTCTGTATCATGGCACTGGTCTGAAATATAAGGAATCGATCGATGCACAGGGGCTTATACCGAAATCAAGACTGTATGTGCATCTTTCCGGCGATGCGGAGACTGCAAGGAAAGTAGGGCAGAGACACGGAAAACCTATCATCTACACTGTAGATGCGACAGCAATGCATAAAGACGGCTACATTTTTTACAGATCTGTAAACGGGGTATGGCTGACGAAAGCAGTTCCGAAGAAGTATCTTTCAAATGAGCGAGGTGTTTAGAAAGTAAAATGTATGATAACAATGATGACGGCTGTGCCGGCTGCCTGACACTATTCATCATCGCAGCGATATTCTGCTGGATAGAAGACAACTGGACGACGATTCTTCTTGTGATTGGCGGGATAATTGCAATCGGCGCGATCATAGCCGGAGTAAAGGCATATAAGGCAAAGGCGCCTGAAAGAGAAGCGACAGAAAAAGCAAAAGCAGAAAAGGAAGCTGAGGAGAAGCTTGCAAAGGAAGAAGCCTCATACCGTGCTTATGTGCATGCATATGAGAGCGATACAATCCTTACCAGTAAATTGCATACAGCTAATGTGATCATCAACAAGCTTCATGAAGAGACAGATGAATCAAAGAGAATCAAGATACTGGCTTTTTTTGATAGGTATCTGCCGGTCATTACAGAAATCATAGAAGCCAGTAAGCATGGAGACGCAGACATTGATGCTTCAATTGGAAGATTTACAGATTCAGTCAAAGCTTTCTCTAAGACTCTTTATAAGGTGGATGACGTAGTTGATGTCAACAGTGCAGTTCTTGAAAGCATGGCTATCAGAGACGGGTATTATGATCCATATCAGGAAGACCTTAGCTTTGATAATGACAATGAAACTGAGTCTGCAGAGAACCTTACGGATAATTGACTTAAAAGGGATAAGGGCTAAAGAAATAGTAATTTGTAAAAGTATATAGGAAAAAACGATGTTAGAAGAATATTGCAGCTACATTCTATCAAGAAATAAGGAATTGGAAGTATTCACTATTCCAGAGAGTAAAGTACAGTTTGATAAAAGCGAACTTCTATCTACTATGAGAGAAGTCCTTAGAGATAAAGGAAGCAAGGACTATGACACCTTGCTTGTAAATACGTTGAAGTGCTATGTCAGCAAAGATTATCTGGATAGGAATCACAGGTTTGACGTAAACATGGATTCGATCCTTGGAAATATTAGGAAAAGAGTAGAGTTTATATGCATGCTTCGTGAAGATCCAGAGAGACCGTTACCGTTTTCGTATGAAAGAATCTTTGAGATCCTTGTGTATTACTTGCGTATTGCAAATAATGCGTTCAGTTATGAGAAAGAGAAGATAGTACATTATTCCACTGCTGAAATCACCCCACAAACTGTTATTAATATCCTGAACCGCAAGCTAAATATGGATGATTTGGATGCAGAGTGGGAAGAAAAACGATGGAAAGCTTTTTTTAAGGATGCTACGCCGTTTTACGTAAGCATGGTGGATAACTATTTGAAGTTTATGCTTCTTGCTACTTATATACGTTACTGTGAAATCAAGGATAAGTAAAAGGAGAACTGTATATGACAGGTATAAAAATGGGCTTTGAGGTATCAAAAGAGGCTGCAAAACTTGTGAATGCTGGAAAAGCAATATATAGCAGTGGTGGCGTTCGCCTAATGGATGGGACATTGTTTGAGCTTGCTAAGCCTGTTGTGCAGACTGTTGGAAGCAGTAGTCCTTTAAGCCCACTCACATTAGTTTCATCCCTTGGAAATAATGTTCAGTCTGTTTTTATACAGAAGGGAGTTAATAAAGCGAATCGAGGCATCAAAGTCTTAAAGAAACAAGGCGTAGAAATAATCAAAGATTTGGATCTCATCCATGCTGATACGATTGAGATCAAGCAAGGAATGATATCAATGATGGATGAACTCTATGGTGTGAATCAAGGCGTTGATCTTCTAAATTCGAAGGCAGATATTAGTTTGCTTAAGATGAATCAGTTGCAAAACATGGTAAGCGGATTGACTACACTTACCTGGCTTAATTGTGCTTTTAGTATTGTGAATATGGGAATATCAATTGTGGGCTTTTCACAAGTGCTTGGAAAACTGTCAAGTATATCTGATCAGATTTCAGCCCTGGAATATAAAATCGGATGGAATCTGATGAATGAGTATCGCCAGCAGTTCGATTTTTATTGTAATCAAATTCGAACAGACATACAGGCGCTGCAAAACTATGAGCAGAAGGCGTCAAAAATGCATTCGATACCCGAACATCTGAACAAGATACAGGCATTTCTTAATAGGGTATATATTGACTTTTTGGCAGGCAATATTAATAACGAGTTAGCATGCAATATTATATTTGGATTAACAAATGCTTTCGCACAGGAAGTGCAGTTTTATTCGACTAGATATCAGTATGAGAAAGGAGAACTGCCTGCAGCATATGATTCCTGGGTAAAGACTATAACAACAATGAGTCAGAGCGATTTCTTGTCAAAGCTTGAGACTGCTCTGACACTGGAATATATGGATCTTTCACTTAAACAGCAGAAGGATATTCTTGACGCATCGGCTTTAACTTCAAGACTGCAATTAGACAATCTGGTCTTTAGCAATCTGCTCACAGATGCAATACCTGAAGAAGAATTTCTTAACTTTGATCTGTATCTGGCTCGTATCGCTTCTTCGCCTAATAATATTCAAGAAACAGAAAACGGCGTGATGCTGATGATCGCATAAGTTGTTGCAGGTGAGGAATATGGATATGCAAAATGAAAGAAAAATGTTTGGCATCAGAGATGTGGTCAAAACAGAAGAATCAAGGATCAACTATCTGAAGGGGTTGATCAGAATTGCAGAAAGCGATAATAACAAAACCTCAGTAGAAGAGGGCTACATTCATAAGATAGCGGAAATCTTTGGAGCCACATACTCAGAAATATGGAAAGCAGAATCACAAAACTCAGACGACGTATCAAAAGAAATCTATTTCGAAACAAGACAGGAAAAGATCCTATTTCTGATGCAGGCACTGTACTTGTGCTGGCTTGATGATGAGTACAGTGACTTGGAAAAATCCGAGATTATAAAAATCAGCGATGAGCTTGGGGTTGAAGCGTCGGAGCTGGAAGAAATAGAAACGTGGATCAAGCAAGGGATAGAGTGGATGGAAGCAGGAGCAAAGCTGCTGAGACTGGAGTAATTATGGACAATAGAAACATACTAAATATCGGGTCACTATTGAACGACTTCAATCAAGGAGCTGCGGCCAAGTTCGGCAAGCTTTTCCAGGAAAAGATTGAAGCGGACATGTCAGAACAGACGGATGATGAAGATAGAGAACCTATAGGTGATTATGCTGTCACTTATCAAGAACTATGTCATCTCCTGGATAATATAAAGCATAAATGGGGTACTGATAGGACTGATCAAAACGTTTTCAACACACATTATAAGAGAGATCTGCTTTATCTGTATGACCGCATAACACTTGATATGGATTACTTGAGCATGCATTCAGATAGAAATGACGGATGGCTTGAAAAGCTTCTTGAGCTAAAGTATGAGATAAGGAATCTTCTATAAGCATATAAAGAACGAGTCTAATATCCTGAAAGTTCGATATATTGGAGAGGTAATAAAAAATGGCTGATTTCTCTATTATAGTAATTGCTTTAATAATAGTAATTATCGTTCTTTCTGTAGTAATAGCTTTATTGGTATCAAAGCGAAAGGACGAACCTTCGGGTAACGCAGTTAGCGAGAAGACGAGTGATAGTTATGCAGGGGATTTGATACCTCTTGAGGAGGTTACAAGTCTTGTATTTAAAAATCCGCAAGGAGAAGAGCTGGTGTTTAGACATCCCTCAGAGATAACAGATAGAAAATACAATGAAATCGTAATAAGCGAAACTGGAAATGTCATACAACACGCTGGACAGGGAGCGTTACCGGAAGTGCAAAAGGCAGTAACACTAAATCAGCTAAATGAAATGGCACCTAATGGACTGTTCACAAATGAGACACCTATAGACCAGCTGTCAACTTATAAAAGTGGTTCTTTAAATGGAAAATACTCATCCACTATTTATGGTAAGGAGGGAACTGTAAAGCATAGCGGATATGAAGCATTAGATACAACAAAACTAGGCGCTGTTAGCACAGTTTCGATTATCAACTCTGCAGTGCAGGGTATGGCTATCATGTCTGGGATGTATTATTTAAAGCAAATATCAGAGAGCTTGCAAACGATTGAAACTGAGATTAATAAATTGTTAAGGCTCCATAAATATGAGAAAGTAGGCACCTTGCGTAATTGTAAGATAAGGCTGAAAGAGATAGTTGAGAAAAGCTATTGCGATCAGGCTGATATTTATCAGATTCGAAACATAAGTGATAAAGCGGGAGAAATACTTGAAGAGTATAAGCTTATTTACACAGACGCATACAATGATGCCTTTAATTTCAAATTTAAAGGTGGCGTTGGGAGAAGCGCACTGGAGGATTACAATTCTCAAATAAGTAGGATGAAAGAATCCTTACAAATATGTATGATTGCGGACAGAATAATTGACGAGGCTAAATTAGCTGAAATCGTTACTAGAGGAAAAATCAATGCTAACGATAGAAGTATCAATGCAATTGTCGCTGAACTTCAAGAAAGAAAAATAAAGAGCTTTAATAGAACCATTGTAAATAATGCGGATGACATATTTGCACCTTTGATGAATAAGGCTAGATCTATTGCAGATACGAGCCTTGAAGGTGGCATTATGATTGGAGATGAAGTTATTTACAAACGGCTTGGTCGAGTAGAGAACAATATTGAAGAAATACGTACTGAAGCTGCAATGCTTTCAGATAGCGTTTATTTAAAACCAGCATCGAGCTATAAAAAGGAAATTCTGCTAATGCTTGATGAGGATACCGGAAAGACGAGAGTTTTTATCCCGGAAGATTGCGATAGATGAAAGAGATGATAAATACTGCAAGTATAAAGGAGGCAGAGAACTGCAGATCGTTTGTTGTATTCGATACCGAAACAACGGGACTGTATCCTTGGCGTGACAAAATAATAGAAATAGGTGCTGTGAGGTTTTGTAATGGAGCGCCAGTCGACACCTTTCATTCAATGATCGACCCTGAGATTCATATACCTGAAATGGTAACACAGATCAACCATATCACTGACGATATGGTCGCCGGAGCACCAACCGCAGACGAGGTCATGGCAACGTTTGACGAATTTGTCGGAACTGACGACATCGTCGGCCACAATATCGACTTTGATCTCAGATTCATAAAGAGTGCCGGCAGCGCATTGCCGGATAATAACCGTAAGTATTTCGATACCGCGGAGCTGGCAAGGCAGATAGTCAAAGGCCCGGATAAGGTCTTTGATAAAGAAACCGGTAAATGGAAGAATGATTATAACTCGCAATATGAAGTCAGGGGCCATAACCTCGGACTCATGTGCGAGTTCTACGGAATAGAGCATGGCGAACTTCACAGAGCAGATGTAGATGCCCTTGCAACAGGCAGACTGCTGGTTGCAATGATGCAGGATACTGAACGGGTAAGAAAGGCAAAGAGGAACTCAAGAATGGCTAAGGATTTTGAATTCGATATAGTAGAGCATATCGGTGTACTGGCAGAGAAGAGCAAGGGCTGGAAAAGAGAAATCAATCTCATCTCCTGGGGAGGAGCTGAGCCCAAGATAGATATTAGAGACTGGTCGCCTGACCACACAAAGATGGGTAAAGGAATCAGTTTGAGCAGAGATGAGATCGAAAAGCTGAAGGAGTTAGTGTAGGAGCAGCCGTGAAAGATCTCAGATATAACGAGAGCATTGAGGAACTGATAAACACATTTAAGATCTGCATATTGCAGTTTGGCGATGAAAGCTGCGGGCCGTGTTTTGCGCTTAGGGAGCGTATAGACAAATGGCTTGAATCTCATCCTGAAGCAGAAGGCCGATATGTAGCACTTAGGGAGAACCTGGAGGCATCAGCACAGTTTGGGATCCTGAGTGTGCCTACTGTTGCGGCATATGTATGCGGAAAGGAAGTAGCTCGCGAAAGCGGATATTTCAGTTTGGATCAGATACTGGAACGTATAGACCGATGCGTGGATATGATGATGTGAGGTAATCACTATGGCTGACAAGAGCAAGGAAAACATGGTCAAAGCCAGACTGCTGGTATTGACGAAGATGTTCTATGAGCTGACAGATGAGAATCATCCGATGGATACTTTTGAAATCATAGACTATCTTGTCGAGCATGAAGTGCCTGCTAATACCAAGACACTTCGCAGCGATATTAAACTGCTCAAGGATCAGAACATAGACATCGTTACGGTGTCCAGCAGACCTAACAAATACTTTCTTGGCGCCAGACTCTTCGAGATGCCTGAGATAAAGCTGCTGTTAGATGCAGTCGCTTCCTCGCGTTTTATTACCAAAAGCAAGAGCAAAGAACTCACTCGTAAGCTCACAAGCCTGACAAGCGATAACCAGAAAAAGCAACTTGTCAGGCATATGTACACTACTGGTCGCATCAAGCCGGGCAACGAGAACGTCTTCTATTACGTTGATCTCATTAACAACGCTATCGAGCTTAAGAGGAAAATCAGCTTTCAGATCATAGAGTTCGACGGTCGAAAGAAGAAAGTGCTCCGCCATGATGGGGAAGTCTATGTGATGAGCCCATATGCCATGTACTGGAGCGATGACTATTATTACGTAGTAGGCTGGTCGGATAAGAGAGAAACTATGGCAGCATACAGGATCGACCGCATGGAAGAGCCACAAATCCTTGATGAGAAGGCTATCAAGAAACCGAAAGGCTTCCGAGTAACCGATTACTCACATAAGGTATTTGAGATGTTTGCAGGCGAAGACGTGAGAGTCAAGCTCGAGTGCCGCAATGATCTTATTAAGTATGTAATAGATAGGTTCGGCATGAAGTTCGAAACAGAACCTGCGACTAAGGATACAACATACTGCTACGTGGATGTCTGCCTTAGCCCGACATTCTACGGATGGATATTTGGATTTAAAGGTGAAATCAAGATACTTGATCCGGTTAATGCTATAGATGAAATGAATGAAATGGCAAGAAAAGCATTAAGCGAGTCTAAGACAATTCTATAGAAATAAACTGAAGGCATTCTTCATCCTGAGGGCTTGACTGAAAAATATTATAAATTTATTATTTATGTAAAGAGAGTTAGTTTTTCATCTAAGATGGAGATGCCGCAAGCATTGGCATATAACGTCCGAAAAACATTCTGTTTTTTTGGACGTCATGGCCTTCCTGAAGTAACTCTCTTTTTTGTTTTGGAGTAAAAATTATGGCTAGAATGATTCCATCGAGATTATCTGATGATACTAAGAGCTATGCGGAAAAGGTTCTGTTCTACAAACTGCAGGATATGGAAGATACAGATGACTGGACTGTCATGCACTCAGTAGGAATAGCTAATCATACAAAGCAGGCGCAAGGTGAAGCCGATTTTGTTGTAATAATTCCCAACGGCGGAGTTGTGGTTCTTGAGGTAAAAGGTGGGCGTATATCATATCGTGAAGGACAATGGTATAGCTCAAATAGAACTGACTCATATGAAATAAAAAACCCGGTATATGAAGCTAATGAGGCGATGCATTCATTTGAAAACTATATCAAAGAAAAAACCTCTCCACTTGATCCAGTATCAACAGCTCTCTTTGGATTCGGCGTAGTATTTCCTGATTCTTATTTTCATGGAGAATTTGCAATTCCGGATTTAGATGATGCACAAATTGCAGATAAAAGCGATGTCTTGGACATGAAAAGCTATTTACTTGGGCTGTCAAGGTTTTGGAAAGAAAAGCGGGGCTTGTCTACAGAAGCATTGCCGAATGCAACTGTTTGCAAAAAAATAATACAGCTTATGCGGCCTAGTTTTGATTCTCATGTTTCGATGGTACATCAAATCGCCAGTGTAGAGAGACAAATAATAACACTGACTGAAAGACAACAGGATGTTTTTGAAGGGTTAAGGGATAATGACAGGTGTCTGGTAAGAGGAAGCGCAGGAACAGGAAAAACTCTTATAGCCATAAATCTTGCACGAGATTTGGCGAAAGTGGGGAATAAGGTAGCTTTCTTTTGCTATAACCGACAACTAGCAAAGTATTTAAAGCATAATACTGAATCTGATGGAATCTATTGTTGCGGTAGCATGACTGATTACATGGTAGATACAATTAATCGGTATGCAGAAAAACCTATAATATTGGATACCATAGAAGATAAAAATAAGTTCTACAGCGAATCTTTGCCTGCGATGTTTATAGATTGCTTCATAGATAAAGAGCTGGAGCAATTTGACTATCTTATCATTGATGAGGCACAGGACCTAATGACAGAAGAATACCTAGAAGTATTAGATATCATTCTCGCTGGAGGACTGGATGACGGTCATTGGTACTTCTTTATGGATTCGGAGCGACAGAATATTTTTCATATGGGAATGTCGTACGAAGATATCAAGGATCTGCTGAAATCACGAAAAGTGTTCTACGCCAGATTTGAATTGAAAGATAATTGCAGAAATACAATTTCGATAATCAAGGAAATCGATAATCTTTTTGGTTCAAATACTAGATACGTTGATAGAGATGAAAAAGGAGCTCCTGTTGTAAAGAAGGTATATAAAAAAGACAAGGATCAGGCAAAACTTATAGCTGAAACCGTCAAAGGACTGTTGGAGGACGGGATAAAACCTGAGTCAATTACAATCGTTTCTCCTTATAGATATCAGAATTCAGCCGTTGCGCTTATTCCGTCAGAGATTCCTATCTCGGAACAACATTTACCTGGAAAAGTATATTTCAGTACTATTGATGCATACAAAGGCTTGGAGAACTCTATTATCATTATTACAGATGTTTCTGATCTCTATAGGGAAAAAGATATTTCACGCTTATACATTGGAATGACAAGGGCAAGAAGCGCCTTATATCTATTGTTATCGGAATCAGCAAATCGAAATATAGGAAAAATAAAAAGTTACCCAAATGGCAAAGAAAAAAAGTAGAAGTCTGTATTTATATGGAATAAGAACTCACAGAAGAGTTGCAGAAGAGTACATTAAGAATCCGGATGATTATCTGCGTACATTTACAGTACAGATTAATGGCAAGAAAAGACACATTATCACTTATAAACCAGATAATAAAGGTGCAGCATTAAGGCACTATCATGAACTTTTTGCAAACATGATGGGATGCTGTTATGAGAGCATGCCTAATTCTTATGCTTACAAGAAAGGTACTGGTATTCTCCCTTGCATACAACAGCATAGTGAGTCAAATTCATTCCTGAAAACAGACATACATGAGTTCTTCAATTCCATTCAATATGAAACATTGTCCGAGGAAGTTTTAAAAGACTCAATATGCAGAAGAAATAAGAAACTAATTAAGACTGCGCTGCAGGCATGCTTTTATGAAGGTCATTTACCAATCGGCTTCGTTACTTCTCCGGTTCTTTCAGACTTATACTTGCACAGATTGGATGAATTATTTTTAGCTAATAATGGAACTGTATATACCCGATATGCAGATGACTTTATTATTTCCGGAAAAGACAATATGGATCAATTAATCCAAGTTAAAACTAATCTTGAACGCAGCTTAGAAGAATATGGCCTTTCGTTAAATACTAAAAAAACATATTTCAGAACACTTCGCCAACCGGGAGACGCAATCCATGTTCTTGGTGTCAATATTGTCAATAATTATCCGGAACCAAACCGAATTACGGTAAGTGACAGATATATCAGAGAAGTTTGTAAAGAAATATGCCAGTTCTTTGATGAAAAGAATGGAATGACTCAAAACCAGGCTCACGAGGCTCTGCTTAGTTTGAATGGCAAAATCGAATTTATAAGATATATTAGTACATCAAGTTATAGCAAGCTTGAAAAAATGGTCAAGATTAAGAATGGCAGTAATACAACATTAGAAACAATAAAGTTGCATTTTGATGAAACGGTATAAATCTATTAATAAAAACACATAATAAAGAAGGACAATTATTATGGCCATTTTCTTATCCAAGTCCCGTTTCTGCTCTGCCATTCAGTGTCCTAAGATGCTGTGGCTAAAGCAGTACAAACCGGAAGAATTCGATGATTCTGTAATGAACGAGAATGTTCTTAATACCGGGCTTGAGGTCGGGGATTTTGCTATGGGATTGTTTGGCCCATATGTCGAGGTCCCTTTTTGTGATCTCAGCGAAATGATAGCAAAGACGAAGGAGCTTCTAGATGCGGGCACTCACATAATTGCTGAAGCGTCTTTTGCAGATGGCACCAATTTCTGCAGCGTAGACATTCTCATCAATCATGGCGACCGCAAGGTCGAGATCTATGAGGTCAAGAGCTCTACATCGGTCAAGGACATCTATATCTATGATGTTGCATATCAGTATTATTTGCTCGCAGGGCTCGGCTACACGGTCGAGAAAGCCTGTCTGGTCCATGTCGACAACACATATGTTAGGCATGGGGACCTTGAAATAGACAAGCTCTTTGCAATTGTTGATGTCACGGACAAAGCGGCAGAGCTGCAGTCTGAGATAAGCAACTACATTGCGATGCTGCAGGAATATATGACTCAGACTGATGAACCGTCGCGTGAAATAGGACAGTATTGCTTTGCCCCATATGGCTGTGGCTTTTTCAATTACTGTACTCGAGACTGGCCGCATCCTAATATCTTCGACATAGCTTCTCTTCAGAACAGATCCAAGCTCAAACTGATGGACAAAGGGATCCGGTCGTTTGAGGACGTAGAGCAGACCAAAGCAGTCAAGGACAACTACATGCTACAGGTAAAGCATGAGCTGCATGATCTGCCGGATCAGATAAATTCAGAAGCGATCAGTAAGTTCATGAACACTCTTACATATCCGCTGTACTTCCTGGATTTCGAGTCTTTCCAGCCGGCGATACCGCTTTACGACGAATCTTCACCTTACGAACAGATCGTATTCCAGTACTCACTTCACTATATCGAGGAGGAGAACGGTGAGCTTTGCCATAAGGAATTCCTGGCTTATCCAGGGGAGGACCCGCGCAGAGCGGTAGCTGAGCATTTGCGCAATGACATCCCTCAGGATGTGTGTGTACTGGCTTATAACATGGGATTCGAGAAGGGCAGGATCAAGCGACTCACTGATCTGTATCCAGATCTGAAAGATTACCTTATGAATATACACGACAACATCAAGGATCTGATGGTGCCGTTCAGAAATAAAGACTACTATAACCGAGCTATGCAGGGATCGTATTCTATCAAATATGTCCTGCCAGCGCTATTCCCTGATGATCCATCGCTTGACTATCACAACCTTGAAGGAGTGCATAACGGAGCTGAGGCTTCAGCGACATTCGCATCAATGGCGGAGATGGAGCCGGCAGAACTTGAAGAATACAGAGAGCATCTGCTGAGGTATTGTGAACTTGATACATACGCTATGGTCAAAATCTGGGAAAGATTAAATACAATTATTGGAGAATAGAATTATGAAAATACTACACACATCGGACTGGCATCTTGGGGCAACTGACAGTGGCCGTTATTTACTGGAAGATCAGTTTCATTTTATTGATGAAATATGTGAAATCATCAATGGTGAAGATGTCGGGGCGGTCATGATTGCGGGGGATGTATATGACAGGTCCGTTGCATCAGCAGATGCTATAAGACTTTATGATCAGGCGATGACACGTATGTGTCGTGATTATCAGGTACCTGTGATAGTGATCGCTGGTAATCATGATGGTGCCGAAAGACTTGAGAGCTGTTCTGAACTGCTTGCTGCCGCAAGCCTTCATATCTGCGGATCTCTCCATAGAGAAATACGCAAAGTATGTCTTGAGGACACGGACATATACCTTTTGCCATGGATCACGGAAGAAAAAGTCAAAAGCATATATCCGGAGCACAGAGAACAAATCTCCAGTCTAGAGGAAGCATACAAGGTGGTCATAAACGAAATGCTGGAGGATTTTGATCCTGATAAGAAGCATTTCCTACTTGCACATGCTTTTATTACGAATTCAGAAACTTCAACAAGTGATAAAGCAGCCGTAATCGGAACTGCAACTCAGATATCCGCGCAGATTTTTGAGGGATTTGACTATGTTGCCTTGGGGCACATCCACAAGCCACAGGATGTAAATGACAGCATCAGGTACTGTGGAACACCTATGGCATACTCTTTTGGCAAGGAGGAGACTCAGGAGAAGAGCGTAACGATTGTTGATACAGAAACGATGGAACACAAAATCGTACCGCTACATCCACTGCACAAACGGACAACGTTTACAGGAACACTTGAAGAATTACTGCATCCTGAAGCAGAAGAAGATGTGATTAATGGATATGTAAAACTAAAGGTAACCGACAAGCCTGTAGGTCTAGAATCGCTTACGCAATTGAAAGAGATATATCCTAACCTCTTTGAATGTGAAAGCCGCAGCTTTGACAGTGAAGGTTCAACGATCAAACTGACTGTTGAAGAGTATGAGGAGATGCAGACAGATCCAATCAAAGTGTTCGAAAGCTTTTGCCAGGAAATGTGTGAAATTGAGCCTACAGAGCATTTAAAGAGCCTGTTCGAGAATGCTGTAATGATGACGGAGGAGGCAGCAAAATGAAACCACTGAAATTAGAGCTGCAGGCATTTGGTCCTTACGTAGAAAAGCAGATAATTGATTTTGAGAAGCTGTCAGAAAAAGGCATGTTCCTCATCAAAGGCAGCACAGGCAGCGGTAAGACTACTATTTTTGATGCAATATCCTTTGCACTATATGGAGAGAGTACCGGAGAGGTGATTCTCAGCAAATCTTCAGGTACGGGAAAAGGCGGAAAGATCGGGCGTAATGAACTTGAAGACTGGAGGTGCACACAGGCACCATCAGATATGACAACATACGTATCATTTTCATTTGAGTCCAACGGACACATATATGTGTTCAAAAGAAGTCTCGTGCCTAAGAGAGTAAATCTTGCTGCTCTCTATGAAGCTGGTGAAGTAGACGAAGACGGAAATGTTGTGCCGTTTTTTAATAACCCAAAGCAAAGGGACCTTAATGAAAAGGCGGAAGAACTGATCGGCCTCACTAAGGACCAGTTCAGACAGGTAGTGTTCCTGCCTCAGGGCCAGTTTGAAAGATTCCTCATTGCACCTTCAGATGAAAAAGAAGGCATACTTAAAAGAATTTTCGGTACAGAGAAGTGGTCTGATTATGCTAATCGATTCTATGATAATGCGAAAACGAGAATGGATGCTCTCAAAACCGAAAAGAGTGAAATTGACATTTCTCTATCCGATGAAGGCGTGGCAAATCTCGATGAACTAGGAGAGAAAATATCCGGACTGAATGCTGAGAAAAAACAGTCAGAGGAAACCCACAAACTGTTTGATGGGGATAAGAAGCAGGAAGACCTGAACAAAGACATGCAGCTTGTGGAGAAATTTAAGCCTTTGCATGACCTTGAAAGAACGAAGGAGAATCTTGCTGCGAGGCAGGAGGAGATTGCAGCAAAGAAAGAGGCTTATACTGCTGCTGAAGGCGCAGAATCGATCAGATCCACAATTGCGGATTATGAAAAAGCAGCAAGTGATCTTAAGCGCAGAGAGAATACTCTTAAAGAGAGTGAGGAGTCTCTGCCTGACGCTACAGACAGGGTAAAGAAAGCACAAACAGCAAAAGAAAAACATGACTCAGAATCGCCGGTAGAAGAGCTTCAGAAGAAGATCGGTGAATATGATTCAAAAAGGCAATTCTATGAGAGTTATGGTGAACTTGAAGCTGCCTTTAATGATGCCAAGACTTTACAGGAGACAGCCCGGACAGAGACAGCTAATGCAGAAGCGAAGAAAAAAGAATGCGACGAGGCTGCTGAAAAGGCGCTGGCAGCATTTGATAAAGCTGATAAAGATGCCAGAGATTACAGAGACAAATATCTTGAAGGCATTTATGGTGAAATTGCAGAAGGTCTTCAGGATGGCGAAGCATGCCCTATATGCGGAAGTACCTCACATCCATCTCCCGCTGCCAGGATTCCCGGCAGTGTGAGCAAGCAGGACGTTGATAAGAAAGAGAAAGGAAGAGAAAAGGCAAAGAAAGGATGGGATTCTGCAGAAGCTGCAAAGGATAACGCAGTTAAAGATTGGGAGAAAAAGAAAGAAACACTGGAAGAGAAGAATAATAAGCTTACAACAGCAAAAAGTGAACTGGAAGCAGCTTCAAATAATCTTATAGAGGGTATTGCAGATTCAGATGCGCTGGAGAAGCAAATCAGTAAATTCAAGACTTCTATTGATGACTATCAGAAAAAAGCCAGATCCTTAGAAGCTGATCTTGAAGATGCAAAGAAAACGCTGACAGAGCTGGAGCAGAAGATAAAACAGGACACTAAAGAAAGGGATGCTGCAAAAGAGTCGCTGGAAACCATTTCAAAAGTACTTGAATCGGCATTAAGAGAAAAAGGATATGAAGATATAGCTTCTGCCAAAGCGGACCTGAGATCAGAGGAAGAGCGCAAGCAGATGCATCAGGAAATCGTTGAATACGAAACTCAATGCAAAGAGAACGCTACCGCTCTTTCAGCAAAACAAAAGGAACTGGAAAAGCAAATTGAGCCAGATGAATCCACTTTTGAGGAAAGGCAGAAAGAGATAACGAAAGAACTGAATGACTATAAAGAAAACCACTCTGTAATCTGCAGTAAAATTGATAGTTTAACAAAGAAAAAAGATCGGCTTGATAAGAAGAGCAATCACTATCTGAGTGAGATTGGTGAGGCTGAAACAGACTTTGCTTTTGCTAAGACCCTGCGTGGGGACAGTAGCGTCGGTATTCAGAGATATGTTCTCGCTGTAATGTTTGAACAGGTCATAGGCTATGCTAATGAGATGCTAGCCAATGTTCATGGCGGAAGATACCGCCTCTGCAGAACTGATGAGCGCGGTTCCAGAAACAAGCGAGGACTGGAACTCAAGGTCCACGATAATCGCAGTCCTGAAAGGGACGGAAGGAATGTAAGCATGCTGTCCGGAGGAGAGAAATTCCTTGTATCGCTTGCGCTTTCCATAGGCATGTCAACAGTTGCGCAGAAGACGGGAGTCAGAATAGAAGCTTTATTCATAGATGAAGGATTCGGAACACTTGACGATGACTCAATCGCTGATGCAATGATGGTTCTTGAAAGTGTCAGACAGAGCAGTGGAATGATTGGAATAATAAGTCATGTTCAACTGCTTGAGAGCGTAATTACAACACATCTTGAGGTAATAAAAACCGATAAGGGCAGTTATTTGGAACTTAAGTAAAATGTTGGACTGGTGAGTAAACAATTAAGGCATTAAGATACGGGAACCGTAGACGACAGTAGAGAATATCATTGCAATGACAAAGAAAATTATATCAGCAGAATCCTGATACAGGGAAGTAAAGGAAAGCATTTGTTGAAAAGCTATAAAATGGCAAGGGGGAACGATAAGTTATGAGTATAGATTTCTTTGAAATATCATTCTCTGCAAAAAACTCGGCACTAGCTGAAGTAGTGAAGCAATATGCATCCAGGAGAAATAAGAGTAATTGCGCTTTGAATGTGGAAGATAATGTCGTTTGTGGCAATTACTATTCTTCTGAATATGATGAAGAGTGGGATGGCTGGGAGCCAACGAAGAAATTACCAGGCGGAAGCAATACTGTAAAATGGCTGCTCGACGTTATGAATCATGGAGCGCTTATTACCGAGGCCGGGGTTAAGCACGCAGAAAACAATTTGAAAACTCTAGAAGATGGAGTCGAAGGATATGAAGTAATGTTTTGTAAATGTGTTCCGGAGGCCTTTGGAGAGAACGTGGTTTTCTTTCAGCGATGTGATGGCGATCAGATTGTGTCCTATGAACTTGGCGCTTTGGAATGGGAGGAATTGTGGAGCAGTAGGAATAGGGACAAGGCAAAAGAAATCTTTGAACGGTATGGTCTTGATATGAAGCGATACAATATCAAAGATTCTTTTGTCGGTGACACTCTTAGCTATCTTAAAGATAAACCTGTCTTCATGGAATTAATGGAGAATTTTGGGAAAAGGACAACTACTAAGAAGGCTGTTGGCAATGAGGTTGAGCAGTTAAAAAATGAAATACAGGAGCTGCTTGATGATCTGGATCAATGGGTCGTTTCTCCAGAAACAATTGACTATGTTGGGAAAACTGTTGGAATCGGTGTATATCCTAGCAATTTGCCAAAGAGATACACTAGCTGGGGTGATAGGATGCGACTACGGTACTTTGTTGAAAGCAGTGTCGCGCAACTTGGCGGAACAACAAATACCTCAACTGTAAACTCTAAAGTTGACGTTTCTATTCTGGTTAGGAATCCTGAAGATTATACAACTGATTATCAGATATGCAGATACTATGGGATTTCAGAAATAGAGAAAGTTACATTTGTTTATGGCGGGGAAAACATCAGAGAGAAGCTGCTGACGGATAAAGAATACTGCATTGGAAAGCTGGCAGTGTTTAAGGAGTATCTGGAAAGCTTTACAGATAAATTCAATAATTATAATAGAAAAAGATTATCAGCAAAGAAGCCAAAGCCGCCTATCAATATTGTATTTGAGGATCAATGGTTTGAATATATTGCTAAATTAGATAATAGCAATATGGATTATCACAAGGAAAGGCAAAGAATCGCAAAAGATATGGTCGTTAGTTCACCATACATAGGCGGAGATGAAGAAAGGATAAATGCCGTCTACGATGCAAGGCTGGAAGGAAGAGATTTCGAACTGTAATAAATAAAGTAAAGTAGAATGGCACTATATAGCAAAGCAATCTAAATGGAGACGTAGTTATAGTAGGTAGTAGTAGCACTTCGCTTAACTTTTTTACACAAGATTAGGGTAAAATGAATGGACCGGAAGGATATGAGGTATAACTAAATGAAAACAGCGATCGTATATTACTCACAACATCACGGCAATACTAAGAAGCTGCTGGATGCAATAGCAGAAAAGCATGATGTAACACTTATTGATGCAGTAAGAGACAAGGATGCTGATGTATCCGAATATGACAGGATAGGATTCGCATCCGGCATATATTTCAGTACTTTCGCAAAGCAGATCATTGCTTTTGCTGAAGAGAAGCTGCCGGAGAACAAGGAAGTGTTCTTTATCGCAACTTGCGGAGCTTCTGCAACAGACTCATTCTTTAAGGGAATCCGCAAGATCACTGACAGCAAACACTGCCGTTTTGCCGGACAGTATATATGCAATGGCTACGATACCTTCGGGCCATTCAAGCTGGTTGGAGGGATCAAGAAGGGACACCCGGATGCGGACGAGATTCGCAAGGCGGTAGAGTTCTATAATGGTCTGAAGTAAGAATAGTAAAAATCCGGATATATACGAGGAGGACGGACATGAGTAAAGTAAACGATTTTCTTACAGAAGCAGGCGTGTTCTATCTGGCGACAGTCGATGGTGATCAGCCTAAGGTGAGACCACTGGGAGCTCACATGGAGTTGGATGGCAAAGTGCTGTTCGGAGTTGGAGATTTTAAGGATGTTTATAAGCAGCTTGTCGCCAACCCTAAAGTAGAAATTGCAAGCGCCAAACCTGACGGACACTGGCTTCGCTACACGGGCAGGGCGGTATTCGAGAGCGATCCGAAGTACGCCGAGGCAATGCTTGACAGCATGCCACAGCTTAAGGGTATCTATAATGAGGAGACAGGCAACAAACTTATGATGTTCCACATCGAGGATGCAACAGCGGTTGATATCCCAATGATGGGCGCGGGAGAGGACCTGCTCAAATAGGATCTAAATTTTGATTCTGTATGAGGAAGCGGTACAACATATATGAAAACTAACGGCCGGGGGCGGGCGGATCTGCTCTCGGTTTCGCGTTTTTGCGAAATAGTACAGAGAAATACAAAAAGAACACTTGTTCTATTTTTGAAATAGTGCTATCATTCAGACACAAGCAAAGAAGACCTGAGACAGGACACCGGAATCTGCAAATGTATCCCGGCAAGCGCCCTCTATAGCGCACCGGTGTCCGTCACGGGGAGCTTGGAAAGGGGAGCATATGTACGAAGACGACATGACCTTCGGACGATTTGTCCGTGAGAAAAGAAAAGATGCGGGAGATGTCATGCTTAAGGACATCGGGTATGCACTTGGCATATCGCTCTCGTATTTCAGTGATATAGAACACGATAGAAGAAACCCGGGCGACGGTTTCGACTATGAAGCACTGGCAAAACTTCTCAAACTCACCGAGGAAGAGAAGGCATATATGTATGATCTTGCCGGCAAGCTCAGAAGGACTGTTCCGGAAGATATAGAAGATGTCATGATGAATACCGAGTCTGGAAGCATGGCAAGGATGGCTCTTCGCATGACGAAGGCCGGCATTGCAAAGGAAGATGACTGGAAGGAATTCATCAGGCAGCTCGAGAGAAAGAAACAGGAAGAGCAGAAGGAGTGACCTGAAGTGATAAAGTTCAGCTGCGACAGGACAAGTGAAGACATGACACCTGTGATCAGGGACGTTGAGATAGCGAAGTTCGCCCAGCGCGTCCTCTATGACTACAGACCTGAACTGCTGAGCTACACCTCATATGGCAATGATCCTTACTATGAACCGGCGCTGCTTGATCCATACGATTTTGTAAAAAGATATCTCGGATCCAACATCGAGATCTGCGATATCTATACAGAGGACAGCAGGGACTTCATCGCAGGAGCTGCAGTCTTCAATCTGCAGAAAGTAAAAGTCTTCGATAAAGACAATATGTGCACCTTGGATATACTGGTGCCGCCGAATACGATCCTTCTGGACAGAGAGACTGTCCGCCGCGGATACACCGGATTCGAGGCATTTACTATCATGCATGAGGCAGGACATCTTATGCTCCACCAGAAGGTGTACAGGAAAGAGCCTGTAAGGGGGTTCTCTACCAGAGGAGAGGAGCCGGAGCCTTCAGAGAAGGCGGTGCTGTGCAAGAGAAGCAATATCGGAAGGATGAGCGGGGGACTCGTCACAAGCGAAGATTTCAGGGAACATCAAGCCAACACTTTTGCAGCCAGCATGCTGATGCCTCCGATAATGTTCATACCGTTCGTGCAGACGCAGATGAAGATGTACAACCGGTTCGTTGATGATGTCATGATCACCAGAACCATTAACGACGGCACATCTCAGTACTGGAGATATCTGGATATACTGAACCGCACTGCGCACAGGTTCGGAGTATCCAGAAGGGCGGCCGAGGTGCAGATGGCCAAGTACGGACTTCAGGCATATCCGGAGAATGACAAGGTGAAGGAAGCCAGACGCAGACTTAAGATGTACAGCAGCCTCTGGAGATGATGTGACAATGACTGCGCAATACGATCCTGCCGTCGGACCAAGGCGGCAGGATATAAAAAGGCAACTGATTACGCGTTAACGCGAAACAATATAACTCTTTATGTAAACCAAAACACACTTAATGAGAACCAGGAGCTGAGGGAAAGCAATGGAAAAGGTAATGCCAATCGTAAATGACGACAATGACCGGGTATTCGATGTAGTGATCCCGGATGAAGGGAACGTTACCATCAAGGTCAAGACGGGGAAGGGCAACGGAAGCCAGGCATTCCGGACGGTGCGGCTGGACAAGGCGCTCCTCCAGATAACAGAAGCCATCAACCCGTAAGGATAATGCATGATGAAACATCGCGGTGAAAGCTGAGCTCTGACCCGACATACTGAGGTCTGAATGCCGGAACAACCGGGATAATACGGCAAAGGTAAGCTACCGAGCTCTGATCCGATATACCGAGATACTAAATGCCGGAGTTACTTGAAGACAAGGCGCAAAGCCGATGTCTTGAGGTAACTCCGGCTTTTTTTATATCTGTCCCGGGCATGACAGAAACTGCCTCTTCTGCAGTTACAGTTTCTAGAACACTACCCAATGCATTGCAGGAGCAACTGAATAACAAGCCGGACGATTGGGTATGACCGGCCACTATATGAAGCGAGAGCTCCATGTGGCTTGCCATAGTTGCGTGCCATGATCCAGAAGTTCTTGTCTTTCTTTCGATCATACTTCATACGCATCGACCTCCGGAATAACATCTGCAGATGATGCGGTCAGCATCCTGTACTGCGAGAAATAATCTGGGAT
>Ga0310695_10003983_pt1 | contig 27951 bp, 26 predicted proteins | sample RumenRJG_04DNA_FD_203882 | JGI IMG/M metagenome (GOLD analysis project Ga0310695, IMG submission 203882) | Bovine rumen microbial communities from Lethbridge, Alberta, Canada - RJG_04 (v2) (version 2) | ecosystem: Host-associated > Mammals > Digestive system > Stomach > Rumen | place: Canada... | reverse complement strand
CTTTTTGCCGACTTCCATAACAACGTCAGAGAACATCTGAATAAATCTTCTGTAGCAGTCCCAAGCCCAACGGGGGTTGCCTGACTGAGCAGCGATAACTTCAACAACTTCTTCATTAAGACCGAGGTTGAGGATGGTATCCATCATACCGGGCATGGAAGCTCTTGCACCTGAACGAACAGAAACGAGGAGAGGATTTTCCTTATCACCGAATTTTTTGCCGGTGATTTCTTCCATCTTAACGATGTACTCCATAATCTGAGCCTGAATTTCGTCATTGATTTTTCTGCCGTCCTCATAGTACTGAGTACAAGCCTCTGTTGAAATCGTGAAGCCCTGAGGAACGGGAAGTCCCAAACCTGTCATTTCTGCAAGGTTGGCACCTTTACCGCCAAGCAGTTCACGCATATCAGCGTTACCTTCGCTGAAAAGATATACCCATTTTTTAGCCATTGGAAATTACCTCCTATATATTTAAAATTGACTGGGTTGTCTGAAATCATTATAACATACTATTCAGAAAATTTCTATTGTTTTTTGAAAAAATTTTCAAAAAATATAAAATTTTTCCTTTGAAATTATGCAAGAATATAAAAGGTCAGTAGCCGAAAGTGCCCGAAAGGGATTCATCATTGTCTATCCATTCCTGAACCTCAACGACTGTATATTTATTTTTGGCATTTCTGATAATGACCTGTTTAATTCCCGCATTGATAATCATTCTTTTGCACATGGAGCAGGCAGACGCATTTTCGACATAAGCCCCTGTTTTAGCGTCTTTTCCGACGAGATACATAGTCGAGCCTATCATATTTTCACGGGAGGCATGAATAATTGCATTTTGTTCGGCATGGACGGAACGGCACAATTCATATCGCTCTCCCCTGGGGACTTTGAGGCTTTCTCTGACGCATATCCCCATGTCGATACAATTTTTTCTGCCACGGGGTGCACCGACATAGCCCGTTGAGATGATCTGGTCATTTTTGACTATGATAGCACCGTAGTTTCTTCTTAAACAAGTACCTCTTTCAAGCACGGTTTCGGCTATATCAAGATAATAATTGATTTTGTCTGTACGCATAGGACACCGCTCCATTCATTAAAAAATTGCACACTGTACATTTTACATTGCTCATTGCTCATTGCACATTGCTAATTGATAATAAGCCGCACCCCCGAAAGAATGCGGCTTATCACAAAGAGGAGAAAATTATGAAAAGAAAGATAGAAAAAAATCATTTTTACTTTTCATAATTATACACCATTTTTTATCAAATGTCAAATCATTTTTGTAAAATCAGTTAAAGAATTTTATCCAGTCCTCGATATTGTCGGGATAGCCGTAATTGTTGTTTCTGTCGCTGTCGGTATTACCACCGTTTTTATTGAAGTTGTTGCTGTTTCTTTGAGTGCTTTCGGAAGCATTCTCCTGCAAAACGGCAGTCAATATCTGTTCTTTTCCGTCACGATATACTGTAATTTTAACTTCGTCACCGACTTTGTGAGATGAGATGGCTTTTGAAAGTTCCTCTTTTGAGTTTATCTCTGTATTGTCAAATTTAACAACGCAGTCGCCTACCATCATTCCCGCTTTATCGGCAGCACTTCCGCTTGTCACGGAGTAGATATATACGCCCTGTTTGTCAACGTTATAGCGTGCGGCAGTCGAGTCGTCAAGAACATCTACGGCAGTTATTCCGAGTACGGGTCTTGAAACAAAGCCCTTTGTTTTGAGGTCGCCAAGTATATTTTTCACGTTGTCGATAGGAATGGCAAATCCGAGACCTTCAAGGGAAGTGCCGTCAGAGGAATTGGTTGATTTTGCAACGATGATACCGATAAGATTGCCGTTGGCATCGAAAAGACCACCGCCCGAATTGCCGGGGTTGATAGCCGCATCTGTTTGGAGGAGTTCCATCGTTTTGCCGTCAAGCTGTATGGACCTGTTCAAGGCACTGATAATGCCGTGAGTAACCGTACCGCCAAGCTGTCCGAGAGGATTTCCTATTACAATGGAAGTTTCCCCTATTTGCAAATCGGAAGATGTGCCGAGAGCCGCAACCGTGAGATTGTCAGCCTCTATTTTAATAAGGGCAACATCAAGTTCTTCATCTGTGCCGATAAGCTTTGCATCGTAAGAATTACCGTCTGTGAGGGTAACTTTAATGCTTGTAGCGTCTTCAATAACATGGTTGTTTGTGACAATATAGCCGTCAGAGGAGATGATAACACCGCTGCCTGCACCCTGTGCCACGTACTGTCCATAGAAAGTGCCGTATTTTGTAACTTCTGTGGTGATTTCAACAACGGAGTCCTTTACTTTTGAAACGACCTGTTCAATACTTGTGGGAGTGCCGCTGCTCTGTGAAGCCTGAATGATATTAAGTCCCGAGTCCGTACCTTCGGTAGTTTTTGCGGAAACGCTTGTGCCTGTCTGCTGAACGGTTGTTTTTGAGTTACCGCCTACATAAGAGCCGAGTACACCGCCGCCAAATCCTACGCAGAGTGCAAGTGCAAGAGTTCCTGCAACAAGTGCAACGTTTTTTCTGTTTTTCTTGGGTTTTGCAGGAGTTTCGGGAGAAGTGCTGTAAATATCCTGATATACATTGGGGACAGGTGCGGTATCCTGGTTGGAGAAATAATCATGCACGGGAGTTCCCTGAACTGCATAAACATTTTCTTCCTGCACGGGAGTTTCTTCAAACACATCTGCCGAGGGCTGTGTATAGTCGGGATAAACCGTTCTTTCATGTTCGTTCATGCTTTCAAATCCGTTTTCAAAATTTCTGTTGTTTTCCATAGTGAGTACCTCCGATTTATTTTAAAGTATTTTGTTTGCCTTTGATGTCTATATTATAACTCGTATCTTCAAAAAATGTGCTAACAAATTTAGTATCTTCTAAAAACAATTTATTAATCTATCCTTAATTTTTTTTAAGTAAAGTGAAAAGCCACATGATTAAAAAATCATGTGGCTTTCAGAGCGGAGAGTGAGGGATTCGAACCCTCGAAACGGTTGTAGCCGTTTACACGATTTCCAATCGTGCTCCTTCGGCCAGCTCGGACAACTCTCCAAATCACTCGCTTATTATAACATACCTTTTCTGAAATTACAAGAGTTTTTTTAAAAAAGACGGAAAGAAATTTTCAGTTTCTTTCCGTCAGATTTTTTATTTTATCCCATATAAAGCATAATAAAAGACAGCCTGCAAAAGCGAATATTACATAGAGGAATTTCACTCCCTCAAATGCAGGATATTTATACCAGCCCGCATTTGCATAAAATTGCGTGTAGTCAAATTCCTTTGCAAAAGGGATCTTTGAAAGCAAATAAGTCAGTAAAGTGAAAAAGCCTATATGATGGAACATTATTGCAAAGGTGTGACTGGATACATAATTGATAATCCTGCTTTCCCCAAAAACATCGGAAAGCCATTCCGTTATGCACAGCCAGAAACATATCCCTGTAACTGCCGTTAAAAGCGGCATTATATATCCGTCATAAAGCCCTTCATTTTATAGAGATAGTGACAGGGAATTTTATTTCCCGTTACTGCTATCATGATTATATTGGCAATTATACAGAATAAGACAAGTTTCAATTTTGATGTTTTTTTGAAATACGTTTCCAGTTTTGAGCGGTATAATACACCCATTTCATAAAACTGTATGAAAAATGCGATTTTGAGTATAAGAACGGTATATATTGTGTTGTATTCGCTTCTTGAAAGATACACGGATACAGTGCCGACAGCCGCCATAATGCAAAAAGCAATTACAGAATTCCATTTTCTGAAAACAAGCCTTAAAAGCGTGTATGCGACTATCACAAAGTACAGCATAGGCACGAACCATGCGGGAAGTGTGAATACAGTATCCCTGCCCTCGTTCAGCACGGAAAAACGACAGTCCCATGTTATCTGTGGCTGATAAAGTTTTGCAAGCATGATAAGACCTGTATAAACCGCATTTATCACAAAAAAAGGTATCATCAATTTAACGGTGTTTTTCCATATATATTTGAAAGGGGTTTGCAGATTTTTTTCTTTAAAGAAATAGCCCGATATAAACACGAACATCTGCATAAAGAAAGATTCATAGTTAAATATGCTGTTAAATATGCCGAAAGGCGAACCTGCGTGCATATCCACAACGAAAAAAATTCCCAAAGCCGATAAAAGCATGAATTGCTTATTTGATTTTTCTTTCATGTTTATTTACCCACACAGAAACGTGCAAATATTTTATCCGTAACAGTTTCTGTCACTCTCTCTCCCGTGAGTTCAAGCAGACTGTTAATAGCTTCTTCTATGATTACCGTTACAGCGTCAAGAGTAATTCCGAGTTTAACTGCATTGACAGCCTCATTGATAAAATTAAGTGCATTTTCGGCAGAAATTCTCTGTCTTTCAGTGGCGAGAATGCCTTGTGAAGCGTCAAGTTCCGATGTGCCGACAATTTCCGCAACCTTGCTTTCCAGTTCGGCAGAGCCGTTTCCCATGAGGGCGGATATATAGACAATATGTTTTATTTTGGATTGGATATAATCCGTGTCAAGATTTTGCTGTAAGTCGGTTTTGTTGATAACGGCAATGGCAGGGGCATTTTCAAGTAAATCTATCAAAGCCTTGTCGTCATCGGAGAGGGGCTGTGAAATGTCAAAGACGGCAAGCACAAGACCTGCTTTTAAAATGCGGTCTTTTGCACGTTCCACACCTATTTTTTCAACGGTATCATCTGTAATGTGTATGCCTGCCGTGTCGGAGAGATTAAGGGGAATATCTCCAAGCATAACACTTTCTTCAATAATATCACGGGTAGTACCGGGAATATTTGTCACGATAGAGCGTTCCGTGCCCGAAAGCAAATTCATTAAAGTGGATTTTCCCACGTTAGGTCTGCCTGCAATAACGGTATTGACACCCTCACGCATGATTTTACCTGTATCGTAGGTTTTCAGCAGGTTTTGAAGCTCTTTTGAGCATTCACCCAGAGATGATATAAGATTTTCATTTTCCACTTGGGGAATGTCATCTTCGGGATAGTCCGCCCATGCAGAGAGATGTGCGGCAGTTGTAACAAGAATATCTTTTACAGCGTCAATCCTTTGACGGAGTTTTCCCTCCATACAGGAGAGGGCGGCTTTTGCAGACTGTTTTCCCCTTGCGGAGATAATATCCATAACAGCCTCCGCTTCGGTAAGTCCCATTTTTCCGTTGAGAAAGGCACGTTTTGTAAATTCTCCGGCTTGAGCGGAAACAGCCCCGTTTTTAAGCACAGCACGCAAAACCCTTTTTGTCACATACAAACCACCGTGACAGGATATTTCAACAACATCTTCGCCTGTATAGCTGTGGGGGGCTTTGAAAACAAGTGCAACGGCTTCGTCAATTTTTTCGTCACCGTCAAAGACCGTTCCGAAAGTGGCGGTATAGCCCTGCATTTTTGTAATGTCCTTGTTTGAAACGGATTTGAAAACACGCTGTGCGACTTCACAAGCCTTTTCGCCCGAAATTCTTATGACACCCATACCGCCCACGCCGTTTGCGGTAGAGATGGCAGCGATAGTTTTTTCCATTGAAAAACCTCCTTTTTTTATTCTAAAAAATCAGCAATCAGCAAACATTGCATACTGCACATTGCTAATTGCTAATTTCTAATTGCTAATTGTTAATCTGTGGGCTTTTTAACGTCAACCCTGCCGTAGAGAGAAGTAGAGGGACTTTCATTCATGCTTTCTCTTTCAAAAGTGCTGAAAAGGCTGTCCTGAGGGTGACTTTCATTTTCTGCATATTGCCTTCTCTGATAGCCTGCCGAGCGTGGACGACGGTTATATGAGCCGTCTTTGTTGAAGTTATTGGAACGGGGCTTGCGGTTTCTGTTGTAGGACTGTTTATAATCGGGGTCGGGACCTATGACAACATGACGCTGCACATCCTCGCCCTCACTCCATGAAGATGCCCCTTTGACTTTTTGTACAGCGGTGTGAATAATTCTTCTTTCGTAGGGGTTCATAGGCTCAAGAGAGGTTTTCTGACCTGTTTTGAGAGCCTTGAAAGCAAGCTTTCTGCCGAGTATTTCAAGTGTCTTTTCTCTTTTTTCACGGTAGTTTCCGATATTGATGGAAATTCTGTAATAACTCTGGTCAACGTGGTTGGCAACAAGTCCTGTAAGGTACTGCAAAGCGTCAAGAGTTTCGCCTCTGTGACCGATGATATAAGCAACATTTTCACCGTCAAGAGTGATGACAGCACCGTTTTCATCTTCTTCGGCAGTAATTTCTATTTCGCCCAAGTCCATGTATTTCAGTATTTCTTCAAGATATGCCTTTGCGGACTCAATGGGAGTAATCTCATAAAATGCCCTAACTTCCGCAGGGCTTCCACCAAACAGTCCGAGAATTTTCTTTTCGGGCTGACGGAGAATTTCAAACTGAGTTTTTTCCATGTCCGTTCCCAGTTCAAGACAAGCCTTTTGCTTTGCCTCATCAATGGTATCTGCTGTTACTGTAATTTCACGCAGCATAAATTTTTTCCTCCTATTTTTTTCTTCCCTGATAGTCGCTCTTTGATTTATTGGACTTTGATTTTTTCTTTTGGTTTTGTTTTTTCTGATATACCTGTGTATCTGCTGCAGCCTTTATTTCAGCCGCTTTCTGAGAGGGCGGCACATAGTCCGGCACGTCAATAAAGGCAACTTCTTTTTCTTCATTTCTTCTGAGCTCTATTCTGTGAGCCTCCGTGCGAGCCTCGATAATACTTGCATTATAGAATATATTCATAAGCACCGACTGCAAAAAGCCGAGAACGGTAGAAGCTATCCAGTAAAAGCCTACTGCGCCGGGAACGGTATAAGCAATCCATGCAGACATAAGCGGCATCATCAATATGGTAGCCATCATACAGCCCTGCATTTTAGTACCCTGCATTTTCTGCATAAGCAGCATACTTCCCACAGACGTTGCAAAGCAAAGTACGGGAATAAGCCACATCATTGACTGAAAAGAACTTGTATTGGGAGTTGCGAGCAAGTCCCAGCCCAGAAAATTGAAGCCGTTTTTAAATTCGTTTATCTTTTCAATATCCGAGGAATTGAAAAGGGGATTGCCGTTTGTATCTGTAAGATATTTCTGAAGAACGTCAAAATATTTCAGAATGCTGATTTCACCGTAGCGGACATTGATAGAACTTCCCATAGCAGGCAGAGCGGAAAAACTCTGCACAGCAGTAGAAACTTTGCTTGAAGCGATGTGTATGGTATTGGAGAGGGGGCTTATAACGGAGTAGTACACACCCAGCATGACAATAAACGGGGCAATCATAGTTGTACATCCGCCCGTGGGGTTGATACCCTCTTTCTGCATGAGTTTTTGAACTTCCTCATTGGCTTTTGCACGGTTGTCAGCGTATTTTTCCATAATTTCACGCTGTTTTTTCTGAAATCTTGCATTCGCTGATGTTGCTTTCTGCTGTTTCACGGAGAACGGCAGGAGTATCAGTTTTACAATAATCGTAAATATCACGATTGCAAGACCGAAATTTTTCACTACCAGGAATGCACCCCAAAGTATGTAGCCGAAAATATTTCCGACTAAATTAAAAATATCAATCATTGAAGAAGTATCCTTCCTTTCCTTTGGAAAAATCGAAGTAAGGGAAAGGAAAAATTTTTTCAGACAAATCCAATTTCCCAACTCCACAAAAATAGTTGCAATTCACTTTTTATTCTCTTTGTAGGCTATTTTTTTATGTTTTTCGGGAACGGGGTCATAACCGCCTTTTGAAAAGGGATTGCATCGAAGAATTCTCCATATCGTCATAAAAGTGCCTTTAAACGCACCGAAACGGGAAATAGCCTGTAACCCGTACACAGAACATACAGGATAATATTTACAGCAGGGCGGTGTAAGCGGAGAAATAAACTTCTGATACCCCCGTATAAGCCAAATAAGCAGGCGTTTCATTTCAGAACACCTGCCTCTTTCAGCTCTTTTTTCATTGAACGCAGAACATCATAGCTTTTGACAAAGGGCGTTTTCGCCCTTGCCACAAATACTATGTCATATCCGTTTTTAACGCTGTCCGAAATCTCTCTGAAAGCCTCACGGATAATTCTGCGTGACCTGTTACGCAGAACGGCTTTACCGATTTTCTTGCTTGTGGTGATGCCTATTCTGACATCATGGGTGCGGTTTCTTATGACATACGTCACCAATATGCCCGATGCATAAGATGTACCCTTTGCATATATACGGCGGAAATCCTTATTTTCCTTTATAGTGACAATATCCATAACTTCACCTTTGTTTCAGAGTGGAGTTTGGAGAGTGGAGAGTGAAGTGATTGAACCCATCTCCGACAATTCTCTCTATCCACTTTATTTTGCTGTAAATGTGAGGAAACAGCAAAGCTTCAAGCAGTGCAACAACTCCACTCTTAACTCTCCACTCTCCACACTTATCAGTATGAAAGTTTCTTTCTGCCCTTAGCTCTTCTTCTTGCAAGCACCTTGCGACCGTTAGCAGTTGACATTCTCTTTCTGAATCCATGTTCTTTCTGTCTGTGGATTTTCTTAGGCTGGTAAGTTCTCAGCATTGAAATTTCCTCCTTTCACTTGGGCAAATACCCCATATACATAAAGTTTGCAAATGATAACCCTGCACCATAGAATTATAACCCAAAACATACCGCAATGTCAACCAAAAACTTTAATTTTCATCAAAAAAAATCTTAAAATCTATGAATGAGTAAATTTCTGATTTTTCGTAGAACTGCACAAATATTTGCTGTCCCGACCCCTCCGTCAAAAATTGACAATTAAAATTGTCAATTTTTGCCACCTCCCCTTTCAGGGGAGGCAAGCCGAGTTTTTGGCTTACAATCAGCTTTTATGAATTTAAATCAGTGAAATGTAAAAAAATACACCAATAAATTTGTTTCTGTCACTCCTGCCTCCCCTGAAAGGGGAGGTGGCATTTCATCACGTCAGTGATGAAATGACGGAGGGGTCACGAGGGCGGAAATAAAGTTGAAATCAAATAAAATTTGTTGAGGGCATATTTCTTTGTACAACTTTTCGGATTTGCTCATTGTATAGCTTAAAATAAAAACGGAGAGAGAATTTTTAATTCTCCCTCCGAAAAGATTGGCATTTACGAGGATAACCCGAGAATGATTGTGATTATTCTGAGTGCAAACAATCCGAATGATACCCACATGACAGGGTGTATTTCTTTTACCTTGCCCGTGAGGACTTTGAGTATTACCCATGCAATGATACCGAACATAATGCCGTTTGCGATGGAGTAGGAAAACGGCATCATAATGACTGCAAGAAAACCGCCTACGGAATCGGCAATATCACTGTCAAAGTCCATTTTGGTGACGTTTTTGAGCATGAGCAATCCCACAAATACCAATGCGGGAGTTGTCGCAAATGACGGTATTGCGAGAAATATCGGATAAAGCGGGAGTGCAAGCAGGAATAAAATGGCAGATGTCATGGCGGTAAGACCTGTTTTTCCGCCCTCCGCAACGCCCGTTGTGGATTCCACATAAGATGTAACGGTTGATGTACCCAATGCCGCACCTGCAACCGTGCCTATTGCGTCAGCCATCAACGCTCTGCCTACTCTGGGAAGTTCTCCCTTTTCATTGAGCATTTTGCCCTCATGGGCAACTCCGATAAGCGTGCCGACTGTATCAAACAAATCCACAAACAAAAATGCAAACAGGATTACTATGAAATTGACTGTATTGGAAGCTATGTAGGAAAAGTTGAATTTGAACAAAGTATTCTCTGCCATAGACTGAACAGGGGCAAATACAGAATAATTATCAAAGCTTGGTATTACGGAATAAACTCCTGCATCTGCATTGACGACATACCAGCCTGTCAATTCCGCAATGATACCAAATATCCACGTTGCCACAATTCCGATAAGTATTGCACCCTTTACTTTGAAATGCCAGAGGGCTGCTATTATCAAAATTCCTGCCGATGCAAGCACGACATCAGGCGAGCCTAAATTACCGAGTGCAACGAGCGTTGAGGAATCGCTGACAATGATATTTGCCCCTTTCAGACCTACTATAACAATAAATAAGCCGATACCTGCCGAAATGCCGAGTTTAAGATTGGTAGGAACTTTGTTGACAAGTGTTTCCCTAAACTTGAAGAACGACAGCAGTATGAAAACGATACCTTCACACAAAATTGCCGTTAAAGCGACCTGCCAAGCGTCTGTAATGCCTTGAGCAGAAAGCTGGGGAACTACCGAAAATGCAAAATAGGCATTCAGTCCCATGCCCGAAGCAAGTACAACAGGGTAATTGGCGAAAAATGCCATAATGAGGGTAGCAAATGCAGCTGAAATGGCGGTCGCTGCAAAGATAGCCTGTGAGGGCATACCCGAAGCCGACAATATACTTGGATTGACCGCAAGTATATATGCCATAGCGAGAAATGTTGTCACTCCTGCAATTACCTCTGTTTTGACGGTAGTGCCGTTTTCTTTGAGTTTGAAAAGCTTTTCCAAAGGATACTCCTCCTTAAAAATATTTTACAGTATCATTATATCAAATACAATGTTTTTTTCAAGTATTTTGGCGAAATTTTGTTGACAGTGACAAATAATAGTGTTATTATTTTAGTGCGGTAAACTGTTATCATGGAAACAGGGCGGTTTTGTACTGCCTTTTTATATATAAAAACAAATGATGAAAGGAACAGTGAAATGTTGAAAAAAAATTCAAAAAGACATCTGCAGTTTGTTTTGGGAATTCTGCTTATCATGTCGATGATAGTAAGCACGGCATTGGTGGCAACTCCGCAGGTGCAGGCAACAGACAGAACTTTTACAGTCGGATTTGACGCAGAATTTCCACCTTATGGCTATAAAGATACAAATGGGGAATATGTGGGATTTGACTTGGACTTGGCACAGGAGGTATGCGACAGAAACGGCTGGACTCTGAAAAAACAGCCTATTGACTGGGATTTCAAAGATAAGGAATTGAACAGCGGTTCGATTGACTGTATCTGGAACGGCTTCACGATTGACGGCAGAGAAAATGATTATACATGGTCGGTGCCTTATGTTGACAATTCACAAGTAGTGGTTGTGAAAAATGGTTCTGACATAAAAACGCTTGCAGACCTCAAAGATAAAATCGTAGTCGTGCAGACGGATTCCTCTGCATTGGCAGCCTTTACGGGTGATGACGCAACGGAAGAAAATAAGGCTCTTGCCAATTCTTTCAAAGAATTACAGCAAGTCGGAGATTATAACAGTGCCTTTTTAAATCTGGAAAGCGGAATGGTTGACGCTGTATGCCTGGATATAGGCGTTGCCAATTATCAGATAAGCTCTCGTGGAGATAAATTTGTCATGCTTGAAGAAAAAGTGGCAAGTGAAAAATATGGAATAGGCTTTAAAAAAGGCAATACGGAATTGAAAGATGAAGTGGAAAAAACACTTCTTTCCATGGTGAGTGACGGCAGGTTTGAAGAAATTGCGAAAAAGTGGGGACTTGAAAGCAGTATCTGTTTAAAGGCAGAGGAAACTTTTGAAAAAGAGGACAGAATTTTTACAGTCGGCTTTGACGCAGAATTCCCACCCTACGGCTATAAAGATACCAACGGTGAATATGTCGGGTTTGACCTGGACCTTGCACAAGAAGTATGTGAACGCAGAGGCTGGACTTTGAAAAAACAGCCTATCGACTGGGATTTCAAAGATAAGGAATTAAACAGCGGTTCGATTGACTGTATCTGGAACGGCTTCACGATTGACGGCAGAGAAAATGATTATACATGGTCACTGGCTTACGTTGACAATTCACAAGTAGTGGTTGTGAAAAATGGTTCTGACATAAAAACGCTTGCAGACCTCAAAGATAAAATTGTAGTCGTGCAGACGGATTCTTCTGCATTGGCAGCCTTTACGGGTGATGACGCAACAGATGAAAATAAGGCTCTTGCCAATTCTTTTAAAGAATTACAGCAAGTCGGAGATTACAACAGTGCCTTTTTAAACTTGGAAAGCGGTATGGTTGACGCTGTATGTTTGGATATAGGTGTTGCCAATTATCAGATAAGCTCTCGTGGAAATAAATTTGTCATGCTTGAAGAAAGAGTGGCAAGTGAAAAATACGGCATAGGCTTTAAAAAGGGCAATACGGAATTGAAAGACAAGGTTGAAAAAACACTTCTTTCCATGGTAAAAGACGGAAAGTTTGAAGAAATTGCGAAAAAGTGGGGACTTGAAAGCAGTATCTGTCTGAAAGCAGACGAAGAAAAAACGGAAAGAAATACTCTCATAGTAGGCTTTGATGAAGAATTTCCCCCTTACGGATATAAAGATGAAAACGGGGAGTATGTGGGATTTGACATAGACCTTGCAAAAGAAGTCTGTAAGAGAAACGGCTGGACTTTGCAGTTACAGCCGATTGACTGGAATAAGAAAGATGACCCTCTTAACAGCGGTGAAATTGACTGTATCTGGAACGGCTTCACCATTAACGGCAGGGAAAACGATTATACATGGTCAGTGCCATATACCGATAATTCGCAAGTCATAGTTGTGAAAAAGAATTCAAAAATCAAAGAACTTTCCGACTTGGAAGGCAAGGTTGTGACTGCACAGGCAAATTCCTCTGCACTGACAGTTTTCACGGGTGATGACGCAAGCGAAAAAAACAAGGCTCTTGCAGCCTCTTTCAAGGAACTGAAACAGGTAAGTGACTATAACAGTGCCTTTGCAAGCCTTGAAGACGGCAGTGCAGACGCTGTATGCATTGACATCATTGCAGCGGAATTTCTCATAGTCGCAAAAGGCTCCGATAAATTTGCAATGCTTGAGGAAAAAGTGTCAAGTGAGCAGTGCGGAATAGGCTTTAAAAAGGGCAATACCGAATTGAGAGATACCATACAGAATACGCTTTTCAAAATGAAAAGGGAGGGTGTATTTGAAGAAATAGCTGCCAAATGGGGAATGGAAAGAGTAATATGCCTGAATGAAAGCGACGCTTCGAGTGAAACTTCTCCATATACAAAAGAAAAACTTAATTTCGGTCAGATACTCATGCAGCTTATGGAGGGTGTGGGGGCAACTCTGCTTATATTTGCACTCACTCTGATATTCTCCATGCCGCTGGGACTTCTCCTTACATTCATCAGAATGTCAAAGTTAAAGGTCATTCAATGGCTGGCGAAAATTTATATTTCAATCATGCGTGGAACTCCGCTCATGCTGCAGCTTATTGTTGTATTCTATGCACCGTATTATATATTCAATGTTTCGCTTGGACAGGATTACAGATTTTATGCGGTAATAATCGGATTTTCGCTGAACTATGCGGCATATTTTGCAGAGATATTCCGTGCAGGCATACAGGCTGTGCCGAACGGTCAGAGAGAGGCTGCCGCTGTTTTGGGTTACTCAAAATCCCAGACTTTCGGAAAAATTATTTTCCCGCAAATGGTAAAGCATATCATACCGCCCGTTACCAATGAAATTATCACTCTTGTAAAGGACACATCACTTGCATTTGTGCTTACATACGTTGAGATGTTCACCATAGCAAAGCAGATTGCAGCGGCTCAGGCAAGTATTTTACCGCTGTTTGCGGCAGGCTTGTTCTACTATGTATTCAATATGCTTGTGGCATTCTTGATGGGCAAGCTTGAAAAACGTCTTGACTACTATCGTTGATGAGGTGAAAAACATGAAACTCCTTGAAATAAAAAATCTGCAAAAGAGCTTTGACGGCAAGACCGTTTTGAAAGATATAAGTATGTCCGTAGAGAAAGGCGAGGTTGTATCAATATTAGGTCCGTCGGGTTCGGGAAAATCCACTTTACTCAGATGTGCCACATTTCTTGAAACAATGGACTCGGGCGAACTTTCATACAGCGGAAAGAAAATTGTTACTACAAAAGACGGTAAAGCGGTTTATCCGTCAAAGAGCGTGATGAAAGAGGCACATGAAAAATTCGGGCTTGTATTCCAGAATTTCAATTTATTTCCGCATTATAACGTGCTGAAAAACGTATCTGACGCACCTATCAGCGTAATGAAAAGGGATAAAGCAGAGGTGCTTAAAGAGAGCCGAAAAATGCTTGAAAAAGTGGGGCTTGCCGACAAGGAAAAAGCCTATCCGTGTGAATTGTCGGGCGGTCAGCAGCAGAGGGTTGCCATAGCAAGAGCATTGGTGATGAACCCCGATATACTGTATTTTGACGAGCCGACATCAGCCCTTGACCCCGAAATAACCGCAGGCATATTGCGTATCATGAAAGAGCTTGCAGAGGAAAAAATGACCATGATAATCGTAACGCATGAAATCGACTTTGCAAGGGCGGTTTCCGACAGAGTGATATTCATGGACGGCGGATTGATAGTGGAGGAGGGCAAGCCCGAAGATGTCATAGACAATCCGAAAAATGACCGTACCAAATCATTTTTGAAAAAACTTTCCGTATAAAAGCAAAATCCCCGAACTGCATTTTTTTACAGTTCGGGGATAATTGTTATCTCCACCAGCCCTCAGACCTTTTTCTTGATACGACTTCTATTGTATCACTGCCTTCACCGTATATCTTTACACCGCAGAGATATAAAGCTTTGATATTTTCGGGGTCGATGGCTGTAAAATTTAAGTCCTCATCTCCGAATTTATCATAATGTATCTCAAATTCCACCAGATTTTTTACTTTTTCATCAATAAGGTTGCAGTTGAAACCCATACCCAGTCCTGTTCTTGCAATAGTGCCGTTTTTCATCACAATATCAAGACCGCCGTACCTGTAAAAAACGTCTTTTTCTCTATCAATAGTGCTTCCACCGATTTGATTCCAGTTTAAATCACCGAAATATCTTCCTTTGAGTACCGCTCTGAACGGAGTTACTTCGATACTGTCAAAACTCATTTTTGCGTCTGCAATATCAAAGTCATTGTTGATGTCCATATCAACAACTAAATTTTGAGGGGTGTAGTTGACATCAAAGGATATTTTGTAATCAACGTCAACTTCCGTCATGGTTGTTATATAAAGGCAGTAATCTCCTTCCTCATCATATTTTCCGCTGTCAATTATCTGATTTTCCGCAAGCAGAGGTGTGTATTGTTCCGTTATTTTTTCACTCTGGGCTTTATACCTTTCGTGATTGTATTCCAAAGTGCCGTTCATTTCCCGATAGCTGTATATACGTTTACCTCGTGTATAAACATATATTTTGCCCTCTGAAAGTTCCATCGTTTTTCCTTGAAAATCATACTTGGGATAGTCATTACTATATTTCAGAAAGCCCTTGACGGTATTTTTATCCTTGAAATCATATTCTATTCTACCGTTCATAAACAGGAGTTTTTCTTCATAGTCTTCTTGGGTATCATTTTCATTGGGTGCAAGTTCTTCAAAAAATACACGCTGGTCATCGCTTATCAATAAACTGTTGTCTTTCTGACCGCCTGCTTTGAACAGTTCGTGTTGTTCTTGCCGTTGTTTGCTGTTGACAGAACTGATATAGCTGTTTGAGAGGTCATCTGTAAAGGGTGTACCGTCTTTTTTGGTTATTTCCAGCATAGCAAAAATGATAGAGTCATCACACACAACGCCCTTTAACTCGACATTGGATTTATCGCTTGTAATCTGCACATTGTCGCCTGCATATACAAATACGTTGTCTGGAATGCCGATATAGCCGTTGAAAGCGTCTTTAACGGGATTTGCCGCAATAACGCTTGTGCCGATAATGGCGGCTGCCGCTGCAACGGCTATCAGACGAAACACTTTTTTATTTGATTTTTTTTTTGAGCCAAGACCGAGCAGAGAGAATGCAGCATTTTTTACAGCGTCGCTTCTCACGACTTTTTCGGTGACAATGCCGTCAAGGTCATAGTTTTCCATTATTCTGTCAAATGCGTTTTCACTGTATTTCATAGTCAATACCCCCTGTTAATCAATGCGTCTTTGAGTTTTTTTCGAGTGCGTTGGAGTTTGGATTTCACCGTTTCGATATTGATTTCCATAATTTCGGCAATTTTTTTGACAGGCTGATAATAGTAATAATGACGTATCAAAATTTCCCTGTCGGGTTCTTTGAAGTTTGCAATTTCTTCTTTGAGGTCATGCACAAGCCCTTGATTTTCGCAGTTTTCCAATATATCGCTGTCATCTTGAATGTCAACGGAATCAATGTCAACGGTTTCAAAGTGATTTTCACGTCTTAAACGGTCTTTTGCACGGCTCTTTGCAATGCAGATTATGTAGGGTTTGAGCAGATTGACATCAAGCTTATCTGCATTTTTCCACAGCGTCACAAATACATCAGTTGTCACTTCCTCAATATCCTCGCCCGAGAGATAACCGCAGGAAATATTTTTAATGATGTTGGAAACAAGCGGAGTAAATCTGTAAATAATTTCTTCAAAAGCCTTTTCAGAGCCTTTTTTAAGACGTTCAGCCAATTTTTTATCACTGTCCGTCGGAAATCACCTCGCTTTGAAAAAAACGGGACAGCAAAGAGGTTTGTTTAGAGAAGGATTTACTTTATAAAAGTGCCTTGCTGTCCCTTCTGATAATATATACGCACAAAACATCATACAGGGTGCAATAAATAATTAGCAATTAGCAATGAGCAATTAGCAATGTGAAATGTGCAATTATCAATGTGCAGTGAATGATAAAAAATCGGTGGCAAATCATTGCTCATTGCTAACTGCTAATTGCTAATTAAAAAAGAGGAATGAGAAATATTTCTAACTCCTCACTCCTCATTGCACATTGCTAATTGCTAATTGCTAATTGAAATGTTGCCGTTGACGGTCTGGAAATAGAAATCGCCGTCATTGTCAACTCTGTTGGGAACGGATATTTTGCCGTTTGTACTCCTTGCAACGCATTTTTTGTCAGCAGGTACTGTTCCCGTAATTTTGCCGTTGACGGTTTCCATGTTTATTCTGTCGGAATTTTTTACACTGAATTGGATACTGCCGTTGGTGGAATGCACGTCAAGTTTTTTGACAGTGTCGGCATTTATATCAATGCCTGCATTGGTTGTATGGAAGTCGGCACTTTCTGCATTTTTGATGTTATCGGCAATAATTTTTCCGTTGACGGTATCTGCATGGATTTTTCCGCTCATTTCTCCTGTCAACAGAATAGCACCGTTTGTGGTTTCAACAGATGCACATTCTGTCACATTACAATTCAAATTGATTTTGCCGTTTACGGTATAAATATTTGTTTTCTCAAAAGTGAAGTTGTTCGGCACATCAATATTACTGTTGACAGAATGAATGGCTAATTCTTTATACTCTTTATCGGGGAGATATATTTGAATTTTCCTGCTTTCCATTAAAGTAAAGCATTTTTCATACCAAACCCTGCTGTCACGGTAAAAAATCATCAGTCGCCCGTCATCATTGAAATTGTATTCATGGTAAACTTCATCACTGTCATAGCAGACGATTTTACAAGTCTTATCATCTGACAAATACAATTCTATATTGTCATTTTCTTCATTGATATGCAGACCGTCAAAATTTTCCGTAATTTCAAAAACTTTCTTTTCAAAAGTCATGTTCGAGAACTTTCTCATATCAAAACCAACTCCCAAAAGTGAAATAAATATACATGCAGCCCCTGCAATAACGAGTATCAGTGATACAAGCAGGCTTATTTTCGTTGACTTTTTCATTTTGCACCACCCTTTCTTTTTGCAAGTGAGGATTTTATTTTTTTAAAGCAATATGCGGTTGCGTGTATGCACCCGAAAGAAGCTTTCAAAGCCCCGATAAATACAGGTATTGCCAATCCTAAAAGTACCATACCGCACCCGAACAGGAACAATCCCCATAAAGCCTGACCGTCAAGAATGCTCATAACAAGTGCAATAATAGTTGCTATGCCCGACACCGCAAACGAAAATGCTACGATATAAATGCAGAGTATCAGTACCCACAATACCAGATATAATGTAAATATTACCGCAATCAATGAAATTGCTATGGGAAACCATATCGGAAAGCCTACTGCAATCAAAGTGATTTCCAATGCACTCAATTTTCTTTTGGGAGTGACCTTTGTTTTGAGGATTTTTTCAATAGGCATATCGTTGATGATTTTATCCGCAATTTCGTTGATACTTCCCATAGCTTTAACAGCCTGTTCCTCTGTCAATCCGTCCTCCTGCATATCGTCTATCATCTCCGAATAGTATTCAAGAGATTTTTCCCTGTCGTCTATGGGAATACCCTGCAATCTGTCCGAAAGGGCGTTCAAAAATTCCTGTTTATTCATCATTATCATTCTCCCTTGTCACAAAATTGTAAATCAGCATGATTTCCTGCCACTCGTCTGCAAAAAGTTTGAGCCTGTCAAGACCGTTTTGCGTGATATGGTAATATTTGCGAAGTCTGCCGTTGTGTTCAACGGACTTTACCGTCAGCATATTGGCACTTTCAAGCCTTTTAAGTATCGGGTAAAGCGTGGATTCCGAAATTTCTATATAGGGCTTGATGTCCTTTATGATTTTATAGCCGTAGGAATCCTTGTTTTTAATGGCGGAAAGCACGCACACTTCAAGCAAACCTCTTTTTAACTGAATATCCATATAATACCTCCTTACACACAATACTATATCACGCATAGTATTATTTGTCAAGAGGTATTTTTCAATGAGCAATGAATGATAAAAGCCGCTTTATTCCGAAAAATTGATTTATCGGAATAAAGCGGCTTTGTTTATAAAAAATTGGTAAATTAAAATAATTGCACATTGTACATTGCTAATTGCTAACTGCTCATTGCACATTGTAAATCGTGGTGCCGTTATAGACAACTTTGGTTATTTTGTCGGGATCGATAACAACTTTTTTCCAGTCGTCTGAACTGAAAGCAAAGTCAATACGCTCTATATTGTGGCTCTGATAAGAACCGCCCTGATTGGCAGTATAAACGGTACCGTCCTGCATAGTCATTTCAACGTGATTAATGATGTTGTCGTCAAATTTACTCTCTATGGCACGGACTTTATCCATATCGTCTGTGGGATATACCATCTCAATTTTCAGCCCGAAAGCGTGTGCTTCAAGCTCTGTTACGGTCATTTCATTGCAGGTGTTGTAGCTGACTGTTTTGCCCTTTGCCTCATCGAGATATTTTGTTGTATCTTTATAGTTGAGTTTTACAGAGAGGTCATATTTAAGTTCAAAGGGATATTCACTTGCAACAACAAAGTTTCCTTTTGCGTCAAATGTGAAAAGCTGATTTTCGTTGAGAGTGCCTTCATATTCCCTTTGGGCGATTAAATACGGTGCCTGTGACATATCCGTATTTTCATTGATATTCGAGAAAAACGCATTGATTTCTTCCTCTGTACAGAGAACTTCATCGGTATGATAGAACAGTGGTTTATTTTCGTTTACCGTGAGGGTTTCGCCGACGATATTGTACTGTGAGCCGTAGGAGATAACCGCATTGACGGTGTTGGTATCTTTAAAAGTATAGGTAATGTCTCCGCCCTGAATTTCCTGACCGAAATACCAGAGTTTGCCGATAAGCTGATTCATAGGGGAAAGCTTACAATCCACTTTTTCATTAAAGGCTTCATATCCGAAGAAATAGTCATCTGTATTTTCAACGAAAGCGGAGCCGTCTTTTTTGGTAATGGTCATCATGCCGTAAACTTCATGTTTGTCGCCTGCAATACCCTTGAAATCAATGTCAAGGTCATCACTCTGTACCTGCACATTTCCGCCTGCATACATTCCGCCTTTCATTTCGCCTGCAAGCATTGAGCCGAATACGGAATTGAAACTACCTGCGGCAGCGGCGGTTGTGCCGAGAACTGCAACAGCGGCAGCGGCTGCTATGAGAGTGAATGTAATTTTCTTTTTTCTGTTCTTCTTGTCAGCGGATTTTCCTTCATGTATCTTATTCATAACTAACTCCTTCACGTTGTCGGCATTCACGCCCGTATTTTCATAAATTGTCTTTTCATCTATATTTTCGGGTTCGTTCAGCATATAATTGAAAATATTTCTTGTCTTTTTCATATCAATAACCCCTTTCAGTTAAAAAAGCTTTTAATTTTACTCTTGCACGCTTGATTTTTGACTTGACCGCTTCAAGCTTCAAATCCATTATATCGGAAATTTTCTGAGCCGTCTGGTAATAATAGTAATATCTGACGAGGATTTCCTTATCAGGCTCACCGAACTGATTAAGAGCGTCACACAAATCTTGATGTAAAGCTTGCCTGTCAACGTTATCCTCTATCATGTACTCATCTGCAAGTACCACGTCATCAATATCCACGATTTCGGGAGCTTTCACGGTACGCATTTTATCAAGTGCTTTTGTTTTTGCAATAGCGGATATGTAACCTTTCAGACTGCCCTCCTGCACTTTATCTGCATTATTCCAGAGGGTGAAAAATACGTCAGCGGCAGTTTCCTCTATATCGGAGGAAGTAAGATTTCCCTTTGAAACGTTGTAAATAATTGCCGAAACAAGCGGTGTGAACTTATCCATGATTTCCCCCAATGCACGTTCATCACGCTTTTTCAGCCTGTCAACAATTTGGTTTTCATTCATCTTGTTCATTCCTCCAATCAAATTAGAAATTAGCAATTAGCAGTTAGCAATTATTTTTTATCAGCTTGTTGCAACGAACAGGATATCACAATTCATTGCTCATTGCTCATTCCTAATTGCTAATTGAATTTGCCTTTCACTTATATAAACGAAAGAACTTTTGGAAAAGGTCTGTTTTTTTAAAAAAATTTTTATCGGTTTAATAGCATACTTGTTGTCACATTTAATTGCTCATTGCTAACTGCTAATTGCTAATTAAAAAAGGACTGCTTGTGACAGTCCTTTGTAAATTACTTATTTTCCAGCCATTCTATTACTTTTGGAATATCGTCCTCATGTATCCCGTGCAAGTCATCATCATGTGAAATAAAAGTGCAGTCTGTATGGTCTTTGAGCAGGTCATACATTTTTTGTGCCTGTTCAAACGGAACTCGTTCATCTCCCTTGCTGTGAACGATAAGAACAGGGATATTTATCTCATCCGCCCAACATACAGCAGACCTTTTTTCGTATTCTTCGGGCATTTCTTCGGGACTTCCGCCTATGCAGTCAATGAGTACCTGTTTCATTTTTTCCTCACGTTCATCATAGCAATCAAAAAGGTCACTGACACCCGAAAAAACAACAAGTTTCTTTACCCTCTTATCCTGACGGGCAGTCATATAAGCAGTCATACCGCCTCTCGATACACCCATTACGCAAAAATCATTCATATCAATAAATTTGAAACGGTCTTCGCACAAGTCTATCAGTTTGAATACATCATGCAGTTCATCACCGCCGAATTGGTCATAACCCTCAGAACCGTTATCCCCTCTTATCTCGCAGGCAACAACTGCACGACCTGTATAAGCACATACCAATGAAACATATTCATAGTCCAACGAACCGTAATTATAATGTCCGCCCCTGTTATGAAGAATACACTTGCAAGGCTGTTGTGACTTGATACTCTCCATAGGAATGGCAATATATGCCTTTATCTGATAGCCGTCAGAAAGAAAGCTGAATTCGTATGTTGTGCACACGGCTGATAATTGGTCATTCAAATCAAGTTTATCTACATAGAAAACTTCATCATTTTCGTAATCGTACAAATTATATATATCATTCACAGCGGAACTTTCCACAGCAGACGGTGTATTGTCGGTTGAATTGACAGATGTATTTTCAGCAGTGCCACAGCCTGCCATTGATAATGCCATGACAGCAGAAAGCGTGATTGAAGGAAATTTTTTCATTTTGCCAATTCCTTCCTTTTTATTTCAGAATACCTTTATTGTCATAATAATTCTGGTCGGAGAAATCTTTTTTCTTGTTTTCCTCAAGATTGCTGTCACTATTTTTGAACATATGTTTGCCTGCGGTGTAACTGCGGTTCATACCGTATTTTTTGGCAACCGCACCTATTACAATAAAAACAACTACGCATACAATCAATTCCCAGCCCATGATGAATTCCTCCTTGTCGTTTACAAAAAAATCAGTTTAATTTGTGTTCGTCTGAACTGAAATTATGATAACATATCTGCCGAAAAAATGTAATGAAAGAAATCCCGATTTTTATTTTTGAAAAGTCGGGATTTTTCTACTTTGTTTAGAAGAAGTGTATTTTTTTATGGGAGAGGAGAGTTTTTGCTTTGTCAAGAGGGATATGCTTGACGGTGTGCAGGGCACGGTTTTCAAAATACAAATATACTTGTATGTTACAAGTGCCTGAAAGTTTTTGAGGTATGCTTTGGGTTATCTTCACACATTGTATTTTATCGAATGGGATATAGTATGTTTTGAGGGTGAGCCTTTTGAAACCGCATACAACGAGATATTTTGAAGTAATGCCTAAATGAGAGCGTTCATGGGCGAACACTCTGAAAAGCATCCACCAAAAAAGCGGTATCAATAAAAATAAAAGGAGTGCTTTAAAGAGGTCATTTATGATACTGAAATTATCGGCAAGCATGATGGTAAGAACCGTGACGGCTGTTACAAAAAACGGGAAATATAAATAGGCAGGCATGGTATTTTTGGCGGTACGAACAGACATTTTTTCCTTTGGAGAAATTTTGAGAAGCTTTTGCAGAGAGGAGAAAAACGTTTTTTTATGTTCGGGGGCGATAATGATACTTCTGTCACCCTTTAGTTTGCCCGAGCCTATTGTAAAAATGCCCGAAGTGTAAATTCCCATGAGGTGCATGAGAAGTCCCTGTTCAACGGTTATTGCGGAAAGGCAGGCTCTTTTGGTGAAAGTGATGTTTTTATTGAAAAGTCCTTTTGAAGTTACGATATATTCGCCTTGATTATAGGTTTTAAATCCGCCGTAACGCATAAAACAAAGCAACATGGATATTATCCAGCCTAATATAAGTACACTTGCCGCACCTGCTGTTGCAGGGGGGATATTGAGGGCGATAAGACGCAAACGGAAGTCTGATTGTGTACGCCATATATTGTTGGCAAGTTCGTTTCCTGCAACGTCACCGAGTTTTGAAATAACGGGGGCGATAAAAAGAAGTCCCGTTGCAGGATTTGACCAGAATGCACATAATAAAAGAGTGCTTATAAAATTTGCCTTTACACAAGATGTTTCGGGGTTCATTTCGTGTATTTTTAAAAGTATCAGTTTGGTATTTTTACGGGAGAAATAGGCGGATATATCATAACTTTTGCTCAGACCTGCGGGCGTGTCAAAAGATACTTTCACTGCCCCGAAAATTGCCGCAAATGCGTCAAGGTTAAATACAATCGTTTGTATTTTGGAGTAAGGTACGGTGAAACGTCTTTTGATAAAAAGACCTTCATGTATTTGTATGCCGTTTTCTATGAGTTTATATCGGTATCGGGTATAGGAGTAAACGGCATAGACGATTACGGCGATTGCATAAACGGCATTAAAGCCGAGTGCTGTCACATATTCAAAAATATCTCTTGGTCTGTAAAGAAACTGCTGTATGATGGAAAGCAGTACGAGAAAGACGGATATTTTTAATTTTTTTATGATAGAAAAGGGGTGAGTTCTTTTATATTTTCTTTTTTCCATTTTGTTCACCTAAATGTTCTATGCGGTTTTTCAGTCGATAAGCGTTGATAAGAGTAATTTGGCTGACGCTTTCAAAAGAACCTGCCAGCATGAGCCTTACCGAACACAGCCCGTAAATTTTCTGTAAATAGCCCTGAGAAATGACGCAATATTGTATTTGTGAAACAGGTATTTTGGTTTGATGATAGATAAAAACACCGCTGCTTATGGAGATAATATCTTTTTCAAAGAAATATCCGCATGTTTTGTAAAGCGTGGGAAAGTAGAATATTATCATCAAAAAGTAGGCAATAACGGCAATAATTCCCAGAAATATAGACCAGTCGGGGAAAAATACAAATAATCCTCCGTCAATGAAAGAAAGCAGTATTAAAATGACAGTAGCCCTCATTCTCCATAAATTGATACATTTTTCCGAAAGCAGATTGTTCTGCATACAAAATCCCCCCGTTCTGATATATATTTTATCATAAAATATACGCAAAATCCATTTAATTTTGTTTTAAATATAATGTTGACGTAAAAGAGTTTTTAGTATAAAATATACGGGTAAAATTATATAAATCGGAAGTGAGATTTTTTATGTATTCTACAAAGGAAGCGGTACTTTTAATGTCGTCATTGTCGATATATAAAGGTATATTAAACAGGTCTGTTGCAAAGTCATATTACAGGCTGCTTTGTGCACTTGATAAAGATATATTTGAGTTTTGCAACGCATGGGGAGAATTTTTTTCGGTACTTTGCGATAAAGAGTGTTCGGAGAGTTTTGCAAAGGCACTTACCGAAACGGCACTTTTTGATGAAAACGCTTTTTCAAGGGCAGCGTCAAAGGGAGTTGAAAAAACTCTGCCGTCAAGCGTTCTGAATGCGGTAAGGCGTGACGTTTATGCAATAAGAAAGTTATACAGCCTTTCACCCGAAATTATTTTGAACGACTATAAATACAGAGATGAGTTGGGAAGTATAGCGGAGAATTTGCCGAGATGGAAAACAGGCTTGCCTGTAAGCGAATTTTCCGATGAAGAAGATACGCTTGACCGTCTTGCAGAGTTTTATAAAAAGAATGGCTGTGGTATATTTGCGAGATACAGGGCATTTATATGGCGTGACGGTGACGTACAGCCTGTTTTGCACCCCGATAATATCAAGCTGTCAACTTTGAAAGGCTATGACATTCCGAGAAATACCGTTGTGAAAAACACTCTTGCCTTTATGAAAAATATTGACAGTAATAACTGTCTTTTATACGGCGATAGGGGTACGGGAAAATCCTCTACGATAAAGGCAATTCTCAATGAATATTATAAAGACGGTTTGAGAATGGTGGAAGTGCCGAAAGACAGGCTTTCGGAGTTTCCGCTGTTGGTCGATAAAATAGCCGCCATACCGCTGAAATTTATTATATTCATAGATGACCTTTCATTTTCGGGTGAAGATAAGAGTTATGCACAGCTGAAAGCCGTATTGGAGGGCAGTCTTGCCGCAAGACCCGAAAACACTCTTATCTATGCGACTTCCAACAGAAGGCACATTATAAAGGAAACGTTTTCAGACCGTGACGGTGACGATATGCACAGAAATGACAGTATGCAGGAAAGTCTTTCACTTTCAGACAGGTTTGGAATGTCGGTGAACTTCTCAAAACCCGATAAAGAGCAGTATCTCGAAATAGTAATGAGCCTTGCAAAAGAATGTCACATTGAAATGGGCATAGAGGAACTTTGCACACAGGCGGAAAAATGGGCGATACAGCGTGGAGGTCGCTCGCCCAGAGCCGCAAAACAGTTCATTAAACAATTAGCAATTAGCAATTAGCAATTAGCAATGTGCAATGTGCAGTGTGCAATGTGCAATTACTTTGGAAAGAAAGAGAGAAAGAAAAAAATGAAAAGGATAATATCAGTAGTGATGAGTGCAGTTCTTGCATTGGGTGTGGCAGGCTGTTCATATATGTCACCCGATGCGGAATATCCCGTAAAAATAGCGGGATATACGTTTGATGAAAAGCCCGAAAGTATCGTATGCCTTGACGACTCCGTGGCGGATATATTGATAGCCTGCGGATATGCGGAACTGATAAAGGCACGTTCAGACGAATGCACACAAGAGGAAATTGAAGATATAAAGACAGTAGGCAGTGAAAAAAAGCCCGATGTAAATAAAATCATATCGGCAAATCCCGATGTAGTGTTTGTCAACAAGACGCTTTCGGGAGATGTCAGAAATAAGCTTGAAGAAGAAAATATCAATGTTCTTACAATGGTAAAGGCAAAAAATAATGAAGATTTATCCGTATTGTATGAAAGTATATGTGCAGTTGCAGGGGGGGATAAATCGGGCAGAAAAAAAGGCAGTGAAAAAGCAAATTCGGTTGTAACGACTATGGGAGATTTGCAGAGGATAATTCCCGAAAGTGAGTTTCTTATGACAGCGTGCTATCTGTACGATACAGAGGGAGATGTTGTATATGATGATACGTTTGGTGCAAATTTGTTTAAATATGCAAATGCCGTGAATATATGCGGACATGAAGACGGTGACGTTATACAGAAAATCACCTTGTCCGACCCGAAATATATTTTTTGTGACACGGGCGTGAAAGAACAGCTTGAAAAAGATGATATATTTAAAAATCTCAGTGCTGTCAAAGAGGGAAATGTAACAGAGATACCCAAGAATATTTTTGAACGTCAGGGAAACAGCATTACACAAGTACTTTCCGAAATGATAGAAATAATGTATCCTGCACTTTCGGGAGGAAATTCTGAAGAACCGTCTGAAAAAGCCGAAAGTTCGGAGGAAAGTTCCGCAATAGAGGAAAGTTCGGAAGAAAGTTCCGCAATAGAGGAAAGTTCGGAGGAAAGTTCTGCAATAGAGGAGAGTTCGGAAGAAAGCTCCGAAATAGAGGAGAGTTCGGAAGAAAGCTCCGAAATAGAGGAGAGTTCGGAAGAAAGCTCCGAAATAGAGGAGAGTTCGGAGGAAAGTTCCGCAATAGAGGAAAGTTCTGAGGAAAGTTCCGAGATAGAGGAGAGTTCGGAAGAAAGTTCCGAAACATCAGTTATAGTTGTGGTTGCAGATGATTCGCTTAATATCACACAGGGCATGAGATACCGTGTAGGCGAGGAAGATAACAATGTAAAAATCATACAGCAAAGACTGAAAGATTTGGGATATTTCAAGGGAGAAGTTACAGGTTACTACGGAGAAAAGACAGCTAAAGCTGTAAGTGACTATGAAGTTACAAACAGGATAGACCCCGACGGAAATTTGAGTACACCCGAATTATACCTGCTTTTCTCAAATGAAGTTTTGCCCGCAAGCAATTAGCAATTAGCAATGTGCAATGTGCAATTATATTGAATTTACAAAAAAACTGCTTTCCTTGGTGAAAGCAGTTTTTTGATTTTATTGTTGACGGAAAAATATGTCCATATTTTTGGTTTGCAGAAAATATCTTGCACGTGCGTTTTCGGGATAGGTAAAAGGCTGTTTTGCAATAGTTCCGAAATAAAATTCGGCACTGCGTATATCACCCGAAACGGCATAAGTTGTGCCGAGTATATAATTGAAATGCGTGGTGAAATATTCATTCCACAGTTCATTGGTGAAGTGTTCGGCAGAAAGATATTTTCTTGCAAGAAAATTAAGCTTGTCGGTAATTTCCTTTTTATTGGAGTTGGGATTGTCGGGGAAAAGTGAATAAAATGCTGTTTCAAGCTGAACGATTTCCGCAAGGTGTTCATAATCGTCTTTTTCGAGGATAAATAAACCGTTGTTTGTATTGAGTTCGTTGATAAGCCTTTCGAGTATGTATGAACAGCCTGCATAATCCTTTTTTTTGTCCGATGCGATAAGGCTGAAAAGAAGATATTTTATTTTGTAGGAATGCCCTGTTTTATCGGCATGGGGGGCAATCTGCATAAGTATGGTTTCGGCTTCGTCAAGCCTTTCGTGTGCGATAAGCCCGAAGGCAAGATTAAGCAGTACATTCAATCTGCGTTTGCCGAAACATCTTTTGGCAATGGACTTTTGTTCTTTTACAAAGCCGTTTATGTCATCACTGCACCTTTTGAGCGTTTCGCTGTAAAGCTTGGGAACGGACATAAGAAGTATAGAAAAGCCTATGCCCGAAAGGACAATGAGTGCAATTCCGACAGGTATCGGCACGGCTAAATTACCGTTATTAAAAATCACAACAATGCCTGCAAAGAGGGTAGCCATTACACTTATCAGCATTGCCATAGATGCGTTGAAAGCCAACAGCATATATTTTCACTTCCCTTTTTAATAATTAGGAATGGGGA
>Ga0310695_10003982_pt1 | contig 27955 bp, 19 predicted proteins | sample RumenRJG_04DNA_FD_203882 | JGI IMG/M metagenome (GOLD analysis project Ga0310695, IMG submission 203882) | Bovine rumen microbial communities from Lethbridge, Alberta, Canada - RJG_04 (v2) (version 2) | ecosystem: Host-associated > Mammals > Digestive system > Stomach > Rumen | place: Canada... | reverse complement strand
TGCAAATACTCTCACGATAGTACGTCAGCAGGATCTGAAATATTCTTATTATTCAAACGATACTGAATATTTTGATTCAGACCAGCGCTGCAGAGGACTTGCTGCTATAGCTTACAGCCCGAAATATGACGTATATGTTGCCAAGCAGAGAGACCTGAACAACCTGATCATTATCGATCCTGACACTCTCAAAGCAATAGGACTCATCAAGACTCTGGTGAATCAGTACGGCGGTGCTGGTCAGGCCATGGACGGAGATGACCAGTTCGTCTACATGCTCAAGAGTGATGTCAGTAAAGATACTCATATACTTATTACGCTTGACTGGAACAGCAATCAGCTGATCGATTCCACCACTGGATACCGCAGAGAATACGTACCGGAATACTGGGGCTGCACCAACAACCTCTACCCGGTGGCACTGTATACGATCAGATCTCCGCACGAAGCAGAGAATGTATTCCACTATTACGATAACATGGGCCGTGAGATATTCTATATGACAGAGTACGATCCGGACCAGCAGTACAACATCACCAAGACCAAGAAAGCCTATAAAGCGAAGTGGAAAAAGGTCAAAAAGAAAGTCAAAGTCAAAAAGACCAAAAAGGTAAAGAAAAAAGTAAAGTGGAAGAAGGTCAAGACGAAAAAGGGCAAGTATAAGTGGAAATATAAAAAGAAAAAAGTTAAAGTCACTTATTACAAGTGGAAAAAGAAAAAAGTCTGGCTGTACAAGACCAAGTATAAAACGGTAACTACCAAGACCCCGACATATAAAGACAGGAAAGACTATGTCTACTATCTCGGGATCCTGTAAAAAAGCCATTGACAACCCGAACTATTTTAATAGAATAGAGTTCTCGGAATATTCCGCCCCTGAGGGGGCGGATATTCGGGCGTTTAAAACAGGCCCTGCCGGCAAGCAGATGAATAGATACCGGCAAGCGGTATTGGATAAGAGAAAGTACAGAAAGAAAGCTTAAACACAATAATGGCTAAGAACAATAACAAAAGACGCACAGGTATTTTTCCCCGGGGCGGATACGCGATAGCATTCCTCATCATGGCACTTGTCGCAGTCGGATTCATGGTGATGATGACTGTGGTAGACGCTATCCCGACCAACATGACGATGATGATCATCGGCGTGCTTTTTGCGCTGCTTATCATCGGATTCATCCTGCTCGGACGCAAAAGTAAACCTGCGAGGATAATAGGTCTGGTCGTAGCATTTTTCTGCATTGCCCTGTATGGCATGGGCACCTATTATCTGGCTAACACATATGCGACGTTTGCCAAGCTGAGCGACAGCACTGAATCAGCACTGCCTGCAGGCGAGATGGACCTTGCTAATGAACCTTTCAACATCTACATCACAGGTATCGACCAGTGGGAGAGTGAAAAGGGAAAGGACCTCGAGAGAAGTGATGTCAACATGATCGTTACGGTCAATCCGGTCACCCGCAAGATCCTCCTCACATCCATCCCGAGGGATGCATATGTCAAGCTGCACACAGCTCAGCAGATGGATAAACTGACCCACACGGGCGTATACGGTGTAGACGAGACGCTCAGCACCGTACAGGACTGGCTCGGCGTGGACCTCAATTACTATGTCAAGATGAACTTTACCGCAGTCGTTGACGTGATCAATGCCATCGGCGGCGTTGACGTATATTCACCTAAAGAATTCGTACCGACAAAGCGTGACTGGTGGACTGTCAAGAAGGGCTGGAACCACATGAACGGCAAGCAGGCCCTTGCTTTTGCCCGCGAGAGAAAAGCATTCAAGGGCGAGGACTCCAAGAGAGTCGAGAACCAGCAGCGTGTTGTTGATGCTATCCTTAAGAAACTCATGACTTCACCTGCGCTGCTCACAAGCTATCCGGATATCCTCAAGGCAGCGAGTGACAACATGTCGACCAACATGACAAGCGATGAGATGCAGCAGGTAGTTAAGATGCAGCTTGCCGATCTCGGTGTATGGGATATCCAGAACCAGAAGATCACCGGTGAATATGACCTGGACTATGTAGCATCGCTGACACAGTCGCAGAGATTCCTGGTATACAAGACCAAGAAGGAATCCGTCGATGAGTGCCTTGCTGCGATCAATGCTGTCATGAATCCTACTGAAGAGGAGATAAAGCAGGTTGAGGAAGAGAGAAAGAAAAACACTCTGTTAAAATTCATCAAGGGCCTCACCGGAAAGTCCGGCGATGAAGCATCAGAGGAAAACGCAGAGGAATAATCAATGCATTTAAACTTCTACCTGACAAGAATAGTGGAGGTGCTGGTCATCGGTATAGTGGTGGCCTATCTCACTACGCCCCTGAGCATCAAGCTGGCGTATAAACTGGACATCATAGACAAGCCGCGTGATGACCGGAGAGTGCACAACCGGCCGATCCCGAGATTCGGCGGCATGGGAATTTTCCTCGGATCGATGGCTGCGATGATCATACCTGCAAGCATGAATTACATGATACGCATAGCCATGCTGGGCGGAGTTATGATGTATGCTCTCGGCGTAGCCGATGATATCAAGGACCTCAAGCCGATGGTCAAGTTCTCGGGGCAGCTGATCATAGCGACACTGATGTATGCTCTGGGTATCAGGATCAGATTCATCAACCTGATCCTCGCGCCGGCAACTCATGATTCCAAGGCGCTGCTGTTCTTCGGGGCAGGTATTGCCTATGTGATCACTGTGCTGTGGATCGTAGGTATTACTAACGCTGTCAATCTGATGGACGGACTTGACGGACTTGCTGCAGGCACCACAGCTATTATGTCTCTGTCGCTTGCTTATGTAGCATATATACACGGTATCAGACTCGGAATGATGCCTGTATGCATTGCATTCTGTGCTGTTGCAGCCGGCTGCATCGGATTCCTTCCATACAACTTCTCCCCTGCGAAGACATTCATGGGAGACGGAGGAGCTTTGTACCTGGGATACATGATAGCTATCCTGTCGGTTATCTCTCCGCTCAAGAGAGCGACAATGGTAGGAGCTGTCATCCCTATGCTGGTGCTCGCAGTTCCTATCTTCGATACAGTTTTCGCCATGGTCAGGAGGATGTTCAGGCACGAATCCATCATGAAAGCTGACCGCGGACATCTGCATCACCATCTTATGGCTGCGGGCTTCGGACAGAGGCGATCAGTGCTGATCATATACGGGATCGTCGGCATCATGGGCATAGTTGCAGTTCTGATAAGTCGCGCACTGTATAAGGATGCGTTTTTCCTGTTCACTATAGCACTGCTGTATCTGGGCATTATCATAGTGCCGCGTCAGCCCAAGAAGAGCCTAAGGAAGATCATAACTCAGGATCCGCGTGAGGCGGCACGCCAGGCTGAGAGAGAGAACCTTGTATGGATGCTCAATACAGAGCGTGAGAGACGCCGCGCAGAAAGAGAAGCAAAAGGGCAGGATCCTAACACTCAGGATGACAAGATCCTTGAAGAGCTGGCAAAAGATGCCGCAAGGAAGAGATATACAGTCAGACTGAAGAAGTCTGATGTTGACAAAGCCATGCAGGAAGCAGCTGCTGAAAAAGAGCGGGCTGCCAGGGAAACGGGTGCAGCTGAGAAAACCGATCCAAGCGGCGAGAAATAGCATCAATACATATGGAAAAGAAAAGAATCTACAAATACGATAACGTAAAAGCGTTTCTGATATTTCTTGTAGTTATCGGACACATGACCACTGATTATGTGTCCGATTCTCATATGGTGAGATGGATCACACTGTGGATATACACCTTCCACATGCCGGCATTCATCTTCATATCAGGCCTGGTGCACAAGCACTACATTACTGAAGAGCGTGCTTCAATGGGCATAAAAGGTGAGACCCGCCTCAGATGGGACAAGGTCTGGGGTTTTTTCCTCTGTGCTTACGGTCTCAAGATATTCCTGCAGTTCACAAGGACTCTGATGGGACAGAACCCGTTATGGCACTGGATAGAAGAGCCGGGTATCCCATGGTACCTCTTTGTAATGGCGGAGTATGAATTGCTCTTCTATGTAATGAGATATATAGACGGCGGCGCATCTACCAGAGAGAAGACGCATAGGCCGATCATCATGATACTCGGAGCTTTTGCTCTCAGCGCAGTCATCGGGTATTTCCCTGTCATAGGCGATGCTTTCTGTCTGTCCAGGATGATCAACTTCCTGCCAATCTACATGATAGGATATTACCTCGACATGAAGGCTTTCCTGCCGTTCCTGCAGGGAGAGAAGTACGGCGCTGCAGAGACAGGCAGCACAGATGCAGCCAGGAAGAATCCAAAGCGCATAGCGATCGTCATCTTCAGCTGGATCACCATCGCAGTATCAATGGCAGTCTGCTGTTACGGTGACTGGGGCATGTACAGCTGGAGAAAGTGGTTCACCGGCAGGCGCTCATACGAATTTTTGCAGCAATTCTTCAGTTATGCGATGAAGGATGGCTGGTGGATCAGGATTGTTGTATGGCTGATCGCACTTGCAATTACTTTTGCGATAGTAGCCCTCATACCGGATAAGAATCTCGGATATATCACTACGATCGGCTCAAGGACTCTTTCAGTCTACTTCTGGCACAGACCGGTCTGTTACCTGTTCAGGAACTGGAAAGTACTGCCGAGGCTCTGTGTCCTTTTCGGCGGCACATATAACGATGCAGCTGCCGGCCAGGCCAAGGGGCTCGCTTTTGGCGGGAGCACACTGTCTATGTCAGCCGCGATGCTGGCTTACCTGCTGATCGGGGCAGCCATGACCGCATTCTTCAGCCTCAAGCTGTTCGAACATCCGACATCAGACCTGATGAAACTCGGCGCAAGGATCGCCAGTGCCGGAAAAAAATAAAAGAATACATATTGATATCAAAAAACGGCTCCTGCAGGAGGCTAGCATCTGCAAGAGTCGTTTTTTTGCTGTTAAATACTATCTGGGGAATTAGTACACCTTGCGATGGGGACCGTGTTTGCTAAAATTTATGAAAGAACTACTGCAACTGTCATTAGAACACACGGATGTGTTCAATGAACTGGAAAACCTTGCATACAGACAGCCCGGACACAGGCGGACTCAGTACCCGGTGAAACAAATGACAGCCTTACGCCTGACTTCCAGACCCCTGTCTTCAAGTCAACAGGCAAAAAGAAGGTCAAGAAAGACAAAGTAAAAAAACATAAAAAGATTTCCAATATATTCTACTTGAAGGATCATAAAATGCGGAGGCACAGTACCAATGAATAACTTTAAAAGCTTAAAAGCTGCAAGGGCGATCATGACCATCATTTTAGCTGGCCTTGTTTTGATCGGATTGTGTGGAACGTACTGTGTGAATGCGGAGTCTCCCGGCGTAGCAAAACATTCAAAACAGGAGATCATCGATCATATCCGCAATTCAGGCGTCAGTGTTTCTGACCCCGTAGAGTTTACTGTAAACCCGGTAGCGAACAGTGTGCGAGGAGAGCTCAGCCGTAAGACACAAGAGGGTGCTGTTACTATGCTCAACAACCTCAGATATGTCGCGGGACTGGATCCGGTTTCTTTTGATGAGAAATATGGCAGGTACGCTCAGGCAGGTGCGTTTGTAAACATGTCTATAGGTCAAATGACTCACTATCCCGAGTCTGTCACCTCAAAACCATCGGCCATGTCGCAGGCGGACTGGGAGCTTGGATGCACAGGAGCAGGGAGCTGCAACCTGTATAGGGGACCAAGTACCCTGACAAGCGCTGTGATTGGTTGGGTAGAGGATCCCGGAACATCAAATGCATCTAAATTGGGACATCGCAGATGGTGCCTTAATCCGGATATGGGTAAAACGGGGTTTGGCTTTGCCGGTGGTTTCTGTGCCATGTACTGTTTTGACTCCTCGGGAACAGGAACCCAGGAAAATATTGCATGGCCTGCCGAGAATATGCCGATCGAGTACTTCCGCGGCGGGAGTAGTGTGTGGAGCATTACCACGGGTCATGAAGTTGACAGATCCAAAGTAACGGTAAATCTCGTCAGACTGAAAGACGGGAAAACATGGACCTTTAGTGCCGGGAGCAGCAATTTTTTTCAGGTCAATAACGGAGCATATGGGCAGACCGGCTGCATAATTTTCCGCCCGGGCGGAATTGACCGGTATGAAGACGGAGACAGTTTTAAAGTTACCATCTCTGAGACCGGATATGAAGATATTTCCTATAATGTGAACTTTTTCCGTGCCATACCTATGGCCGGAATAGCATTCGATGAATCATACGTCAATTTAGATGCCGGCGATATATGGTACCCGTATATCTCTGCATACCCGGAGGATTCAGGAGAATTTGTAGATGAGAGTCTGGTAACATACAGCACCTCCAATAAAGCAGTAGCTTCTGTTGATAATGAAGGAAGAATAAAGGCTGTTTCCGCTGGAAGAGCCATAATCACTGCTTACTATAAAGGGTTTAAGGCTACAATGACAGTTGATGTCAAATCAGGGAAAGGCGAAGGCGGTAATTTCGGTACGATCAAAGATCTGCCTGCCGCCAAACTGTCAAAACTTAAGGCATCTAAGAAAGCTGTCACTGTAAAGTGGAAGAAGATAAGCAAGAAAAACAAAAAGAAGATCCAGGGCATCGAAATACAGTACAGTCTGGACGGTTTTAAGACTATAGCCGGAACCAAATACGCTAAAAAGACCAAGACATCCTGTAAGATAAAAGGTCTGAAGTCCAAGAAAAAATATTGGGTACGCATACGTACCTACAAAAACACTTCGAAGGTCAAGCATGTATCTGCCTGGAAGACCAGGAAAGTCAAAGTCAAATAGCAAAAGATTCCTGCCTGCTGATACGCCATTGAAAATAAAAGCTAAACTGCCGGTTTATTGCGGTTGTGTGCAGCGGGTGCTAGAATAACACAACAGAAAACGCTTAGAGACAAGTTGATACTCTAGGCATTTCGGCCTGCTTCAGCAGGCCGATTTTTTTGTGTCCCGAAAACGCAAAATCCATGTACAAAAAAAGAACAAATATTTACAAAAACTAAACTGCCGGAACAGTTGTTTGCGAACAAAGGTTCTGCTATAATGCTAATCCCCAAAAGTATACTCCGAATTTTGAACTCTATGAAAGGAAAGAAGCCTGTATGGAAAGCTATAACAGGACCAGTCTGGCATTTAATACTGATACTCCGGACCATACTATTGGCAGTGCTGCCGACATAGTCCCGGTCAGACCTAGTGTCATTGATCTGCCACTTGATGATGCGTTCTTAAATGGATCGCTTGAGGCTGCTGAAGGTGCAGCATCCGGTGAAGGCGCTATGGGACCCGATGCCGGTCCGGATACGCTGAGCAGCACCGGCGGAAGTGTCGCTGATGAACTGGTGAAGTGCATCAGAGATACTGGCCGCGTCGATATCATCAGGATATCCGGGGCAGCCGGAACAACTGTCAATGAGGTCATTGGCTCACTCAGAGGTGCCATATACTGCAATCCGGACACATGGGGAGTTGACAGAACTCAGGGCTGGGAAACGGCTGACGAGTATCTTTCGGGGAACCTCAGATACAAGCTCACCAAGGCAAGAATAGCCTGTAAACTTTACGGGAGCATATTCGAGGACAACGTCAAGGCACTTGAGGCCATCATGCCTCCGGAGCTCGCCGCTGAGGATATTTATGTCACTCTCGGGTCACCATGGCTTCCGGAACATATCATTGATGACTTTGTCAACTACCTGGTGCAGCCGCATACTTTTGACATGTGCAAAGGCACCAGACACGACACCGAGACCGGCAGCTGGGAGATCCCTGACAAGGGCAGGTACAGCAGATACGTGCGCAATGTCAGCACCTTTGGCACTAAGAGGATCGATGCGGTACACATCATCGAGCGCTCTCTCAACATGAAGACCATCCGTATTACGGATGAGGTGTCATCCGATACAACCAAGTCGGGCAAAGCCAGAGTCATTAACCCCGAAGAGACGGCTGCCGCTCAGGAGAAGCAGAGGCTTATTATCGCTGAATTCCGCCGCTGGATATGGCAGGACGCTGAGCGTAAGCGCAGAATAATGAAGATATTCGAGACCAGGTACGCCGGCATAGCGGCGCGCAGGTTCGACGGCAGGTTCCTCGAGTTCCCGGGTATGGCAGAGGAGGCAGAGCTCTTTCCTTATCAGAAGGATGCGGTCGCAAGGATACTCTTCACCCCGAATACTCTGCTCGCCCACGATGTGGGTGCGGGCAAAACATACATCATGATAGCTGCAGCTATGGAGCTGAAGCGCCTCAAAATGGCTGAGAGGAGCATGTTCACAGTACCGAACAACCTCGTCGGACAGTGGCACTCTATTTTCATGTCGCTTTATCCTGATGCGAAGGTGCTGTGTATCGAGCCTAAGGACTTTACAGAGGATAAGAGAAACAAGACCCTCGGGCGTATCATCAATGAAAACTGGGATGGCATCATCATTGCATACAGCTGCTTTGACAGGATCCCGCTTTCCAGAAAGTTCTACATAGAAGAGCTCAGGGCAGAACAGGAAGCCCTTCTCAGAATTAAAAGCAAGAAGCAGAATGTTACGCCAAAATTCAAGAGGAGACTCGAAAAGATAACCAAAGAGCTTGGTGATATCGCTGTTTCGGATGACCCGGCGCGCAGGTTCATCTGTTTTGACGATCTGGGGATAGACAGGCTCTTTGTTGATGAGGCGCACAACTATAAGAACATATCCATCGATACTTCGATTTTCGGCATATTCGGTATCAACAGCAAGGGGTCCGCGAAGTGTGACAGCATGCTGAGCAAGGTCCATCATGTGCAGAAGACTCATCACGGGGGAGGTGTGGTCATGGCGACCGGTACGCCTATCACCAACTCAGTTTCAGATATCTTCGTATTTCAGCAGTACCTGCAGAGCGGTGAACTTGAACTGCTCGCCCTCCAGACTTTTGACAGCTGGGTGGGCATGTTCGCAGAGAAGACGACAGAATTTGAGATCGCTGTGGACACCAACAGTTACAGGCTGGCAACAAGGTTCTCAAGGTTTCACAACATTCCCGAGTTGACTAACATCCTCGCTTCCATAGCGGACTTCCACAGCATCGACTCGGGCGAGGGTGTTCCTGCGTTCAAGGGGTACACAGATATCGTTGTACCGAGGAGCTATGAGCTCAAGGCATATCTTGAGGAGATCTCGAGACGCGCTGACAAGGTCCACAACCGCAAGGTGAAGCGGGATGAAGACAACATGCTCAAGATCACCGGAGACGGGAGGCGTGCAGCACTCGATATTCGGCTGGTCCGGGAGGAAGGTGCAGCGGGAGCTGGACGCAGACCGGTGCAGAGCAATATATTCGATCCGTGGAGTGTCGGAAGATGCAAAGCATCGGAGTGCTCGGAGATCGCAGCCCGCATATGGCATGCAACCAGAGATGACAGGCTTGCTCAGCTGATATTCTGCGATACTTCAACACCTAAGGCAGGTTTCAACATGTACGATGAGCTCAGGCGTCGCCTTGTCGACTTTGGTGTCTCTGATGCCGAGATAGCCTATATCCATGATGCGACGACAGATGCCAGGCGGGAGAGGCTTTTCCGCAGTGTCAGGGAAGGCCGCATAAGAATCCTTATCGGATCCACCTTCAAGCTTGGACTCGGTGTCAATGTCCAGGACAGGCTTTTTGCCGTCCATCACCTCGACCTGCCGTGGAGACCTGCGGACATGGTGCAGAGAGAAGGCCGCATACTCAGAGCGGGCAATATGAATGAAGAGGTCAGGATATACCGCTATATCACCGAAGGCAGCTTTGATGCTTACTCATGGCAGCTGCTTGAGACCAAGCAGAGATTCATTACCGATATCCTTTCCGGCACAGTCACCGGCAGGAGCGGCAGTGAAGTGGATGACACTGTGCTGAACTATGCAGAGGTCAAGGCTCTGGCCCTCGGCAACCCGCTGCTGAAGAGCCGCGTTGAGACCCGCAATGAGATCAGCCGCCTTGCTGCGCTTAAGCGCAAGGGCATCGAAAACAGGCTGAGACTGGAACAGAGATACCGCGAGCTGCCTGACGAGATAGCTGCAAAGGAGCTTGAACTCCGTACATGTATAGCTGACGCTGCTTTTGTCCGCTCTCAAGGTGATCTCTACCGCGGTCATAGTGCAGCAGATAAAAGGCGCACTGCTGCTTGGCGCAAATACCTGCGTGACAAGCTGGCTGCCGTACTTCAGGATAACGTGATGCGGCCTGCAGAGAGGGCTAATTTTGATTACAGGGGCTTCATGATAGTAGCTCCCGCGGGTATGGAGGCTGAGTATCCGTACCTCTGGCTCGTCAGAGAAGGCCGCTACAGGGTCGACCTCGGTGATAAGGACACAGGCATCATTATCAGGATAGATAATTACCTCGATAAGCTTGGCGACAGAGCCAAAGTGGCAGGACGGCAGCTCGACATCCTCAGGCAGGAGCTTGCAGAGACCGAGCAGGAACTGCTGAAAGAAGTCGACTACACCGAGCAGATGGATGCTCTCGGCAGAAAGCTCGAAGAGATAGATGCAAGAATAGCATCCGGCGAAGTAAAACGCCGGAACAGTTAGGAGGACCGCATATGAGCAAGAATATTACAGATAATACCCCGAGCCTCAGCAATGTGCCGGCGGTGAATGTCGGCGAGGCAGTAAGCAGGCTGTCAGACACGTACTGCAGGGTCATCAGTGCAGGACTGCCTCTGAGCACTGTTCCGTCTGTCATGATGTGGGGCCCTCCCGGTGTCGGTAAGTCACAGGCTGTAAGGCAGATCGCTGACAGGATAGGATCAGGCACAGGCAGATCAGTACATGTCACCGATGTAAGGCTGCTCCTCTTCAATCCGATAGACCTCAGAGGAATACCGACTGCCAACGAGGACAGGACACTTGCTGTCTGGCTCAGGCCTAAGATCTTCGACATGGACTCTTCTGCAGACGTTGTAAACATTCTCTTCCTCGATGAGATCTCTGCAGCGCCTCAGTCAGTACAGGCCGCTGCCTACCAGATAACCCTCGACAGAACGGTCGGAGAACACAGGCTGCCGGCAAATTGCATCGTCATCGCTGCCGGCAACCGTGTCACAGACAAGTCTGTCGCATATAAAATGCCTAAGGCACTCGCCAACAGAATGATGCACATCGAGATCGCAGGCTCTTATGAGGCATGGAGAGCCTGGGCGGTTTCGCACGGCATAAATGAGAAGATCATAGGGTTCCTCGCATTCAGACCGGACCGTCTCATGGGATTCAGCCCGGGCAATGATGACCTTGCATTTGCCACCCCGAGAGCATGGGAGATGGTCAGCAACCTGATGAACTATGTCAGCGATGACATAGATGAGATGTTCACACTCATTGCAGGCATCGTAGGAAGCGGGGTTGCTGTCGAATTCAGGACCTGGGCTGCTGTTTATAATACTCTGCCTGACGTGGGGGCTATCTTCGATGGAACCAAGCACAAAGTGCCGCGAAGGACGGACACTTTATATGCACTGATATCCGCTATGACAAAATACGCATCCGAGCACCGTGATGAGATGGACAGGATCGCCAACTCAATAGCATATGCTGACATGATGCCGGCTGACTTTTCGGCTGTGCTGATGCAGGACTATCTGAATATAGAAGAGGACTACCGCCTCAGGCTCATGGGTATACCTGAATTCACCAGGTGGCTTCGTACGAAGGGCGCGCTGCTCAACGGGATATAGCGAGGTGCAGAATGGAACTAACGCAAGCCAAGCAACGTGAATACATACGCAGGATAATGATCGCGCGCATGACGATACTCTCCGGAAACGGATTCTTCGGGCTGCTTCTTATGCACATGAGATTTGCCCTAGATGAGTCCGTTGGAACGGCCGCGACTGATAGTGAACGCATATATTTTGCCCCGGCCTTTCTGGATGAGATCTCTGACCCTGAGCTGGTCTTCATACTGATGCATGAGATCATGCATGTTGTTCTGAAACACACATTCAGGGCAGGGGAAAGAGATCATCTGCTGTTCAATATAGCCTGCGATATCGTAGTCAACTCGAATATTATGGATGCGGCCGGCGGCGATATAAAAAGCATCACTCTGAGCAGATACGGACCGTCAATGCATACAGCTCCGGACGGGACTGCGGGCAGCCTGTACACAGCAGAAGAGGTCTACGAGATGCTCCTGTCAACTGCTGCCGGAAAGCAGTCACAAGGATCGCCGGGTACAGCTGCGCAGCAGTCAGATGCCGGCTCCGGGGGAGTGAGACAGGGCCACGGTTTCTCTGATGACCACTCTAAATGGGGCACTGCACAGGATAAGCATGTCGATGAAATGTGGAAGCAGCGGATCAGAGAGGCTTATGAAGCCGCATCAGATCGTATAATCGGCACGGGGAAGGGTACCGGCAATCTGCCTGCGGGAGTCGAACGCATGCTTCAAGAACTCATTGCACCTAAGACCGACTGGCGTATCCTGCTCAATGACTTTGTGCAGGAGGAAGTGGTGGACTATTCGTTCTCACCGCCCGACAGGAGATTTCCAGACAGTCCGTTTTTCCTGCCAGATTATAACGAGACAGACATTACAGTTAAGAATATCCTGTTCTGGATAGACACCTCGGGATCTATGACCGATCGGGAGATAACAGAGGCATATTCTGAGATCAAAGGAGCTATCGATCAGTTCGGGGGCAGGCTTGAAGGATGGCTGGGATTCTTTGATGCCGCAGTCATACCGCCTATCCCTTTTAATGATGAGAATGAATTCAGCGTGATAAAGCCAAAAGGCGGCGGCGGGACCAGTTTTGATGTCGTTTTCGATTATGTGCAGGAGGAAATGACGGATATGGAGATAGCAAGCATCATCATCCTTACCGACGGCTACGCATCTTTCCCGGATAAGAGTTCCGCCATGGGCATCCCGGTCTTGTGGATTATAAACAATGATGACATAGATCCGCCATGGGGCAAAGTCGCAAGGATCTGAGGACGTGACGGATAACTACATGCGATAGCCGTAAATGAGAATCGTAATGACATGCGGAAGCAGCCCTCCCGGCTGCTTCTTCTCTTAACTGCAGGTTCAATGACACAGCAGATCTTTCGTAATAAAATCTATACTCGCAAGGAAAAAACGGTCAGTAGATATGTCGTGAGAGATATTGGAGCCGGAAGCTCTGTCACAACACGACACATCAAGTAATATGGAGGGCTTAATATGAGATACACTTCAGCTCAGGCAAACAAACTTCTCAGGAAAATCACAGGCCGAAAGGCGGACCTTGAGTCCAAAGAGCGCAAGAGTTCGACATTCCGTGTCGCGTCGGGAGAGGACGCAGAGTCCCTCAGACCAAAATACGATTTTGCTTCTGTACAGGCAGAGCTCGATGAGCTCGAAGACATGACACGCAAGGTCAAACATGCCATCAACGTCTTCAACACCACACATGTGCTGGATGGTTTCGATGGGCTGACCATTGACCAGGCCCTGGTGTACATCCCTCAGCTCAGCTCCCGCGTCAGCAAGCTGAGAGAAATGGCAGGCACCATCCCAAAACGACGCATCGACGACTACAGAAACAACTTTGTTGACTACTCTGTGGTCAACTACGACATCGAAGAGGCTGAAAAGGCTTACAAGGCTGCTCAGGAAAAGCTGGCTGCCATGCAGCTTGCACTCGATGCTGCCAATGCATCGGAAACGATGGAAATCGATGTAGAGCTCGATTAAAAATCCCGGGGTGCAGATCAGAAACTATCGGCATCCCATCCGAATGACTTTTGCTCCTGCGGGCTTTTTATATGTTTCACAGAGATCACGGCGCCGGTTGAGGTCCTGGTCCAAGGTAATAGTCATCTGTTATTCAGCGTGTTATGTGTTATAAGTCAACGTTTATCTATTACTTATGTAAGAACAGCGCGTACGGATGCAAGAGTCATTAAAAACCTATATGCGGCCGAGGTACGGTTACAGGCCGCAGCAATATTAAACCGGAAACGAATCTTCCGGCAACGTAAAAAAATGATGTACTAAACTGCCGGTTCAGTTAACAAACTGCCGGTTTTGTTGTATACTATGATTCCGCGGCTCTAATTCGTCCATGCAGTATGCACGGATATGATGAACAGGGAAGAGGTGATGCCTGATATGGAAAAAATGAATATGTGTCGTCGACCTGTACACAGGATAGACATCTCCATCAACATGGAGAAGACAGGTGCCAACATCAAGAGCCTTATCAAGGCGAGCGGCTATACCGTGAGAGACATAATGGAAATCACAGGGCTGTCATCCGAACAGGCAGTATACAAATGGTTCAGAGGCGACTCGATACCATCACTCGAAACACAACTGATTCTCTGCAAGGTCTTAAACCTTGATATAACTGAACTCCTCGTCATTGACGGGGAGTTTCATTTTTTTGCTTACCGGATACAGGAGGTGATGCCGGCTGAACCATAAAAGCCTTTTTCTATCTCAGCCGGACCATAAAAACCGGCTGCCACACTTTTGCATGCAGCAGCCGGTCAATGTTTAGTTTATACGGCAATGATGAAATCGGAGCATATTTGCTTGCTCCCTGGAGAATATCGGAATCAGATTCCAAGCATATCTGCATACTCTGCAAGGGCTCCGTCGGTCTCATGTGCAAGTACGCGCTTTGCAAGGACCTTGCCGAGCTGTACGCCTTCCTGGTCGAAACTGTTCAGATTCCAGAGGAATCCCTGGAACATGATCTTGTTCTCGAAGTGTGCGAGCAGGGCACCGAGCGATGCAGGGGTCAGCTGAGCGCCGACGATGATGCTTGATGGACGTCCACCGTCGAAATTCTTATTCGGGTTCTCGTCATCCTTGCCGCATGCGAAGGCGACGATCTGAGCAACAACATTAGCACCGAGCTTTTTCTGGCTGGTGCTGCCCTGGATATCGACATCGACACCGGACTGGTTTTCCTTGTATCCAATAAACTGAAGCGGTACTATATCCTTTCCCTGATGCAGGAGCTGGTAGAATGAATGCTGACCGTTAGTGCCAGGTTCACCGAAGAGGACCGGCCCGGTCTTGTAGTCTACCGGTTCGCCAAAGCGGTTTACTGACTTTCCGTTGGACTCCATGTCTGCCTGCTGCAGGTGAGCAGGGAACCTTGCCAGAGCCTGTGCATATGGCAGCACTGCTGTGCTCTCATATCCCAGAATGTTACGCTCATATACTCCGATAAGAGCATCGAGCATAGCAGCATTCTTCATTGGGTCAGCCTGAGCTGCCAGCTTGTCAGCCTCAGCGGCGCCTTCAAGGAACTCTGCGAAAACGTCAGATCCGAAAGCAAGTGAGAGAACAGCTCCTCCTACTGCGGAAGTCGATGAGTATCTGCCGCCGATATAATCATCCATGAAGAATGCGGCGAGATAATCGCTGCTGGAAGCGAGAGGTGAGGTCTCACTTGTAACGGCTATCATGTGCCTGGAAGGATCGAGGCCGGCCTGAACGAGAGCGTTCTTGACGAATGCCTCATTGGTCAGTGTCTCGAGCGTAGTACCTGACTTGGATACGAGAATGAAGATAGTATGAGCAACATCGATAGTATTAAGAACGCTTACAGCATCATCAGGATCAACGTTGCTGATGAATCTTGCATCCATCAGAAGTTTACCGTTAGCGCGAGCCCAGTTCTCAAGCGCGATATACATAGCGCGCGGACCGAGGTCACTTCCGCCTATTCCTATCTGCACTACTGTAGTGAATTTCTCGCCGGCAGCATTGCAGATCTCACCGGAGTGGACTTTGGAAGCAAATTCTGCGATCTTGCCCTGCTCTCCCAGGTAGAATTCCCTCTTGTTGACGCCGTCTTTGATCACAGCGTCTCCGAGCTGCCCGCGGGTCAGATGGTGAAGGACAAGTCTCTTCTCACCGGTGTTTATCATAGCACCATTATAAAGATCTTCGAACTTGCCTGCGAGATCAGATTCAGCAGCCAGCGCACCCAGCATTCCGAGGATTTCACTGTCAACCTGTTTTGCCGCATAGTTATAAGTAAGTCCGCAAGCCATCGGGACAGAGTATCCACGTACTCTTGCAGCACCGGCTTCGCCTGCCAGAACCTCTCTCAGATCAACACGGTGATCTGATGCGACAAGCTTTTTATATGAATCAAGCGTATCAAGATTTTTCCATTCAGCCATTTTAATCTTCCTTTCTTATTTCTATAGTAACTAGCCCCGTCTTATTATTATCTGAACTATTCTTCAGCTATTCCGAATCTTTTTAATCCGGCATGACCTTGTACGACATATGATCCTGCCGGACATGAGAAATATGATTCAGAAATTATCATCATACATACATATAATTTACTACATATTCCCTGAAATTTCTATGGGAAAACACATGCAAAACAAGGTAAAACTATGCAAAAAGTGCTTGCTTTTGACGTCGCGATTGAGTATTATATATGGGCGCGTCATATGTGATGCGCGAATAATATATTACTTTCTGCACCGGGCGAACCGGTGCCAGTATGACCACAGGAGGTGTCAACATGAGAGATTATGAACTTCTATTCGTGCTTGATCCGAACCTGGACGAAGAGACCAAGGCTAACCTGATCGAGACTGTCAAGTCAGTCATCAATGCAGGCGGCGAGGCCGGCGAAGCTGATGTTTGGGGCGAGAGAAGACTTGCTTACAGCATCAACAAGAAGAACACCGGTTACTATGTAGTCCTTCCGTTCAAGGCTGATGCAGAACTGCCGAAGGAACTCGACAGAAGGCTCAGGATCAATGAGAACGTAATGAGACATATCATCGTATGTCAGGACGAAGAGTAGTGAAAGGAAAGGTCTGGCTATGAATCAAGTAGTATTGATTGGAAGACTTGCAAGAGATCCTGAACTCAGCTACACCCCTAACACTCAGTCTGCTATGTGCAGATTTACTATCGCAGTAGACAGACCGAGGAGACAGGGAGAGGACGCAGGCGCTGACTTCATCCGTATCACCGTATGGGGAAGACAGGCAGAGACATGCGACCGTTATCTGTCAAAGGGCAGACAGGTAGCTATTATGGGAAGGATCCAGACCGGAAGCTACAAGAACAGAGAAGGTGTCACTGTCTACACAACAGATGTAGTTGCTGACAGAGTAGAATTCCTCGGCGGCGGTCAGGGCGGCCAGAACAACGGCGGCCAGGGCAGCTACAATCAGGGCAACTCATTCAGCGGCGGCTATCAGGGCAGAGACAACAACGCTCCGCAGCAGAGCGGAAACTTCGGCGCGCCTGACAATAGTTTCCCGCAAGAGACAGTATCCGGCCACAGCAATTCAATTTTTGGCGGATTCGATGATCTCCCGGATACATTCCAGGCAGCTGAGGATGATATTCCATTCTAGAGAAAGGGGAAAGCACGAATTATGGAAAGAACAAGCAGACCTAAGCGCATGAACACAGGCATGAGAAGAAGAAAAGTGTGCCAGTTCTGTGCTGACAAGGACAAGAAGATCGACTATAAAGATGCTGAGACTCTGAAGAAATACATCACCGAGAGAGGCAAGATCCTCCCTAGGAGAGTCACAGGCACATGCGCAATGCACCAGAGAGCAGTTGCTAAGGCAATCAAGAGAGCAAGAGTAGTTGCTATCCTGCCATTCGACGCAGAGCAGTAAGATCTTACAGGGCCTATGCCCTGAACAATGAAAACAGGCAGATCGATACAAGTACTGAATCAGCACTTTACGATCTGCTTTTTCATTGCAATAATCGCACGATATTCGGCATTTTTCGCACTAAATATGACTTGAATTGGCTATGCAACAGCAAGATATAGTGTATCGGGGAGATTTATCCGTGAATCAATAAGAACTTGTATGCTATAATCAAGTAGTATTATGCATTAGTGGGCTTTTGCTCAAAGAGGGAACAAGGAAAAGGAGATAAAAAGGATGAAGAAAAAACTGATCATATATCTTCTGGCAGCAGTCATGGTCCTGAGTCCGGCAGCAGTATTTGCGGATACGGCTGACACTGCAGGAACCGGAACAAGCGATCTTGAGGTCGTTCAGTCAGATGCGATGCTATTCAACGGAAACAGTTCGTGTGACTGGGTGGATACAGCCAGAACACAGGCCAAAGATGCGAACGGAAATATAGCAAAAGGCTTGTTCAAAGCTACAAGAATCGGAGGCGGCACCAGCCTGTATTTTGCTGACAGCAACGGATATGTTGTCAAGAAAGAAAGCTTCATAACCGTCTCTGACGGAGAGAAGTATATTCATACCAATAATACTGAAGGTGAGCACTGGGATGTGACAGGCGGCGGAGCTCTTTCATATGCGATCACCAATCACAATGGAGAATATTTTGTTCACTGGCAGCAGGGAATAGTAACAGTCAACGGCGTAAAGTATTATGTCCTGCCGAACGGTACAGTTCAGACAACAGCGGGTCTGATCAATGTCGGTGGTAAGTACTATTATGTCAATGCAGGAGGAGCTATAAGATCTGAGGCAGGCTTCTTCAAGGCCAATAATGGCAAGACCTATCTGACCGATGCTACCGGAGCGATCATCACTACTGCAGGTATCAGACAGTACGGCGGCTCATATTATGTCATCCAGTCAGACGGTTCAGTCGGAACGACTGTAGGATTCGTCAGAGCCGGAGGCAAGCTGTGCTATGTAACCAATACAAACGGCGTACTTGCTGTAAACAAAGAGTTCAAGGTAGGCGGCAAGAAATACCATGCTCTGAACGATGCATCGATCGCTATCGGCGGACACAAGTGGGGCAAGAAGTATTACTTTGCAGATGATTCCGGAGCGATCCGCACCAAGAAGGGTGTCGTAAAAGCCGGCGGTCAGTACTATTTCGTTCAGAAGGGCGGAAAGCTCGCTGTCAACAAGAAAGTCAAGTATAAAGGCAAGAGCTACATTGCGAGCAAGAGCAGCGCACTGTACAGAGGCCTCTTCAAATGGAAGAAGAACCTGTACTATGCTAATGATAAGGCTGTTCTGAGGACAAAAGCCGGAGTCATCACCGTTGATGCTCACAAGTACTATGTACGGAAGGGCGGCAAGATCAAGAAGAACTCCGTATTTACAGCTAAGGGAAAGAAATACTGTGCTGATAAGGATGGCAGACTTTTGAGTGGCTATTTCAACTGGAAGGGCAATTACTACCTGACCAATGGTAAGTGCGTCATCATCACCAAGCAGGGCCTGTACTCATACCAGAAACACATTTACTTCGTAGGTAAGGGTGGCAAGCTTGCTACTTCGAGCTTTATTGAATGGAAGAACAAGTTCTATTATGCGAACAATAAAGGAGAGATACTCAGAAGCAAGTTCACATACAAGAGGAATGGAACTAAGTACACTTTGCATCCAAGCTCAAAGACCGGAGAGATCGCAAGTGATGAATATTACAAGGTATTCCCGGAAAAAGCACCAAAAGAAGATAATAATGGTGATGCACAGGATGCCAACAACGCATAGCAAGCAGATCATTAAGATGTGATCGGGTCTTACAGACATAGGCGATGCTAATGATTCAGCCGGAATGAGTGATCATTCCGGCTGTTATTATGTTGAGCCTTACAATCAACAGTACAGGACGAATGAAAAGCACTCATAAAGCAAGGAACAAATCGCTTAAAAATGAAAGACAATCCGTAGTGTAAAAAAAAGGAGTGTGATATAATATTTTCAGAATTTTGCGTAGCAAAGCAAAGCCCTACAGGAGGGAACAAGGAAAAGGAGATAAAAAGGATGAAGAAAAAACTGATCATATATCTTCTGGCAGCAGTCATGGTCCTGAGTCCTGCAGCAGTATTTGCTGATACGGCCGATACCGCAGGAGCTGGCTCGGGAGATCTTGAGGTCGTACAGTCAGATGCGATGCTCTTCAACGGAAACAGCTCGTGTGACTGGGTGGATGCAGCCAGGACACAGGCCAAAGATGCTAACGGAAATATAGCAAAAGGCTTGTTCAAAGCTACAAGAATCGGAGGCGGCACCAGTCTTTTCTATGCAGATGCAAATGGAATTGTTGTAAAAAGAGAAGGCCTCATAACCGTATCGACCGGAGAAAAGTATGTACATATCAATAATTCCGAAGGCGAGCACTGGGATGTTACAGGAGGCGGAGCTCTTTCATATGTGATCACCAATCACAACGGAGACTATTTCGTTCACTGGCAGCAGGGAATAGTAACAGTTAACGGTACAAGATACTATGTCCTCGCGAATGGTACAGTTCAGACAACAGCGGGCCTGATCAATGTCGGAGGCAAGTACTATTATGTCAATGCAGGCGGAGCTATCAGGTCACAAGCAGGTCTCTTTAAAGCGGCAAACGGCAAGACATATCTCTCCGATGCTTCAGGTGTGATCATCACTACTGCAGGAATCAGGCAGTACGGCGGCTCATATTATGTCATCCAGTCTGACGGTTCAGTCGGAACGACTGTAGGATTCGTCAGAGCCGGAGGCAAGCTGTGCTATGTCACCAATACAAACGGCGTACTTGCCGTAAACAAAGAGTTCAAGGTAAACGGCAAGAAATACCATGCTCTGAATGATGCTTCGATCGCTGTCGGCGGACACAAGTGGGGCAAGAAGTATTACTTCTCAGATGACTCCGGTGCTATCCGCACCAAGAAGGGCATCATGAAGGCAGGCGGCCAGTACTACTACGTACAGAAGGGCGGAGCAGTTGCTACCAATAAAAAAGTAAAATGGAAGGGCAAGAGCTACATCGCAAGTAAGAATGGCGTTATCTACAGAGGCCTCTTCACTTGGAAGAAGAACCTGTATTATGCTAATAAAAAGGGCGTTCTGAGGACAAAAGCCGGAGTTATCACCGTTGATGCTCACAAATATTTTGTCCAGAAGGGCGGCAAGATCAAAAGGAATGCGCTTTTCACAGCATACGGAAAGAAATATTGTGCTAATAAGTATGGCAGACTTTTGAGCGGCTACTTCTACTGGAAGGGCAATTACTACCTGACCAATGGTAAGTGTGTCATCATCACCAAGCAGGGTCTGTACTCATACAGCGGAAGAACATATTTCGTTAAGGCAGGCGGGGCACTTGCTTCCAATGAGTTTGTCACCAATAATGAGAAACATTACTATGCAAACTACAAAGGCATTGTTCTCAAGAGCAAGTTCACTTATAAGAGAAATGGTGTAAAACACACGATCCATCCTAACTCCAAAACAGGCGAGATCGCACTCGACGAATACTACAAGGTATTCCCTGAAGAAGCCCCAAAGCCTGAATCAACTACAACCAACTAGGAGACCGATGGGAACCCACACATAGGCAACTATGAACCAGCCGGAATTTATAGGGAGATGGCAAAGTCGCCATCTCCCTTTCTAGTGCAATTCGATGTGATCGGCATGGATAGTTTTTATTGCCGCTGATATGCTTCAATGCTAAACTCTTAATGAGGTGTGGCCGGAGACATTCTGGCCGGTAAATCATGGGAAAAAGCAAAAAAAGAAAAACAAATAAAAAAAGAAAACCCGGTAATACATACGGTAAAAAGGATAAGATTTCAGAGACTTCTGAAAAAGACGGGATACTTAGCATTATCGATGAACTTGCTTCTTTTCCGGGTCTTTTGATGTGTCTCTTGATTGCTGTAATGCTGATTCTCGATGTTTCTGTATCGGAAATGTTGGATAAGCAGTATCAGGTATTTCAGGACCTGTTCAAATGGTTTAATATAATCGCCATCGTTTCCGGTTTAATCGTTCTTGGATACAGGCTACTTGCAATCATCAGAAAAAATCAGACTCCGAGTCATGACTATAGGCTGCTTTTGCATCCGTATACTGCTTTTGCGGCATTTGCTGTATGCATTATGATATCTACATGCATAAATGGCTTTACGGAAGAAGCCATTAAAGGCATTCCTTATCGGAACATAGGGATCATCCTTATGATGACCATGTTGCTGGTATACATGGGGGTCACAAGTACGATAGAAAACGATTATTACAGGAAGCTTCTCCCAGCAATATATCTTTCTTTGTCTGCTGCTGTTGCTTTCGCAACTTTATATGACAGATATATCAGAAGAATTCCAGCTTTTCATGCCAAGAAAGAGCTGAGTGCGATATTTTTCAATGGTAACCATTACGCATACTTCCTTGCTATGGCGATACTTATCGGCATAGGGTATTACATTTACGGCAATAACCGGCAGGCAGTAGCCGGTGGGGCGGCAGCCGTTTTAAATTTGCTTGTGCTTGTACTGAATCACACTCTCGGCTGCATTCTGGCAGTCGGTATCGTTATGATAATAGTAAGCTTTTCCGCGGTAAAAAAGGACAGCAACTGCCGCAAGAGAATCCTTATGATGTGGGTGGCCTCTGCGGCGGCAGCCTGTACAGTTTTTTTAATCAGCCCGGATATGAGAAGAGAGTTCGCTGTGTTCTGGAGAGATATTGCAGATATCCTCAACCATACAGCAAAAGGCTCAGCCGGACACAACAGACTCAAGATATGGCGTCTGACGGTAGAGTATATTACAGAGAGACCATTGTTCGGCTATGGCTGTGAAGGTATCTCTATGAAAATGTACGCAGAAACGGCGATATCCAATCCACACAATGAGATCCTTACTTATGCAGCATATTATGGGATACCTGCGGCAGTTTTTTATACATATGGAGTTCTTGCTGCTTTAGCAGGACGTCTGCTAAGCTATGACTCTGATATGACAGGAAAGATAGCGTGTATGGCTGCAGCCGGATACTTCATCTCGGCTATTACAGGCGTGGCCATGTTTTATACGACACCATTCTTCTTTGCTTTCATGGGTCTCTCCATTAAATCGTTAAATAATAAATAATATGGCATTTGACCAACTAATTCCTTTGGCAATTTGGACCTTACATAGTAAACTCTTAACAAACGTTAAGGTTGTTAAGAGTTTTTTTGCGGCCAAACAGCCTGAACCAATCAAAATTTATTTGTGATTGAAAGGAAAGAGAGATGAAAAGACGCAACAGGATATTTGCAATGCTGCTTTCTCTGATGATGGTATTCACATTTATGCCGGCAATGGCATTTGCAGACAATGATGTGTCTGCGGAAAAACCAGCAGAGGAAGTGACAGAAGCTGCAGGCGAAAGTGTAGAAGGAGCTGAAGAGATCGAACCTACAGCTGACGAAGTATCGGAAACGCCTGAAGAAACAATAGATGCACCTGAAATTCCTGAAGAAACAGCAGAAGAATCGGCTGCTGTTGCTGAAGAGCATGTATCTTCACCAACTCAGGTTGTTTCAAAAGAAGCTATGGAAACGGTCTTGCCATTTAACGGCGGTGATGAAGACACTGAGATCACATTCTTGAACGATGATGGCATAGAGCAGGCTGCTTATCGTACCCCGGACGGACTAGCTTATACATTAGTCAACTCCGACGGTCTGGACTCAGTCAGAGTCATAGGATATAACGGCGGAGGAAACACGATCAATGTTCCAGCTGAGCTTGGCGGACATGTTGTTTCCGGTTTTTCCATTGATCCGGATAATCCTATCGATGGCAGTGAATCATACGATAGTATAAAAAGCATAAACCTTCCGAATAGCGTGATCTATATACGAACAAGAAATCTGGAAAAGTTTACCGCGCTTGAGTCAATTGGCGGCCTGGACGAAGAAGAGCTGAGTGGCGAAGTATATAAAACATTAGACGGCGTTCTCTATAAATATACGAAGTATCACGGCCTTAAGGTACAGCACTATCCTGTTGCTAAGAAGAGCACCAGCTGGGTCATTGATCCTGAGGTTGAACACTGGTATGAATTTGACAGCGTTAACCCATATCTTGAATCTGTTACATTGCCTGTAAACGGTGAGGTGTATGGATTCGAATATCTCACGAATCTTAAAAAGATAATTGTGCCGGATGACAATGAGGAATACACTTCCGTTGACGGTGTTTTATATACCAAGGATATGAGGGTCCTTGAGGCATACCCATCGGCAAAAGAGGGAAAGTCTTTCCACATTCCGGATACAGTAGTAGAAATGTCCCGTGATGCTTTCGCAGTTTCAGACGGATCCACAGAGATAGAGGAATTATATCTCCCAGCAGAGGTAGATCTGGAAGAATTTACTTGGACGGGAATCTGGTCGAATTGGGATGATCCATATTTGAAGAACCTCAAAAGGGTAATATTTACTGGTTCTACAGCACCTTTCCTTGATAAAGAAAATATGGATTATTTTACGAATTTTTATTATGGTGCAGTGGCCAGCGGTATAGAGTTTGTTGGACCTGATAACGGGATCGGATATGACGAGTTTTTTTATGAGCTGGATAATCGCGGTCTTGAACCAATTCCTGACAACCCGGATAATATCAAAATAAATACACCTAAAGTAATAACTGTACAGCCTGGTGAGATAGTCACGTTGGCATTTAAAGCGGATAAAACACGTAACTATGATGTCGAATTTAAGTCTAATAATGAATTCACCTTTGACTGGTGTACTGTAGCGGCATTGCAGGAATCTGTCAGCTTAATAAATGAAAATGTTGAATTATACCAATGGGATGTTGGTGAAGGTGAATCAGCTTTCTATAAAAACAACGCAAATTTAACAGCGATTACTGGTCAGACTGTTTATTTGCAGATAAAATCAAAAATTAGTGATCCAGCAGTAATTACTTTAACGGTATCTGAAAACGGATCGCCTTGGCTGGGAGATATCCCAGAGAATTGTAAAGAACTTGAAAGCGGTAAAAAAGAAACAGGCACAATTGATGATGTAAATGAGGTCGTAACTTATTCGATCACTATACCTGAAAAAGATCCTGAATACGAAGATGAGAGTTATTATGCTCAAGTTACTATAACAAGGGACAACAATCATGAAGAACAGGTAGACTTCAAGAATGCGTTATTCCAAGCAGATAATTTGGGGTATTACCGCATTGGTGATAATGATGAAAGCTATAGCGATGAGGTATCCGGCTATTGGCCTGGCTATTTCCAATTCGGAGAAAAATACTATATTCAGATTCAACCAGGTGTTTTAGGACCTTACAGCGTTCAGGTGGACCTTGAACATGAAGGTTATAAAGAAGGAGAGGGACATCAGGACTATGGGTTTGACAAAGTTCCTGAAGATCCTGCAGAAGTTGACAGCATAACAGTCAATGATGAAAAGGAAGCGGTAATTACAGATAACGAGACCTACACATACGCTTTCACACCTGAAAAAACCGGTGATTACACATTTGAATCGCTTGGAACCAGCGACCCTGTCGGACGTGTTGTTGTTGATGAGCAGGTGTTGGTTGAAAATGACGATTCCCAGGCAGGTGGAGATGGTCTTAATTTCAGAATTTCTTTCCATGCAGAAGCGGGTAGGACATATTACTTGCAGGCTAAATATGTAGACACTGTTTATGACGGAGAAACAGAGACATTCAGAGTAAGGCTCATTGAGTACATCGTTGAGCATCAGCATACGCCTGAGAAGGTCGATGCAGTTCCTGGAAAATCCGAAGATGAACCGGGAAAACGTGCATATTGGATCTGTACTACTTGTAACAATAAATTCTGGGATGAAGAATGCAGACGTAGGATCTACGACGAGGATATCATAGTTCCTTACGGAGACCTTGTAGTCGGATTTGAGTTTGTTCACCAAAGCGACCTCACTGGATATATCGGGGAAGATTATATAAACGGTAATGAATTCTATGAACCCGGCAACGAGCTTAAAATAACCTTTGATGACGGTTCTAAGAAGATATTCAGATGTATCGATATCGAAGACGGTGATGAGGTTTATACAGGGTATTTCCTCAATGGGGATCCTGAATCAGAAGAACTGTGTCCTGATCAGTACGTGCTGAATGACGATGGTACGCTGGTGGAAGGAGAAAACCAGGTTTCCATCGTAGTAAATATCAATGATCAGGAAGCAAGTTATGTTGTCACAGTAACAGCAACAGAAGAGGCTCCGGTAGAACCGGAAGTCAACTATGGTACTCCTGTAGCTGCTGAGTTTACACTGGGAGACGGCAACAGACCTCTCTGGGGATATACCGGAAGCAACTATGTGGAGAATCTGTATGAGGAGGGAAACAAGTTCACTGTAACATTTGAAGACGGTGACGCAGCAACGCGTGAATTTATCTGTGTTGTAATTCCGGATCCTCAAGGCGATAGCGTCGGATTCTTTGAAAACGGTGATACTGATAACAGACTGGTCTATCCTGCAGAAGAAGCTGCTGACGGAGCATATTTCGTAACAGGCGAAAACAATATACGGATGCAGCTGTCAATGGCGCAGGATGAGGAAGAGGCTGCTGCTGAGACTCCATTCTATGCTGATCTCGTCGTCAACGGCGTCGATCCTGAGCATGAACATGAAGCTGGCGAGCCTGTGATCGAAAATGAGGTCGAAGGAACCTGCAGTACTGAGGGCAGCTACGAAAGCGCCGTATACTGTACGATTTGCGGGGAAGAAATGAGCCGCGAAACTGTTGTTACAGGTTACGATATCAACAAGCATAACCTTGCTGATGAAGTAGAGGAGAACAGAGTCGAGCCGACTTGCTCTGAAGAGGGCAGTTACGATATGGTCGTATACTGCATAGATTGCGGGAATGAGATCAGCAGACGCAAATCCACTATTGAAAAGAAACCGCATAGCTGGAGTGAGCCAGTATATGATTGGGCTGCGGACAACTCTACAGTGACGGCGAGAAGAAGCTGTTCTGATCCGAACCATGAGGGCGGAGATGAAACAGAGACCGTTTCTGTTAATTCAACAGTAACAAAGCCTGCAACATGTGAAGAACCGGGCGAGACCACTTATACATCTGCAGAGTTTGAGAACACGGCATTCAGTGTCCAGAGCAAGACCGTGGAGAACATATCTGCAGAAGGACATACCCCGATTCATATAGCAGCAGTTGCGGCCAAGTGCGAGACTGCCGGCAATAAGGAATACTGGGAGTGCGAGGTGTGCCATAAGCTGTTCAGCGATGAGGCATGCACTGAAGAGACTTCTCTTGAAGCGGTAACAGAGGCACCGCTTGAACACCAGTGGGGCGAAGTAACATATTCACCAACCGAGGAAGCATTTGATCCTGAGACAGATGGCGAGACTGTCACTGCAAGCAGAGCATGCACCAGAGAGGGCTGCGATGCAACTGAGACAGAGACAAAGGCATTCACCAAGACAACAGATGCGCCATCCTGCACGGCATCCGGAACAGTGACATACACAGCAGTATTCGACAATGAGGTATTCGGTACCTGGACAACAACACGAAATGTCGGATCTGTCGATCACAGCTGGGGTGAGGTAACTTATACCTGGAATGCTGATCACAGCAAGGTCACCGCTTCCAGGAGCTGCACGAATCCGAATCATAATGAGTCGGTTGACGGCCCTAAGACACAGACTGAAACAGCTAACGCCACAGGCGAGATAACAACACACCCTACATGCACTAAGAAGGGCAAAACAACATACACTTCAGCAGAATTCAGCAATCCGGCATTCACGATCCAGTCCGTTGAGGTCGAAAACGTTGCAGCGAAAGATCACAGCTGGGGCGAGCCTGAGTATGAATGGTCAGCAGACAACACTTCAGTAACAGCAAGCAGGACCTGTGGCTGTGAATATCATGATGCAGCAGTTGACGGACCTGTGAAGGAAACTGAAACAGTCGGAGTGACTTCAGAAATCACAAAGCAGCCTACATGTACTGAAAAGGGCGAGAGAACTTACACATCAGCATCATTCACTAACTCAGCATTCAGCGTACAGAGTAAGCTTATAGAGGATATAGAAGCTAATGGCCATGTCTGGGATAGCGGAACAATCACGAAGAGAGCTACCGTTGATGAAGAAGGCGAGTTAACTTATAAGTGCACTGTATGTGGAGCCGAAAATCCTGAAAAGGGAGTTATC
>Ga0310695_10003980_pt1 | contig 27963 bp, 22 predicted proteins | sample RumenRJG_04DNA_FD_203882 | JGI IMG/M metagenome (GOLD analysis project Ga0310695, IMG submission 203882) | Bovine rumen microbial communities from Lethbridge, Alberta, Canada - RJG_04 (v2) (version 2) | ecosystem: Host-associated > Mammals > Digestive system > Stomach > Rumen | place: Canada... | reverse complement strand
CTGCTCGGGTATTATCTTGCGGTGAACCGCGGCGAGGACGTGGATAAACCGAGAAATCTTGCAAAGAGTGTGACGGTGGAGTAAACATGAAGTCCGGAAAGCAAAAAGGAGTACTGATCCCGGCGGCGCTGGTGTCCCTGGTCTGCACTGTAGCTCTGTCTGCGTTCTGTATGTTCATCCAGGTCGGGATGACGATGCAGGCCCAGGATGAGGATATCCGGGAATGCATGGACGCGGTGATGGAGGCTGTCAGTGAGGTCAGCGGGAATTACGACCAGAACATCGCGACCTTTGACGAGGTCTACCGCGCGAAGGCGGCGACCGCGGCATACATCGCCCGCTATGACAAGAGCTACCGCGAGACCGGTTACTGGGTCGACCAGCTGGGGCAGCAGATGGAAGTTACGAATCTGATGATCCTGGACAGCGAAGGGGCAGTGATCGCCGGCGGGGAAACGATGGCGGAGGACTATTCCCTCCCGGAATTTGACGGGCTGAGGGATGTTTTCATCAGCCGGAAGCGTCACCAGCCCTTCGAAGTCACCTTCGGGAGCGGAGACAACGCCGTTACCCGCCGCTACTATGCGTCCAGGATCGATTCCGGGCGTGAGGCGGTGGTGGAGCAGGACCCGGAGGAACTGAACGCAGTCCAGCTGGATACGGTCACCTGGTCAAATGTTCTTGCGGACATTGACGTCGGTGTGTCAGGCCTCTGCATTGCTTTCGATTCTGAGAATTACGAGATCCAGGATTACCCGGAAAAAAGCATGATCGGAAAGGACATCCGGGATCTGGGACTTCGGGAATCCGATCTGCAGGACCGGGGGATCCGCTGGATCACCCTGAACGGAAAACGGTATTATGCAGGGGCGGTGCTGATCCCGGAGGAAGATATCTGGGTGCTGATCGCAGTCTCGGAGCAGGAGCTCATCGACCGGCAGAAGATCTCGACAGCGATCATTGCCGCGGTCTTCTTTGCTTTTCCTGTGATCCTTCTGGTCTATGCCTTTTCGCTTTTTGAGGAGGATCAGAAGGCCCGCGTACGTTCCCTCAAAAAGATCCGGGGATTCCTTGTGTTCGGCCTGGTCCTGGTGTTCGTTACCTCCTGGTATGCTCAGAATCTGTTTGCGGTGTCCAGCGGCGCACTTTCCGTGGAGAACGACCTCCAAAGCGTGAAGAGCACCATTGAGACCAACCGTGAAGCACAGGAAGAGATCAAGTCCCAGTACAACCGCAGGTACCTCAATAAGGCGCTGATGGCTTCGCAGATCCTGAGCAGAAATCCGGAACTCAAGACAAGGATGGATCTGGCGGGCCTGAGCCGGGCACTGGATGTGGAGTACATCGTCCTCTTTGACCGGACAGGGCTTGAGACTGTGTCTGATTCCGAATTCGTCCGCTTCCGGCTCAGCAGCAACCCGGAGGACCAGTCCTATGAATTCCGGAAACTGATGTACGGCGTCCCCTACGTAGTGCAGGATGCGCAGCCGGATGAACTGACCGGCCGTTACCACCAGTTTATCGGCGCGGCGCTGCGGGACGAAAACGGAGAATCGGACGGTTTCCTGCAGATCTCGGTGCTGCCGGACAAGCTGGAGAACATGCTGAAGGCGGCATCCCTGGACCAGATCCTTTCTATGGTCCGCGCGAGCTTCGGCGGGTTCGCCTTCGCGGTGGACGGGGAGACAAAAACCTTCATCTGGTATCCGGATTCCAATCTGATAGGAAAGAAAGCGACGGATTACGGGATCAAAGAGGAACAGCTGCGGGACGGTTATACGGATTATCTTCTGGTGGACGGAACCTGGTACTTTGCGGCTTCCGGCGAGATCGACGGGAATTATATCTATGTCGCTGTGCCGGAACGCCGTCTTGTCGACCAGAGCTTCCGGTTTGCGGGAGTCATGACCTGCGGGGCGGCGGTGCTGCTGCTTCTCGTATACCTTCTGATGGCGGCGGGTGCGAAACTGCAGGAGAAAAAGCTGCAGGGGGAATCTGAGAACGGCGCGGCAGGATCCGCTCCGGATGCGCAGGTCCGCAGCACTGTGAAGGCAGTGGAGGAGGACGAGGACGACGAGATCCCGCTGCCCGGGACCGCGGAGCCGGAAAGCCTTCCCGTGAAGTGGGCGGGAATGACTGCGCTGGAGCGGGCGTTCATGATTTTCCAGGTCTTCCTGATGGTCTATTCCGCCGTCATCGCGTCAATATCCCTGTTCCGGAGCTATCTTCCTTCGGATTCCATCTTTACCTACCTGTTCAGCGGAAAGTGGGAGCGGGGCCTGAACCTGTTTTCCGTGACCTGCAGCCTGATGGCTGCCGGCGGTGCAGGGGTAGTCGTCATGATTCTTGACCGGCTGCTGTCCATCCTCGGAAATGCCATGGATCCCCGCGGAGAGACGATCTGCCGCCTGCTCAAAAGCATCGTGAGGTATGCGGCGATCCTGATCATGATTTTTTACACGCTGTCCCTCTTCGGAGTCAACCCCGGCGCGATCCTTGCGTCCGCCGGACTCGTGACGGTCATCATCGGTATCGGATCACAGTCACTGATCAGCGACATTCTGTCCGGACTGTTCATCATCTTTGAGGGAGACTTCCAGGTGGGCGACATCGTGACGATCAATGACTGCCGCGGCGTCGTTCAGGAGATCGGTGTCCGGAACACCAAGATCCTGGATGACCGGGGAAATCTGAAGATCATCAACAATAAGCAGATCAGCGGGATCCTGAACATGACGGCCAGGAATTCCATTTGCCTTACGGATATCAGTATAGAGTACGACGAAGATATTCCGCGGCTGGAAAGGATCCTTGCGGCCGAACTGCCCCGGCTCCGCAGGAAGCTTCCCGCGATCCGGGAAAATCCGAGATATCTGGGAGTGCAGTCGCTGGGAGACAGCGCCATCGTGATCCGTATCCTGACGGAATGTCGGGAGGCAGACCGCTTCCAGCTGGAGCGCGACATGAACAGGGAACTGCGGCTCATCTTCGAGCGGCACGGGATCAATATCCCCTTCCCGCAGATCGTCGTGAACCGGAGAAAAGAAGAATCGTGACAAAAATATGCGGCCGTTCCGCCACGGAAATTTTCCGGGGCGGAACGGCCGCATCAGTTGAGTCAGACGTGTTCGTGCGGTATAATTGATTTGCATATACAAACAGATGACTGCCGGCGGATATACAGACCGAAGTTTTTTCCCGGCACCACAGCTGAGTTGATCAGAGAGGAGGAGCATTTATGGCAGACGTACCGTACAGCAAAATGTTTACGACAGGATGCGGGGCACCGCTGAAGATCCGTGCCGGACACTTCGCTTCGAACCACGCACATCTGAATTATTATATTGATGTGACGACGCTGAAGACGAGAAGCAACGAAGCACACGAGATCGCGAACGCACTGACACGAATGTACCTGAACGGAATGGTGATCGACACCATTGTGTGCATGGAGGGAACCGAGGTGATCGGCGCCTTCCTCTCTGAGGAGCTTACGAAGTCCGGTTTCCTGAACACCAACGCCCATAAGACCATCTATGTGGTCGCCCCGGAAAACAATTACAACTCCCAGCTGATCTTCCGCGACAACCTGATCCCCGAGATCACCGGAAAGAACATCATGATCCTGATGGCGATGGTCAGCACCGGAAAGACCCTGAACAAGGCAATGGAGTGCGTGCAGTATTACGGCGGCAAGCTGGCGGGCGTTTCGGCTCTGTTCAGCGAGCTGGAGGACTATGAAGGAGAGCCGATCCTGGCAGTCTTCGGAAAGAAGGATCTTCCGGATTACGGACACTGGGATTACCGTTCCTGCCCGCTCTGCCAGGCAGGAAAGAAGCTGGATGCGCTGGTAAACGCATACGGATACCAGATGCTGTGACAAAGAAGACAGAGCAGAACCCGGGCGGTGCGGAAGCACCGCCTGTTTTTTTTGACAAGGACCTGCAGCCGCCGGGTGTTTCTGCCGAATGTGAAGGCTCTGCAGAAGGCTGCGCGATCGTCTGCCGGGATGTAAAACCGCGGGGTTTGTGGTATACTCTTAAAAATATACGTTTTACCTCAGAGATGCCCGGTTTCTCACTTAGGCAGACAGATGCAAGGAGGCTTGATCCATGAAGATATCAGAGATCCTGAAGCAGGATAAAGTGACCTTTTCCCTGGAGGTGTTCCCTCCCAAAACGTCGGAAAAATACCAGGCGGTGGCGGCTGCGGCGAGGAAGGTCGCAGAACTGCATCCCGATTTCATGAGCGTGACCTACGGCGCCGGCGGCGGGACCGGGCTCTATACGGCGGACATTGCCCAGGAGATCCAGGAGAAGCAGGGGGTGCCGATGCTGGCCCACCTGACCTGCGTGTCCTCTTCCCGGGAGCATGTGCAGAAGATGGTCCGCGTCTACAAGGAGAAGGGCATCGAGAACATCCTGACGCTCCGGGGAGACATTCCGAGAGACGGCGTCCTTTCCCAGGATTACCGGCACGCGGTGGACCTGATCCACGATGTGAGAGAGCTGGGGGATTTCTGCCTTGGCGGCGCCTGCTATCCCGAGGGGCATGTCGAGACGCCTCACAAGGCGGATGACATCCGCTACCTTAAGGAGAAGGTCGACGCCGGCCTGGATTTCCTGACGACGCAGATGTTCTTTGACAACAACATCTTCTACAATTTCCTTTACCGGATCCGGGAGCGCGGGATCTACTGCCCGGTGATCGCCGGGATCATGCCCATCACAAAGGCACGTCAGCTGGAACGCAGTGTCGCCATGTCCGGGACGGACGTCCCCCAGCGTTTCCGCGCCATCGTGGACCGCTTCGGGGATGACGAGGCGAAGATGAAGCAGGCCGGAATCATCTACGCCACAGAGCAGATCGTAGATCTGATCGCCAACGGAATTAAGCATATCCATGTCTACACGATGAACAATCCTGAGGTCGCCGGGGGAATCATGAACAATCTCTCGGAGATCCTGAAATGACAATGACGGGCCGGAAGGAGATCCTCAGATGATCAAGGCGGACCGGAAGGAGATCTTCCGGTATCTCGGGTACCGCGGGCGGGAGCCGGAGACCGGAGTCGCGGAAGCGGCGGATTCCTGCGCCGCTGCCCTTCAGACCGTGGTCGAACCGCGGCATGTCCGGCGGGTGTTTCCGCTGGAATGGGTGAGCGCGGACCGTTTCCGTATTGAGGGAATGGACGTGGTGAGCCGGAATCTGTCCCGGAATCTGCGGGGCTGCAGCGAGGTCTGCCTGATGGCCGCGACTCTGGGCCTGGGGCCGGACCGGCTGGTGCAGCGGGAGGAAGCGCTGGGGAAGATGAGCCGCGCGGTGATCCTGCAGGCGGCGGCTGCCGCGATGATCGAGGCTTACTGCGATGACGTGAATGAAGAGATCCGCAGGGAGGCTGCCCCGAAGGGGCTGTTCCTCCGGCCGCGGTTTTCCCCGGGCTACGGGGATTTTTCGCTGGAACATCAGACGGAACTCTTCCGGATCCTGGAGGTCCAGAAGAAGATCGGCGTCACGCTGACCGGAAGCCTTCTGATGATGCCGAGCAAGTCGGTGACCGCGGTCATCGGCCTCTCAAAAGAAAATACGCACTGTATGGTGCAGGGCTGCGAAGTCTGCGGAAAGCAGGACTGCAGTTTCCGGAGGAACTGATACTATGAAGAGAACACTGCTGGAACGGCTGGGACATGAGCGCCTTTACTGCGACGGCGGCACGGGATCCATCCTTCAGGCCAAGGGACTGAAGGGCGGGGAGCTGCCGGAGCGGTGGAACCTGACCCGTCCCGAGGATATCATCGGCGTCGCGGAAGGATATTTCGGCGCGGGCAGCGACATTGTGAATTCCAATACCTTCGGGGCGAACCGGCTCCACTATCCGGATCCGGAGGAGCTTCGCGCCATAGTCGGGGCGGGGGTGCGCCATGTGCAGGAGGCCCGCCGGCGCCTTCACCGGGAGGACGATGCCTACGTGGCGCTGGACATCGGCCCCACAGGACGGCTTCTGAAGCCCATGGGAGACCTGGACTTCGAGGAAGCAGTGGAGATCTTTGCCGAGGTGGTCCGGTGCGGCGCGGCCGCGGGCGCGGACCTGGTGCTGATCGAGACCATGAGCGACAGCATGGAGGCGAAGGCGGCGGTCCTTGCGGCGAAGGAGAACTGCAGCCTGCCGGTGCTGGTCACGACGATCTACGATTCCAGGGGAAAGCTTCTTACCGGCGGCACCGTGGAGAGCGTCACGGCCATGCTGGAGGGGCTCCGGGTCGATGCCCTGGGCGTGAACTGCGGTCTCGGACCGAAGCAGCTTTATCCCATCGTGAAGGACCTCACGGAGGTCTGCTCCCTTCCCATCATCGTGAATCCGAACGCCGGACTTCCCCATTCCGTCAGCGGGAAGACCTGCTATGATCTGACGCCGGAGGAATTCTCCGATGAGATGGAGCGGATCGCGCGGCTGGGTGTTCATGTGCTGGGCGGCTGCTGCGGCACGACGCCGGAGTTTATCCGTCAGACTGTGGAAAAGACCCGGAACCTGCCTTTCACGGAGCCGGTGAAGAAGCACCGGACGGTGGTTGCCAGCTTTTCCCGGGCGGTGGAGATCGGCGGACGGCCGGTGCTGATCGGCGAGCGCATCAACCCCACCGGAAAGAAGAAATTCAAGGAAGCGCTCCGCGCGGGCGATATCGACTATATTCTGCAGCAGGGCATTGAGCAGGAGGACAGCGGCGCGGACATCCTGGACGTGAACGTGGGACTCCCGGAAATCGATGAGCCGGAGATGATCGCGACCGTGGTCTCGCGGCTGCAGGCGGTGACGCCGCTGCCGCTGCAGATCGACACGACCAGCCTCGCGGCGATGGAGCGGGGGATGCGGCTCTACAACGGGAAGCCGATGGTCAATTCCGTCAACGGAAAGCAGGAGAGTCTGGAGACGGTCCTGCCTCTGGCGGCCAAGTATGGCGGCGTGGTCGTAGCTCTCACGCTGGACGAGAGCGGGATCCCGGACACGGCAGACGGCCGGATCGCCATCGCGAAGCGGATCCTGGAAGCGGCGGACCGTTACGGCGTGCCGCGGGAGGATATCGTGATCGACGGGCTGGCGATGACCATCTCCACAGACACGAAATCTGCCATGACGACCCTTGAGACGGTGCGGCGCGTCCGCAATGAACTGCACAGCCATTCGATCCTCGGCGTCTCGAACATTTCCTTCGGCCTTCCCCAGAGAGAGGTCATCAATGCCTTTTTCTTCACCATGGCTCTTCAGAACGGTCTGGACTGCGCCATCATCAACCCGAACAGCGCGGCCATGATGGCCTCTTACCGCGCCTTCCTGGCCCTCTCGGGACAGGATCCCCAGTGCGCAGGCTATATCAGCGCCTACGGAAGCCCTGACGTCCCGGGTGTCTTTGCCGGGAAGGAAAAAGGCGGCGGGGGCGGCGCCGGTGCTGCGGGAAGTGCAGGAACCGGAGGCAGTGCCGGAAGTGCAGGCACTGCGGGAAGCAGTTCCGGTGCGGGAAAAGCCGGAGCTGCGGGCTCCGGCGGTCATGCCCCGGCGGAGGACGGACTTTCGTCTCCGTTAGGTGAGGCAGTGCGTTACGGGATGGCTGCCCGGGCGGCGGAAGAGACGAAGATCCTGATCGACGGAGGCATCGGCCCCCTTGATGTGGTGAATCTGGAACTGATCCCGGCCCTTGACATCGTGGGAAAGGGCTTTGAGCGGGGGACTGTCTTCCTGCCCCAGCTGCTGATGAGCGCTGAGGCGGCGAAGGCCGCGTTCGAGGTGGTGAAGGACGCCATGAGCGGCACGCCCCGGGAGATGAAGGGGAAGGTGATCCTCGCGACGGTGAAGGGAGACATCCACGACATCGGAAAGAACATCGTGAAGGTCCTTCTGGAAAACTACGGCTATGAAGTCCTGGATCTGGGAAAGGATGTCCCTGCGGAGACCATCGTGGAGAAGGCGATCGAAGAGAACGTGCGGCTGGTGGGCCTCAGTGCCCTGATGACGACGACGGTGGTAAGCATGGAGGAGACGATCCGGCGGCTCCGCGCGGAGAAGCCCGGAACTCTGGTCGTTGTGGGCGGCGCGGTCATGACTCAGGAGTACGCGGACGAGATCGGCGCGGACTGCTACGCGAAGGAAGCGATGGACACGGTGCGCTACGCGGACCGGGTCTTCGGAAGCTGACGGAAACAGAACACAGCACGCTGAGAATACAGATACCTTCAGAAGTACGGACACCTTCAGAAGTCAAAACACCCCCTGCGGATGCAGAGGGTGTTTATTTTCGGCAGCGGAGCTGCCCGGTCATAACTTTTCAGCGGACCGCGCCGGTCCGGGAAGCGTCTTACTTCGTGCCGAAGATGCGGTCGCCGGCATCGCCGAGGCCCGGCAGGATGTACGCGTTCTCGTTCAGCTGGCGGTCCAGGTGTCCGACGTAGATCTGGACGTCCGGGTGCGCATTCTTAAGACGCTCCAGGCCTTCCGGCGCTGCGATGATGCACATGAATTTGATTTTCTTTCCGCCGTGCTCCTTGATGAGCTTCAGAGCGTCGCAGGCGGAACCGCCGGTTGCCAGCATCGGGTCGGTGACGACGATGGTGCGCTCCTCGATGGGGCTCGGCAGCTTGCAGTAGTATTCGACGGGCTCATGGGTCTCGGGATCACGGTAGAGGCCGATGTGTCCGACCTTTGCGGTGGGGACCAGGGCAAGGATGCCGCTGACCATTCCCAGGCCTGCGCGCAGGATCGGGACAACGGCGAGCTTTCTGCCTGCGATCACGGGAGACATGGTCTTTTCCAGGGGCGTCTCGATCTCAATGTCTTCGGTCTCGAGGTCTGCCAGGGCCTCATAGCCCATCAGCATACCGATCTCCTCGACCATGGAACGGAATTCGTTGGTTCCTGTCGAAGTGCTGCGGAGCATGGTGATCTTGTGCTGTACCAGCGGATGATTGTTAATAAATACCTCTGCCATAATTGTCCTCTCCTGTACATGATGTATTCAGTTCTGCCCGGAGCAGGCCGGGCCAGTCTGTCCGTTTCAATTTTAGCACTTCCCCGGCCCTTCCACAATGGCGAGCTTTCCCGTAAGGAAACTGTAAACCTTATTGGGGCCCCCCTTTGGTTCCTTTTGAAAAAGGCTTGTGCTATACTGTCTTATGGTATGATACATGAAGAATGTCCCGGCCCGGGTATTCCGGGAACGGAAAAATGAGAGGAACACGAAAAGGTACATCGGACCTATGCTGAACGACGACAAGATCAGGCTGATGAATGAGATCGCCCTGTTTGAAAAGAAGGAGCGGAAGCGGGAGCGCCCGGCGGAGGTTTTTTTCCGCAGGGACTATGTCGCTAAGCACATGCTCCAGTCCTTTTTTGCATGGACGCTTAGTTACGGCCTGCTGCTCGGGGTGGTCATGCTTTACATCCTGGAACGGATCCTGAACACCGTCGACGTGATGGAAGTCGTGAAATATGCCCGGACCGGGATCCTGATCTACCTCGCAGGGCTTGCAGTCTTTGAGATCATCACCGTCATCGTCTACCGCAGGAGATACGCCGCAGCCGTCGAAAAACGGGAGATCCATTACACCAAACTGAACCGTCTGAAGAAACGATATGAGATCCGGGACCGGATCCGGGATCTGGGAAAGGAGGGCGGAAGAAATGCTTAAACTTCTGGTCCTTCGGGAGCAGCTCCGGGCGTTCTACGGGAAACACAGCACGGCGATCACCGCCGGCATCCGTTTCCTGACCGCGCTGGTCTCCATGATCTGCCTGAATTCGGCGCTGGGTTATATGAAAGTTCTGAAATCCCCGGCCATCGTGCTGGTGCTCGCGCTGATCTCCAGCGTCTGCCCCTTCGGCGGGATCTGCTGGATCCTGGCGCTATTCATGCTGGCCCATATTTTTGCCGTCTCGCTGGAGCTTGCGCTGATCACGGCCGCGTTTCTTCTGGTCGTCGCCCTGCTTTACTACGGCTTCGCGCCGGGAGACAGCTGGATCATGATCCTGACGCCGCTGCTCTTCGTGCTGAAGATCCCTTATGTCGCCCCCCTGCTCGTCGGGCTTTCCGGGGCACTGGTCTCGGTCATTCCCTTAAGCTGCGGCGTGGTGGTCTTCCATCTGCTCCAGTATGTGCGGAGCAACGCAGGTCCGCTGACCAACGGGGAATCCGTGGACATTACCCAGAAATACATGCAGATGCTGAACGGCATCATCATGAACCGGACGATGATCCTGTACATCCTGGCTTTCGCCGCGGCAGCCATCGTCGTGTGGCTGATCCGGAACCAGGCCTTCAATCAGGCCTGGACTGTCGCGGTGATCGCCGGCATCCTGGTCATGCTCCTGGTGTTTTTCGCCGGTGTCTTCCTGTACGATGTTTCGCTTTCCCTCCCGTCCCTGCTTGCGGGAATCGCGGTATCGGGACTGCTGGCCGGCGTTTACCGCTTCTTCGTCTTCCATGTGGACTACAGCAGGACGGAATACACACAGTTTGAGGACGACGAGTATTTTTACTATGTAAAAGCAGTTCCCAAGGTCACGGTGACCGCCCCCGCGCCCCAGGTCCGGAAGATCAGTACGGCCAGAAAAGCGCGGGGAGCCGGAAAACCGGTCCGCCCGCAGGAGAGCGGCGCGGCTCCCGGACCGGCGGAACGATGATCCTGCCCCTGCCTGCGGCAGGGAGATATTGAACGCAGCAAGAGGTAAGAAATGTCTGCTCTGTTGGAAACCCTGCAATCACTGCCGTATTTCATTCCCCGGATCGGTCCGACGGGGCTTCTTGAGATTGCCATAATTGCGTGGATGGTCTATGAGTTCCTGTACTGGGTCAACAACACGAAGGCGTGGGTGCTGCTCCGGGGACTGATAATCATCGGCATCTTCGTCGTGATCTGTACGGCCCTGAATCTGAATACGATCCTGTTCATCGTTTCCCGTCTGGCGACGGTCGCCCTGACCGCGCTGGTCGTGATCTTCCAGCCGGAGCTCCGGAGAGCCCTGGAGGAACTGGGAAGCCGGAGCCGGAACTTTATCGACCTGAACAAGCTCATGGATTCCGGAAAGGCAAATGAGCCGCTGTTTACGGAGCATACCATCAATGAGCTGGTCAAAGCGTCCTTTGAGCTCGGCCGGGCAAAGACCGGCGCCCTGATGGTCATTGAACAGGAGATTTCGCTGGACGACATCATCCGCACCGGAATCGACATCAACGGTATCGTGTCGAGCCAGCTTCTGATCAATATTTTCGAACACAATACGCCGCTCCACGACGGTGCGGTCGTCATCCGCGGGAACACGATCGTCTCTGCGACCTGCTACCTGCCGCTGTCCGACAACATGAAGATCTCCAAGGATCTCGGGACACGGCACAGAGCCGCGATCGGAATCAGCGAGACGACGGATTCCGTGACGATCGTTGTATCCGAGGAGACCGGCGGCGTTTCCGTGGCCAGAGGCGGGACACTCCTGAAGATCTACACCCCGGATGAACTCCGGGAACTGCTGGAAGCCCTTGCCGACGTGCCTGACACTGAGAAGTCTAGACGTTTCAGCTTCAGATTTCTGAAGGGGAAGAAGAGGAATGAAAGGAAAACTGACCAATAATCTGGCGCTGAAGCTGGTCTCCGTCGTTGTGGCGTTCCTGATCTGGGCTACGGTCGTCAATATCTCCAATCCGGAGGTGATCCGGTCGAAAACGGTTCCGGTGACCATCCTGAACGGGAAACTTCTGACCAATGCCGGGAAGACATATACGGTCGTCGGCGGCGATTCCGTGACCGTTTCCTATAAGGTCCGGACCCGGGATGCCTACAGGATCAGCGAAGACAACTTCCGCGCGACGGCAGATATGGCAGCGCTTTACACAGTCACCGGTTCCGTGCCGGTGGAGGTGGAGGTTACCGGTAACCGCGAGCTGATCATCGGGACGCCCACCGTGCGGCCCGCCAGCCTCCAGGTCAGCACGGAGGATCTGCAGAACAAGAGCTTCAGCCTGGCGACCCGTGTCCTGGGAACGCCGGCAGAGGGGTTCTCCGTTGGCAGCATGACGGTGGATCCCCAGACGGTCATGGTGAGCGGGCCGGTCTCCATTGTCGGACGTATCAGTTCCGTGGGCGTGGAGGTGGACGTCACCGGCGCATCCGGAGACCTGGAGGGCAGTGCGCCCATCACCTTCTTTGACGCGAACGGGAACCGCTTTGAGATCACGGACAACCGTCTTACGACAGATCCGGAAATGGTGTCCTACAAGATCCATATGCTGAGGGGAAAGACCCTGGCCCTTGATTTCCAGGCAGAAGGACAGGCTGCCCCGGGCTACCGCTTCACCGGAGTGGAGTGCTCGGTGAAATCTATCGGCGTGGTCGGAGAGCGAAGCATCCTGGACAAGCTGGATTCCCTGACGGTCTCCGGAAGCGAGATCAGTGTGAACAACTCCACCCAGGACAAGATCATCTCGGTGGATCTGAACAATTATCTGCCGCCCGGAGTTTCGATCATCGGAAACTCCGACGTCCAGCTGACTCTGAAGGTGGAGCCGCTGAACACGCAGGCTTTCCAGCTTTCTCTCGACAACGGGATCAGAGTGGAGAACCGGAGAGACGGGTACGTCTATACGCTGGCACCGGAGATCATTTCCGTGGAGCTCAGCGGATTGCCGGATGATCTCCGCACGGTGCAGCCTTCGGACCTGAATGCCGTTCTGAACGTGGAAGACATGGAGTTCGGACTGAATTCGGGATCCCTGGAACTGACGACGCCTGCAAATACCGCGATCGCTTCCGTAACGCCTTTCACGGTGGTCGTGAGCGACATGGCGGACGGCCCGGGAGCCGCGATCCCGGGTGCGGACGAGGCGACGGCTTCGGAGGCAGAGCAGGAGTCTGACACAGATACAGACACGGATACAGACACTGACACTGAGGCAGACACTGAGACAGCCGGGGAGGCGGAGGAAACGCAATAAAGTAGCGTTTATCTCAGTGGGGGTCTTCTCCCTCTGGGATAAAAAAACAGAGTGATTTGAGGAGGATACTATGGTAAGCCGGAAGGTCACGGTCATCAATCCGGGCGGGCTTCACCTGAGACCTGCGGGAAATCTCTGTAAGGAAGCGCTGAAATACAGATCAAAGATCCAGCTGGTGTGCAGGGACACTGAAGCCAACGCGAAGAGCGTGCTCAGCGTCCTCGGCGCCTGCGTGAAATACGGGGAAGAGGTGGAATACCGCTGCTCCGGTCCGGACGAGGAAGCAGCGCTGGAGGCTGTCGTGGAATTGACGGAACTGGCATTCGGAGAGGATGAATAATGACAGTTTATATGATCTGCTACGCGGCAGGCATGCTTTTTTCCCGGATATCGCTGTATGCTTTATCCGGGATTGTTTTAATCTTTGCCGCCCTCGTCCTGTTTGCGCAGGATATGCGGGGACCGGGGCTTCCGGTGCGTCTCCGGGCGCTGTTTTCCCTGAGCTTTGTGGGCGGACAGGGACTGGCGTGTCTGAAGCTTTCCCGCCTGCAGACGGACTGGGAACTTATGACCTGGGCGGTCCTGTTTCTGGCCTACGCGGCCTTCTGGCTGGCGGTGGAATGGCTCAGACTCCGGAACGGCCCCGCGGTGCGGGGAGCGGCCCCCGGACGGCTGAACGGGGTGCGGCGCGGCAGACTGTTTCTTTCCATCGTCATCATCACCGGAATCTCCCTGTGCGCCTTTTTGCTGGAAGCGTTCCTGCTGGGATATGTTCCCCTCCTGGTGCGGGGGGTGCCCCACGCGTATTCTTATTTCCATATCAGCGGCGTCCACTATTTTACCGTGTCCTGTGTCCTGGTGCCTGCGTTCGCGGCTGTCTGGACCGCCGCCGAACCGGGAGCTCCGCTGCGGGAAAGGAACATCGTCCGCTTCTGTATCTTTCTTTCGTTCCTGATCCCTGTGCTCTGTGTGTCCCGCTCCCAGATGATACTGGCGGCCATGTTTGCCGGGATAACGCTGCTGATCACGGGGCGGAACCGGGTTCCTGCCGCGGCCGGCGCCGCATGCGCTGCGGCTTTGCTGGTCCTGTATGTTATCCTGACCGTGGCGCGGAGCCACAGTGTGGAGTACCTGAACGGGATCTTTGAGATGAAGCGGAATTATCCGATCTTCATCAGCCAGCCCTATATTTATATCGCCAACAATTACGACAACCTGAACTGCCTGATCCGGGATCTTACGCATCATACCTTCGGCATCCGGAGCCTCTATCCGCTCTGGGCCCTGACGGGGCTGAAGTTCGTGTTCCCGCAGCTGGTGTCCAGCCCGCTGTTCGTGACAAAGACCGAGCTCACGACCCTGACGCTCTTCTATGATGCCTGGTATGATTTCGGAACCACAGGCGTGGTGCTTTTCTCCGGTATTCTCGGCGGACTCTGCTATTTTCTGGAGAAGCGGATCGGGGAGGACCACGGGCCGGCGGTCTGCGTCTTTTTTGCACAGATTGCCGTGTATCTGAGTCTTTCCTTCTTCACGACCTGGTTCTCGAACCCCGCGACCTGGTTCTACTTCGCTGAGACCCTTGCGGTGGCGCTGTTCTGCGGACGACGCGGGCGCTGAGGAAAGAATAGGACACTGCCGGAGAGGCGGTATTTTCCGTGCGGACCCGGGATAAAAAATGTAAGACGGAATATTATGCCGGCCCCTGGAACAGGTGCCGGCGGATAAGGAGAATGGAACATATGAAAGCATGGGAAGCGAATTTCCGCAAGGTGGAACCATACACGCCCGGCGAACAGCCGAAGAACCCCCGGGTGATCAAACTGAACACGAACGAGAATCCCTATCCGCCGTCCCCGGCGGCTGCGGAGGTCCTGCGCTCCATGGATCCCTCGATTCTCAGAAAGTATCCGGATCCGGATTCGTCTCTGCTCAGGGATGCGATCGCGGAGTACTGCGGCATCAGCCCGGACAGGGTATTTGTCGGCGTGGGCTCCGACGATGTGCTCGGCATGGCGTTCCTGACGTTTTTCAACGGCCCGAAGCCGGTCCTTTTCCCGAATATCACTTATTCCTTCTATGATGTATGGGCGGACCTGTTCCGGGTCCCGTATGAGACGCAGCCGCTGGACAAGGACTTCCGGATCGTCCCGGAAGATTATATGAAGCCGAACGGCGGGATCGTGATCGCGAACCCCAACGCGCCGACGGGAGTTGAGCTTTCCCGGGATCTCATCGAGGAGATCGTGAAGGCAAACCAGGAATCTGTGGTGATCGTGGACGAGGCCTATGTGGACTTCGGCGCCCGGAGCGCCCTCCCGCTGACGGAGAAGTACGAGAACCTTCTGGTGGTCCAGACCTTCTCGAAGAGCCGTGCCTTTGCAGGCGTCCGTATCGGCTTCGCCATGGGACACCCTGCCCTGATCAAGGCGCTGAACTGCGTGAAGAACTCCTACAATTCTTATACGATGACCACGCCGACGATCCTTCTGGGCGCTGCGGTGATGAAAGACCGGGCATATTTTGAGGAGTCGACGGCAAAAGTCATCGCGACCCGGGAGCGGGTGAAGAAAGAACTCTCCGCCCTGGGATTTACCTTCGGGGACTCGAAATCAAATTTTATCTTCGCGAAGCGGGAAGGAACGGACGCGAAGAAGCTGTTTGAGGCGATGCGGGCAGATGGTATTTTTGTCCGCCATTTCAACAAACCCCTCATCAAGGATTATCTCCGCATCTCCATCGGCACGGACGAGGAGATGGACACTTTCCTCGGGTATGTGAAGCAGTATCTTGCGGAACAGGGATCCTGAGGGGGGCACCTTAAGTCTTTGCCCCGGAAAGGGCGGAAAGGAGAAAAGCGATGCCTTCCTTCCGGAGAAGGAGGGCGATGTCGTCATCTACAACCGGAGCGTGGGATGATACATAAAAAGATCCGGAAAGCCCAGCTTTCCGGATCTTTTTTGATACATTCGTAATGGTCAGATCAGGCCGTTCTCCTTCAGGAAGCTGTCGAGCAGAGCTGCGACATCAGCCTCATCCGCGCCGTCGATGGTGACGGTGATCTCATTGCCCTGCTTGATTCCAAGGCCCATGACCTTCATCAGCTTCTTCATGTCAGCGGTCTTGCCGTCCTTCTCGACGGTGATTGTGCTGGCAACCGGCTTCAGAACCTTCGCGAGTGCTCCTGCGGGTCTTGCGTGGAAACCAACGGGATCGACGATAACATACTTGCGCTCAATCATGATAATGTATCTCCTTTTTGAAAGAATTTAACTCATGGAACGAGGTTCCTGACTACATTATACTACATAATTTCCGGCAATGTGATAGAATACCATTGGTTTTTTGCAAAGGAGGAAAATCATGATGAAGGACAGAAAAGTCTGCTGCCTCAACAACATCAGCCGCGTGGGAACAGACTGCTTCCGCGAAGGCTATACCCTGACTGACAACATGGAGCATGCACAGGGCGTGCTGGTCCGCTCGGCGGATATGCTGAACATGGAATTCCCGGCAGAACTCCGTGCCATCGCCCGGGCCGGCGCAGGTGTCAACAATATCCCGCTGGACCGCTGCGCGGAAGCCGGCATCATCGTGTTCAACACCCCGGGCGCCAACGCCAACGCGGTGAAGGAACTGACCATCGCCGGACTGATGCTTGCCTCCCGCGGCATCGTGGACGGCGCAGACTGGGTCCGTGAGAATGCGGACGCGGAGGATCTGAAGAAAAAGGCGGAAAAGGCGAAAAAGGCCTTTGCCGGCATCGAGATCGCCGGGAAGACCCTCGGCGTCATCGGACTCGGCGCCATCGGCGTCATGGTCGCCAACGCCGCGGTGGAGCTGGGCATGAAGGTCTGCGGCTATGATCCTTACGTATCTGTGGATTCCGCCTGGAACCTGAACCGCCAGGTCATCTATGTCCAGCAGCTGGAGGAGCTCTGCGCGAACGCCGACTATATCACCATCCACGTTCCCTTCATGAAGTCCACCCGGCACATGGTGGACCGGGATGCCATCGCCCGGATGAAGGACGGGGTCCGCTTCCTGAACTTTGCGCGGGATGAGCTGGTGGATGAGGAAGCCATGGCGGAGGCGCTGGAGAGCGGTCATGTGAAGACCTACGTTTCCGATTTCCCGAACCCGGTCTCCGCGAAGATGAAGAACGCGGTCATCCTTCCCCATCTCGGCGCCAGCACGGAAGAGGCTGAGGACAACTGCGCTGTCATGGCAGTCCGGGAGCTTCAGGACTACCTGGACAACGGCAACATCCGCCACTCCGTGAACTATCCGGATCTGGATGCCGGCATCTGCCGCACGGAGGCGAGAGTCGCCATCCTGCACCGGAACATCCCGAACATGATCTCCCAGATCGCTTCCTTCTTCGGAAAGAACGGACTGAACATCGAGAGTCTCCACTCCAAGAGCAAGGGCAATTATGAGTACACGCTGCTGGATCTGGACGCTCCCATGCCACACGATACGGTGGAGCGGCTGAAGGAGATCGACGGCGTGCTCCGCGTGCGCCGGGTCGTGACAAACAGCTGATTCCCTTCGCTTTGGTCGGGCGGAACGCTTGATGGCGTTCCGCCTATCAGATATAATTATAATGTTAAGCTATGCATTGTTCTGCAGAAAGGAACGTTCACATGGACAAGAAAGAGAGAAGAGTCGGAACTGTATCCCGCGGCATCCGCTGTCCTATCATCCGTGAAGGGGATGACCTGTCTGTCATCGTGACGGACAGCGTGCTGGAGGCGGCAGAGTCGGAGGGATTCGAGCTTCGCGACCGCGACGTCATCGCGGTGACGGAGTCCATTGTCGCAAGAGCCCAGGGAAACTATGCAGGCGTTGAAGATATCGCGGAGGATGTCCGGACCAAGCTTGGCGGAGAGACCATCGGCGTCATCTTCCCGATCCTTTCCCGGAACCGTTTCGCGATCTGCCTCCGCGGCATCGCGAAGGGCGCTAAGAAGGTCGTCCTGATGCTCAGCTATCCGTCGGACGAGGTCGGAAACGCTCTGGTCACCCAGGATCAGATCGACGAGTCGGGCGTGAATCCCTACAGCGATGTGCTGAGCCTGGAAAAGTACCGCGAGCTGTTCGGGTACAATGTCCATGAGTTCACCGGTGTCGACTATGTGGACTACTACGAGAAGCTGATCCGCGAGTGCGGCGCAGAGCCGGAGATCATTTTCGCGAACCAGGCGAAGGCCATCCTGAATTACGCGGACTGCATCCTGAACTGCGACATTCACACCAGAAAGCGCACCAAGAGGGTCCTTCTGGCAGCTGGCGCAAAGAAGGTCTGCAGCCTGGACGAGATCCTGAACGCTCCGGTGAACGGTTCCGGATGCAATGAGAAGTACGGGCTCCTCGGCTCCAACAAGTCCACGGAGGACAGGGTCAAGCTGTTCCCGCGGGACGCGCAGCCGCTGGTCGACAGCATTCAGAAGAAGATCCTTGAGAAGACCGGGAAGAAGGTCGAAGTCATGGTCTATGGCGACGGCGCATTCAAGGATCCCCAGGGCAAGATCTGGGAGCTGGCGGACCCGGTGGTCTCCCCGTTCTACACCGACGGCCTGATCGGCACTCCGAACGAGCTGAAGCTGAAGTACCTTGCGGACAATGATTTCAGCAATCTGTCCGGCGAGGCGCTGAAGGAGGCGATCTCCGAGAGCATCCGGAAGAAGGACGCGAATCTGAAGGGCACCATGGCGACCCAGGGCACGACCCCGCGCCAGCTGACCGACCTCATCGGTTCACTCTGCGACCTTACCAGCGGATCCGGCGACAAGGGTACCCCGGTGGTTCTGGTCCAGGGATATTTTGATAACTATACCAACTGACAAGCAGCGTTTCGACACACGAAAAAACCAGAAAAGGAGAGGATCACTATGCAGTGGACAAATTTTTCAAAGCTGGATTCGTACAAGACCCTTGAGACCCTTGCCAAGGAGCCGGTCTGTCTGAAGACCGCCATGGCAGGTGAGGGCGGAGCTGCCCGCGTCGCGGAGTATCAGGTCCCGATGGCAGGAGGCCTGGTCTACAGCTATGCGGCGAAGCAGGTCGATTCCTACGTCATCGCAGCGCTGCAGAAGCTCGCGGACGAGGCTGAACTCACGGAGAAGTATGAGGCGCTGTACAACGGCGAAGTCATCAACACCGGTGAGAAGAGAATGGTCCTGCACCAGCTGTGCCGCGGCCAGCTCGGCAAGGACGTCATTGCGGACGGCGTCAACAAGAGAGAGTTCTACGTGGCACAGCAGAAGAGAGCCGGCGAGTTCGCGGCGAAGGTCCATGCAGGCGAGATCGTCAACGAGAAGGGCGAGAAGTTCACCACCGCAGTGCAGATCGGCATCGGCGGCAGCGACCTGGGCCCCCGCGCTCTCTACATGGCGCTGGAGAACTGGGCGAAGGTGAACGGCTGCTTCAAGATGGAAGCGAAGTTCATCAGCAACGTCGACCCGGACGACGCTTCCGCGGTCCTGGCCGGCACTGACCTTGCCCACGCACTGTTCGTCCTGGTCTCCAAGTCCGGAACCACCCTTGAGACCCTGACCAACGAGACCTTCGTGAAGGAGGCTCTGAAGAAGGCCGGACTGGATCCGTCGAAGCACATGGTGGCGGTCACCAGCGAGACCTCCCCGCTGGCAGGCAACCCGGATTATCTGGATTCCTTCTACATGGATGACTATATCGGCGGAAGATATTCTTCCTCCTCCTGCGTCGGCGCGGCGATCCTGTCCCTGGCCTTCGGTCCGGAGATCTTCCAGCGCATCCTGGACGGCGCTGCTGCAGAGGATGAACTCGGAAAGAACAAGGACATCACGAAGAACGCGGCTCTGATGGATGCCCTGATCGGTGTCTACGAGAGAAACTTCCTCGGCTACGGCATCACTGCAGTCCTGCCCTACTCCCAGGCCCTCATCCGCTTCCCGGCACACCTCCAGCAGCTCGATATGGAGTCCAACGGCAAGAGCGTGAACCGTTTCGGCGAGGAGATCGACTATCAGACCGGCCCGGTCATTTTCGGTGAGCCCGGAACCAACGGCCAGCACTCCTTCTACCAGCTCCTGCACCAGGGCACCGGCATCGTCCCGATCCAGTTCGTCGGCTTTAAGAAGAGCCAGATGGCGAACGATGTGATCATCCAGGACAGCACCAGCCAGCAGAAGCTCTGCGCGAACGTCGCGGCGCAGATCATGGCCTTTGCCTGCGGCAAGGACGATGAGAACAGGAACAAGTATTTCGAGGGCGGACGTCCCTCCAGCATCATCGTCGGCGACCAGCTGACTCCGGAAGCACTCGGCGCCATCCTTGCGCATTTCGAGAACAAGGTCATGTTCCAGGGCTTTGTCTGGAATATCAACAGCTTCGACCAGGAGGGCGTCCAGCTGGGCAAGGTCCTCGCGAAGAAGGTCCTCGCGAAGCAGACCGAAGGCGCTCTGACCTCCTACAGCAAGCTGCTCGGAATCTTCTGAGATCCGGCGGTTTAAAGCCCCGGACCCCGGGACCGGAAGGAACGGGAATTCCGCAGAAAGACAACAGAAACACAACAGAAAGACCTCCGCACAGTTTACAGTGCGGAGGTCTTTTTCAGCATACAGGTTTTTACGGAGGTACTTTTCAGCGCGGTTTTACTCCTGCTTCCGGGTCAGCTCTTCCGCGTAGGCCCGGAAGGCGAGGTACATCAGCGGATGTGTGAAGTGGAAAGAGATATGCGGATCTGCGGCCCGCGTGACCAGGACGTCGTCCTGGGAGATCGTGATCATCATGTTCTTCAGCGGAGAATCGATCCTGGTCTCCGATCCTTTTCCGTCCTTCAGAAGAATGGTTCCGCCGTACAGATGGTCGGCGGAGGCGGGAATGATGCGGACCAGGGGAAGTGAGAAGGCCAGAAGCTCCTGGAACGAAGATTCCAGGAAGGAGAGGATCTTCGGGTCCGTATCGTAATGATAGATCCCGCCGGCCTCCGCACCGGCTACATGCCAGGCATTGATGCAGGCGTACCCAGGGCAGAGGAAAAGCGTGTGGGTGAACTTCCCGTCGTTCTTTTTCCTGCTGTAGAAGGATTCGATCATGCCGGACATGTAAAGCGGCAGCCAGCTCGTGATGGCGTCGCTCATCTCCTGCAGGTTGCGGTCGATGTTGTGGATGATGCGGATGCGGACGCCGTTTTTGACGCAGGCGCTCATGAGGGCGGCCCATTTCATAAGGAATTCCTGGTCTCCGGTCATCCATTCCATGTTCTGGTCGGAGTAAAGGTACAGTTCCCTGGCGCCGGAAAGCACCACGTTCCCGAGAAAGCGGATGACCGCGGTCCGGAGCCCTTCCGTCCCGTCATAGCGGTCTTTCCTGCTGCGGAGGACAGATTCCGGGGCCGCTTCCGAGAAAGAAGGAAGCGGGAAGCTGATCTCCGCGGAATAGGAATCGAATTTTTTCAGAAGCTTTTCCGCGGAAGAGGCGCCGCTGTCGATCGGAGTGTCGAACTGGCAGAGCCAGTTCGCGAACTCGTTTTCGCTGACTTCTCCGCCGGGGGTGTGCATGAGCTGCAGAAGCTCCGGCATTTTTTCGTTTTTCTGGATCCGCTGCCAGAGGATCTCACTGATCTGGGCGGCGAGATCCGGGTTCGATCTCGGGGAACGCTCTCCGGAACGGTAACGGCTGATCAGGGACGCGTCCACGCAGATCATCTGGCTCAGACGGATGTTGGAAAGGGAGGCCAGAGTCATTGCCGCGTCCAGCCGGTCCGCAAAGGACTGGAATGCGATGACTCTTCCGGTTCCTCCCGCGGAGTTTTTATCTGCGGCCGGATCCAGAAGACCTTCGAAGAGCCAGCCGGAGAGCTTCCGGCAAAGGACCTCCTCTGACAGATCCGGAGATGTGCCTGCAATACTGCAGAGAGTTTCTTTCATTCCTTTGCTCTCCGCATACCGGCAGAGGCCGAGAACGAGTTTCCGGGCTGTGCGGCCGCTGGGCTTGGGTGTCTTGGATCCTCTCCGGAAATGGCTGATATTGGAACGGTCAAAGCCTGCAAAGGCGGCAATCTGCGTTCCGGACGCATCCAGCGTTTCCATAAGAAGGTTCAGTTTGTCTTTGAATACCATGTCGTTTCTATTCTCCGATGATGTAGTCTTCCTCTTTCAGAATAGTTCCTGTTTACGGGTACACTTTTCAGGAAACTTTTCAGGGGCACTAATATAAAAGTATAGAAGGAAACAAAAATAAAGCAAAGTGTGACTGTGTTTTGTCAATGACGATATTATGTTCACACTGTAAAAAAGACCGGAGTTATGAATAGAATGGACATAGAAGAAAACGCGGCGCCGGAACAAGCCGGCCCGGAGGGAGGAAAACTATGTTCTGTGAAAACTGCGGAAAGGAATTGAAACCAGGCGCAAGATTCTGTGATGCCTGCGGCGCACCGGTTCCCGGACCCGCCGCGGAAGGCGCTCCGGGTGCTGCGGAGACCGGAGCGGGCACGATGAACGGAGGATTCCAGGGAGGCGCACCCGCCGGGATGCCGGGAGGATTCCCCGGGGCAGCTCCGGGAATGATGCAGGAGACCGGACCGGGACCGGACACCTTCCGGGAGAATCCGGAGAACGGAGACCCGTCCGCGGTCAGCGGCACCAGGGTCACGGAGAATGTTTATTTCTGCCCGGACGGAAAGTACCGCTGGAACTATGAATTCAATATGCTGACCAATCCCGCGATCCTGATCACGACCCTGAAGGTCATGGCATTATCCTTCGGCATCGTGGCCCTGCTTATCATAATCTTCTCAGGCGGGATCTCGGGCTGGACCGATCCGAATGATCTGAAGATCATTGTGATCCTGATCCTTGTGCTGGCAGTGATCAGTGTGTTGGCCTATCTGATCGTGGCGGCGATGTACGGCTGGAAGTATCAGGTCCTGTTTGAGATGGACGAAGCAGGCGTGAACCATATCCAGATGAAGAGCCAGTTCAAGAAGGCTGAGGCCATGGGATGGCTTGTGGCTCTGGCCGGCGCTGCCGCCGGGCGGCCTACGGTGGCGGGTGCCGGAATGCTTTCCGCGACCCGGAGTTCGATGTATACAAAATTCAGCGCAGTCCGGAAAGTCAAGGAAAACCGCGGGAGACATACCATCTACGTCAATGAGCTGCTCAGCAGAAACCAGGTGTATGCCGAAGACGCGGACTTTGATTTTGTCTTGAACTATATCAAATCCCACACCGGAAAATAAATAATGCGGAGTGAGGGCCCGGCGCGGAGCGCCGGGCCCTTTTTTGTGGTATACTCTTGAGACAGCGGCCGGTGCGGTGCCTGGCCGGTATAGTGCCTGGACGGTAAGCACACGGCCGGTATAGCGCATGGCCGGAGAACGGATCTGAAAAGGTCATGAAACGGAGGAACAGATGGGCGGAGAACTGAGACCGGAAGATTATATCGAGCCGAGGTGCGTGCTCTGTGAGGAACCCTTCGGCGTGGCGAAGGATATCAAGCCTGTCCCGCAGCAGCGGATCATCGAAAAAATGGACGAATACATGTCACGCCGGGATTATGAAGGCGCTGAGCGGCATCTGCTGTACTGGCTGGAGGAGGCCAGGCTGGGGAATGATCTCAGGGGACAGCTGATGCTCCGGAATGAACTGACAGGCCATTACCGGAAGACCGGAGACCGGGAGAGGGCCCTCGCGAACGCGGAAGAGGCAGTCAGGCTTCTTTCCAGGCTGGATTTTGAGGGGACCATCAGTTCCGGAACGACCTATGTAAACGCGGCAACTGCCTGCAGCGCCTTCGGGGAAAACGAACGGGCCCTCGCCCTGTTTGAAAAAGCCCGGGCAGTCTACGAAGCGAATCCGCGGACTGACAAAGCTCTCCTCGGCGGACTCTGCAACAACATGGCGCTGACCACAGCTGCCCTGGGACGCTTTGAGGAGGCGATGCAGCTGTTTGAGAAGGCGCTGGCAGCCATGGCCGGGGTCCCGGACGGACACCTGGAACAGGCAATCACATACCTGAATATGGCGGACCTTCTGGAGGCGCGGGACGGCATGGAACAGAGCGAGAAAGAGATCTGCGCGTTTCTGGACCGGGCTTACGAGCTTCTGGCCGGGGAGACGGTGAGTCCCGAAGGGAAGACAGCCGGATCCGAAGGCCCGGGGCCGGATCCCGGATACTATGCCTTTGTATGCGAAAAGTGCGCGCCGGCATTTTCCTATTACGGATATTTCCTGGCGGCGCAGGAACTGGAGCGGAGGTCGAAAGAGATCTATGAACGGAATTGAACTTGCGAAAGCGTATTTTGAAGCCTGCGGGCGGCCGATGCTGGAGAAGGAGTTTCCGGAGCTTCTTCCGTATCTTGCAGCAGGGATCACCGGCAGCGGCTCCGAGTGCTTCGGCTTTGACGATGAAGTCTCCCGGGATCACGATTTTGAGCCCGGGTTCTGCATTTTCCTTCCGGGGGAAGACGTGGTGGACCGGAGGATCGCGTTCCTCCTGGAGCGGGCCTACGCGAAGCTTCCGAAGGAATTCGGCGGATTCCGCCGTTCCATGATCCAGCCGGTTGGCGGCCCGAGACACGGCGTGATGCGGACGGCGGAATACTTCACGGAGAAGACCGGGACGCCGGACGGCGTTCTCACCCCGGAGCAGTGGCTCCGGACACCGGAACAGTCTCTGGCGGAGTCGGTAAACGGGGTCCTGTTCTTCGACAATTTCGGCGAGGTGACAGAGATCCGCAGCCGGCTGGCTGCCTTTCCGGAGGACATATGCCGGAAGAAGCTGGCGGGGCACCTGCTCCTGATGGCCCAGTCCGGACAGTACAATTATCAGCGCTGCCTCCGCCGCGGAGAGACCGGCGCTGCCCAGCTGGCGGTGTTTGAGTTCGTAAAGAGCGCCATGGAAGTCATTTTTCTCCTGAACGGCGTCTACCAGCCTTACTACAAGTGGAGTTTCCGCGCCCTCCGGGCCCTGCCCCTGCTTTCCATTGAGGCGGAACTGATGGAGTATCTCCTGACGACGGACAACGACGGTGAGACGGGAGAAGAGAAGTATACGGTGATCGAAGGCATTGCTTCCGACGTGATCGACGTACTGACGGAGCGGAAACTCACCCAGGCCATCTGCGGAGACCTGGAAAAGCATGCCTACTCCGTAAATGACGGGATCAGCGACAGTGCGCTCCGGAACCTTCATATCCTGGCAGCTGTGTAACGGGATGGAACAAAGGACAATGAATCATAAGCAGGTCACGGCAACATCGAACGCTGACTGCAAAGGAGACCTCGCATGAAAATATACGGACTTCAGAAAATGACCCTCCTGGATTTCCCGGGGCGGGTCGCCTGCACCGTCTTCCTCGGGCTGTGCGATTTCCGCTGTCCCTACTGCCACAATTTTGAACTTGTGGACGGGACCGCGGTCCCGCTGATGGAAGAGGAGGAGTTTTTCTCCTTCCTCTCAAAGCGGAAAGGACTGCTGGACGGCGTCGCCGTCACCGGAGGCGAGCCCACCATCCACGCGGACCTGCCGGAGTTTGTCCGGAGGATCCGCTCCCTGGGATTCCCGGTGAAGCTGGACACCAACGGGTATCACCCGGACATGCTGCGCCGTCTGCTGGAAGAGAAACTCATCGACTACGCGGCCATGGACATCAAAAACAGCCCGGAGAAGTACGCTTCGACTGCCGGACGGGAGACGCTGGATCTTTCCCCTGTCCGGGAGAGCATTGCCCTCCTTATGGGCAGCGGGACCGACTATGAATTCCGGACCACGGTGGTGAAGGAGTTCCATGAGCAGCGGGATTTCGAGGAGATCGGAAAGATGATCGAGGGCGCCGGGAAGTATTTTCTCCAGAGCTTTACAGACAGGGATTCCGTCCCCTTCGGAGGCCTGTCAGCGGCGTCAAAGGAAGAGATGCTTCTCTATGCGGACACGGCCCGGAAATACGTCCGGCAGGTAAGCCTGCGGGGCGTGGACTGACTCCGGGCGCGGCCTTTCCCGGAACCCGCAGATCCTGCCGGCTGCGGCAGAATTTGTCAATCTGGTAATTTACATAAAATTCAGGCAAGTCCGGACACTAGATATTGTGCTTTCGGTAAAAACCGGACCGCAGATATTGATTTTGTCCCCCTTCAGTGATAGTATTGTTCCTGTACCGCTTCCGGGCGGTCGGAATTACGTCTACAGAGGGGGATTTTTTATATGTATAAGGTCGTTAAGAGAGACGGTCAGATCGCGGAATTCAATATCAGCAAGATCACCGCGGCGATCACCAAGGCATTTGAGGCACTTCAGAAAAACTATCATCCGAGCGTCATCGAACTGCTTGCGCTCCACGTGACCTCCGATTTCGAGGCAAAGGTCATCGACGGACAGATCACGGTCGAGAACATCCAGGACAGCGTCGAGAAGGTGCTGTCCGAGTCCGGCTATGCAGATGTCGCGAAGGCCTACATCCTGTACCGCAGACAGCGCGAGAAGGTCCGCAACGTCAATTCCGCTCTCCTGAACTACAAGGAGCTGATCGACAACTATCTCCAGATCAACGACTGGCGCGTGAAGGAGAACTCCACGGTCACTTACTCCGTGGGCGGACTGATCCTGTCCAACTCCGGCGCGATCACCGCGAACTACTGGCTTTCCGAAGTCTATGACGACGAGATCGCCATGGCGCACCGCAGCGCTGCCATCCATCTGCACGACCTCTCCATGCTGACCGGCTACTGCGCAGGCTGGAGCCTGAAGCAGCTCATCAAGGAAGGCCTCGGCGGCGTTCCCGGAAAGATCACTTCCTCCCCCGCAAGTCATCTTTCCACCCTCTGCAACCAGATGGTCAACTTCCTCGGCATCATGCAGAACGAGTGGGCAGGCGCCCAGGCGTTCTCTTCCTTCGACACTTACCTTGCCCCCTTCGTGAAGATCGACAATCTGTCCCAGAAGGAAGTCAAGCAGTGCATCCAGTCCTTCATCTACGGCGTCAACACGCCGAGCCGCTGGGGCACCCAGGCGCCGTTCTCCAACATCACCCTCGACTGGGAGTGCCCGAACGACCTGAAGAACCTTCCGGCTATTGTCGGCGGCAGAGAAGTGGGCTTCACCTACGGCGACTGCAAGAAGGAAATGGATATGGTGAACAAGGCCTTCATCGACATCATGATCGAGGGCGATGCCAACGGCCGCGGCTTCCAGTATCCGATTCCGACCTACTCCATCACCCGCGACTTCGACTGGAGCGAGACCGAGAACAACCGTCTTCTGTTCGAGATGACCGCGAAGTACGGCACCCCGTACTTCTCCAACTACATCAACTCCGACATGGAACCCAGCGATGTCCGCTCCATGTGCTGCAGACTGCGTCTGGATCTGCGCGAGCTCCGGAAGAAGTCCGGCGGTTTCTTCGGTTCCGGCGAGTCCACCGGCTCCATCGGCGTCGTGACCATCAACATGCCCAGGATCGCATACCTCGCCAACGACGAGAAGGAGTTCTACAGCCGTCTGGACAAGCTGATGGATATCGCTGCACGCAGCCTTAAGACCAAGCGCACCGTCATTACCAAGCTTCTGGAGCAGGGTCTGTATCCTTACACCAAGAGATACCTGGGCACCTTTGACAACCACTTCTCCACCATCGGCCTGATCGGCATGAACGAGGTGGGTCTGAATGCGAAGTGGCTCCGCGCGGACCTCACCGATCCTCGGACCCAGCGCTTCACCCGCGACGTGCTGAACCACATGCGCGAGCGTCTTTCCGACTACCAGGAGAAGTACGGCGACCTGTACAACCTGGAGGCGACGCCGGCAGAGTCCACCACCTACCGCTTCGCGAAGCATGACAAGGAGCTGTATCCCAACATCATCACCGCGAACATGAACGGCACGCCCTACTACACCAACTCCTCCCACCTCCCGGTGGGTTACACGGAGGACGTGTTCTCCGCGCTGGACATCCAGGACGACCTGCAGACCCTGTACACATCCGGAACCGTGTTCCACGCCTTCC
>Ga0310695_10003975_pt1 | contig 27988 bp, 26 predicted proteins | sample RumenRJG_04DNA_FD_203882 | JGI IMG/M metagenome (GOLD analysis project Ga0310695, IMG submission 203882) | Bovine rumen microbial communities from Lethbridge, Alberta, Canada - RJG_04 (v2) (version 2) | ecosystem: Host-associated > Mammals > Digestive system > Stomach > Rumen | place: Canada... | reverse complement strand
TGACCCTCGACGAGTTGTACATCTTGCGAGTTGCGATGCATAAGTCGTGATACCACGATTTCGCGGCCAGCGATTTTGGACAGTTCGGCCATTGTCTTGCCGTCCACACCCTCGTTGGTCACCTCAATCGTAGCACCCTGTACCATGGCAGCATAGTTCAAGCTGTGCTCCTTGTAGGTTTTCTGTTCTTCTTCGAGGTCGATGCGGAAAATCTTCTTGATCAGCACGATGCAGAGGATGATCCCTACTACGCCCAATGGATACGCCATGGCATAGCCTTGCGCGAAGAGTGAGTTCTGCACTCCATCATGCATATCGCTGAACGTCTGTTGTGCAGCACCAAGACCAGGAGTATTGGTCACAGCACCGTAGAGGACACCGATCATAGCGAAGAGATTTTCGCCTGTGATAAGATGAATAGCATAAGCAGTGACACCACCTAACAGAACAATTGCTGTGGCAAGCATGTTGTAGGTTACACCTCCTTTGCGGAACGAACTAAAGAAGCCGGGACCGACCTGCAGACCAATGCTGTAGATGAAGAGGATGAGGCCGAACTCCTTGACAAAGTGCGAAGTTGTGGGATCGAGCACCATGCCGAAGTGTCCGCAGGCTATGCCAGCAAAAAGAATCCATGTCACGCCAAGCGAAATACCCGCGATTTTGATGCGCGACAGAAAAAGTCCTGCAGCGATGACCAAGGCCACCAGCAGAACCGAGTGGGCAACACCTGTGCCCATAAACAAGTTATAAATCCAATCTGTATTCATTTGTCAATGATACGCTTGTTAAGTAGTTTAAGTTCTTTTTCAAGGGACAAAGATAAGGTTTTCCATCCATTTCACCAAAAGAATCCTTAATAAATATTAATTATGTGGCCGATATGCCGACCATATGCCATCTAAACATGCCGTAAATTTGCTTAATTCGCACAATCTTCTTATCTTTGCACCATAAAAATAATACTTCAATGAAAAATATGATTCAAAGGATTTTATTGTCGATGATAGTGGCTATGCCACTGTTCTTTGCGTCGTGCGGCACAAGGACTGCTGCGAACGAAGGTACTGATGACGACTTCGCTTTGGGAGCCGACATCTCATGGTACACCGAATATGAGAGTCGAGGCTACAAGTTCTACAATCAGCAGGGCGAAGAAGGCGACTGCAACCAAGTGATGAAGGATTGCGGACTGAATGCTGTGCGTTTGCGTGTCTGGGTCGATCCTGCGGGCCGTCCACGTCCAAAGTGGGCCGATGAGTTCAAGGAGTATAAGGCCGATAGTTGGTGCGATAAGAATGACCTCCTCGTCAAGTGCAAGCGTGCCAAGGAATTGGGGCTCGATATTATGGTCGATTTCCATTATAGTGACTGGTGGGCCGATCCAGGACATCAGCCTGTGCCTCATGCTTGGGCAGATCATGGTGTGGAGCAGTTGTGCCAGGATGTGGCAGACCACACCATTGAAGTCCTTACCTTGCTTAAGGATAACGGCATCGAGCCAAAATGGGTGCAGATTGGTAATGAAACAAGCAACGGAATGATTTGGCCGGTGGGTCACGCTGCGCCAGATTCCTGCGAGAACTATGCCAAGTTGTTCATTGCAGGCTATGATGCCTTGAAGAAGGTTTTCCCGAACTCCATCGGTATCGTACATCTTGACAATGGTTGGAACCCTGCACTCTATGATTGGAATCTTGGAGGCCTCAGGAAGTATGGAGCAAAGTGGGATATGATAGGAATGTCGCTCTATCCCTATTGGGCACATCAGAGCGACAGCACACGTCAAGCCGATCCGACAATCAGCGATTGTATGGAAAATATCCGCAGGGTAGGTGAGATTTATCAATGTCCGGTGATGATTACTGAAGTAGGATTTGAAGTAGACGAATCAAGACCCGAAGTACTGGCTGAAGGTAAGCGCCAGCTACTACGAGTCTTGCGAGAATCAAAATCCGAAACAAATGGAATCTGCCGAGGCGTGTTCTATTGGGAGCCTGAGTGTCGTCCCTCTCAGTATCGCCTGGGCGCCTTCACAGAGGACGGACATCCAACAATCATTATGGAGGCATTCTCAGAGATGCGGTAGGTCGTCGTAGTTGAAGCCAAGTTCCTTGGCATACTTATTACGACGGGTAAATGCACTACGTACTTTTTTGAATGGTTTGGGGAGGTGTGGTGTCAGTTTGCGCTTCTCAATCTGACACTCTCCTCCTTCTGTATGCACTTCATGCTCATGTTCGAGGTCGGTCATGGCACGCAGACCTTTTAGGCCACGCACACCACTCAGACGGGCATCATTGGCATTGTAGCGCAGTTTGATTTCCATCTTCTTGTAGGGAGCATAGAAGATGTAGTGGGCGGTAGTGTAGAGATAGATGCTATCCTCCGACTCCTTATGGTTCACTTCCTTTCGGATTTCCCAAGGCTTGGCGAATGATTGAACATAATGCTCGAGTACTACGCCATTGATGGCATTGTAGCGTGTGATGGAGAACCCCTTGTCGCCGATGATGGCGAGATAGCGAATTTGCCTGATGCGAAGCAGGGCAAGGATGGCTGGGAAAAGGTGGTTCTGCGAAGCATCCCAGAGATACCGGCTCTTCTCAGTTCCGATGGCTTCTGGGACTGTGTTGAAGTTCAACTTACTCATAAGTCATACGTTTTTTAGGGGTTATACATCTGTTTATCGTCAAGTTTGCAAGTTGTGCCGCGCAAATGCGCTGTCACCTAATACTTCTGGGTTGCGAAAATAGAGATTTTTCGAATAAGATGCAAATTTTTAGCAAAAAAAATCATTTTTTTTATTAATTTTTATTGATTTTTGCCCGTTTTTGCAGCAAAACGACATTTTTTTGCATCAAAAATGAATTTTTTATTCATAAACGATAATACCCGTTGAGAATCCGGTTGCGTAAACCTTTCTCAACGGGTAGTTGTTGTCATTTAGTCGTGATAGTCGCTGTCCTGCCATTCGAATTTGATGGCTTCCGGCACAAGGTATTTGTCAACCTTGTAGTCGATGTTGGCTTTGTGGGCCTGACTTAGCTGATAGCAACGTGGAATGCGGTACATCTTCCCGTCCTTGATGAAATGAGCACCTGTCTGGTGAAAGCGGAAGGTAACATTTTTCGCTATACATTGCTCGCGGAGGGCGAGTATCCAGTCGTAGTTGCATGGCCTGGCATCGAATCCTGATTCTCCTCCCGCCGACACTTCTTCTATTGTGTCATTTAAATAAGGTGTAAGGTCGATGGCTGTAAGCATCGGGGCAACGATGATGCTCTTGTGCTTGATGGGGAGTGAAAGAAAGATGGGCAAGCGGTAGTCAGCCATCTCCTGGTTTTCCACTGTGCAGCCCACAATGACATTTTCATAGCCATCGCCCCAGTCGTCGGGTACACATTCCATGAATCGGTCGATGCGTTTGGTGAAAAAGAAGAACCAGAGGTCTTTCCGCAACTTCATCATCTGCCAGCATCCAGGTCGCCATTCGTCAGCATCTTTCAGCAGGAAATCAGAGGTGAAACAGGTGAAAACCAGCTTCCCGCTCTCAATCTTCCACGACTTGTCACGTTTCCGCTTTATCGGGAGATTGAAATTACCCGTTTTTCGACATTCGCTGCTGGAAATCTCGCTGCCGTACATCTTGTCCTGACGATAGACGTAGCAATACTTGCACCCAGTGCTAATCTTGGTGCATCCATGCCATGGGTTCCAATCGGCATATATTTCCCAATGTTCGGCCATGATTGATCGTTTTATTCGAAAACGAATCTGTCTTCCTTTTTTATTTCTTACCCAAAGTGCAGTGGAAGGGCTTGTCGAAATGACGACGCGAATAGTAGGTGACCGAAGGATGGGAGAGATCCATCACCATCGTCCAGGCAGTTCCCAGGAATCCTTCTCTTTCGGGTTGTGACACTGACTCGATGGCTTCGGTCAACTGTTTATTGCTCATAACTCCGTCCAGCTGGCTGTAACGTTCGCAAAGGCGGTCGTAACGGTCGTCACCTTCTATCAATCCGGCATTGAGCTTCTCCTCGCATAGGTAATGATTGGCGACAGCTGGAGTTTCTGTGACCACCATCTTATCGTCAACATATTCAACCACCACACTTCTTCCCGAAGCGTCGGCTATCGCATAATGATGAGCCGAGCCGATGTCGGAATGCATATCGATGCCATTCAGCAACTCCAGTGCTTCGTCAACATTGGCTGCATTGTTCAGCAGATACCTGATGGCCCCCGTTGTGGTAAGATCAGGTTTTTCTGTTCGCTGATGAGTCTCTATCGTGTCACCAGCCATCAGGTCGGCAATGGCCAAACCTTTTTCATTGATGCCGTCGAGCGCGCAGAACAGACCTGCCAGGCATAAATATTGGTTTTGGAATCCCTCGGGCTTGAAGTCTTCGCTGAATCCATAGAATCTCACATTGAAGGTGGTGATTGATTCGTAGCCACGAGTAGGGAAGGTATGTAAAATGACGCCTGTTGCCGATGGGAAGTCGAAGTTTCGCCCCATCAGTACGCTACCCTCGGGAGTACTGACAGTGAGTGCCGAACAACCAAAGTCTTCTTTCGATGTATTCATCTCCGGCTTGTAGTGACCTTTTGACAGGAATTCGGTGGCATAGCCTGCCAGTTGATTGGCAGATTCGAATCCTCCACGATTCATCAGTTCGTCAAATCCGTCGTCGCCTCTATATTCCATATAGTACAACCCGTCGTCGATTTTCTCACACGACATAGCTCCCTTAACCAGTGGGCCAAACTCCATCCATACTGACACACCAAACAGGACTATCAGTCCCAAGACGCACAAAAGGGCAATTTTTAATACCTTTTTCATTATAATTGTTAATTGTTGTTAGTTCTTAGCAAATTCATAAGACACGTTTGACACCTGGTATGAGTCTTAGCAAATAGGTGAGGAGGAACGAGATGATGCTCGCGATGGTGGCGATGAGGAAGAACTTGACGATGCCGGGCAGAAGTAGCCCATCGGTGGCATGTTGAACCGCCAGCAGGACAAACAGATGCACGATGTAGGCACCATAGGCTTGTTGGGCGCACCATGTCTGGAAGGCATTGGTCTGGTTGACGAACTTGCGGAACAGCCACAGCAATCCGAAACTGAGGAAGACGCATAACAGCGATTCGTAGATGCCGAACCACCGATAGACAAAGTCATTCCAAGCCCCGCCATTACGCAGATAGTTTCCAATCGCCAAGGCCACACCAATCGCCAGCGCAGCGGCTCCTATACCGTTCCTCATCTTCTCGAGCCATTGGAAGCGATAAGCCAGGACTCCTGTTACAAACATCATTACGTATTGCAGGAAATGGGCTGGCTCGATGTGGAGTATGCCCAGGACCCAGATCCAATGGTCCTGTGGACTCACTTGTCGGATGAGATGTCCTCCAATACCCATCACCAAGGCGAGGACCAATAGCACGGCGAGCGAGAGGTCATGGTTCGCCTTGATAGGAAGGATGATCTGCCGCACTAAGGCATAGAGAAGACAGAACACCAGGAGGGTTTCGACATACCAAAGATGTCCTACTTCCATTTGGCCTGTAACCAGGGTGAGGATGGTCGTCACGATGACTACGGGAATGCCTAGGCGCATCAGTTTCTTCTGAACGAACACCTTGAGACCCTGCTTATCGTAACTTCTCGGCACGAAATAACCAGCTATGAGGAAGAACAACCCCATGAAGAATGCCGCATTTACCGAGAGAAAATGCCAGATCCAAGGCATCATCTCATCGGCGTTGCTGGGTTTATAGGGCCATGCGGAATCGGGGTAATAGGGCTCGGCTGCATGATGGAATACCACCAGCAGCGTGAGCGCGATCTTCAGCGTGTCGAGATAGGGCAGCCTTTTCATCGTTTCTTGTTTAAGTTCTACTGTTCGACGCCGCAAAAATAGTTAAAAATATGTTATGTTCCAAATTTTTGGAGGAAATTTTACATACATCACGATTGAAGCAATCATTTCTTCTTTCATATCATTTATTTTAATTCGTTCATTACTCAAGTTTCGCTAAATGCGAAACTTCATTACCTTTTGCAGTTCTTCCAGGAATATGGCGGCTTGTGCTCCATCCATCTGTACATGGTGGAACTGGAAGGAAATGGGTAGTGTCACCTTGAACCAGCCTTTGCGATATTTGCCCCACATTACCATAGGGTTGTTGAAGCCCATGGCATATTGGTTCACGATGGTGTCAAGTTCGGTCTGTATGATGGCAGAGGTGCCGATTACCATCATTTCCTGGTCGAGACAAAGGTTTTGGCATTGCGTTGCGGCTCTGTGGGCGATTTCCTGATAATCCTTGCAGAAAGTTTGCAGGTCTTCGCTGAAAGGAATGTCGCAATAGTTGATGCATCCTTTGCAATTGACGATGACAGGTCCTATTGCCAGGCGGTCGAAGCGAAACATCTTGTCGTCACAGGGCAGATTGAAGAATTCGGCAACTTGGCATGCTGCCTTACCAATGCACCAGCATAGGAGCATATTGAACTTCATACCCTTTTGCCGGCTCATCTTATGAAGACGCGTCACGTCGAACGTCTTCGTGAGCGTCACCATCGGCATGGGCGACTTCATCCACAACTCGAAAGCGTCAGCCCGATTTGTGTCCTTTGGATTGATTTCCTGTTTCATCCAAATTAATCAATTACGAAACTACGTGGATAGAAATCGCTGTAGAAACGACCGTCGGTGGCAGTGAACTTCAACACGCAGTAGTTGGGATCGGTCACGCCACCAGGATAGTATTCTGTGTCGCCCTTGTGCCAGATCATCTCTTTCGAGGCGGCATCGGTCAGCACCTCCATCGTACCTCGCAGCATCATTCCCTTGAAGCCTTTGGCATCGCAGAAATAGATGCTGGCCTTGGGGTTGGCCTTGTATTGAGCTACACGTATTGAAAATGTGTTGGTTGTAAAGTAGAAGGTTTTGATACCCTCACGCTTGCGTGGTTTCAGCATGGCCTTGGTCCAAGGAAAACCTTCTTGATCTACGGATGAGATGAAAGCGATGGGCAGTTTGTCGGCCATCTGTGCAATGAGTTCTTTCACGCCTGCCAAAGCGGGGTTAACATTCATGACCTCATCGTTACTAACATCCAACGTTTTGCGCCAACGCTTCAGCTGGGGGAAATATGTTTTCATCATGCCGATATATTCCTCTTTGGTGATGGGTTTCTCCAACCCCTCGTTTACTGCACCAACAAACTGGGCACAATGTTCGATCATCTCTTCCATCGTGCAGTCCTGCAAGAAACGTCCGTCCTTGTAGCAGTAGATGCAATAATCCTCGTTCTTACTTCCATCGGCATTCGTGCCGAGAACTTCTTCGGTTAGCGGCATGCCGCAACTCTGACAAAATTTCTGTTCCATAATATCTTTATTTGTTAAGTTCTATTCTCATTTCGCAATCTGTTCCGCCACGCAAGATGGAATGGCAAAGCGTCACTGTGAAGTGTTTCTCTTTCCACAGACATTGCAGCGAATAAATCACGCTTTGGCGTGAACACTCGCAGAGCAATGGAGTGGTGACAAATCCTTTTTTGCACAACTCACAGGTGCATTCCAAGAAGGCAAGGCGATAAACGCGTCCTTTCTCAACGACCTCACCTCTCACACCTGGCAGTTCATTAGCCATCTGAAAGAAGGTGTCCATGTCGCCTTGGGCACGCTCATGGAGCTTTTGGTAAACAGACAGCGTACCGCCATTCACACAGTTCCTTCCGCATTCCGAAAGGAAGGCTGACCGTTGCTCTGGAGAGAGCCGCTCCAGACCTTTCTCGAAACCTTTGAACCAATTTCCTATTTTCATTTTCTCGTCATTGCACTGTGATACCAATCATTTTTGTCACACCGTCGGTATTATTCCAGCAGGAGTGGGGGATGCGGCCTTCTACAAGGAGGGCTTCGTCTTTGTGGATGATGACAGTCTCTTCACCTAATTGGATACGGGCCTCGCCCTCGGTGACGATGATGAATGGAGTTCATTTTAGCGTTTCGATAAACAATAATTCTGCATCCATACTGAAGTCGAACTGACGATAGTCATCATACGATAGTTGAATGTCTGGGGTGAAAGTCTTCGCCATAGGATGATCCGTGGAGAAACAGCTCTGCAGGGAGTTGGAGACAGAGCATTCAAGACCGGTATTCGGCAACTTGAATCGTGTAATCTCCATAAACGTGTTGGGGGCCTGTCCAGAAGGTACGCCTATCACCTTGGCTCCCATCTTCCACAGCATGTAAGCGGTATGGAAAGCTGCGCTGAAAGTCTGCACGTCTGTAGCCACATAGATTTCTTTTGGTGTGTAGATGGGTTCGCCTTCTTGTGCTTCGAGGAAGGTCTTATCGGCACACATAAACAAGTCAAAACTGCTGATGCTTGATGATTGTTCAATGAAATCGCCCATCTTCAGCGATGTTCCTCTATCCTGATTGAGCTGTTCTAAGGACGTATTGTTCTTCTTGAGCCAGCCGTCCGATACTTTGGTGGCAAAGTGCATGCCTAAGTCGGTATCCATGAAACGCTTTCCGTAGAGCTCGTACAGCGCAGCATACATGATCATCGTCCAACCACCGCCATTGCCGCGTAGGTCTATGATGAGACGAGGACTGTTGGCAGCCTTCATCTCACGCAGCATCTTGGCAAAGACATTAGCCACAATCACATCCGATTTCAGGCCGTAGCTTTCGAGATTTGGTATGTCGGCACTCACTATAGAGTTGATGCACATCACCATCGTTTGTTTTCTGTCATCAACAAAGCGGTATTCGAAGTTCTTATGGGGAAAACGCTCATCAGTAGATGTCCATACAATGTTTTTCCAAAACGGACCGTTGGGGTAGAAGGGCAGACTGACGAGCGTATCCTTGCCATTAGCCATACGGAACCTCATCGAGACCTGTTCCTTATTGAATGTAGGGAATAACTGCCGTAGGGTGTTGGAATTGCCAATGTTTCTGCAAGCATTACCCATCAATCCATAGCGGTTTTCTGAAATGACAAGTTTGTCGAGGCGATCAAGTACCGATTCTAATGCTTCACCTTCGACTTCGCGCAGCATCGCTCCCTTCAAGGATTCCAGTTCTGGAGTGTATCCATTTACGATGATGCCTTCGGGAATAACCTTAAATTTCAGCGGAACCCATTGATCTTCTACTTTCTTTGGCGCGTTATCATGCCCTATATATGTATGTCCGTCGTGGAGTTCGGATATCAGTCTGGTCACTTCCACCTGTATCTCGTTAAGTGTCATGGAGTCGCGGCTAGCCAGCTCATCTCTCAGCTGTTTCACGGCCGTGTCAAACTCATCCTTTCCGCCAAAAGCGCTATAGGGATCGGGATGTATCTGCTCCAATTGACAGAAGAAATAGTCGTAATCCTGAAGCAGACTGTCTTGTTTGGAGATATTACCGTTCGCAGTCTCGAGTCCCGGTGCACATGCGAGGGTCGCAAGAAACAGGCCTGATGTTACTATTGTTTTCATCATATATGTTTCCTTTTTATTCTCTTTGTTTTTATATGAACTATTCCGTAAACGAACCAATCTCAATCAGATTGCCGTCAGGGTCGGCCACATAGCATGTGCGCTGGCCCCAAGGTTCCGTGGTGGGAGGAAGGACCGACTTTGCGCCATTGTCGAGCGCATGCTGGTATTCCCTATCTACATCAGCGAAAGTGGGTACATCAAATGCTAGTTCCATTGTGCCGTTCATTCCCTCTGGATAATCGAACTTTTGAGAGACCATCTGTTCGAAGGCATCTCGGGGAAAGAGGATGATGCGCATATTGCCCAGCTTCATCTCCACGTTGGGTTGGATTCCATCCCAATCGGTGGTGAAGCCAAAGGTACGTGTGTAGAAATCGACAGTAGCTTTGTTGTCGTGGGTGAAGAGCCCTACGGTATTGAAGGTGAAACGAGGACGAGAAGTGGTTTCTTTCATTGTTTTATCTTTTTTAGTCTGATGAGATGTCCTTCTTCAATTGCAGCAAACGTTGCGACAAATGCTACGATTGAGATTGGAATAAACGACCAGAAGGTCATTGGGACCGTGATGAAGAGCAAGAATCCTGTAATCTTGTTGGCGAAGGTGTGAGGGAAACAGCAGCGGCCATTCAAGACGAGTGCTGACAGTTGGTTTACGAACTTTATCATGGCAATTATTCCTGCCCATAACCAGAGCCATTGCGGCAAAGTCAGCAATGGCAATAGTTTCCAGGCGCAGCACCCCACGAAGCAGATGTCTGCCAAGCTGTCCAGTAATGCTCCCGTCTTAGTGGCACACTTGAACTTGCGTGCTAAAAAGCCGTCGATGATGTCACTGAAGCCACAGAGGCCATAGAGGCACCAAAATACCACATCCGTCACATCAAAGAATAGCAGAATAAAAGAGCCTGCTACCCTGAGTATAGTTATGACGCTCGGTAGTAGTGTCATTATAGTTCTAATCTCAATACTCTAATTGGTCTGTTCTCGCCTTGGTACTGATTCGCATCGATGCAGGTTTCGCCTGTGGGAACAAAACCGCATTTCTCCATCACTCTGCCTGAGGCCGGGTTATCGACGAAATGACCACTGATAAGCGACTTGATATCAGTTGTTTGTCGGATATGGTCTAACATCAGTCGAAGAGCCTCAGTACAGATGCCTTTGTTCCAATATGGTTTAGCCACCCAATAGCCAATGAGCGATTCCCCCTCGCGGGCGGGCAGATCACACTCACACGAAGGACCATAGCCCATGGCACCAATGGCCTCGCCTGTCTCCTTGAGTTCGATAGCCCAAGTACAGGTGGCATCGTTGAATACAGTACGGATTATCTCCAGACTCTCCTCCACACTCTTATGGGGTGCCCATCCTGCACGAGGCCCAACATCTGGATCGGATGCCCACTTGAACAGCGTCTCCGCATCACTGTCTTGCCAAGGGCGCAATATGATTCTATTTGTTTCCATTTAATTATACTTATCTGAATTTCCCGCTGAGAATTTTTTGGCGCAGACCTTTCACGGCAGGCTTGTAATACTCTATCTCCATCGTTTCGAGGGTGCGCTTCAGCTCATCCATCAGTTCCGGATAAAAACTGCACATACGATAGGCGAGCTTCATGCAGAGTGTCTGGACGCCAGGGAACTCCTCGATGCTGACCATATGCTCGAGACAGAAATCAAGGAAATCTGTTCGAAGGTCTTCCTCGTTCATCTTCAATCGCTCGATGATGTTCAGGGTCAAACGCCTCGTAGATGAATTCTCCGTCTGTATGGCTTGCTCTATCAGTTTATCGAGTATCACCTGCAGTGTAGATAGTTCCTCGTCGGAGGCTTTGGTCAGTCCCCACAAGGCACTCCTTGCCACCCGATAGTCAGGGTCAAATACATACTGTCGTGCGAAGCCGAGGAAATCGCCCCCAGCCCTCACTTCGTGGTAAATCTCCTGAGCACCGCCTTCAGAAAACGTCTGTCTCAGTCTCTCGCTCGTTATTGCCATAGTAACTATTTATTCCTCATATCCTAATTGTCCTGGCAGGCGGAGTTTTTCCTTCTGCGGGAAGGTTGCCTCATAAGCCTCGAAGGCCTCAGGATTCTCGTCGGCCACGAAATAGCCCTTGGGAGGACAATAGGTTCCCTCACGATTGCCCCAATAGCCAGGAATCAGCTCCTGGGCAAGGAAATAAGGCACTTCAGACTCTCTCGGTTCTGCATGATAGTGAATCTTCATCTTGCTGGCCAAGCCGAAGCCTGCGTGTTTATAGAACTCGATGTTTCCCTCCATCTGCAGGAGGCCGATGCCCATTTCCTTGGCCTTTTCTAAGGCATAATTCAGTAGTTTCAGGCCGTATCCCTTGCGCTTGTAGTCGGGGTGGATGCTGATGGGACCGAATGTCCATGAAGGAAAGTTGGTCCCATCATTAAGAATGATCTCAGCCTTCGAAAACATCACATGGCCGATGATCTTTCCATCTTCTTCCATCACCAAGTCAAGCTCAGGGATGAAGTCGGGATTTGTTCTGAACTGGTTGAGCACGTAATGCTCTGTGCATCCAGGGCGATAGACGTTCCAGAATGCCTCGCGTGTAAGGTTCTCAACCTCACGATAATCTTTGGGAGTTTCTAATCTTATGTTCATATGTCCGCTTCTTTATTACAGCTTTTTTCAAGGGGTCGCTTCGCTCAAAATTATAAGAAAATTGATTTTAAAAATTATCAAAAGAAGTTAGCATATAATAGCCGAGACCAACACCGTCCCGTTTTTCTTACAATTTTTTGATTTAATTTTACTATAATTTTGAGCTGTGCGACCCCCCGTGTTATCATCTCGCTTTTGTTTTCGATTTGTCGAAATGGTCGCTGCAAAGATATTACATAATTGTGAACTATCCAAATAAATGACTAAAAATTTTGTTTACATTCTCGCCTTCTGCTTTTCGCCGGCACCGGAGCCACGGTACTTCGAACGTGCCTCGTTGAACTTCCAGGTCAGGTCGAGCACGAAGGTGCGGCGGGTAGGATTGCGGACGGTGATTTCGCGCGGTCCATAGAGTATGGCTTCGGTCTTGTTCGTATTGAAGATGTCGGTGCATCGCACATCGATGGTGAGCGAACCCAGCCGGTGCAGATTGATGTCACGCTGGATGCCCAGATCGGTATTGAACCGATTGGCGATGATGTGGAAGTTGTTGTAGTCACCTTTGTTGGCTCCTTGCATCGAGGCGTTCAGCCGGTAGCCGTGGGGCAACTCGATGGCGTTCTGCCAAACCAATGTGAGGTACGGTCGGTCGAGTGTCAGCATCGTGCCATCAGCGGTCGGCGTCTTGTAGTTTTGGAATACGCAGAAGGCGTACCACATCGGATGCCAGCGACCAATGGTGGGACTGGCAGAGAGGCCGATGCTCAGCTGGTCGAAATCCTCATCGCAGTTGATGGGGTGTACGAGGCTGATGAGGGGATCTTCCGAGCCAGGGAATGGTTCGGTGGACATGGTGAGGACATCCTTGATGCGACCATAGTTCAGCGTCATGTTTGCCCACTTGTAGCTTGTATTCAGCACGAGGCTGTGGGTGTAGGTGGGTTTCAGGTAGGGGTTGCCGCTCTGGAAACTGTAACGATTCAGATAGATGGTCGAACTCGACAGATTGCTGTAGTTCGGACGCTCGATGTCGCGACGATACGATAGCGAGACCTGTACCTTGCCGATGGGGGCGGCGATGACGGCAGTCGGAAACCAGTCACCATAGTTGCGGCACACCTCGTCCTGACGTTTGCCAAAGTCGTAGTAGTCGTTCTTCAGGTGCTCGTAGCGCAGACCAATCTGTACAAAAAGAGTTGAGAGTTTAGAGTTGAGAGTTGAGAGATTAAAAGAGCGACCATACTCCATGAACAGGGCCGACGATTTCTCGTTGATCTCCGTGTCGGTGGCTTTTACAGGCACGTAGTCAGATGCCATATACGAGTAGGCGTCGGTACGATGATTGTACGAATATTCACCACCCAGCGAGAAGTTGCCTTTCAGTATGGGATAGCTGAGAATGAGTTTCGATGCCCAGAAGTTGTTGGCACTGGCAGTGTTGCTCTCGATGGAACGCCTGGTGGGACCGTCATACATCGAACCATCCAGATACTCGCCCACAGGCGTCATCGTCTCGTAGGTGCTGCCTTCGTCGTTGTTGTCATCGAAGAGTCCGTCGAGATTGAAGTCAATGCCCAGTTGCCCCACCTTACCATTGTAATAGGCGTTGAAGATGTGCTTGCGGAAATTATCATTCTCATTGATGCGACTCTCCGAACGTTCGATGTAGCAGCCGTTCTTGTAGTTGTCGGTATTGAAATCGCTGGTCAGTTCGCCGCTTGGGTGACGATCGTATTTGTAGAAGGCACCGAAACTGTGGTTTTCGTTCGCCATATAGTTGATTTGCAACTGTGGTGACCAGCCTTTCCACAAATGTTTCGTGTTCTGCGAGGTGAAGCCTTCGTAAACCTCGTCGCCGCACAGGTAGTACATGTCGTTGTCCTGGAGTCCCTTGCTATGACCATAACGGCCTGCCCAGAACGAGGCAGTGATGTCGAGACCTCCCGTGCGATAGTTCACGTCGAGGTTGTTGGTCAGCGTGTGGCCATACTGATATATTCCACCCAGGTTGTCCTGGAAGCTGATGCCCTCGCCCTGCGCCTTCTTGAGCGTGATGCGGACCACGGCCTTCGTCGAGGCTGCGTAGCGTGCACCGGGGTTCTGCACCACTTCTACGTGCTGTATCTGGTCGGAGCGCAGACGCGTGAGTTCCTTCATGTCCTGCACCCGTCGGCCGTTGATGTACACTTCGGCATCGCCGCGCCCCAGCACCTTTACGGCGCCGTCGCGTTCGGCTTCGAGCGAAGGGATCTTCGACAGGGCATCGCTCACGGTTCCTGCCTTCTCGAGGATGGTTCCTGCCACGGTGGTGCGCATGGCATCACCTTTGACCAGCGTCTTTGGCAGCTGGCTCTTCACCACCACTTCGTCGAGCATCTCGGTCTCTTCCTTCATCTGGATGGTCAGGAGGGACGATGCTGAAGGCGTTAGGGGGATGAAGCGGGTTTCGTAGCTGATGCTTGTCAGTTTCAGGAGGCTTCCGTCCTCGCTCGAAATGATCTTGAACATACCTTGCTCGTCGGTGACGGCACCTTGCACAAAGGTTGAGTCGGGCGCAAGCAGCACCACATTCACGTTGGGCAAAGGTTGGCCCTTTTCGTCGGTTACTTTGCCATCGACGTCCTGGTTCATGGCCGATAAGGGCATAGTTGTGGCTATGACAGCAGTTGCAGCTGCCATTCTAAGATATTTGTAAAGCATTGTGATGGTCAGTTACTTGTTCTTGCGTCTGTTGCAGATGTCGTCAAAGATGAACGAACTACCGATGAATATCAGGAGAATGGGGGCGAAATAGACCGACTCGGGGTCGTCGGACACTCTTTCGAGCCAACTTATGTGGATCAGGTGAAGCAGACTTGCCAGTTTGATCAGACTTGCAACAATAAAGATGATACCGAAGATAGTTTTTACTTTCATATTCTTGAATTGTTAATTATTAATTGTTAATTGTTAATTTACATTGTTAATTTCCCTTCCTTGATGCTTACTCCACCAAAGAAGTTGCTTGCCACGATGTGAAGGCTGGGGACGTTGGGCTTTGGATTTCTGTCTGTCTCATTCCCCACACCTCCAATGAAACTTCGGCTCTTGACCACTACGTTCACTGTGGATGGAACGTAAAGCTCCACGCCGCCCAGGAAGGTGTGGATGTCGATCTCCTCGTCCTCGGTGATGACAGCCTCGCGCAGATCCATGCTGATGCCGCCGCAGAAGGCATCGAGCCGGGCTCCCTTGAACGTCTCTCCCTGATACACATATTCGTCGGCACCGTAGTGAACCGAACAGTGGATGCGTTTTCCCTCGTCACCGATTGGCAGGGGGCGTCGAAGCCATTGGTCACGGTCGCGCATAAAACTTTCGATCAGCAGTTTTATGCCTACATATATTAATAGAATAGGAGTGAGGTAGATCATCCAGCGTTGTGCGAAAAGGTTTTCGAACCAGTCCAGGTGGATGATGTCCCAGATGCTTGCCAGCTTGAGTATGCCGGCAACGAAAAGTGTGATACCAACGAATGTCCTTGCTTTCATATTCTTTACAATCTTAAAGCTCGCTGCAAAGATATAAAGTAATGCAAAAACCTGCAAAATTCTGGGATATTCTGCAGGGTTTTGTGACGAATGGCCAAAAATGATGGGATAAAAGGTCTAAATGTGACGAATGGTTTGGAGAAATGACCGAAAAAGTGTATCTTTGCGCCCATCATGAAGAATGGACAAAATGAAACTTTGCGGACACGAATCATCAGCGTCTGCTTCACGATACTGGCACTTGCGGTCTTCAAGCCCTTTGGACTCGATGCGTGGCAGTGGGAAGCTTATGCCCATCTGCTGATGGTCGGTTTGTTGGGAGTGTGTGTTTGTATGCTCACCGAGCTGATCTTGAAATGGGTGGTCAGGATGCCGAGGCGTTCGGACAATGGAGTGGAATACATCATCCGACGCAATCTGTGGTTCCAGCTCATCAACACGCTGCTCGTCACGGTGATGATCTGCCTCTATCGGCACTTCCTGCTCAGCGACCGAGTGGAGGGCAACAGGCTGTCGTGGAGCAACTTCTTCGAGACGCTCGTCATCATCGCGTTCTGTTCGTTTGCCATCGGCCTGTACTGGCGGTTCAAGTTCCGCAGTCGTTATCTGGCTGCCGAACTGGAGGAGACTCGTCTTTTGAACGAACAGTTGCAGCAACTGCAGCAGGATCCCGTGCAACGTGTTGACGCTGCACCATCGGTCGAGACGATTGAGAAGGAAACTTTGTCGAGGGAACCCGTCCCTGGCGCAATCGTGCTGAAAGGAACGACCAGCGACTCGGTGACGATTCCCCTTGCCGACTTTCTGTATGCCGAGGCAGTAGGTAACTATGTGAAGGTATATCAATGGAGCGATAACGAGCTGCGAACCGATATGATTCGCGCTACGATGAAGCAGGTCGAAGGTGATCTGCAGGCAATCCGGTCGGTAGTGCGTTGTCATCGCGCCTTTCTGGTCAACCTGCAGCAGGTCGAGCAGATTGTCACCCGTTCGGGAGCGATGCATCTGCTCATCAGGCACAGTCACGACTCCATTCCCGTGTCGCGCAGCAATGTCGCCCAGGTGAAGGAGGCTATCACAAACTATTGATTATTGGGAGTAAAAGGGGAGTAAAAAGGGAGTAAAAGGGGAGTAAAAGGGACGTTACCTTTGCTTGACGAGTTTGGGACGAGCAATCAATTGTTAATTATTAATTGTTAATTGTTAATTCTAAGTTCTCCTCCCGTGTGACTGATGGGGGCATTGTCGGTGTCGAGACCTTCCTCGGGATATCCTGCCGTGGTGCGTGCCGTGACGATGCCGCCCGTCTGGTAGTAGGTGGGTTGTCCTTCCAGCTCCTTGGCACGCTGGGAATCGAAGTTTTTGGGTATAGAGGTCGCCCAGGGTTTGAGTTGGCCTCCGTTGATGTCGATGCCGTCGTTGTGGGAACTCACGGCATTGACGATGCCGCCATTCACGGTCATTGTCATCAGTGCGTTGATGGCATCGTCGTAGGCTTCCACGTTCAGGATGCCGCCGTTGATGATGATGTCCCTTTTCGATTCGAGGCCTTCAGCTCCCGGAGTGCAGGTCGATAGCGTGATGGTGCCGCCATCGATGAGGATGGTGCCCTGTGCCTTGATGGCCTTGGTTGTGCCCGAGAAGTCGTAGCGCTGATAGCCTGGGGGAGGAGGGGGGAGCGTGTCCCCTTCGGCAAGGTTCCGAGGGAGACCCGGACCCTTGCCCAGCCATACCGACTGGGGAAGCACTTGCATGTGCTCGGGTTGTCCGCTGGTGGTGATGGTGATAGTCGGGTCGTCCTTGATCTTGAGGTTCCCGTCGATGTTGATGCCCTTGTGTCCTGTTCCTTGAGCGACGATGGTGAGTGAGCCGTCGCCGCCGATGGTGAGGTCACCAGCGGCTGTGATGCCCGCATCGCCGAGGGTATTCTCGGTGTTGTCGGCAAGGTTCAGATAGGTCGGTTTTGTGCCCTTCAGCACCAGGGCTGCGTCGGTAGGGTTCAGCAGCTTCAGGCCTTCGAGCAGGACGAAGGTCCTTTTCGCTGCGGTGAGTTCGAACTGCCCGTTTGCACATTCTCCACTCAGGTGAATCTTCAGGCTCTTGCCCACGGTCTCGTTGGCGGTCATCGAGAGGAAGCCCCGGTCGATGGTCCATTTCAGACCTGCCGAGCCCTCGCCTCTGATGCCGACACGTTCTCCGTTCCATTCCACGTAGATGTGTTCCGTCACCTTGAAGCGCGACGAGAACATGAGTATTGCTGCGATGAGCGCGGCTATGATTGCCAGTGCGGCTATGGCTTTCTTCATTTGTTCTTTAATCTTTTTCTAAATGCGGCGCAAATATAAGGATATTTCTCTCCACTTCCAAATATCTCCACAACTTTTGTGGAATATTCGGCATGAATTGGTATTTTTCTTCGCAAATATTTTGAATAATGCAGAGTATTCCTTATCTTTGTCCCGTCAAATCAATATCTTACTACTATGACTCACATCAAACCATTACTCACTATCGCCATCGTATCGTTGGCTTCATTTGCCATGGCTCAGACGGAATCCGTCGAACAGATTTACGAAAGGTACGACATAATCACGGAGGCAGAAGAACCCGATACGGCAGCAATTCGTGTACTTATCGAAGATTGGGAGAAGGATTCTCCTAACGATGCAGATCTCTTTTATCTACGATTCTTTTACCAATCCTCGATAATAATTCAGGAAGGAAGGAATTTGTCTGTTTCGCCACAAAAAATGGGTGACTATATGGGTCTTCAATTTGTAAAGGATTTCCAGCCTGGAGCTTTCGATTCGGCCTTTGAAATCCTTGACGAAGGTATTGCCAAATATCCGAACCGCTTGGATCTCCGACTAAATCGTGTATATACATTATTTATTAGTCATGAGAATGACAAGGCACTTGAGACGCTCCTTCAGACAATCTCTTACTCCAAGCAAATCAAAGAGAATTGGCTCACCAGACACGACCTGCCTCTCGAAGATGGATTTGAGGAATTCGAGCTATACATGAATGAGGAAATTGGATCCTTTTGGAATTCCGACGATTTTGCGAATGCCATGACCTACGTCGAAAGCTTCATCGCTGCCTATCCTCAAACCTTTATGTTCCGAACCAATCATGCAGCCATTCATGCAGCAATGGGCAACACCGATCAAGCCATCGAAGAGTTTCTTTTGCTTGAGAAAGAGAATCCCAAGGAAGGATACTGCATCATCTCCTTGGCACAATTGTACGCCGATTCCGGCAATGAAGATAAGGCCAGGGAATACTGCGACAAGGCCATCGCCATTGATGAACAATATTCACCAAGGACGGAGGATATCATGAGGAGATTCGAAACCGTCAAAGTGGATTTCGATGAGATCAAAGAATATATGAAGGATCATGAAGCAGACTATCGCGACATCGAGAAAAGGTTTATTGAAGGAGATCCAAGAATGAGTCTGCGCGATCTCAGCATCGTCTATTTCGGACATGCGCTTACTCCAGAATGTAACAGCACACAGCTTTGGGACATCAACGCCGACAGCCTTCTGCGAAATGAGAAATACGAGGAGCTCCTCAAAGTCTGTGAAGAAACGCTTGAAAAGCATCCGGCAAGCCTTGCTGCAAACCTATTTGCATCAATGTGTTCCGAACATCTGGATAACCCTAATGGAGAACTCTACTACCTCAGATGTTCCCAGATTGGACGCATGATTTATGAAGGAGCAGGCCGATTGTTTGATTTAGGAGGAACCGACGATTCAGATTCAAAAGAAAAAGAGGGTGATGCCGACAGCGACACTAATGAAAGTAACCCAAGGATTTACAAAATCCTTTGGCGTGCCGACGAGAATGCTTTCGTCGATTACATGCTCAGGGACGAAGACAAGAAAGAGGGACTTTATTTCACCGAACCCGTTTACTTCATCGAGAAAGATTTCTAATACTACTAGAGATGGATGAGGTGGAGGTGAGCGTGAAATTCAAACTCCCAAGAGATTGGCCAGCAAGTAAGGTTTTGGGGAATGTCTTGACAAATAAAAATGAAAAAACAAAAAAAGAAAAAAAGATTTTCCAATTGTACCAATAATCTATAATAATCACTTTGAATATTCTGTCGGCCGTCACGATGCTTGCGCAAAATGCGGAAGTACTCTGTCGGCCGTCGGAGTGTTTCCGAAGTTGTATAATGTACTTTGTCGGCCGTCATAGTATTCCATCCTGCAGCATAAGGTATTCTGTCGGTCGTGAGAGTACTCTTTCCTGTAGTATCGCGCACTCTGTCGGCCGTCACGATGCTTGCGCAAAATGCGGAAGTACTCTGTCGGCCGTCGTAGTGTTTCTGCAGTTGTAGCAAGTACTCTGTCGCCCGTCATAGTGCTCCATCCTGCAGCATAAGGTACTTTGTCGGCCGTGAGAGTGCTCCATCTCGTAGCAAAAAGTACTCTGTCGCCCGTCACGATACTTGCGCGAAATGAGGAAGCATTCTGTCGGCCGTGATAGTATTTTCTCCAATTATTTTGCAAAAAAAAATTTTTGAAGAAACATAACAAGTTAGGAGAATGCTTGTTCAAAAACTGAATAAGCCTTGGGAATCAATTAATTACATACTTAATTTAGACGATAACAATGCATACAGCCCCACGAAATATTTTTTTATTTTTTTTTTTTTTCTATTTTTTGTTTGGGGGACAAATAAGTTTAGGGGGTTGTTGTTATCTTATATTATTATAAATATATATACATATATAATACATATATATAAATATATATACGCGCGCAGACTTTTTGATGAAAAAAAAAAGAAAAAAATTTTTTGAGCAAATCTTCAAGATGCAGATTCGATATACTCGTTGAAAATCAAGGCTTTGAACGTATCGTTTCAAAGCCTATTATATGATTTAAAAATTTTTTTTCTTTTTTGTTTCATCATTTCTTCATCGCCTTCACCGTTCCATTGAGAGTAACCAGATAATGAGTATCCGTTTCGTGGAGATTCACTTTCGTGCGGTAGTCGATGCCATCAGGACAGCCGATGCAGGTGATCTGGTTGGTGCCGTCGAGCAGCGACGACATTGGCATCTTATAGAGGTACACGAAATAATCATTGGAATAAAAATCATAGGACTGATATTCGAAATAGAAGGTGTCGTTCCGGATGGCGAAAGGCTTGGTGAGCGGTAGGTTGGGCTTGCCGACGTAAGAGACGTCCAAGGGGTCCCCCACAGGATAGCGATAGACCTTGCCCGATAGTCCGAAATAGACATAGCCCTTGTAGGTGCCGCACATCTGGCAATCACTGGTCAGCCTCAAGCCCTCGCTGTTGCCGCTCGGTGAGATGTACTTTGTGTTGCCCCAGGAGCCGGTGTCAAGATGGTAGGTGTAGAGCTTGTCCATCAAGAACATACGGAATGTATTCTCGTCCTCGAACCACGCCTTCGGCTCAGGATAGGTCAGCGTGGGGTCCTCCTCCCACTTCAGCGAGGTGACGTCCTCCCACTTGCGTTCCTGGGTGTCGTAGCGGCGGAGGTAGCCTTTGACGGAGGACCATGACCAGTACCAGATGTAGGCGTACCTGTCGTCAACAGACAGCATTCTGTAGCCGACGATGCCGATAGCGGGGTTGATCCTTGGCTGGAAGTCAACCCAGAGGGTTTCGAGATTGTATCCGTAAATCCTCTCTCCATCGGTCGAACAGATGTACTTGCCGACACGACAGTTGGAATTCCCGTAACAGGAGCCCCATTTTTCCCAGGGTTTACGCTCAATGGTCAAATCAAATTCCGATGGAATCTTGATGCCGCGGTTGCCGTCGTAGCCTTCGATACGGAAGGTCTTACTGGTGATTCGCTCCGGATCACTGGGGACAGGAAGTATCACGGCACTGTCCTTGTCCTGGTAAATCGTTTGCGTGTAGGTGGAGAATACCCATTTTTCGGAGCAGAACGAATATTTCCCATCGGGGTCGGCGTTGGAATAGTAGATGGTGAACGTCTCGCCGAGATTGATGTGCTGCGATGAGATGCCGTCGATCTGCAAGCCCTTGACATTAACCTCAATGGGGTAGTAAGCAGCATATTGCCTGAGTTTCAGGCTGTAGGTGCCATAGACGTTGCACTTCACGCCACTTGCCACGATGCTGTCGTGATAGCATTTCAACCTTGCTCCGCTGGTGTCGAGGCCCTCGGCGCCGCTGATGGAGATGGCACCGCCCGATGTGGAGAAGTTACTGCCGAAGACGCGCAGTGTACCCTTGTTGCCCGTCGGCTCGTCGAAGTCGAAACGTGCCGACTCGATCTGGATGGCGTTGGTGCCGGGGACAACCAAGGTCTGCTCGTCGCTGCGGAAAGTGCCGAGTTCGGTGCGGATGAAGGCGCAGGCGGTGATGACGTCGTTGGCGTAGACATTCAGGCCCGTGTCGGTGTAGGTGTAGGGCTCGAAGGCATGGATCGTGAAGATGTCGATGCGCGATGCGCTATTGTATTCATGATTAGTATTTTTGTCCTGATATCTCTGGACAATGCCCATTTCCTGGATGCTGATGCCCGAAGCGTTTTCGACAATCACCTCATAATGCGGACTGTCATCGACGAGCGACATCTTCAGGGCGATATGGAGCTGCGGGAAACTGGTCAGTTCGGCATCGGCACATCCCGTGAGGAGCGCTGCTGAAAGAACGAGGAGTGAGAGAAACCAATTAGTTTTCATAGTGGTGTTCCTTGTCAAAATGGTTTATTCTTCTTCGAAGGTTGGACGATCAGAGGTTATAGGAGACCTGCAGCATACCGCCGATGCGGCCGACGTGGCCCAATTCCCAGATGAATCGGCCCGAGAAATAGATGGAATGACGGCGCGAATACTGCCATTCGACGCCAAATCCAGCCAGAACGGCGAACGAGACGGCGGGGATGGACTCCTCGCCAACCTCTTCCTTCAGGAAATTGATGGCGTTGTGATAGTCGATATAGTCGAGGAAGTCCCGACGGAAGTATCTGTAGTCCATCGAACGCCTGAGGTTGAAGGAAGCCTGTGCTCCCAGTTCGTAATAGGGCAGCACGCGCGACGGCCGGGTGATGGATGTGTAGCGAAGCATCTGGGGCAACGAGAGCAAGGTGACGTTGTAGGCGACGTCGCTATAGAGCGCCGTTTCGGACGAGAGGGAGCCGTTGGCAGCGTATTTCTCGAATGTGAGTTCGGGGTGATAGGATAGCCCGAACAGGAGCGGAATGTCGGCAAAGACGCCTGGCGCGACGCTCACGGCGAAGTCCATCGTGTAGCCCTCGGCGAGCACCTTGGTCAAAGGGAGGGCGAGGTGCACGCCCCACTTGAAGCGCGGCACGTGGGAGGCATAGCCCGACAGGGCAAGGCGATGGGCATCCTGGAAGGCTTCGGGCGTGGGAGGAAGGTGGTCGAAATAGGCTCGTGCCTCGGGATCCTGGGCGATGGGATAGGAGAGCAGCAGGGTGTGAAGGGGCGAGACATAGCCCGTGGCGGGATCGTCGGCCAGCGGGTAGAGCTGCTTTTCGCCGTTCTTCTGCACGTAATAGATGGGATGGCGCGCGGCCTCGTCGTCGTAATAGACAAAGAAGAAGAGGCTGTCCTGATAGGTGCCGACGCGATGCAGGAAGAGATGCTTGGTTTCGCCGGCATATTCAAAGGTGTGGCTGACATACATTCCGCGAGAGGACAGCTGGTAGCCGATGGCATTGTCGGGGATGAGCACCAGGGGCTTGTTGTCGAGCTTGCTTGTGCAGGAGAGAGAGAACTGCCGCTGGTAGGGATCGGTCTCCACGATTTCCCTGATGGGAACGGGGCTGATGTTTCCTACCGAGTCGGGAAACAGGGCTCGCTGTGCCGAGAGGGTGGAGCACAGAAGGAAGAACAAGAGAGAGAGTCGTATTTTCATGACAGGTCAGATAATTGTATGGATTTCGCTGCAAAGATACGCACAAATGCACATTTCTCCAAATTTATTGGCAATATTTTATGCCAAATTCAAAGTTCAAGTGTCATTTCGGCAAATTTGATGGAAGATTTTTTGGGAAAAAAGGATTATCTCATGCATTTGATTCCATGATTCGGCATTTGTCATTATCTTTGCCGAGTTAATTTACCTTATTTTTTTTCTTTCAGAGTACAATGAAGCATTTCCTTTTGATTCTGCTTTCTCTCATCCTGCCATTGGAAGTTGTGGCCCTGGATGTGAACAAGAAGTTCGGTGCTCCTACCTCAGAGGAGATGTCGATGACCGTATATGAGGATGACCCCGAAGCTGCGGCCGTGATTCTATATAGCCACACTGAAGCAAAGTTTGAACAGGTGGGTGATAATTTCGGAATCGTCTATAAGGTAAAGGAGCGCATCAAAATCCTTAAGCCGGAAGGCATTGAGCAGGGTGACGTGAAGGTGGTCTTCTACGACCCTGCGAAGGAGACGCGCGATGAACGCGTGTCGCGCATCAAGGCCACATCGTACAACCTGGAAGGCGGCAAGGTAGTGAGTTCGAAGATGACCAATGACCTGAAGAGCAAGGAGCGCATCAACGAAAAGTATTGCCAGGTGAAATTCTCGATCCCCAATGTCAAGGTGGGGTCGGTGATCGAATATGAATACGAACGCCACAGCGACTATTATTTCACCATCAGCGACTGGTATGCCCAGAGCCAGGAGATGCCCGTCTTCTACACCGAATACACCCTGGTGATTCCTGCATGGTTCAATTTCCATGTCGAAAACAGCGGTATCATCCTGCTCGACCAGGATGTTGACATCACGTCATTCACATTCGCGACATCGAAGGGTTCGGCTACGGTACAGGCTGGCGTGAACAAGTTCTTCGGCTCCCGTCTGCCCGTGGTCAAGGATGATGACTGGGTATATTGCGTGGAGGACTTCCTGACAAAGGTGGTGCATGACCTCAACTGGATAGAATTCCCCAACAGCGGGCGCAGACGCTTCACGACGACATGGGAGAAGGTCGATAGCGTGCTGATGCAGGATGAGGACTTCGGCAAGTTCTACAAGATGAACAATCCATTGGCACAGGAACAGGCCGCCCTCAATCTACCCGACACCCTCCCAGTGAGGGAGCGCACCGCCCGGCTTAGGGAACTGCTGAAGAACAACTTCGCGTGGAATGGCAACTTCGGGATCTATGCCGTCGGGGAACGAAAACTGCAAAAGGAACGTACGGCCAACAGTGCCACGCTGAACTTTGCCCTGAGGAGCATGCTGCGCGATGCCAACATCCAGGCTTATCCCGTCGTGATGAGCCGTCGTACGCGCGGACGTCTGCCCCAGCTGCATCCCAGTGGAGAGTCGCTCAACACGATGTGCCTGCAGGTGATCGGCGAAGATGGCGAACCGTTCTATATCGATGCTGCTGCCCCAGGTTGTCCCGTGGGTGTGCTGCCCGACAATCTGCTCGTGGAGCGAGCCCGCGTGATTCGAGGTGAGAACTCGGCCGAATGGGTTGACCTGACTCATGCCAGCGCCGGCCAGATTTCCTCGTTCTCGAGGGGAATGCTATCGGCTGATGGCCGGTTGGAGGGGACACGTGATGTGGATTATCACGACAATTCCTCGGTCGTGTTCCGTCGCAACTTCTTTACGACAAAGGACAGCACGGATTTTGTCCAGAAGATTGCCAATCGCAATAAGGTGGAGATTGAGGATTACCATGTCAGCGATGTCAAAGGGTACGGCCCGGTGGTAAGGGAGAACATCAGATTCTCACGTTCCTGCGAGAATGATGGAGAACACATCTATCTGAATCCATTCCTGTTCGCCGACATGGAGTCACCTTTCAAGGCCGAGGAGCGTGTCCTGCCCGTCGAATTCCCCTATGCCGTGCGTGAACGCCACGTCATCCAGATTGATTTGCCGGAAGGCTATGAGGTGGAGGAATTGCCACAATCAATCCAGGTGAAGATGACCGACGGCGGCATGAACTGCCGCATAATGACGAGTCTGGCAGGCCGGAAACTCAATATCCAAATCAGTTATAACCGCCAATCCATGTTGTATCCCAATGAGTATTATCCCTCGTTGCGCGACTTCTGGTCGAAGCTTGAGTCGAAGTGCAGCGAAATGATTGTGCTCAAGAAAACTGAACAATAATTACTTTTCTTTTAACACGAATTATCACACGAATTTATCATGAATTATTATTGTTCTGACCGTCATACTTCAAAAATAAAATTTATGACCAATTCGTGATCAATTTATGAACATTCGTGTAAAAATAGATTTCAACAACGAATTAACATTAATTTTTCTGTAGTATGTCAGTAAATGTCTCATCTTTCAAAATTTCCTTGATTCTGCTTGCTCTCATCCCTTCAATGGAAGTTGTGGCACTGGATGTAAACAAGAAGTTCGGCAAGCCTACCGACGAGGAGATGTCGATGACCGTCTATGCCCCCGATCCCGATGCGGATGCGGTGAAGCTATACAGCAATACCGACGTGCAGTTCGATTTCATGGTCGATGACTTTTGGGTGGTCTATCGCGTGAAGGAACGTGTGAAGGTCCTCAAGCCCGAGGGCGCTTCGGCTGCCGATGTGACGATAGTGTTCTACGATCCGCAGGGTTCGTCGAACGGCGACCGCATCTCGGGCGTCAAGGGTTCGGCCTACAACCTGGAGGACGGCAAGGTAGTGCGCTCGAAACTCACCGGAGACCTCAAGAGCAAGGAGCGCGTGGACAAATACTACAGCCAGGTGAAGTTCTCGATCCCGAACGTCAAGGTCGGCACGGTGATCGAATACGAGTTCCAGCGTCAGAGCCCCTACATCTATACCATCTCCGACTGGGATGCCCAGTGCGCCATGCCCGTGTTCTTCACCGAATACACCATCACCATCCCCGAGTGGTTCAACTTCAACACCGCGATGCATGGCCGCGCTACGATCACCGGCTCGCGCAAGGACGACACCTTCAAGGCGGTTCTGCCCGGAGGACTGCTGACCTGTGCTGCCACCGTCAATCATTTCGAAGGAAAAGAGTTGCCTGCGGTCAAGGACGATGACTACATCTGGTGCGTCGATGACTTCATGACCAAGGTAGAGCACGACCTGCGTTCGATCAACATCACCGGCTCCTACTACAAGAACTTCCAAAGCACATGGGAGGACGTTGACAAGATGATGATGGGCGATGAGGACTTCGGAAAGTACTTCAACATGGACAACCCGCTGGCAAAGGAGCAAGCCGACCTCAAGCTGGATGGACTTACAGCCAAGGAGAAGACCGAGAAGCTCCGCGACCTGCTGCTGGCCTATTATACCTGGGACCAGAGCTATGGTCTCTACAGCATTTCGCCCAGGAAACTGCAGAAGGAGGGTACGGCCAACAGCTGCACGCTCAACTTCGCGCTGATGAGCATGCTGCGTGATGCAGGAATCACGGCCAGCCCCGTAGTGCTGAGCCGCAGGACCAAGGGACGTCTGCCCTATGCCCATGCGAGTGTGGCTGCACTGAATACGATGGTGCTGGCTGTGGCCGACGCTGCCGACAGCACGGTGTTCTATGTCGATGCTGCCGCCAAGGGTTATCCTGTGGGCACCCTGACGGCCAATGAACTGGTAGACCGCGGACGAATGCTCAACAAGGCAGGCAACGCCAGCTGGGTGGATCTGCGCAACTGCTGCGACGGCAAGGTCATCACGTTGGCCAAGGCTACTGTCACTCCCGACGGAATGCTGCAGGGCAACTACAACGCCGTCTATCACGGCATAGCTGCAGGTCATTATCGAGACATCTATCGTGACGTGACCGACAGCGTCGCCTATGTCGAGCATTTTGCCACTTCGAACAATGTCGAGATCGACTCGTTTGAACTGACCGGTATTGATTCGAACAGCGACGAGGTGAGGGAGAACCTCACGTTCAGCCGCAGTCTCAACACCGACGATGAGCACATCTACCTCAACCCGTTCCTCTTCATCGATGCGACCAACCCCTTCAAGGCCGAAACGCGTGACCTGCCCGTCGAATTCATGTACAATACGATGAATCGTCAAACCATCCAGCTCACCCTGCCCGAGGGCTATGTGGTAGAGGAGCTGCCTTCGTCGTTCACGCTGGTGATGCCCAACGAGGATATGAATGCCCGCATGCGAGTGCGCCAATCGGGCAATACGCTTGTGATCAACTATAATTACAGTCGCAAGACCTTGCTCTACGACACCGATAATTATTCCTATCTGCGTGACTTCTGGGCCACGGCTGAGCTGAAGCTCGGCGAGATGATAGTTTTGAAGAAGCAGCCATGAGAAGACTTCTGTTCT
>Ga0310695_10003974_pt1 | contig 27992 bp, 25 predicted proteins | sample RumenRJG_04DNA_FD_203882 | JGI IMG/M metagenome (GOLD analysis project Ga0310695, IMG submission 203882) | Bovine rumen microbial communities from Lethbridge, Alberta, Canada - RJG_04 (v2) (version 2) | ecosystem: Host-associated > Mammals > Digestive system > Stomach > Rumen | place: Canada... | reverse complement strand
ACACACCAAATTACGACGACCTCGGCAAGACAAGGACATTTGTAAACTTAGGCAGCACCACAGGCTACGAGAGAAACATAGGCATTATCAAGGCTCAGGATGAAAACGCTTACAACGATAACTACACCGAGTTCAACACTCAGCCCCAGCCCATTAAGCCCCCTGTAAAAAAGAAGAGCGCAAAGGCTAAGGTAGTCGCAATTGTAATGGCAAGCATCGCGGCGGCTTCGGCAATCACGGCCGGCTTCGTTGTATTCAACTCAATCGGCAACGTAAACAAGGCAAAGACAGCGGCTTCCGACACATTAAAGACAGCCGCGGCTGCAAAGCTCCAGGCTGACAAGGCTATTGAGGCAGCAAAGCAGTTGAAAATCGAGAAGGAAACCGCAGAGAAAAAGCTTGCCGAGCAGAAAAAAGCCGAGGAGGCTAAGAAGGCTGAAGAGCTGAAGAAGGCGGAAGAGGCTAAAAAGGCAGAGGCTGCAAAGAAAGCCGAAGAAGCAAAGAAGGCAGAGGAAGCCGAGAAGAAGGCATTTGAAGCAAAGAAAGCTGAGCTTGCAAAGCAGCAAAAGCAGCTCGAGGAGCAGAAGAAAAAGCTTGAGCAGGAGAAGAAGGACGCCGAAAAGAAGGCTGACGAAGCAGCAACAGACCCTGCACAGACACTCCTCAACACAAGCGCGGAGCAATAATAAGTATTATAAAACAAAAACCTCAAAGGTAATCGCCTTTGAGGTTTTCTTAATTTTAGTGAATATTAGTATTGGTTATCTGTCAAAAAATCTAACGCCCTGATAGCTGAGAATAAACCGCTGGCTCTCGTGAAAGGAGCTTGTACACAAATATGGATTGTACATATACAGCAGCCTGTGCTGAACCGCGTCGTGATTGTCGTCAAAAATATACCTGACAGCCTGCCTGCACGCTTCGTTAGTGCCGACGTCGGTTCTGCCGTCGTAGTGATAATACTTGATAACGTCGGCAACGCTCGTGTAGCCGTCAAAGCACATCGCGTCCTTAACCGACTGGGCAATCAGCGCCGCGCCGATAAAGCCGCCGCTTCCGAACTCGCCCATGCAGAGCCTTTCGAGCAAATCTCTGTCCGCGTCGGTCAGGGTAACGGTAGTGGTCACGTAAGACGTGTCGGGGTTGTCAATCGCCAACAGATACCCTGCGTCCCACTGTGCCTGATAATCCGCAGGCTCAGCCGGAACTGCCGCCGTCGCAAACGGAACGGGCGGTTCCATCGTAGTCGCCTGAGTATTCGGTTTTTTAGTCGCAGGAGCGGTAGTCGCCGCCTGAGTAGCAGCCGCCGTAGTAGCTGCGGCTGTCGTGCTTACAGGGGTAGTGCCCGTAGCCTGCTCAATGCTCTCGGCACTGGGGTTGATGTTCGATTCTGTAATCTCGCCGTCGTTTGACGGAGCGCCGAACCTGAAAACCGACAGCACCGATATCGCAACGACAACCAGCACAACTCCGCCAATCATAAAGGCTTTTTTGTGCTTGGTTACAAAACCTAACGCTTTAATTAGTATATCCTTCAAATTTAATTCACCTTTATAGTAATAATTTGCGTAAAAATAATTATATCACAAAATAAATAATCAATCAAGTGCAAAGACAAATTATACACAAAAAAAGAGCCGCTCATCGAGCGGCTCTGCGGTTGAAAAGTTACGCTTTTCTGTAGGCGGACGGCGTTTTTCCGAAGTGCATTTTGAATGCGCGGTTAAAGTTTGAAAGGTTGTTAAAGCCCGAAATTGACGCTATCTCAATGATAGGTCTGTCGGTTGTAACAAGGAGCATTGCCGCGCGGTTAAGCCTGAGCTCGTTAACATAGCCGACAAAGGTTGTGTTCATAAGCTCCTTAAACAGGTGCGATACATAGTAACGGCTGATACCTGTCTGTCCTGCAACATCGTCAAGGGAAATACCCTCGGTGTAATGCTCGTCAATGTAGTTGGTAACTCTTACCAAAGCACGGTACTTTTTGCTTTTGTTCTCTACGTCGATAATCTTCACATACTTTTGTGAGAAAAGCATAAAGAACACATCGTACATATCCGAGTAAACCTTAAGCTGGAAATACTCGAACTTTTCGGTTTCGGCATACTTGATATCGCGGATACGCTCGACCATCTTGGGATAAATCTCAGATTCAGGTTGAACAATCGCGAAAGGAGTGCAGTTGCCGTTAATCAGCGCACGGATGATGCTTTGAGGCATATAATCCTGTGTAACAGTCGCGGGATTGGCAAAGTTAAGTGTAACAACCTCGATAGAGGCGTTGCCGTAATCGCTGAAACTGTACTTTACATTTGGTGCTACAAAATAAACATCGCCCTTGCGCAGGGTGTAGGTGCTGTCTGCAACTTGAACAACGGCAGTACCCGACTTCAGGGTACCGAACAGAGCCTCGTGATGAGAAACAATGCTGCTGTCGAGCATCATTTCTCCGCACACTACTCTGAACGCTGAATTGGAGACAGAGGTTGCGTGTGAAATCTTAATACTCATAGAAATCCCCCGATATTATATTGTTATTCTGAGTTAGGAAATGCGCACACTCAGCTTTATTTGTACATATATATTTTATCACAAACGTGCCATTTTGTCAATGATTTATTGCCTATAGTGTGATATTTTGTCGGAAAGGTTGAAGTAGACAAAAATTTATAAATTAAATTGCGATATTTTATCCTTAAACTCTAAAATTGCCCTCTCCGGAGCCAAAATACGCACTCCGCCGCCCAGTCCGAACACCCATGCGTAAAACTGCGGACTAAGCATAACATTCACGTTTACGGTGAAACTGTGTTCGTCGTGCTTGACAATAAACAAGTCTGAACCGAACCTGTCCACAATAACACCGATGAAATTGTTGTCGACAAGTAACTTAACCTCGCACTCCTCGCCGCCGAACATTGAGAACACGCTTTTGGCGTAACGCGCAGGATTAAAGTCCTTGTAAAGCTCGCTTCCGTCGCGCTCGTCCTTAAGCAGGCGGATGCGCTCCATCTTGTCAACGCGGTAGTGCTTGATGATTTCCGCCTCGCTGTCATAGGCGATGAGGTAGTAGTTCTCGTCGTCCCAGCACAGCGCCCACGGCGACACGCGGTATGCTTCGCCGTTTTTACGCGCGGTCTTTACAATCTTATTGCCGTTTGTCGTGTCGAGCTCCCACTTAAAATACTGAAAGCTGATTTTCTTGTTTTCGGAAATCGCGTTGTGAATTTTGTCGACGTTGTAGTAGATGTGCTCGTTGACGGTCTTAACGCGGTTGGTAACGTAAACCTCGCGCCTGAGCTGGCTTCCGTCGTTCTCGCTTACAAGGTGGCCGAGCTTTTCAATCAGCTCAAGGCTCTTTTTGCGTGTGATGAACTTTGAGCTCTGAATTGCGTCAACCAAAAGCTTAAGCTCGGGAATTTGAAAGTCGCGGTTGCCGATGTAGTATTTGACCGTATTTGTGCGGACAGTGCAGATGTCCAGCCCGAAGCTCTGCAAAATCTCGATATCGTCGTACAGGCTTTTTCGCTCAGCCTTAATGCCGTAGCTCTCGAGCTCGTGTTTAATCTCATTGATAGTCAGTCCGTGGTTTTCATCGGTTTTTTCAAGCATTATTTTTTGGAGATAAAGCAGTTTTTGCTTTTGCATAGAGCTTCGCGCCATACTTTTAACCCCCTGTTAAAAAATAACCGTCCACGCCAGCGACACAATCAGCGGCATGGTGATAATTGACAGAATTGTTGACGACGCTACAACCCCGACCGAAAGCTCAACATCGCGGTTAAACTTTGCGGCGAACATAGTGGTAGTCGCGGCAGTCGGAGCGGAGCAGGCGATTACAAAGGCGATAATCATCGTCTTGTCAAGTCCGAGCGCCGCCATAGCAAAGGTAACGGCAAGAGGAATTGCAATCAGCCTTAGCGCAAGCGCAAGGTAAGAGCCCTTGTCGGTAAAAGCGTCCTTGAACTTTGCGTTGGAAAGGTAATAGCCGATAATCAGCATCGGCACGGGAGTGTTGAGGTTTGCGAGGTGCGTGACCGGCTGCGAGATAATGTCGGGCAGTGTAATCCTGCACACAAACAAAATTATCGCGACAACCGCGCCCATAATGCCCGGGTTAAAAACAAGCTTTTTTATCGAAAGCTGTTTTTTGTCGCCGCTCATATCGAACAGACCGTACGTCCATACGAAGATGTTGAACACGGCAACGAAAATCGAGCCGTAAAACCAGCCTTGCTCTCCCAAAAGCTCCTTTTGAAGCGGAAGCGACATAAAACCGCAGTTTGAAAATATAACCGAAAACTGCAAAACCTTTTTACGGCTTATGTCCTTGTCGCGGATAATCAGCCTTGCGATTACGGTTGAAAGCACAAGGATAATCAGCGCCGCAGCCGCGGCAATCAGCACGCTTATCAGCGTGTCGGCGGAGAATTCCTTCTGAAACGCCGAAATCATTACGCACGGCGTAACGACGTAGAGCACGATGTCCGTCATCTTTTTGGCGGCGTTGTCGTTGATAATTCCTTTTTTACCGCACAAAAAGCCGATTGATATTAAAATAAAAAGAACGAGCACCTGTTGTCCGATTGATAAAAAATTCGCTAAAAACAAAGCTTCAACCCCGTACTATTCCATCGTAAAATGTCGAATTATGACTATTGTTATAATTTTAACATACTTTCGTTTTATAATCAACACCGTAATGACAAAAAAGTGTAATTAATTATGAATTTTATCTTGTCCTAAGGGCAAATTAATATTATAATTATTTTTGGAAAATCGAGGTAAAATCAACGGTTTTGCGATGTCAAGGCGGTATTATCTACAAAATAAGCAAAAATATATTGTGAAAATTAACCAACTGAAATTTTAATTTTGTGAAAATATGTACTAACCGACAAAAATAATTTGTGTTTATTGACAATTATTTTAGGTGTATGTATAATAATACCAATGGCAAAAATACAACCAAATCAAAAATAACATAACAAACATATGAAAGAAGGATTTTTGATGGCAACTACAAAAAAGGCAGCTGCTAAAACAGCTGAAAAAGAAACAACAAAGAAGACAGCGGCTGCTGAGAAGGAAACTAAGACAGCTGCAAAGACAACAAAGAAGACAGCTGCTAAGACAACTAAGGCTGCTGAGGCTAAGGAAGAGAAGAAAGCTACTGCTAAGAAGGCTCCCGCTAAGAAGGCTGCTCCCAAAAAGACAGCTCCCAAGAAGCCCGTTGAAGCTAAGGTTGAATTCTTTGTAGAGTATGCCGGCGCACAGGTTGCTGTTGCTGACGTTATCAACAACGTTAAGGCTACTTTCGGCAAGGACGCTAAGGAAATCGCTGTTTACCTCAAGCCCGAAGAGAGCAAGGCTTACTTCGTAGCTGACGGCGAACCAATGGAAATGGACGTATTCTTCTGCTAATTTCCGAGCACACAAATTTTGCTTACAAGGCTGCCGCATTGCGGCGGCCTTATTTTTTTGCCGAATAAACGGCGAACAAAAAAGGGCGGTCAATGACCGCCCTAAAATAATTCATATTGTCCGCTCAGTTGTGCGTTTTTAGAACAACTCGTCCTCGGGGAACTCCTCGTCAACAGCGTCCTTAACCGCCTTGCGGGCACGCTTTTTGGTTGAATTTGCCTTCTTTACAACCTCGTCCTTTTTCTCGGCTGCGGCTTCCTTGATGTCCTCGACCTTTTCGGAAACGCCCTCCTTAACCTCGTCGAGCTTATCCTCAGCCTGCTCCTTAACCTCGGCAACGGTTTCCTTTACCTCTTCCTTTGCCTGCGAGAAGGGGCTCGAGTTGTAGTCGCTCTCGTTTGAGCACGCTACGGTGATGTCGATAACATCCTCGCTCTTAACCTCTTTTTTGTCCGCAGGAGAAGCAAAAATAAATTCGTTCTCGCTCTCGAGGATTTCTCTGTAGCAGTTTCTCGCCTTGGCAATCTTCGCCTTGCTTCTGTCGATGACCTCAAGCAGATTTGCCTGCTTTTCGGTAGGAGCGGCGTCGCCCTTTTTGAGGATTTCGTAGTACTCCTTGCCCAAAGCGATGTACGCGCGGTTCATAAGCTCGCTCTCGTTTTTCATAACCATTCTGAGACGGTTAAGCTTCGCCTTTGTTCTGTTTCTCTCAACAAAGGTCTGAGCAACTGTTGATAAAGAATCTACCGCGGTGTCAAGCGTGGTTTTTAATGTATCTAATACTGTCATAGTTTATCTCTCCTTAAATACAGTAAAATTTATGAGTTCCATTTCAACACCGCCGTTGCGCAACTTAAAAAATTTATGCAAACGCTATGATAGGCGGATTGGATGCAACGTCACGTTGCCGTTGCCGTTGCTATTATTATGACAGAAATTCCGAATAAAATCAATATTTTTTTGAAATTTACTTGTTAAAATCCTGACTAATTGATATAATTGATATGAAAGAGGTGTTAATATGCCCGAAGGAAAGGTAAATAAAGCCGTTGTCTGCCCAATGTGCGGCGAGATGAGCAAGGCTGAAATATACACAAGCGTTAACGTGACGGTTAACAAGGACTTCCGCTCAAAGGTGCTCGACGGCGAGCTCTTCGCGTGGAGCTGTCCGTCATGCGGCTACAGCGCAAGACTTACGTACCCAATCCTTTACAATGATATGAAAAACCGCTTTATGGTATATCTCATTCCGAAAATTGAGCGCTTCCAGCTCTGCGACAAGGAGCTCGAGGCAAAGTACAATAACCTGAGAAATATCAGCAAGCGCGTGACCTCGGACTTCAATTCCTTCAAGGAGAAGATTTTTATTTTTGAGTCGCGCCTTGACGATATGGCGGTTGAGCTTACAAAGGTGGCAATCAGCCAGACCGTGTCAAAAAAGCTCGGCGGTGTTACCGTTGACGAAGGATATCTCTCAATGTACGACCGCGAGAGCAACACGATGGGCTTTACGTATTTTACAGGCGAGGACAGAACGCCGTATGTTCAGACCGCAAGGCTCGAAATCTACGGCAAGTCAAAGGAGATTGTCGACCGCTTTGCGATTAAGGATAAAAAGCTGAAGGGCTTTATCAAAATCGACCGCGAGTGGGCGGATAATATCCTCTACCGCTACAAACGCGCAAAGCAGATTGAAAAGTTAAATAAGCTCAAGGAGTAGAGTTAAGAGTTTAGAGTTAAGAGTTTAATTAATTTACCGGAAACGTTTGTTTAACAGTTTAAAGCCTCCCCCGACACTTGTTTTCGGGGGAGGTGCCGCCTTAAGGCGGCGGAGGGGGCGGACGTTTCCGATACCGCCAACATTTCCTTTGCAGTTGTAGGGGCGGACCCGTGTGTCCGCCCGGGAGACGTGTACTGTGTTTACCGTACGATGCGGTTAATTCGCGATAAACGAACGTTTGATACAGCACACAAAAATACATTTGATATTATATGTCGTGTTCCTGTACCGCGGGCGTGCAATGCACGCCCCTACATTATTGAAAATCAAACTCTATTTAAACGCATTAATTTTCGCTTCCTCATAGCGGTAGTAGAACACCACCGCAATTCCCAGCGGAACAAAGCAGAACCATATGCTCTGCGCTCCTAAGGCAAGGCTCAGCAGACAGCTCGCCGCAACGCCGATATGGAAAAACATCAGGGTAGCCCAGTAAAAACGCGCGTTTCTCAGCGACTTTTTATCCTTGTTCATAAAGTGCTGAGTAAGCTGAATAACCGCCTGACGGACGTTGTTTGACGAGAATATTGTCGAGCTCGAGTTTCCGCCTGCCGTCTTAAAGGCGTTCCACTGAACCGGTGCGGCGAAGAAAATCGGCATAACCGCGAGAAAGCTGTTATTCGTAAAGTTCAAAACTCCGACCATTACAATAGCCAAGGCGGATACAATAAAGCTGACAATCTTCATACTCACGCCCAGCTTCTGCCGAGCGACGGCGTAAAACGCATTGCCCAAAATGTACAGCCCAAAGTACGACAGCATATACAAAACCGCATCAAGCTGAAAACTGCACACGCTCAGCACAAGCTTAATCAGGTTGCCCGTCTGCGCATTCGCAAAAATATCCAGATGGTTAAAAATCGTGTATCCGCCCCAAAATCCGCCGATAACGCTGACGGCGTGGTGGAGCTGAATTTGCCGTTTAACAATAATCATTTTAATCGTCCGTTCAAATGTTTGAATTCCTTATATACCCGTAGGGTTCGGTCTTGACCGAACCGCGAGCTGAATGCCGAAAATGCGCTGCCTTCGCGGTTTGGTCAAGACCAAACCCTACATCTTTATTTATACTATTTGTTTTATCTTTCCGAAATGCTCTTGTATTTCTTCTCGTGAGAAATGCTCATATACGCAGGTCGGATAATTTTGCCTGAGTTTACAAGCTCCTCAAGCCTGTGAGCGCTCCAGCCGGCAATACGCGCGGTGGCGAAAAGCGGAGTGTACAGCTCGCACGGAATATCGAGCATGCTGTAGAGCAAGCCGCTGTAGAAGTCTACGTTTGAGGCAACGCCCTTGTAAATCTTTCTCTTTCTGCCGATAACCTCGGGAGCGAGCTTTTCAACGCGCTCATAAAGCTTGAATTCCTCGGTGAAGCCCTCAACATCGGCAAGCTTCTGAACCGCGCCCTTCAAAATCTTCTGTCTGGGGTCGGAGATCGTGTAAACCGCGTGTCCCATACCGTAGATAAGTCCCTTGCGGTCAAACGCCTGCTTGTCGAGCAGCTTTTCAAGGTATCTTTCAATCTGCTCGTTATCGCTCCAGTCGGTGAGGTTCTCCTTCATATCCTCAAACATCTCGTAAACCTTAACGTTAGCGCCGCCGTGCTTGGGACCTTTCAGCGACGAAAGCGCCGCCGCGATAGCGGAGTAGGTGTCCGTGCCCGACGAAGTAACAACGTGGGTTGTAAAGGTCGAGTTGTTACCGCCGCCGTGCTCCATATGAAGAATAAGCGCCATATCAAGCACCTTTGCCTCTAAATCGGTGTACTTTCTGTCAGGTCTTAAAAGTGACAGAATAACCTCAGCGGTCGACATCGAGGGCTCGGGCAGGTGGATGTAAAGGCTCTTGTCGCGCAGATAGTGGTTAAACGCGTGATAGCCGTAAACCGTCAGCATCGGGAATACCGAAATAAGCTGAATTGACTGCCTCAGAACATTGTTGAGCGAGGTGTCGTTCGGGTTTTTATCGTAGCAAAACAGGGTGAGAACGCTTCGCGCTATGGAGTTCATCATATCTTCGCTCGGAGCTTTCAAAATTACGTCGCGTACAAAGTGTTGGGGAAGGGTTCTGTACTGAACAAGCAGTGACCTAAAGTTCTTAAGCTCGTCGGCGTTCGGCATCTCGCCGAACAAAAGCAGGTACACGACCTCCTCAAAGCCAAAACGGTTGTCGGCTGTAATTCCGTGAACGATGTCCTTTACATTGTAGCCTCTGTAGTAAAGCTCTCCGTCACAAGGGACAAGCTTGCCGTCAACCAGCTTGTTCTGCTTGATTGTAGAGATGTCGGTAAGTCCGGTCAAAACGCCCTTTCCGTCAATGTCGCGCAGGCCGCGCTTTACGTTGTACTTGCTGTACAAGTCGGTGTCAATAACGGAGTGCTCCGCCATTTTGTGGGTAAGACCGTCGATAACAGGGGTGTTATCGGAGTAGTTCCAAGTGATGTTATCCATAACTTCACTTCCTTTCACGATGTTTTGATTTTCTCTGAAATTACATTATATCACAAAATTAAAAATAAATCAACTTTTATAATGCGGTGTTTATTTTTTCAAAACGCCGATAATTTCGCTGACATACATTCTGTGCCAGTCGTCGGTTCCGTAAAAGCCCTTTACCGCGCCGCGCTCAGTGACAAATTCATCGCCCAAATCCTGAGCGTAAAGCTTTTTGCACACAAGCACAAGCCTTGCCTGCTCAAAGCAGGGAGCGCCTTCCTCGGTAAACGCCGGGGTGAGTCCGGTTTCGGCAGGCTTGTTGATGTCGCGGCCGCTCTTGCTTCCGCAAAGGCTCAGCGCCTTGCGGTAGCTTTCGTCGTAAAAGCTGATTGTAAAAATATCGTCCTTCTCCAAAAACTCGTAGGTGTATCTCTGCGGACGGATAAACGTAAACGCAACGGGCTTGTTCCACATAACGCCTATGCCGCCCCAACTGATTGTCATTGTGTTAAAGCCGTCCTTTGTGCCGCCTGTGACAAGTCCCCAGTCCTTGCCGATAAGCTTAAACGGATTGTCATTAATTTCCTCTGGTGAAATCCTCTTAAATTCAGACATAAACAAAACTCCTTTAAACATTTATATGTTGTAAATTATATCAGAAATTCGAAAAATATTCAATATCAGCCGCCGAATATTCAAAATAATGTATATTTAAACGCATAAATGAATAATTATTTTCGCGCCTCAAAATAAAACCAACCTGAAAAAACAGCGAAATCGCCTGTAATCACGCCTTTTATTATGCGTAATAAGCTAATTTAAGGCGAATATCGGGCAAAATTTGTGCAACTGCTCAAATTTGCATAAATATTCAAAAAGGACTTGATTTTTTCAAAACAAGTAGTATAATGTAATAGAACCAAAGAAACCCCCAAGGCGCGGAGCCGTCGAGGGCAGACAATAAAACAGATTACATTTTACGGAGGAATCAAAATGGCTGACAATAAAATCAAAAAGGTAGTTTTAGCATATTCGGGCGGTCTTGACACGTCCATCATCATCCCCTGGCTCAAGGAAAATTACGACAACTGCGAGGTTATCGCGGTTTCGGGCAACGTAGGTCAGGGCACAGAGCTTGACGGCCTCGAGGAAAAGGCTATCAAAACAGGCGCTTCAAAGCTCTACATCGAGGATTTGAACAAAGAATTTGTTGAGGAATACATCTTCCCGACAGTTAAGGCCGGCGCGGTTTACGAGGGCAAGTACCTTCTCGGTACATCCTTCGCGCGTCCGATTATCGCAAAAAGGCTTGTAGAAATCGCCAAGGCTGAGGGCGCTGACGCTATCTGCCACGGCTGCACAGGTAAGGGCAACGACCAGGTTCGTTTTGAGCTCGCAATCAAGGCTTACGCTCCCGATATGAAGATTATCGCTCCTTGGAGGACATGGGAATTCAAGTCGCGTGAGGAAGAAATCGCTTACGCCGAGGCTAAGAACATTCCGCTCAAAATCAACCGCGAGACAAACTACTCCAAGGATAAAAACCTTTGGCACCTCAGCCACGAGGGACTTGACCTTGAAGATCCGGCAAACGAGCCGATGTATAACAAAGAGGGCTTCCTCGAGATGGGTGTATCGCCCGAGCAGGCTCCCGATAAGCCCGAGTACGTAACACTGAGCTTTGAAAAGGGTATTCCCGTAAAGCTCAACGGCGAGGCTGTAGGCTCGGTAGAGCTGATTGAAAAGCTCAACGAAATCGGCGGACGCAACGGCGTTGGTATCACCGATATCGTAGAAAACCGCCTTGTAGGTATGAAGGCGCGCGGCGTTTACGAGACCCCCGGCGGAACAATCCTCTACGCCGCTCACGATAAGCTCGAGGAAATCTGCCTTGACAAGGACACCCTTCACTACAAAAAGAATCTTGCAAACACCTTTGCCGATTTGGTTTACGACGGCAAGTGGTACACACCTCTGCGCGAGGCTATGTCGGCATTTGTTGACAGCACTCAGGAGTATGTAACCGGCGAGGTTAAGCTAAAGCTCTACAAGGGCAACATCATCGACGCAGGCGTTACAAGCCCCTATTCGCTCTATGATGAAGAAATCGCGACCTTCGACGAGGACGAGGTTTACGATCAGAACGACAGCGCAGGCTTCATCAACCTCTTCGGACTTCCCATCAAGGTTCGCGCGAAAAAAGGACTTATTAAATAAGAGTTTGATAATGATTGTAGGGGCTACTATTGGTCGCCCGCGGGCGTGCAATGCACGCCCCTACAAATGAAATACATTTTCGGGCAGGGTGAAATACCCCTGCCCATAAAGTGTTTTAGGATTGAAAAATCCAGAGGTAGTTATGAAGGAAATTACAGCGATTATATTGGTAATAATTTTCGTCCAGATGGTTGTATATGGGCTGGTTAATGCCGTTATTGCGAAAAAAATCAGCAAAACAAAAGGTGAAACAGGAAAAAACAGTTATAATCCATTTGTGGTTTTTATTGCTGTTTCGGGTGTATTTGCTGTGATTGCCGGCTTAATTTTTTGTGTATTACTATTGTTTCAAGGTCGGGGTAGCAGTTTGGGCGACGGTATTGGGCTGTTTTTTTGTTGTGTAATTGTTTTTGGTCCAATGTTCTTTGCTGAACTTATACTGGTTGTCGGCGGAACCGTTTGCGGCATAGCGGACAAGATTGTCAAAAAGAAGAAACAGAACAATATTGCAGAATAATTTTTGAGGTGACATATGCAGCTTTGGAAAGGCAGATTTAAAAAGGAATTATCAAAAACGACAAACGACTTCAACAGTTCAATTCCGTTTGACAGCCGTATGTACCGCGAGGATATCGAGGGCAGTATCGCCCACGCGACAATGCTCGGCAAGTGCGGAATCATCAGCGAGGAGAGCGCCGAGGATATCATAAAAGGCCTTAACGGAATCCTTGCCGATATCGACAGCGGAAAGCTGAAAATTGATATGGAAGCCGAGGATATCCACACCTTTATCGAGGGCGAGCTGACTAAGCGTATCGGTGACAACGGCAAGAGACTCCACACTTCAAGAAGCCGTAACGACCAGGTTGCCGTTGACGTTAAGCTCTACCTCAAAAAAGAGGTTGTCAACGTTAAGAACCTCGTGGTTGACCTTATCAAGGTTATCGCGGACAAGGCTGAAAAATACAGCGACACCGTAATGCCCGGCTACACCCATTTGCAGAGGGCGCAGCCCATCACCTTCGGCCATCATCTTCTCGCTTACGGCGAAATGCTGTTAAGGGACGTTTCACGTCTTGAGGACTGCCTTAAAAGAATGGACGAAATGCCGCTCGGCTCGTGCGCTCTCGCAGGCACAACCTACCCCATTGACAGAACCATCACAGCCGATCTTCTCGGCTTTGACAGAATAACAAACAACTCGCTCGACGGAGTTTCCGACCGCGACTACTGCATTGAGTTTGCTTCCGTGCTCTCGATAATTATGGTTCACCTCAGCCGTTTTTCCGAGGAAATTATTATGTGGTGCAGCTGGGAGTTCAAGTTTGTCGAGCTCGACGACGCGTTCTCAACCGGCTCGTCGATTATGCCGCAGAAAAAGAACCCCGATATCGCTGAGCTCGTCCGCGGAAAAAGCGGCCGCGTGTTCGGAGATACAATGACGCTCTTGACCGTGATGAAGGGCATAGCGTTGGCGTACAACAAGGATATGCAGGAGGACAAAGAGGCGATTTTTGACGCGGTTGACACCGTAAAAATGTGCCTGACAGCCTTTACCCCGATGCTCGACACAATGCGCGTAATTCCGCAGAATATGCGCAGGGCGGCGGCAGGCGGATTTATCAACGCCACCGACTGCGCTGACTGGCTGACCAAAAACGGCGTGCCGTTCCGCGACGCCTACAAGGCGACGGGTGAGCTCGTCGCAAGGTGCATTGAGCTCGGCACGGATTTGGAGAGTCTCCCGATTGAGGAGTACAAGGCGGTCTGCGACGTCTTTACCGAGGACGTTTACAAGGCAATCTCGCTTGAATACTGCGTTTCACAGCGCACCGCCTTCGGCGGCCCCGCCCCCGAATTGGTAAAAGCCCAGGCACAGCGCGTAAAGGAAATCGCGGAAAAACTGTGACAAATTCGCAGAAATCTGAACGCAAATTAATCCGTTTGCAAAATTACGATTATTCTCAAAACGGAATGTACTTTGTTACGGTTTGCACCCAAAACAGGGCAAACCTGCTCGCTGATGTTAAAACCGTTTGACAAGCAAGTATGGCAAAGGTCGTTTTACGAGCACGTTATCAGGAATGAGAATGATTTGTACGAAACAAGAAGATACATAGAAGGTAATCCAGTTAACTGGATTAAAGATAAATATTACGGGTGATATTATGACAATAAAAGCAGGAATCGTAGGCGCTACGGGTTACGCCGGCGCGGAGCTTGTAAGGCTTCTTTACGCTCACCCCAAGGCTGAAATCGCGGCTATCAGCTCGGTTTCGTTCGAGGGACAAAAATTAAGCGACGTTTATCCGTCCTACAAATTCTTAAACGATATGGTGTGCGAAAATCAGGACGCTGTGGTTGAAAAGAGCGACGTAATCTTTGCCGCTCTGCCGCACGGACTTTCCCAGGAGCTCGCTGAAAAATGTATGAAGGCAGGCAAGGCGTTTATCGACCTCGGAGCGGACTTCCGTCTCGAGAGCGAGGACGAGTACACCGAATGGTACGGCGGAACCTTTCTTGATAAAGAGCTCCACAAGCAGAGCGTTTACGGTCTGCCTGAGTTTTTCAGAAAGCAGATTAAGGGCAAAAAGCTAATCGCCAACCCCGGCTGTTACACAACCTGCTCGCCCCTTGCAATCGCACCGGCAATCGCGAACGGATTAATCAGTACAAAGGGAATTATCTGCGACTGCAAGAGCGGCGTAACAGGTGCAGGAAGAAAGCCTACTCAGGGCAACCATTTCCCCGAGCTTAACGAGGGCTTCCACGCCTACAAGGTTGCTTCTCACCGCCACACTCCCGAGATTGAGCAGACCTTATCGCGTCTCAGCGGCGAGGACGTTACAATTACATTTGTACCGCACCTTTTGCCCGTCAACAGGGGAATTTTGGCGACGGTTTACGCCGACATCAAGGAAGGCGTGACCTTTGAGCAAATCAGAAAAGCGTACGAGGACTACTACAAGGACGAATATTTCATAAGACTTCTCGACGACGGCAAGTGCGCCGATATTCACAACGTGCGCTATTCAAATTTCTGTGATATTTCAATTCACCACGACGAGCGCGCGAACAAGCTTGTAGCCTGCGCGGCGATTGACAATATGGTCAAGGGCGCGGCAGGCCAGGCGATTCAGAATATGAACATCATTTTCGGAATTGATGAAAAAACAGGGTTGGTTATAGTACCACCTGCGTTTTAGGCAACTTTAAGTTGCATCCGGTGCGCTTTTTTGAGAGTTTAAATTCGGTAACGCTTTATTAACGGCGCGTCAAAAGTACAGAGTAAGGAAAAGTTTTTATGACTGATTATAAATTTATAGACGGCAACGTAACCTCACCGCTCGGCTTCACCGCCAACGGAGTTTCGGCAGGAGTTAAGGCGTACACAAACGCCGCGGCAGGTATTGCCGACGAGCCCATTGAGGGCGTTAAAAGCGGCAAGCGCGACCTTGCGATGATTTACTGTGAAAAGCAGTGCAGCGCCGCCGCGATCTTCACAAAAAATCTGGTTAAATCAGATACAATTTACGTTACCCAAAAGCACCTTGCAAACGGCAGGGCTCAGGCGGTGATTGTCAACTCGGGCAACGCCAACGCCTGCAATCCCGACGGCTATGAAAAGGCAGAGGCTATGTGCCGGCTTGCAGCCGTTGCTCTCGGAGTTGCAGAGGACGATGTTATCGTCGCCTCAACGGGCGTAATCGGTATGCCGCTCCCGATTGAGCCGATACAAAAGGGCGTTGACGAGCTGAAAAACATTCTCAGCCGCGACGGCGGAACAAACGCCGCCGAGGCGATTATGACCACCGACACCGTTAAAAAGGAGTGGGCGGTTCAGCTCACCCTCGACGGCAAAACCGTCACAATCGGCGGAATCGCCAAGGGCAGCGGAATGATACACATCAATATGGGCACAACCCTGTCGTTTGTCACCACCGACGCGGCAATTTCGGCGGAAATGTTAAAATCCGCGCTTGTCGAAGCTGCCGATGTGAGCTATAATATGGTAAGCGTGGACGGAGACACATCGACCAACGACACCCTCGCGGTAATGGCTTCGGGGCTTGCCGGAAACACCGAAATTACCGGAAAAAACGACGATTATTATAAATTCACCGAGGCTCTCACCGCAGGCTTTAAGAAGGTAGCGAAAATGCTTGCCGCCGATGGCGAGGGAGCGACAAAGCTCGTAATCTGTAAGGTAGACGGCGCGAAGGATGAAGCTGCCGCAAGGACAATCGCCAAAAGCGTAATCTGTTCAAGCCTTGTAAAGGCTGCTATGTTCGGCGCTGACGCAAACTGCGGAAGAATTCTCTGCGCGGTGGGCTACAGCGGAGCCGAGGTTAACCCCAAGAAAATCGACGTATCATACAAATCCGCCAAGGGCGAGATTTTAGTCTGCAAGGACGGCTTCGGCCTGCCCTTTGACGAGGACAAGGCAAAGGAAATCCTCCTCGAAAGCGAAATCGACATCATAATCAACCTCGCTGACGGAGCAGGAACAGCCGAAGCCTACGGCTGCGATTTAACTTACGATTATGTGAAAATAAATGGGGACTACAGGACGTAATAGTTGAAAATTGAAAGTGGAAAGTTGAAAATTGTATGACACAAAACTTATGAATAGAGGACTAACAAATGGATAATGCCAATCGTGCAAAAGTTTTAATACAGGCAATGCCTTACATAAAAAAATTCGTCGGTGAGACAATCGTCGTTAAGTACGGCGGCAACGCCATGCTCAACGAGGAGCTAAAGTCTGCCGTAATGAGCGACCTTGTGCTTATGCAGCTTGTCGGAATCAGCGTTGTGCTGGTTCACGGCGGCGGCCCCGAGATTAACTCAATGCTCGACGCGGTCGGCAAGGAGAGCGTTTTCAAGGACGGAATGAGAGTTACCGACGACGAGACAATCGACATCGTGCAGATGGTTCTGGCAGGCAAGGTCAACAAAAGCCTTGTTCAGCACCTTGAACACCACGGCGGCAAGGCGCTGGGAATGTGCGGACTTGACGGCAGACTTTTAATGGCTGACAAGCTCGCCTCGGCTCACGACTTGGGATATGTAGGCGAAATCCGCGAGGTCAATCCCGAGCCGCTCAGAATGGCGATGAAGGACGGCTATATCCCGATTGTCGCGACTGTCGCGGGCGGCTACGACGGCAAGGTTTACAACATCAACGCCGACCTCGCCGCGGCTCAGATTGCCGCAAAGCTCCGCGCGAAAAAGCTGATTTTGATGACCGACATCCGCGGACTTCTCAGGGATGTTGACGACGAAAATTCGCTCATCCCCGTGGTAAATGTCAGCGAAGTTCCCATGCTAAAGCGCGACGGCATTATTAAGGGCGGTATGATTCCCAAAATCGACTGCTGCGTTGAGGCTGTCCGCAACGGCGTTAACCGCGCTCATATCATCGACGGCAGAATCGAGCACTCAATCCTGCTCGAGCTGTTCAGCGACGAGGGTATCGGCACAATGTTTTATCAACTCTAAAATCAAGAGGAAAAGGTATATGGAAATTCGTCCAATGACAATCGCCGATTACGACGAGGTTTTCGCGATGTGGCAGATAACCTCAAAACGCGCGTTGTCTCAGGCAGATGAAAAAAGTCAAATTGAGCGCTATTTAAGCCGCAACAGCGGTATGAGCCAAGTCGCGGTAATCGACGGAAAAATCGTCGGCACAGTCCTCGCAGGGCACGACGGCAGACGCGGATTTATCCACCATATGGCGGTTCTGCCCGAGTACCGCAGAAGGCATATCGGGCATAAGCTTGCCGAAAAGGCGGTTGAAAAAATCGCCGCCGACGGTATCGACAAAACCCATATTTTCTGCTATCAAACCAACGAGGCAGGGCAAAAGTTTTGGAGCGATTTCGGCTTTGAAAAGCGCGACGACGTTTTTGTATTTTCATTTAACAATAAGGAAAAGTGACCACTATGAACACCAAGGAAAAAGACTTAAAATATATAATGCACACCTACGGCAGGTACGACGTTGCGCTGAAAAGCGGCAAGGGCGCGGTTGCCTATGATGAAAACGGCAAGCGCTACATCGACGTAAGCTCGGGTATCGGCGTAAACAGCCTCGGCTATTGCGACGAAGGCTGGGTAAAGGCGGTGTCCGCCCAGGCAGGCACAATCCAGCATATGTCAAACTACTTTTACAGCGAGCAGGCTTCAAACCTCGCCGAAAAGCTCTGCAAATTCACAGGGCTTTCAAAGGTCTGCTTCGGCAACAGCGGAGCAGAGGCTAACGAAATCGCAATTAAAATCGCGAGAAAGTACAGCTTTGACAAATACGGCGCAGACCGCAACGAGATTATCACCCTGCGCGATTCCTTCCACGGCAGAACCGTAACCACCCTTTCCGCCACAGGACAGGACGTGTTCCACAACTACTTTTTCCCGTTTACGGACGGCTTTAAGTTTGTGACAGCGAACGATATTGACGCGCTCAAGGACGCCGTATCAGACAAAACCTGCGCGGTTATGTTTGAGGTTATCCAGGGCGAGGGCGGAGTAAATATCCTCGATAAGGACTACGTAAAACAGCTTGCTGAATTCTGCGCCGAGCGCGATATTCTTATGATTTGCGACGAGGTTCAGACGGGAATCGGCAGAACAGGCAAGTTCTACGCCTTCCAAAATTTCGAAATTTTACCCGACTTGGTTACTTCCGCAAAAGGGCTCGGCGGCGGACTTCCGATAGGCGTTTGCCTTTGCGCGGATAAGCTAGGGGACGTTATGGGACCTTCAAGCCACGGCAGTACCTTCGGCGCGAATCCCGTAGTCTGCGCAGGCGCGAATTACGTTGTCGACACCGTAGCCGACGAAAAGTTTTTGAGCTCGGTAGAGGAAAAGGGCGAGTACCTTGAAGCCAAGCTCAGACAGATTAAAGAAGTAAAAAATGTCCGCAGAATGGGACTTATGGTCGGCATTGAAATTGAAGCCGACGCCCATGACGTAGCTGCGAAATGCGTTGAGAACGGACTTTTGATAATCACCGCCAAAAACCTGCTTAGAATGTTGCCTCCGCTTACAATCACGCAGGCAGAGCTTGACGAGGCGGTACAGATACTTGAAAAAACATTGAAGGAGATAGACTGATATGAAGCATTTACTAAAGCTCGAGGACTGGACGACCGAGGAGATTATGCACTGCCTTAACCTCGCTGACCAGCTCAAATACGAGCAAAAGCACGGCATTGAGCACAAGCACTTGAAGGGTAAAACCCTCGGAATGATTTTTGAAAAATCGAGCACACGTACACGCGTTTCCTTTGAGGTAGGTATGACTCAGCTCGGCGGTTATCCGCTGTTTTTGTCGTCAAACGATTTGCAAATCGGCAGGGGAGAGCCTGTTCAGGACACCGCGCGTGTACTGTCGCGCTTTATCGACGCGATTATGATCCGCACCTTTGAGCAGAGCGAGGTTGAAGCCCTCGCCGAGTACGGCTCAATCCCGATTATCAACGGCCTTACCGACTACTGCCATCCCTGCCAGGTTCTCGCAGACCTTATGACAATCCGCGAGTTCAAGGGCAAGCTCGAGGGCTTAAAGATGTGCTTTATCGGCGACGGCAACAATATGATGAATTCGCTCATCGTCGGCGCACTGCGCACAGGTATGAGCTTTTCAGCGGCTTGTCCCGAGGGCTATATGCCGCCCGAGCATATCCTCGAGTTCGGCAAGAGCTTTGGCGATAAGTTCGAAATCGTAACTGACCCCAAGGAAGCGGCAAAGAACGCCGACGTTGTTCTCACCGACGTTTGGGCGTCCATGGGTCAGGAAGAGGAGAAGAAAATCCGCGAGGCGGCGTTTGAGGGCTATCAGGTAAACGAGGAGCTTATGACCGTAACAAACGAGGGTTGTATGGTGCTCCACTGCCTGCCTGCGCACCGCGGAGAGGAAATCACAGCGGATGTATTCGAGGCTCACGCAGATGAAATCTTCGAGGAAGCCGAGAACCGTCTCCACGCTCAAAAAGCAGTTCTTGTTGAGTGTCTGCTCGACAAAAAGGAAGAGGAAATCACTTCCTGATATTTTTAAATTAATACTATTCTCAGATAAAAGACTTTAAAACATATGTCGATGGAAAATTTTGCAGAACAAGGCGGAGGACGCCGCAAGGCTTGAGGTGCGGTCAAAATCTTTGATTTTGGGCACCGCACCCATACAACGGAGACGCCTTGCAAGGACGACAACGCAGTTATGCGGAATTTTACACGGCAGATGTTAAAGGATTTTATTAGAGAATAGTATTAATTGTCAACAACGCCACGCTCTCTACATGCGCTGTTTTTGGGAACATATCCACAGGGGTGACTTCTGCGGTTTTGTAGCCGAGGGCGTCAAAGTATTTCAAATCCCTCGCCAAGGTCGCAGGGTCGCAGGAGACGTAAACTACCCTGTCGGGCTTCATATCTGCTATAGTGTTCACAAGCTCCTCGCCGCAGCCCTTGCGCGGAGGATCGACGATAATCACATCGGGTTTAAGTCCGTTTTGTTCAAGCTCCTTTGCGGCATTTGCCGCGTCCGAACAAATAAAATCGGCGTTGTTAATTCCATTATTTTCGGCGTTTTGACGCGCGTCCTTAACCGCTTCCTCGATAATTTCAACGCCAATCAGCTTTTTGCAGTCCTTCGCCATTGTCAGTCCGATTGTGCCTGTTCCGCAGTAGAGGTCGAGCAAAACCTCGTTTCCGCTGAGATTTGCATACTCCCTTGCCTTGCTGTAGAGCTTTTCAGCCTGAGAGCGGTTGACCTGCCAGAACGAAAACGGCGAAATCTTAAACTTCAAACCGCATAGCTCGTCGGTAATGTAACCGTTGCCGTAGGCTGTGCGGTTTTTCGCGCCTAAGACGACATTCGTATTTTCTCTATTAGAATTAAAAATCACGGTTTTGAGGCTCGGAATCCTCTCCCTGAGCATTTTAACAAGAATATCCTCTCCCTTAATTCCGTTGCCGTTCACAACATAGCAGACCATCAGCTCATCAGTTTTTTCACCTATTCGGATGTATAAGTGCCTGAGCCTGCCTTTGCCCGTCTGCTCGTCATAAACCGAGGCGTTTGTAAGCTCGATAAACTCCCTTGTAACCTCGACAACTTCGCTGAATATTTTAGGTTGTAGGGAGCAGTCGGAGCAGTTTATAATCCTGTGGCTGTGAAAGGCGTAAAAGCCAATCAGCAAATTGCCGTCCTTATCCCTGCCAATGGGGAACTGAGCCTTGTTGCGGTAACGCTCCGTCTGGTCGCAGGCGATAATCGGCTTAATATCAGTATTAATTCCGCCGATTCGCCTTACCGCGTCGGTCACCTTCCGGCTTTTTATATCACATTCGGCGGAGTATTTAATGTGTCTCCATACACAGCCGCCGCATTTTGAAAAGCACTCGCAGTCGGGCTCGGTTCTGTCCCTTGACGGAGTTATAATCTCCTCAATCTTGCCGAAGGCGTAGGTCTTTTTGACCTTCAAAATTTTAACCCTCAGAAAATCCCCGACGGCTGAAAGCGGCACAAATACCGCGATACCCTCGTTGGTTTTTCCCACGCCGCTGCCCTCGGCGGTGGCAGAGGTGATATTCAGTTCTATAATATCGTTTTTCTTCAACATAATATCCCTGCAAACTTAATAAACTTATAATATTATCTTACCATTTTTGCGCTTATTTGGCAACATTTTAAGAAAATTGTATTTAGGTATTTATTTTTTCCGAAAAATAGCTTATAATTAAAGTTAATGTAAATAGCACAAAACATTCTGAACGGAGTTGTACTTATGGATTACGATAAATTACTTAATGAGATAAAGCGAATTCATTTTATCGGCATCGGCGGCAGCGGAATGTGCCCGATTGCCGAGATTATGATGAGCGAGGGCTTTGAGATTTCGGGCTCTGATATGAACGAGGGCGAAACGCTCGACAAAATGAAGAGCTATGGAATTCCCGTTTATATGGGACACGCGGCGGAGAATATCAAGGGCGCGGAGCTTGTTGTATATTCCGCGGCGGTTAAAGAGACCAACCCCGAGCGCAAGGCGGCTGTGGAGCAGGGAATTCCCTGCATTGAGCGCAGCGTAATGCTCGGAGTTGTGTGCAGAAGATACAAGCGTTCAATCGCTGTTTCGGGCACTCACGGTAAGACCTCGACCACCGCTATGCTCTCGCAAATTTTAATCGGCAGCGGCTTTGATCCCTCCGCGATTATCGGCGGAAAGCTGCCGTTCATCGGCGGCAACAGCTACGTAGGTCAGAGCGACATCATCGTCTGCGAGGCGTGCGAGTACGTTGACACCTTCCTGCAGCTCAATCCGTTTATCTCGATTATCCTCAATATCGACGCGGATCATCTCGACTACTTCAAGAACCTCGACAACATCAAAAAGTCGTTCAACCAGTTCTCCAAGCAGACAACAGGCCTGCTCGTTATCAACGGCGACGACCAAAACACCCTCGACGCGGTTAAGGACGTTGACATAGAAAAAATCACCTTCGGTTTCGGCGAGAATTGCGATTACCGCGCGGTTAACATTAGCGCCGACAAGGGCGTTCACGAGCAGTACGACCTGCTCTATAAGGGCGAAAAGCTCACGAGCGTTAAGCTGATTGTGCCCGGCAGACACAATATTTACAATTCCTTAGCGGCGGCGGCGACGGCTCATTACCTCGGCGCAACCCCGAACGAAATTTCCGAAAATCTGCACAAATTCGGCGGAGTTCACAGACGTTTTGAAATCCTCGGAACTCCCTGCGGAATCACCGTTGCGGACGACTTTGCCCACCATCCCACCGAGCTCACGGCAACGCTCAACGCCGCAATGCAGATGGGCTTTAACAAGGTTTGGGCGGTGTTCCAGCCGCATACCTTCTCAAGAACCGCAATGCTCCTTGACGACTTCGCCGAGGCGCTCAAAATCCCCGACGTTGCAATTGTGTCCGAGATTTTGCCGGTAAGAGAGACCAACACATATAACATCTACGCCACAGACCTGACGGCGAAAATCCCCGGCAGCGTTTACCGCAAGACCTTTGAGGAGATTACCGACTACGTTTGCCAAAACGCCAAGGAGGGCGACCTTATCCTCACAATGGGCGGCGGCAACGTCTATATGTGCGCGAATATGATTAATAAACAGCTAAAGTTTATGGAAGAAAATAACTGATAAAAAACGGTTCTAATCTCAACTGAGGTTAGAACCGTAACTTTTTATTCCTTAACAACTCTTTTTGCTTTCCACTTTCCGCTTTTCCAGCGCAAAATCATCATAACGCCGCGGATACATTCGTCGGCGGCAAGGGCAATCCACAAGCCGTAAATTCCCATACCGAACACAACCGCTAAAAGGTACGAGCCCAAAACGCTTATCAGCCAGTTTGAGAAAATCGCGCAGAAGGTGGGGAAGTACACGTCCCCCGAGCCTCGCAGACAGGCAATCAAAACAAGGTTTGTCGTCCTGCCGAATTCGAGCACGGTGTTAATCAAAAGAATATTCGCGCCCATCGTTATAACCGCCTCGTCCGCGGTGAAAATCCCCATTAGCTGAGATCTTAAAATCACGCCGATTACGCAAATTCCTGCCGCAATCGCCAGCGCAAAGGAGTACGAGCGAAAGCCCTGACGGTATGCTTCTTCCGTTTTTTTCGCGCCGACCAAATGCCCTGTAATAATCTGAGAAGCCTGCGCAATCGCCACCGCGAAAAGATAGAAAAACATGGTTATATTTTGAACGTAGGTTTTTGTGATAAGCTCAGCTTCCGTCAGGAAGTTTAATACCAGCGACGTAATCACAAGCTGCGAGAGGTTGTACAAAAAAGTCTCCAGCGCCGACGGTATACCGATTTTGAAAATATCCTTCAAATCGCCCTTGGGGAACGGCTTTAACAGCTTGAAAATCGACGGCTTTTCTACCTTGGTAAAAAGTACAATGCCGAGCACAATCATTCCGGCAATCCGGCTGAATGTCGTGGCAATCGCAACGCCCGTAACGCCGAGCTTCGGAAATCCCAACAGTCCGAGCACAAACAGCACGTCGAGCCCGGTGTTGACAATGTTCATTCCAACCGTGACGTACATCGTAATTTTCGTCAGTCCGTGGTTGCGGATAATAACGGAAGCGTTGCTCAGCACCGCCTGCAAAAATATAAATCCGCCGACGATTGAAAGGTACTGCCCCGAAAGCTCAAGCAATTGTCCCTTAGCGCCGATAAAGCTTAGAATTTGCCTGTTGAACAGCACCAGCCCAAGGCTTATCACAATTCCGAATATAAAGTTAATTGTAAGCGAGAGCGCCGCAATCCGCGAGGCGTTCTCGCGTTTTTCAGCGCCCAAATACTGCGAAATCAGCACCGCGCTCGCGCCTGAGATAACCGTAAAAACTATCGTTACAATCGACACCGCCTGATTAGCCGTGCCAACTGCCGAAGCTGCCAAGTCGTCGTAACGGCTCAGCACAAAAACATCGACAAAGCCAAGCAGCATAAACAGCGCGGTCTCGATAAATATAGGCCATGCAAGGTTAAACAGCTTTAACTGCTTCATAAAATCACCTGCCTTAGTTCATTATACAAAAAGAATTTGCAGAATTCAATTTATAAAAGCAATTTTATGTTCGTAAATGTCGATAATTTGATATTTATTTTACTTGACTGCACACCCTTTGGAGTTATATAATATATTAGTATATATATTGTGATTTATGGAAGTGATAAAATGAAGTATCATAAGCTGGTAGAAAACGCCGTAAAGCCCGAGGGCTTTTGGGGCAAGTTGATGATTCGTTCAATGAACAAGGGGCACTCCGACCTTACCGACTGGGCGTTGTGCCATATTGATATTAAATCCGGAGATTACGTGTGTGATATTGGCTGCGGCGGCGGAAAAACCGTCGGCAAGCTTGCGGATATGGTAGGCTCAGGCAAGGTTTACGGCATTGATTACTCGGATTTATGCATAAAAAAGGCAGAAAAGCTAAATCATAAAAATGTGCTCTGCGGCAAGGTTAAGTTCTCGCAGGCGTCTGTCTCGGCACTGCCGTTTGAGGACAGCAAGTTCGATTACGTAACCGCCGTTGAAACCTATTATTTTTGGCCTGACAAGCTAAACGACCTAAAGGAGATTTCAAGGGTTATCAAGCCCGGCGGAAAGCTTTTGCTCGTTTTTGAAATGCTTAAGGACGAAAACGAACCCGAAAAGTGGAAAAAGGTCGAGGACAGGCTCGGTATTGAAGCGGTATCGCGCGAGGGCATTTACGAAATGCTCGACAGAGCAGGATATCTCAATATCCGCACCTATGTAAAATCCGGCACGACGTGGCTTTGCGCCGTTGCCGAAAAGGAGTAATTGATGAAGGCATTAATAACAGGAGCAAGCTCGGGAATAGGCAGGGAATTTGCCCTGTATCTCGCTGAGCTCGGCTACGATTTGATAATCTGCTCGCGCAGTACCGACAAGCTTAACGCCCTTAAGGACGAGATTAAAAACGTCAGCGTGCGCGTAATTACAATTGACCTTTCGCGCGAATCCGACGCTTTTGATTTGTACGAGCACCTAAAGGAAGAAGATATCGACGTGCTCATCAACAACGCAGGCTTCGGAGCGTTCGGCAAGTTCCTCAACGTTCCGCTCGAGCGCGAGGTCGAGCTTATCCACACCAACGTAAGCTCGGTTCATATCCTCACAAAGTGCTTTTTGAAGGATATGCAGAGCAAAAACAGCGGACTTATCCTAAATGTCGGCTCAATGGCAGGCTTTTCCGCAGGACCGAAGCTGTCGAGCTACTACGCGTCCAAAAACTACGTTGTCCGCCTTACCCAGGCAATCAACGAGGAGCTCAGGCGCGACGGCAGTAAGGTGAAAATTTCCGTACTCTGCCCCGGACCGGTCGAGACGAACTTCAACAACGTCGCGAACGTCCGCTTTACCACCAAGGGGCTAAACGCGCGTGACGTTGCGCGTTATGCCTTTGACAAGGCAAGACAGGGCAAAATAATTATTATCCCCGGATTTTTGATGAAAACCGTCAAGTTTTTCGAGCATTTCCTGCCCGAAAACTTGCTGACGAGGATTTCCTACAACGTGCAGTCGAAAAAAGAGGGTAAATAATTTCGATGTACAAAAAGGTAAAGAAGTTTTTCGGAGCAATCTCGCCGTTTCTCAAAAAGATTGAGGACGACAATATTTTTGCAATCTCAGGCCAATCCGCATTCTTTTTGCTGTTGGCCTTAATTCCTTTTGCAATGTTCGCGGTATCAATTCTGCAAAACCTGAATATTCCCGTGAGCAAGTTCGACCGCTTTTTCAGGATTATTTTTAACGATGCGGTGTCGGCGCAAATTTCAAACTTCCTAGGCAACGTAAACAAGGGCTCGGTGAGCGTGCCGTTGATTACAATGTTCTTTACGCTGTGGTCGGCGGCGCAGGGCGTTCACGCTATAACAAGCGGACTTAACCGTATTCATCATACATACGAAAACCGCAACTGGTTCTTGGTGCGGTTCAGGGCGATGTTCTACACGGTTGTGTTTGTGTTTATCCTGTTTGCCACAGCCTTTGTAATCGTCCTCGGCTCGTCAATCCAAAACGCCATAGCTCAGCACGTGCCCGAGCTTCCGAATATTGTCGCGGTGTTATACAGGTTCAGGTTTATAATAATCTTTGTTTATCTGGTCTTTTTGTTTTCATTTATCTACCGCAACCTTCCGAACCTCACGCCGGAAACCCGCGCGGAATATAAGTTAATATATCAGCTTCCGGGCTCACTGCTATGCGCCACGGCGTGGATATTGCTCTCGTGGGGAATTTCAATTTACGTGGGCGATTTCAACGGCTTTTCAATTTACGGCAGTCTTTCAAAGGCCGCGGTAATGATGGTGTGGCTGTACTTTTGTATTTTGTTTTTGATGTTCGGAGCGGAAATCAACTGCCACTACCATGTTCAGATTAAGCATTTTATAGATAATAAAATTCTCAGAAAGAATAAAAGGAAGAAACGTTAGGGTATCGGAGTAATTCAAAGGAGAGATAGTATGATAAAAACCTTAGCTGTACATATCAAGGGGTATATCAAAGAGTCGGTGATGACGCCGCTGTTTATGATTCTCGAAGTCGTAATGGAAACCATAATCCCCATGCTTATGGCGACTATGATTGACGACGGCGTGTCAAAGGGCAATCTCAACCACGTTGTCACCACAGGGTTGATAATGATACTCTGCGCGCTTGTGGCGTTATTTGCAGGCTATATGGGCGGAGTGTACGGAGCAAAGGCTTCCGCAGGCTTTGCAAAGAACCTCAGGGAAGCAATGTTTATAAATATCCAGAGCTTTTCGTTCGCGAATATTGACAAATATTCCACCGCAGGTCTTGTCACCAGAATGACAACCGACGTCACCAACCTGCAAAACGCATACCAGATGATTTTGCGTATCTGCTTCAGAGCGCCGATAAACCTCATCGCGGCTATGACAATGACAATGCTGATTAACGCAAAGCTTGCGACGGTTTACCTTGTGGCAATCGCGTTTTTGGCGGTTGTGCTTATCTTTATAATCAGCAAGACCTATAAGCTGTTCTCCGAGGTTTTCGAGCGTTACGACGACCTCAACGCCTCCGTTCAGGAGAACGTATCCTCAATCCGCGTGGTAAAGGCTTATGTCCGCGAGGATTACGAGGTTAAAAAGTTCAACAAAGCGACCTATATGCTCTACAAGCTCTTTGTTAAGGCGGAGAATATGATGGTATCGGTATCTCCGCTTATGATGCTGACAATCTACGGCTCGATGATAGCGATTAGCTGGTTCGGCGCGAATATGATAGTCGGCAGCGAGCTTACCACAGGCGAGCTGACAAGTATGCTGACCTTCTGTATGCAAATTCTTATGAGCCTTATGATGCTCGCGCTGATTTTTGTAATGCTCACAATGAGTATGGCAAGCGCAAAGCGTATCGCAGGCGTGCTTGATGAGGAAACCACGCTTAAAAATCCCGAAAATCCCGACTTCAATGTTCCCGACGGCAGCATTGATTTTGAAAATGTATTTTTCAGCTACAGCGAAAAAAGCGAACGTCCGGTCCTGAACAATATTAACCTAAGAATAAAATCAGGCGAGACAATAGGAAT